>WNFT01004772.1_pt1 | contig 12444 bp, 7 predicted proteins | sample 5400191 | NCBI WGS metagenome assembly WNFT01 (sample SAMN13153359, study PRJNA577476) | soil metagenome | isolation source: 80 cm saprolite under Madrone tree | place: USA:California | collected 2016-06-14
AGATCACGTTGGAGACCCAGCCGTTTGCAGCACTCGATACCGAAGCCCTGGTTTCGTGCGTATTTGAAGAAACGGACCCCATTCAGGGCCGTATCGCGGAAATCGATCAGACCGCCGCAGGTCTGCTGCGCAAGCTTGCCAAAAGCGGCGAATTGACCGGCAAAATGCTCGAGTTCACTTTGGTCCACGCGCCTGCGGGACTCAAGGCGGCGCGGCTGCTCCTCGTCGGAGCAGGGAAGCGCGAGCAATTTAATTCTGCGACACTTCGTAAGATCGCTGGCGCATCTCTTCGTTTTCTGAAGGTTCGCTCCGTCAAGAACTTCACTCTCCTTGTTCGAGAGGGCCATGCCACGGAAGAAAACGCGCAAGCTCTCGCCGAAGGCGCACTCACTGCCAATCTCGAATCCGACAAGTACAAGACCGATAAGAAGAACGATAAGAACATTGAGTCCGTCTTGGTCGCTGGCTTTTCGGCCGCGGAGCGTGCTGCAGGGGACAAAGGTCTCGCAAAAGGCCGCATCATCGCTGACGCGCAAAATTTTGCCCGCGACCTCGTCAACGAGCCTTCCAACAAACTCACTCCTCGCATTCTCGCCGAAAAGGCCGAAGCCATGGCCAAGGAAGCCGGCCTGGCCGTTGAAATCCTCGACGAAAAGAAGATCGCCAAAGGAAGCCGGCCTGGCCGTTGAAATCCTCGACGAAAAGAAGATCGCCAGCCTCAAGATGGGCGCGCTCCTCAGCGTCGCGCAGGGCGGCCCCGAGCCGCCCCGCCTTATGGTCGTCACTTATACGCCCGCAAATCCAAAGCCTGGGGCCCCGGTAATCGGTCTCGTCGGCAAAGCCGTCACCTTCGACACTGGGGGCATTTCCATCAAGCCCGCCGACGGCATGGAAAAAATGAAGTACGACATGGCTGGCGGCGCCACCATGCTCGGCGTGATGCGTGCCCTCGCCGCCCTCAAGCCCAGCGTTAAAGTGATCTGCGTCGTGCCTTCCACCGAAAACATGCCCGGCGGCACCGCGCAAAAGCCTGGCGACATTCAGACCGCAATGTCGGGCAAAACCATCGAAGTCCTCAACACCGATGCAGAAGGTCGCCTCATCCTCGCCGACGGCATCCACTACGCTAAGCAGCTTGGTGCCACGCATCTCGTCGACGCCGCCACCCTTACCGGTGCCATCGTCGTCGCCCTCGCCAACGTCAACGTCGGCGTCTTCGGCTCCGACCAACCCTTTACCGACAAGCTCCTCGCCAGCGCCAAATCCGTCGGCGAAAAAATGTGGCAAATGCCCATCGACGACGACTACCGCGATTTCATCAAGGGAACCGTCGCCGATATCCAGAACATCAGCAGCGGCAAAGGCGGCGGCGCCATTACCGGCGCCATGTTCATCAAGGAATTCACTGGCGACACGCCGTGGATTCACCTGGACATCGCCGGTACCGCCTGGAACGACGACGCCAAGCCGTGGCTCGCCAAAGGCCCCACCGGCGTGGCCCTTCGCACCCTCGTTCACCTCGTCCTATCCTATTGATCACGGTTTTGGAATGGCAACCGTAGGAGCACAATACACCGTGCCCCCTTTCTTTTTCCTACCAGCGCCGGCTACATCTTCTCCGGTGCATCAATCCCCAACAACCTCAGCGCCCGCACGAGTTGCGCCTCTACCAATTCCGTCAGCCGCAGCAAAAACGCCCTCTTCTGTCCATCCACTTCCGACAAAATATGGTGCTTATGATAGAAATTGTTAAATGCTTGCGCTAACTGAAACGCGTACTTCGCCACGAACGCCGGCTCCTGGGTCGCAATCACCGCATCCACGGCATAATCGAGCGAACCCGCCGCCACCAGCATCTCCCAAAGTGAATTTCCCTCCACACCCGCGAGCAGGCGGCTCACCGATTCCTTGGTAACCTCGACGCTCGTCGCACCCGCTTCCGCGCCCTTCCGTCGAATCCCGCGAATCCGCACCACCGCATATTGGCAATACGGCCCCGTCTCGCCCTCAAAACTCAACGCATCCTTGAAGTCGAACGCAATAATCGCGTTGCGCGTGAATTTCAGCAGAAAAAATCGCAGCGCCCCCGCGGCAATCGCATGCGCCGTCAACTTTTGTTCATCGGCGTTCATCTCTGCGTGCCGTTGCTGCACTTCCGCAAGCGTCGCCGCCTCCAGCTTGTCTAGCAAATCGTCCGCTTTCACGCCAAAGCCTTTGCGCCCGCTCACTTCCACGTAAGGCTTCTTGGCCTCCTCAGGTGTAAGCGCGTATCCCATTTCCGCCGCGCATCTCGGCGTCAGCGCCACAATTTCATATGACAAGTGAATCGACTGTTCCGCCGCTTCGGCATGTCCCAGCCCCCGCAAACCCGCCGCTACAACTTTTTGCAAATACGCCTGCCGCGCATCAATCACGTTGTAAACACTTGCAGCCGGCTCGCCAAAGTGTGGCGCCTCCGGATCGTCCTTGTCACTTGTCGTAGTCCAAACCGTCTGCCCCTCAGGCGCATTCGGCCACTTGCGGTAATGAAAATCCTTTCCCAGCAGCCCAAATTTCCAGAGTTGGTAAGCAATATCCTTTCCAACGTAGGTCACCGTGCCATTCGACCGCACAATAATCTTGTCCTGCGAATTCTCGTCCTCTTCTTGCTGGCTCTTTTCGTCTACCTCCTTAACCTCCTTTACATCCTTAACTTCCTCCTCCCATGGCATCACCCAGCAACCCGCCATCTTCCCGCTCGTCGCCAGTTGAATCGCCCCCGATTTCTTCAGCATCTCGAATGCCGCATTCCAAAAATGCAGATGCAGAATCTCACTTTCGCGTGCCAGCAACTCATAACCGATATCCAGCCGCGCCATTGTCCGCAAGTGGCAACCCACAATCGCGTCCGCCACCACTTGCGCTATCTCCGCATCCTCGCCCTTGCCTTCTTCGATCGCCCTCAGCGTCTCGCCGCGCAACTTCTCTGCGCGCGCCCTGTCCTCGGCAAAAAAACTCGTCGCTTTCGCATACAAATCCCAGCAGTAGTAATCAAACTTCGGCTCGTGCGCCATCATTTTCACGCCAACGGCCGAGCGCTGCTCCATGCGCAGGAACCCGATCACCACATCCGCTACTTGCACGCCGGTATTGTCGATGTAGTTTTGAATCTGAACGCGATTCCCGGCGTGCCGCAGAATGCGCACCATCGTGTCGCCAAGCACCGCGTTTCGCACATGCCCGATGTGCGCCGCCTTATTCGGATTGATGCTCGTATGCTCCACAATGATCTTTCTATTCTTCTCTGTGTCCTCTGCGTCTCTGCGTTGAGCTCTCTTTCCTCTCTCCCCGCTGTTCTCTTCTATTACTCCGCCCCAAAATACCGCCCGCTCAAAATACGCATTCAAATACCCCCCGCCCGCAACTTCGACCTTCGCGATCCCGGCGACCCTCCCCAAAGCATTCGCAATCTCCTGCGCAATCATCCGCGGCGCCTTCTTCAACCTCTTCGCTAACTCAAAGCAGACTGGTGAAGCCGCCTCTCCCATCTCGATCTTGGGCGGACGTTCCAACACAATCGCCAGCTCCACCCCATATCTCTCGCGGATGTATGCCGCCAGCGCCTCCCGCAACCGCTTCGTCATTGTTTGATACACGTGCCCTCATTCATTTCCGCGCATTCTGAAGTTTGTTCAGTATAGAGAGCCCCGCAGCTTGCGGTCAAAGATTCACTCTTCCGTGCGACCGAATATCACCAGGTTCAGAGCCACTGCACGGCTTGCAATTTGTACAAACCCCTTCTTAGCCATCGAATTCTCCTCAACTGCCTTGCATAGACGGGCTTTTTTATGCCCGCCGATACTATCAACCCTGCGGAAGATCTCCCACAAGTGCAGGAAACCAGTTCTGGTGCCACATAGTCAATTTCATGTTTGACTTTTTGCTTGACTTCTCCTTAATTTCTAGTATAATTATTTTTGTAGATTACTCCGTATAAAATGCGGGAGCTTGCTCCCACTCTTCTTTCTTAGTGGTAGCCATTCGGGCTGTTCGTAACCAAAAAACCAAAATCGCGCCCTTTAGAATCAATCATTTGCGAAATGCAATTTTATAAGTCCTTTCCTTTGATATTCATGCAAATTGGTGGGGTGGGAGGTAAGTAGATCCTTCGATTCTTCATCCCGGCATCGCATTCGCCCCAGGTGTCCCTGGACTGCTCTGCGAGGCTCCGACCGTTGCGTTCTAGTGCCTCGCGCGTTTGACACACTCCGCCTCCGCCGATAGTATCAATCTGCATCCGGCGGAGACACGTTTCAGGCGGCAATCCCACCCGCGCGGCGGCATCCCATGAAACTCGCCTATTTCGATTGTTTTTCGGGTATTAGCGGCGACATGACGCTCGGCGCCTTGGTTGACGCCGGCTGCGACCTGGAACACCTCCGCGCCGAACTCCGCGGCCTACAGGTCCCCGGCTGGGAGCTTTCCGCCGAAAAGGTCTGGAAGAACGGCATGGCTGCCACCTACGTCAAAGTGAAAACCGAAGATCAGTCGAAGCACCGCTCGCTCGGCGCGATTCTTGAAATCCTCCAGAAATCGAAGCTCGTGCCCGAAGTGCGTCACCGCTCCGCCGAAATTTTCGTCAAGCTCGGTGAAGCCGAAGCTCGTGTCCACGACGTGCCGCTTGAAAAAATTCATTTTCACGAAGTGGGCGCCGTGGACGCCATCGTGGACATCGTTGGCGCTTGCATCGGGTTCCACGCACTCGGCATTGAGAAATTTGCTTGCTCCGCTTTGAACGTTGGCGGCGGCACCGCGAAAATGGCTCACGGAGTTTTGCCTGTACCCGCGCCTGCAACGGCGAACTTGCTCCAAGGCAAGCCGACCTACTCGAACGGCGTGCAAAAAGAACTCGTCACCCCCACTGGTGCTGCCATCGTCGCGACGCTGTGTGATTCTTTCGGCGCACAGCCGCCAATGAGCGTGACCGCCATCGGTTATGGAGCGGGCACCGCCGACCTCGAAGGTCAGCCCAACGTCGTCCGAATCATGATTGGCGAAGCCGCGGAAAAAACCGTCGCCGGCTTCGACGAAGAAATTGCCGTCATCGAAGCAAATCTCGACGACATGAACCCGCAAATCTACGGTTATTTCCTGGAAAAAGCTTTGGCCGCTGGCGCTCTCGACGTTTACACCACGCCGGTGCAGATGAAAAAAAACCGCCCTGGCACGCTGCTCACCGTTTTGTGCAAGCCACACGATACCAACGCGTTGATGTCACTCATCTTCGCCGAAACAACCACGTTCGGCGCGCGCACCTATCGCGCGCAGCGCCGTACGCTGCCGCGCGAATTTGTCAGCGTCGCAACAAACTTCGGCGACGTACGCATCAAGATTTCCCGCGTGAACGGACGCATTCTGCACGTCGCACCCGAATACGATGACTGCCGCAAACTGGCCGTCGAGAAAAATATCCCTCTGCAGCGCGTGATCAGCGAAGCCTTGCGTGCCTACGAAGCGGGCGGAAGAACACACTAGACATGCCAGCCAATAAGCCCAAGTTTTACCTGACCACGCCGATCTACTACACGAACGGATTGCCGCACATTGGCCACACCTATTCGACTATCGTGTGCGACACCATCCGCCGCTACAAGCGCATGCGCGGCTACGACGTGGTCATGACCACCGGCACCGATGAGCACGGCGTCAACGTCGAACGCTCCGCCAAAAAAGCAGGTGTCCCCGAATCCGAATTCGTTGCGAAAATGGCAGCCGAGTGGCGCGCCCTTTGGGAGGAACTCGGCGTCCAGGGCGATGAATTCATCCGCACCACCGACCTCAAACACGCGCACACCGTGCAATGGCTATTCAAGCAGTGCCGTGACAATGGTTTCGTCTATCCCGGCCACTACACCGGTCAATATTGCATCTACGACAACGCCTATGTGGACGTGAAACCCGGCGAAAACTGTCCCGATTGCGGCCGTCCTACGGAGACCGTCACCGAGGCGAATTTCTACTTCAAGCTCTCCGCGTTCCAAAAACCGCTCCTCGATTGGTACGCCAAGCATCCCGATTTCATCCAGCCCGAAGCGCGCCGCAACGAAGTTCTCAGCTTCGTCGAAGGCGGCCTCCGCGATCTCAGCATCACGCGCACATCAATTCGCTGGGGCATTCCCGTTCCCGGCGAGGAGCCGCACGTTTTTTATGTCTGGTTCGACGCGCTCACCGCGTATCTCAGTGCCGTCGGCGGCCCGCAGTATGAGAAAACGGGATTCTGGCCCGCCAATCTCCATCTCGTGGGCAAGGAAATCATCCGGTTCCACGCCGTTTACTGGCCCGCTTTCCTGATGGCCGCTGGTCTGCCGTTGCCGAAGCAAATCTGGGCCCACGGCTGGCTGCTCATGGACAGCGCCAAAATGAGCAAGTCGCTTGGCAACGTAGTGCGCCCTCGTCCCATCGTGAACGTCCTCGGCATGGACGCGCTTCGCTACTACCTCCTACGCGAAACCGTCTTTGGCCAGGACGGCAATTTCAGCTACGACGCTCTCGTCCAGCGCTACAACAGCGACCTAGCCAATGGCCTCGGCAACCTCGCCAGCCGCACCGCCGCGATGATTGAACGATATTTTGGTAATCGCGTTCCGGCGTACTCAGACCCTAAAATCGGAGATCCGCACCTCATCGAGACTCAGGATTTGCACCTCGCTAGCGATACTTCGGTGCTGAAGGAACATGTCCTTCGACTCTACGATGCGCTTCAGTTTTCCCGCGTGTTGGATTTCATTTGGGGGCACTTGGCCGCAACCGATCAGTATCTAACGGCTGAGCAGCCTTGGGCGCTTGGTGACGACGCAAAGAGCTTGCAGAGAAAAGCCACGGTTTTGTATCTCGCTGCGGATGCACTGCGGTCTATTAGCCTGTTGGCGCATCCGATTCTTCCCGACGCTACTGCCAAAATTTGGAAGCTACTTGGGGAGAATGGAAAGATTGAGGAGCAGGATTTAGACGCCGTGCAGTGGGGGCGACTCGCAGTGGGCACGCAGCTCGGCAAGTCGCAAGCGCTTTTCCCGCGCATCGAAAAAGCAGAAGCAATCGAGAGGATAGAAGCCATGGAAAAGGAAGAACAAAAGCAACCGTCGCCTGTTATCGCACCAGTGGCCAAGGCCGCAAGCGCGCCCGCCGCTGGGGGCGCTGCCGCTGCCGCTGCGCCGGCCACGACGGAAAAAATCGGCATCGAGGACTTCGCCAAAGTCGAGATGCGCGTTGGGCAAATCAAGACCGCCGAACGCATCGTTGGGGCGGACAAGCTGCTGAAGCTCACCGTCGACATCGGCACCGAGATTCGCCAGATTTGTGCCGGCATCGCGCAATACTACGAGCCGGAAAAATTGATCGGACGCAAAGTCGCCGTCGTCGTCAACCTCGCGCCCCGCAAACTCCGTGGCGTGGAATCCGATGGCATGATCGTGGCCGCCACGGTAGGCCCCGAAGGCCGACCCGTCCTCGCCGGTTTCCCCGACGAAGACGTCGAAATCGGCGCCCGTCTGAAGTAGGTTTCGTAGCACAGCTAATCCTGGCTGTACGCTTCTGACTTTGTGTTTGTAGGGGCGCAGCATGCTGCGCCCCTACTCAGCAAGACTTCAGCAATGGAACTCATCGACTCACACGCGCACATTGATTTTCCGCAATTCGCAGAAGACCGCGAAGCTATGCTCGAACGTGCTCGAGCCGCTGGAGTCTCGACACTCCTAGCCATCGGCACAGGTCCTGGCCCGGAAAAGCTCGATGCGGCGCTACCCTTCGCTGAGCAGCACGATTGGATTTACACGACCGTGGGCATTCATCCCCACGAAGCGAAAGACGTCACACAACAACATTTGGATGAATTGGCCAGGCTGGCGAAGCATCCCAAAGTCATTGCTTGGGGTGAAATCGGGCTTGACAATTTCTACGATCATTCTCCGCGCGACGCGCAGCACCGCGTCTTCCGCGACCAGATGGCTCTCGCGCAGCAAGCAAAACTGCCCATCATCATTCATTGCCGCGATGCCTGGTCCGACTGCCTCAATATGATTGAAGAACAGTGGCGGCCAACTGGACTTGGCGGCATATTGCATTGTTTTAGCAGCACGCTCGAAGATGCTCGGCGCGGAATTGAAATGGGTTTCCTGGTTTCCTTTGCGGGGAATGCAACTTATCCGAAAACGCAGAACATTCGCGACGTTGCGAAAGAATTGCCGCTTGAGAAGATCTTGATTGAGACGGACGCTCCGTACCTTGCGCCGCAGCCCTGGCGCGGCAAACGCAACGAGCCTGCATACGTTGCGGAAGTAGCGCGCACGCTTGCGAGTGTGAGAAACTTGTCGCCAGAAGAAGTTGCCGCAGCTACAACAAGGAATTTTCGACGCTTCTTTGGGCTCGCACAGCCGGCCAGCTTTGCGGCCTCCAGTCTCGGGGAAAAGAATTAGCTTGGGAGACCAACCATCGCTCTTCTAACGGCGAAAGAGATATTTGATCTGGTCCGTGACGACCTCCTTCTGGTTGAGGAAGAGCTCGCGCGTCAAAGCGATGCGGCCTTTCCTCCCGTTTCCGAAATCACGGCATATCTCCTCGGCGGGGGAGGGAAGCGCATGCGTCCAGCGCTCCTGCTTCTCTCCGCCAGCTACGCGGGCCGCAAGGACCGCAGCGCCATTCGCCTCGCGGCCGTCGTAGAGCTTTTGCACAGCGCGACATTGATTCATGACGACGTGATCGACAGCGCGGACATGCGCCGCGGCCGCCCCTCCGCGAATTCCAGATGGGGCAATCACCGCAGCGTGCTGACCGGCGACTGGTTGTATATGCAATCGTTTCAGATGGCGCTGGAAGAGCGCAATTTTCGCATTCTCGATATTCTGATCGACCTGACTCAGAAAATGGTCGAAGGGGAATTAATTCAGCTTGCAAAAATCGGCCGCATCGAAGTGACCGAGGAAGATGCGCTGCGTCTGGCTACCTACAAAACGGCATGCCTGTTCAGCGGTTGTGCGCGACTCGGCGCCGTGCTCGGTGGTCTTGAAGGTAAAGAAGAACAAGCGCTCGCTGATTACGGGCGCTACGCTGGCCTTGCGTTTCAACTTGTCGACGATTTGCTGGATTTTACGGCTTCAGCCGAGCAGTTGGGAAAGCCGGTCCTGAGCGATTTGAAAGAAGGAAAGGTCACCTTGCCGCTGATCTATGCGATGGAAAATGGTCATCGCGATGCGCGCGAGCTGGTTGCACGCGTGCTGTACGAAAAGGAATTTAATTCCGTACGCCCGGAAACAATCGTTTCGCTGGTTCACGAGTCTGGCGCGCTCGATCGAGCCCGGACGCTGGCGCAGGACTATGCCAGGCGCGCCAAAGCTTGCCTCAATGGCCACAACGATTCCGAGTTCGCGCGCGCTCTCGCCACGCTTCCGGATTTCATCCTCGAACGCGAGAACTAGCCTCCTCAAGAGCCATGCTGCCGTTCAAACTGGTTTATCACGAGCGCTATGATCTAAATCTTGGGCCGCACGTTTTTCCTTCGCAGAAATTCCGGTTGATTTACGAAATGCTGCTTAATGAAAGCATCGCCGCGTCGGAAGATTTTCTGCACCCCAATCCGTCCAGTGACGAAGATATACTGCGAGTGCACACTGTGGACTGGGTGCGCAAGCTCAAGACTGGCACGCTCACTGCCAGCGAAGTGATGAAATTGGAAGTGCCGTATTCGAAAGAACTGGTCGAAGCGGTGTGGCTGGCCGCGGGTGGAACGATTCTCGCGGGGCAGTGCGCGCTTCGAGACGGGTTTGGCGCGAATCTCAGTGGCGGATTCCATCATGCGTATCCGGGGCATGGCGAAGGATTCTGCGCGATTCATGATGTAGCGGTGGGGATTCGAAAGCTGCAAGCGGATGGCGCGGTGAAAAAGGCGATCGTCGTTGATACGGATGTGCATCACGGCAACGGAACCGCGGCCATCTTTCGAAATGACTCTTCCGTCTTCACGATTTCCATTCATCAAGAAAACAACTATCCCGCGCACAAGCCGCCTTCGAGCATCGATCTCAACATGGCAGACCGTACCGACGATGATCAGTATCTAGGCGTCTTGATTCCAACCGTGCAGAAGGCGCTAGACGAATTTCGGCCCGATATTCTTTTTTATGTTGGCGGGGCCGATCCTTACTGCGAAGACCAACTCGGCGGACTGTCACTTACGAAGGCGGGATTGAAGCAACGCGACCGCAGCGTTTTCGAAGAAGCCAGGCGGCGGAGAATTCCGGTTGCGACGACACTTGCCGGCGGCTACGCGCGGCGCGTCGAGGACACCATTCAAATCCACGTCAACACGATTTTGGCCGCCCAGGAAGTGGCTGGGAAATACTCTCAAAGCTCATCGATAGGTGTCTAGTACTCGCCAAACTTAGGGCGACGGCCTTCCCGCAGCCGATGCGGCGTCTGGCTGAGCCAATACACGGCGGATAACTGCTGCCACGTTGGACTCAAAGGCGTCGGGATCGAAACCATTCGTGCGGTAGGCCATTTTTCCAGCGCGATCAATCACTATGACGGTGGGAAAGGCGTTAACGGTGAAGAAGCGTTCGAGGCCGTCGGCAAATACGACCGGGGTGCGAGGCTTGTGCTCTTGCAAATAGCCCGCAACCAAAGATTCATCCTCGTCGCAGTCGGCGGCCAGAAATAGCACATCGGGATTCGTCTGGAAATCAGAGGCGACGCGAGCAAACAAAGGTTCGAGCGCATGGCAGGGGCCGCACCAGGTGGCCCAAAAATTGAGGGCGAGTACTTTTCCCTTAGTTTCTTTGAGAGAAAAAGCCGTGCCTTCGGGAGCTCTCCTGAGCGTGAAATCCGAAGGCTCGCGTGCGTCGGCGTTTTTCTTCGGTTTGACGGCGAGGGAAGCTTGCGAGACTTCATCGAAAGTGAACAGCAAGTACTCACCTAGCCCAGCGTCAGAGCCGTGGGTAAGCCGCCAGACGTTGCCTAGTTTCTGACGAATCTCACGACGACTGGAAGTTCCCGTTGTTGTATCGGCAAGGGCGAAGGCGCGGGCGTATTGCTCGATCGCGCCTTTGGAATCTTTTTTCAATTCGGCGATTTCGCCCAGTTGTTCCGCAGCGGTCGAGCTGGGGAGAATCGCGTAACTCGCCTCGAAGTCTTTTTGGGCCTCAACCGTATCCTTCAATTTCAGCTCGAGCCTCCCGCGCAGCGTCAGCACGGACATGCGATCGCGTTTCTTTTCGATGGCCCAGTCTTCATGGGAAATCTTTGGCGATTTGTCCCGGGAAGAGTCGCGCTCGACAAATTCCAGCACGCGCGTGGCATAGTTTGTCGCCCGCCGGAGAGCCGCTTCGTCTCCGTCCCGTTCGAGCAACTGAATCGTCAGGATGGTCATGGAAATATCATCGGGGCTGAGTGCGACGAGGCGTTCGGCATAATTGGAGGCGCGCGCGTTGTCCCGCAATTGCAGGCTGGCCTCGACAAGCGCGCGATAGATTTGGGGGCGCTGGCGCGAATCCGGATATTCCTTTAAGTATGCTTCGAGATTGCGGACCAGCGCCGCACGATCATTACCGGCATTGTTGATAGCTTGCTGCAACAGTTCCTCGGATGAAGGTTGTTTAGGAGAGGCTTTGTTCGCGGAGTTTTGTTTCTTTTCGTTTGAAGAAGGTGCTTCAGCGCAGACTGGCAAAGTCAGCGCGCGACAGAGAAGAACTGCAGTCGCGCAAGCGGAGAGGGACAGGAAACCCATAGCAGCGGGATTCTAACGGTATCAGGAGGAATTGTCGCTATTTCTTAGAGATTTCTTGGAGAGCGGCGAGGATACAATGGCACGAGGCTACTTCGCGCCGCTCAGATGAATTTCGCCCGACACAGTATGCACGTCCACGCGGCCACCGCCATTGCCCATATGGGCGCGAAGGGAATGCTTGCCTTGCTCCTCGACGACGATCGGTATGTCAGTACGGATTTCACCCGAGGTTGCTTCGGCGGAAAGATGGAGATTCGCAGAAGCCGGGACGGTGAGTTGTACTGTGCCGGAGATCGTTTTCAGTTCCCAGTAGGCGTCGGCGCCCGGGTTTCCCTGAACCGAGACGCGTCCCGAGGCGGCATGCGCCTTCACGTCACCGGCGGCACCCTGAATCTCGACTTCGCCGCTGGCGGTTTCCGCTTCGATGCGCCGGCCAGGCTTAGCGATGCGAATGACACCCGACATCGCGTCGACGATTATGTCGCCCTTGGTATTCGAGACGTTTACGCTTCCCGAAGCGGACGTTACATGGACTTCATTGCCGATATCAGTGGCTGAGACGGAGCCACTGGCGGTGGAGAGTTGGGCGTCGCGCTCGATCTTTTCGACACGCACGGACCCTGAGGCGGATTGAACTTTTACTGGGCCGCGCACATTGCGAATGGTCTGCGCCCCGGAAGCGACAGTGG
>WNFT01004309.1_pt1 | contig 12443 bp, 7 predicted proteins | sample 5400191 | NCBI WGS metagenome assembly WNFT01 (sample SAMN13153359, study PRJNA577476) | soil metagenome | isolation source: 80 cm saprolite under Madrone tree | place: USA:California | collected 2016-06-14
TTATGCTGTCGGAGGTATTCAAAGCCGAACTTCAACCCGTGGTTGCCGCGCGTATTGAAGGCGTCGTCGTATACCTGCAAAATTTGGTTATACAGATCTTGATGCGTCGCTCCCCAAAGTAGCCCAGGGGGAGTTATTCCCGTGCTCGTCAAATTGACCGTGGGTTGGCCGTAAGACTTTGTTGGCCCCGGAATCATGTTGAGCGCATTGTTGGTTGCCAGCGGATTTAGGGCTTGAGACGCGTAGCCAAAGTAGTCGTTGGTCAGACCACTGCTTCTATCCAAGCCCACCCGGACGGTATTCGTAAAGGCCGAACTGAACAAGTGGGTTTCTTCGGCGACGATGGCTTGCCGGTATGCGGAGAAATTCACAACAACTTGGTTGAGTGCCTGAGGAAGCGAATAATGCGAAGGGTCACGGACGTAGGTTGCGAACATGCTATCTTTATTCGAAACCTTCAGGTCCCCTCGGACGGTGAAGAAGTTCTCTGTGGTTCTCTGTACCGCGATCCAGTTATACGGCCCAACATTCGCGTTACACCCGGTACAATTGGCCGGGCCAATGGGTTCGGGGTAAAAACCCAAGTACTGCTGGATATAAGAATTGATGGGCACTGCGCTGACAGTGCCGGTCGAAAGGTTCGTCACGTTCCCGGCGCGAACGGCGTCAGAAATCGTGAACTGGGTTAGGGATGTCCCTTTGGTCTGACGCACACCTTCATAGTCCCCAAACAGAAAAAGTTTGTCCCTTAGAAGTTTGTAACCACCCGACGCTCCAAACTGGTTTTGCTTCAATGGCTGTTTGGGGAGGTGGCTGAGGTTGTTGAAGAAGTTTGTGGCGTCGAACGCTTGGTTGCGCAAGAAATCAAAAGCAGTTCCGTGGAACGTGTTGGTGCCAGAGCGCGTGATGGCGTTGATCACGCCGCCTGAGGTGAAGCCGTACTCCGCCGAGTAGTTGCTCGTCAGTACGGAGAACTCCTGAATCGCATCCACGCCCAGGTTCTGTCCCAGGACACTCCCGGGGCCCGCGTTGGAATAATCGTTCACGAGTGCGCCGTCCAGACGATAAGAGTTCTGCGTGGGACGTCCTCCGGAGATAGTCATCTGGACTCCCAACCCGCGTGAGGCTTGCGTGCCTTGGGGATGCGTTCGGACTGATGCCACGCCGGGTTCCAACGTCGCCAGGGACGCCCAGTCGCGTCCGTTCAACGGAAGTTCTCGAACCTCCGTACCCTGAATGTTGCCGGTAACAGTGGAACTTTCCAGCTCAACCTGTGGCGCAGCGCCAGTAACCTCGACAATCTGCGTCATCTGCCCCACGGTAAGAGTGAAATTTAATGCCTGCTTGACACCAACCGTGAGCGTCACTTTTGCCTCGGACGTACTAAAACCGGAAGAGGACGCAGATACTACATAATCTCCGGGTATCAGGTTGAGCAAATTGAATGCGCCCTCCGCATTGCAGGTGGTGTCAGTAGTGACTCCTGTCGCTACAGCTCTCGCCGAAACCCTCGCGCCGGCGACGGCGCCTCCCTGCGGGTCAGTGATTGTGCCGGAGATCGTTGCACCAGCAACCTGCGCTCGCATCGGAGCCGCGAGAACAAGACAAACGCCCAGAATCCAAGTGAAAAGAATATATGTGCCGATTTTCGATTTCATGGAAGGCTACGCCTCCTCTTTGTCTCTCTAAATTCACAAAACCGCGTGACTGCGAGGGTATCGGCCCAAAAGCACCTACTGCACTATCAGTCCGCGCTTGGCCCAACCAGCGAGAAGAGAGCAAAAAAGAGAGTTGAGGATATTTTCCGGTACTACGGCCCTTTGGCGGCTCGTGAGTAGCACAACCCGTGAGAACGTGTCAAGCTTTTTGATAAAAGCAAATATCGCGCGTCAGGGAGAGGCAGCCACGCACGAAGGCAAAACGCTGAATCGCAAGTGGTCGCTGCCTGCGGGGTCTCACGAAGAACGCTGATAATTCGTCCTTTGCGGATGCCGATGGGGCATCTGATTTCGAGGAAATACCCGCGACGTGCAGAAATGATAGAACGTTGTATAAGTCTTGGTGTCCTTACTAAAAAGTTCATTCTTATTGAAGCGGTTGAATTTATGCGGCTGAGGTGTGTACTCTGCCAGAGCCATGTTTACCCTTTTTGTCTCCCTACTCTCCTCCGTGCCAGCCTACTTCCGAACTCGGTCAGGTTTGCAAGCTGAAATCCTTGCCCTGCGTCATCAGCTCTTGGTTTTGCAGCGCTCCAGCCGTGCCCACAAGCTCCGCCTCAGTTCCGCCGACCGAGCTCTCTGGGTCTGGCTATCATGCCTGTGGACAGAATGGCGATCCGCATTGATTGTTGTGAAGCCGGAGACCGTCATTGGTTGGCATCGGCAAGGATTCCGGCTGTATTGGAGATCGAAGAGTCGCCATCCCTCAGGCCGCCCATCGGTATCGAGTGAAGTTGCGGACCTCATCCGGAGAATGAGTATGGCCAACACGCGTTGGGGCGCTCCACGCCTTCAGGGGGAATTAATGAAACTTGGTATTTCAATCTCGCAAGCGACCGTCGCGAAGTACATGCCACGGCACCGGAAGCCGCCGTCGCAGAATTGGCGCACCTTTCTGAAGAACCACATGTCGACCTTGGTCTCTGCCAATTTCTTCGTGGTTCCAACGATCACGTTCCGGGTTCTGTTCGCCTTTGTGATTCTCTCGCACGGCCGCCGGCGTCCTATTCATTTTGCTGTGACTGCGAACCCAACGGCGGAATGGACGGCCCGGCAACTGCTGGAAGCTTTCCCTTGGGAAAGTGCGCCTCGCTATCTGTTGCGCGACCGGGGCGGTATTCATGGAGAGAAGTTTCGTGAAGCGGCAACTTGGCTCGGAATTCGGGAAGTCCTTACCGCGCCGCAATCACCCTGGCAGAATCCTTACGTTGAACGGTTGTTCGGATCGATTCGTCGCGAGTGCTTGGACCACGTTATCACTCTTAATGAAACTGGTTTGCATCGTGTCCTGAAGTCATACTTTGAATATTACGAGCGCACACGCACTCATCTGTCTCTAGAAAAAGATGCGCCAATCCCGCGGACGGTTCAGCCGCCTGAATTCGGCACGGTGATAAAGCTGCCCGAAGTTGGCGGACTCCACCACCGATACGAACGCCGCGCGGCCTAGCTTGCTTGGATCTGTGCTCTGCTAAACCTGAACTTGATAGAGAACTGTGCGTTGTAGTCCCGCGACCAACCTTCTGCGCATCTGTGTCAGGCAGTATCGCCCACATAAAAACGGCGTGAATTTTTCGCCTTTGTGTCACAGCGACCTTTCGCGATTGAGACGGAATTATTGGTAGGGACGGGGGACAACTCAGAAATTATTCATAAACAAGGGTTAGGAAAATTATCTGATTTACAAATAGAGTTGACAATTGCTGATTTCACCGAATGAGACGGGAATCACCATTACGAAATCGCCGAGCCAGCTCTGGAGGCTCTCTCGGGTCCAACCGGTTGCTCGGTCAATTAGAACGCGGGGGCGTTAAGCCGAATGTGATACAGCGTGCCGCGGCCGGTAAGATACAATCCTTTGCCGTCGTCATCGCCAAAAGATAGATTTGCTGGTACAACCGGGGCTCGAATCTTTCCAAGAACCGTTCCTTCCGGGGACACGATCCACACTCCGCCAGGACCTGAAGTAAAGACATTTCCTTTGCGGTCGACCTTCATACCGTCGGGGGCGCCGGGGGTCTTGTCCGCCCTCGTGTCGAGAAAGAGTTTAGGGTTAGCGATCGTTCCGTCTGGCAGGACGTCATAACGGTTTATGATACCGGCGAGGATGAGATACAGGTATTTCTCATCCGGTGAAAAGGCCAGACCGTTCACGCGTTCGTCTTTGAGAATGATATCGACCTTGCCATCTTTCCATTTCATGATGGCGTTATAATCCAAATCTCTTGATGGGTTAGTCGTGCCGGGGAAAACATTTCCGCTAATCAGCCCGCTTCCTCGGTCTGAGAAGTAGATCGACCCATCTGACTTGACAGCGAGATCGTTCGGGCCACTTAAGCGCTTTCCCTCATACCGATCCGCCAGCACGGTGCGAGTGCCATCTTTTTCCAGCCGGTAGAGCGTTCGATCGCCATGCGTGCACACAATCAATCGACCTTCCCGGTCGCGCGCGAGGCCATTCGTTCCTATCAGCGCAACACATAAACGTCCGGAGCAATTCACGTTCACGTGATCGTAGACCGGGACAGCGGACCCGGAATAGCCAGCACCGTCAAGAAAAACGGACAATCCAGTCTTCGGATCCCACTTGTAAATCCGGTTGGCAGCAATATCGCTGAACACCAGGTATCCGCCCGCAGCCTCTTTGGTCCACACCGGTCCCTCGATGAAGCCAAAATAATCTCCTTTGAGAATCTCTAATTTGGCGTCGGCAGGGATGATGCCGTCCAATGCCGGGTCAAGTCTGAGAACGACATTAGAGAGGCCGCCATCTAAGGCTGGGTCAAGTCTGGGAACGACATTTTCGGTCTGCGTTTGAGCTCGCGCTGGCACAAAGCTCAACCCGAGTCCGATGATGAGCCACAGATAGATGCCAACTTTCTTCATCATTCACCTCTCTCTGATCAAGGAGCTGACCTGGGATTTAGACTCGAGCCGTTTCGAGTGCGCACGTCATACGCCAGGGCCCATCCAATGCACTTCCTACTCGGAAGATGGAAAAGAGGATGCGCGTCGGTTTTCGCGAACCAGGCTTTTTTACCCGCTCCCGGCAATTCTCCTCGAATGAATAGCAAAAAACCGGAAAATGGTGCGGGTTGTATGGTCAACCCCAGAGGTACCTCATCTCGTTGCCATCCAACATGCCGAATCGGTGCCTCGCCCGGACACCGCTCGCTGGATGCGGTGTTTCATTTAACGAGCATGAATTTCTGAATTCGTTTGCCGGTTTCGACCTCACCCGTATAGATATTCCCCGCAGAATCCGAAGTCATCGAGTGTACCGCGTGAAATTGACCGGCATTCCGGCCGTCGTGACCAAACGAGCCGAGCACTTCGCCATCGCTTCGACGAAGTGTCCATATCATGTTGTTCGTGGGGTCGGCCACCATCATGTACTCTTGGCCGGTATCTCGAGAGAATACAATCATGCTAATGGTTCCGGGGCTTTGAGTTACTGGACGAATGAAGAACTCCTTCATGAACTTGCCCTGCTTCGTAAATACCTGAATTCTGTCATTGATGCGGTCGCATACGTAAACGAGTCCATCGTTCGCTATGCGCGCGCAGTGAACCGGAGACCGGAACTGCTTGTCATGGGCGGCATCGGGATTGTATGGGCCGGGGTCGGCATCGCTTGGTTCGTTTCCGTAGGCACCCCACATACGTTTAAACGCCAGCGTTTCGGAGTCGTACACGACGACACGCTTATTTAAGTATCCGTCGGAAACATACAACTCGTGTGCGCCTTCGTCCATCTCAAGTCCTGCAGGCTGGCCGAGCAGAGTCGTATCCAAGCTATTGGCCGGTTCCTTTGAAGGGTGGCCGATCTGTTTGAGGAATTTACCGTCGTTACTGAATTCGAGAACCTGGCGATCGCCAACCCCACTCCCGGTAAGCCAGACGTTGCCCTTTCGATCCACAAGAATTCCGTGCTCCACCTTAGGCCAATCGTATCCGTTGCCAGGACCGCCCCAAGATTTTAGAAGCGATCCCTCCGTGTCGAATTCGAGCACCGGGGGTGCAGGAAAACAGCACATGGCATGACGCGGAGAACTGGGGTCTGCGCTGATCTCGTCAGGAGTATTGCTGCCCGGACGCTGGAGGACCCAAATGTGATCGTTACTGTCAACGTACATTCCACCGACTTGCCCTATGATCCAATTATTGGGCAATTCCTTCGGCCAGTACGGATCAACTTTGTAATGAGGCTGCGGAACTTGGGCGAGCGCCCGGTGACAAAACCCGGTAACCAGCAAGCCTATCGAAACCCTAGCGATCAAGATCGATCTACTAGTATTCAGATTCAGCATGGAAGCATTCTCCAATCTAACCAAGATAACCGCGCTTGAGTTAAAACAGGATTTGCCTTTTGGAGTTTCCGACTGACGGGCAACATACACCTGACTACCTCTGAAAGCAAGTTCCACTCGATTTGCAATTTATCGTACCACCATGGGCATTACGCGATATTCGAAACATCTGACGGCTTCATCCCGCAAAGCAAAATCGATTGACACGTTACATCTGCAACGCTAGCATCCGCGCTATGCCGGAGCGGCCACTGCGTGGTGTCGTTCTTCCCGGTCTGCTTGGATGTTTCTTCCTCTCAGGTGCTGCCGGACTGATTTACCAGGTCGCTTGGGGCAAAGCCCTTGGTCTTGTCTTCGGCCACACTGCGTACGCTCTCGCCACCGTGCTCGCGGTATTTATGGGAGGGCTCGCGGTTGGCAGTACGTGGCTCGGCCGCTTGAGCGAACGGAGGCCAAGACCTATTGCGCTCTACGGTTGGATAGAATTCGGGGTGGCTGCGATGGGAGCCGTATCGCTTGCGGGATTAGCCACCGTCCGAGCCGCGTACGTTGCTGCTTATCCCGTCGCCGCGGGGCATAGCGCGCTGCTTGTTATACTCAGGTTTATTGGCGCCGCTGTCGTGCTGTTCCTTCCAACTTTCTTGATGGGTGGCACGCTCCCTGTATTGATGCGCGGTTTGGCGCGCGATTCAACCGAGGTAGGACCACAATTGGCGCGGCTGTACTGGGTGAATACCGCAGGAGGCGTTGCGGGAACCCTCGCCGCAGGCTTCGTATTTCTGCCGACTCTTGGACTGAAGCTTACACTTGAAATTGCAGTCGCGTTGAATCTGATCGCTGCAGGCGTCGCGATCAAGCTCTCTGGCGGAGAGCCTACTGTGACGCTTGTGCCCTCAGCGAGGGTCTCGGAGAATCTGCCAATCGAACACCAGACGCCTCACGCTGTCCTGCGTTCGCGGTTTCTCCTCGTCTGCTTTGCGATTGTTGGTGCTACTGCAATGGCCTACGAAATAGGGTGGACACGCCTATTAGCCACGCAACTTGGCGGCTCTACCTACGCGTTCGCGCTGATGCTAGCTACATTCCTCACAGGGATCGCCATGGGAAGTGCCCTGTTTGAGGTTTGGAGCCGCCATCATAAAGCTACCTGGATGACCTTTGCAATTACGCAGACCTGCACGGCCTTGACCGCCGTTGGGTTTCTAATTTTTTTCTCGCGTGTGATTGAAGTTCTTCCCCCAATCCTAGGTGCATCTCAGGGATCATTCGGCGGCTTGATTCTCGCACAATTCGCGATGTGCGCGCTTGCGATGCTTCCCGCAGCCGTAGTCTTCGGATTCAATTTTCCCACCGTGACGCTGCTGGTTGCCGGCCATCAATCCCCCTCCGGTTCCGGCAGCGCGGGAATTGTAGGCCGGGCCTATGCGTGGAACACTCTCGGTGCAATCGTAGGAGCTATCGCTACTGGTTTCTGGCTGCTGCCGAAACTGGGAGGTTTTCACTTGCTTACAACCACGGTAGCAGTAAATCTTGGTCTTGCCGCCTTGCTTTCGCTCGTAAGTGCGCCACGGAAGATACTCGCATTTGTAGGAAATATCGCGCTCCTGGTTGCAGTTGTTGCCATCGGGTTTGCAAACTATTTCTACGATCCCTCCGTGGCGGTCTTTAATACCGTGATGTATTGGAACCACTACGATCGGCCTTTGCCTTTGACACTGCGGGAAAAAGCGCGCCTCGTGGATGTCGTGTATTTTGCGGAAGGGCTGAATTCCACGATCGCTGTGACGCAAACCGACGACTACATTTCCCTGCGAACCAATGGAAAGGTAGACGCATCAAGTCACGACATCAGCACACAGCTTCTACTGGGTCATCTCGGCGCGCTGGCGCGTCCACCCCGCAATGTACTTGTTATCGGGTTTGGCAGCGGCATGACCGCATCTGCGCTAACTCGTTATCCCGAACTCGAACGCCTGGATTGCGTCGAAATTGAACCGGCAGTTATGGGCGCGGCGGGAGTGCTCACACAACTAAACCGCAATGTGCTCCAGGATCCTCGTGTTCACGTTACTATCGATGATGCCCGCAACTTTCTGTTCACTACGCGCAAACAGTATGACCTCATTGTTTCCGAGCCGTCTAATCCGTGGATCGCGGGGGTCGCCACGCTGTTCACGCGCGAGTTTTATCACGCGGCGCAGAGGCATCTCGCGCCCGGCGGAGTGTTTGTGCAGTGGGTGCAGGCCTATTCGCTATTTCCGGAAGACTTGCGGATGGTACTTGCTACATTTCTTTCTGAATTCCAAGGCGCGACGCTCTGGCATGGCGACGCGACCGATCTAATTCTGATGGCGCCAAGTGTTCCTGCGTCAGAAATACTGAATCGCACGCAAGTTCTCTATTCACATGTGGGCCTTCATGAAGATTTCAAACAGCTCGGAATGGATAATCAGGCTGGATTATTTGCATTCTACATGCTTGACGACGCTAGCTTGCGTAAGTTTTCCTCGGGAGTGCGCTTGAATACGGACGACCTGACGTTGCTCGAATACCATGCCCCGCGGTCTTTGCTGGTCCAGGGTCTGGAAGCAAAAAATCGGCACGACATCTATCTCTCCCAGGCGGACGCTTTGCCTTCGGATTTCCCAGCAGATATGCGCGATGCCGCCCTTACGGCGGCGGCGGCAACTTCCTTAAATCTTCAAGACACCGATAGCGCCGACCGCTTCGTGAGGCTCTTGGAAAACCGTCCAGTTAACGTCAACGTAGCAATAGTGCGGGGGCGCGTCGCGCTCGCGCACTCGGATTACGAGAGCGCGTCTCGTGCCTTCGATGCGGCGTTGGCTGTAGATCCGGCTTCAATCGAAGCCGAGTGGGGCCAAGCTGAAACCGCTCGGCGTTCCGGCAATAATGAAAAGGCGCGACAGGAATTTATGCATATTCTGGACCGAGATCCAAAAAACCTGCGTGCTCTCAAATCGTTGAAGCAGCTTGCCAAGGATTATTCCCTTTGGCCCCAAGCGGAGTACTTTCAGCTGAGACTGATTGCAACGGACCCGCATGAAGCCAGGGCAAGCGACTATGCTGAGCTCGCGGAGTTATTCCTGCGAGTCGGAGATTTGGATAACGCCTACCACGCCATGCAGGATTGCCTTGCGCACGATCCGTACAATTTTCAGACCCAGATTAACCTAGGAGAATTGCTGTACCGTCAGAAAAAATGGACTGAAGCCCGGCAACACCTTGAATTCGTGAGACGCTACTTCCCCGACGGAGATCCCGACACATACAGTCTCCTCTACGAAGTTGATAACGCACTAGGCGATCCTCGCGCTGCAGCCGACTCTATCCGATTTGGTCTGCGCATATTCCCCAACAATGTGAACCTGCAGCGACTGAATTTTCGCCTCTAGGGTCCAACAGCTTCACCGCTGGGATCGCGGCGGCGATGTCGATGATGAAATACTCCCGGGCGACGGCGGTGCGCAGCGACACAGAAACGTCATGAGTGCAGCGGTCTGGCGGCGATTTATGGTCCGAGACGAGTGGATTGCCACATCACCCACTGCCACTGTCCGTTGTTATTGGCATAAACTTCAGTGAACCGCATCGGGAGGACGAAGTCCTTCCCGGCATTTGTGCCGGTGAGGGTGCAGCGTCCTGTAACCAACGCCGCGTTTCCATAAACGCGTACGAAGACGTCCTCCTGTTTTAGGGACTTGAAGATCCGCTTTCCGGACTTGAAATCGTCGAGGAATTCGACTTTGGTTTGCACTTGCCCGCTCGAGTGGGTGTATGTGAAGTCGTCAGTCATTATCCGCTCTAGCGTGGGAAAGTCATTTTGGACCAGGGCCGCGATCCGCTGGTCGTCGAGCTTCCGTAGCGCCTGCTCGACTTTCGAATCTTGGGCGGCGAAAACGGCAACTTGCGAAAAAACAAACAACGCTACGACAACCAGTCTCTCCTTCATAGTGCACCTCCGTTCGATTATTCTTCTGTGCTTTCGGCAATCATTCGCAAATCCAATCTGCCTCCGACTTTGTTATTTTTATTTCCGCGGTGCATAGGTCTTACTGAAGTCGTTCCGAGTGTTAGTGACCGTGAAGGTGCCGCCACTTTGGGCTGAGATTTTGATCCAGTGCGCCACCCCATCGTGCTGGGGCGGAGGAGGAGCCCCTGGCCCTGGTGGCGGAGCCGGGATCGGAGCCAGGGGCATGCTGGGTGATTGGTCGTCAATTAAATTTGCGATGAACAAGCCTGGAACAGTGTATTCCTGACCGCTCAGCTGAGAGAAATGCATCTGCCACAGGTCCTCTAGTCCGGGCGATGAATAAATAACCTGCATGACATCGGGCGCACCACCCTTACGGGTACCGTTGTTTAAAAGGGCCACCCGCGGATGAAGAGCATGGATGAGCGAGTTTGAATTCGAAAGTGAAAGTCCATGATGCGAGACGATCAGCACATCCGTCGTGCCGAGGCGATTGTTCGGACACATGAGCTCAAGTTCCTTATTCCAGGTCAGATCACCCATGTGGACGATCCGAAATTGTCCGAACGTTATGACGCTGCCGACTGACTGGGCATTCTCTCCCGGGTCCGGATCTCTGGGCTTGTCATTACCGCAATACGGATTCGGTGCACCGGCGCCAGGAAGCGGCGCGTTGATTAGACCTCCGCCGGCCGATACCACACGCCAATCCAGGCCTGCAACCAGAATTTTATCACCGGCCTTAGCGATCGTGTGCGTTCGATCCCTATAAAGAGTCGGATATACGTTATCCAAAAACTGGCCTACCTGAGGGTTGTGCTGAACGTCTCCTCCATGGTCGATAAACTGCTTAACCTGTATGCGGGATGCTAGCTCGGAGAGTCCGCCGAAATGATCACCGTGCCAATGAGTAGTAATCAGGTGATCGATCTGCATGACACCAGCGTCTTTTGTGGCGGCCAAGATGCGCATAGGATCCCGGACACCAGGGTTCCCTGTATCGATGAGCACGGACTCGCCAGAAGGTGTTACGAAAAGGGTGGCATTTCCTCCCTCGACGTCTACAACATATATTTCCAGCGGCTTAGTCGATGGGGTCTGCGCTAGAAGAATCACCGGTGATAGGACGATGCTCAATAAACAGACTACGCGTTTGCGCATTGCAATCCGCCTCGCAGATGGGATTTTCTACGGACCACCGCAATTCCATAGGGCCCTAAACTTCTGGTACTAGTTCTTTGCAGTGATTTCGTCGCTCATGTCCCCGTCGGTATAGGACCCAGATCGGCCGCAGTGGTCTTGCGAGACTCTGGCACATCGCACCACATCAGTTGATGGCGAAGCAGTAGAACAGAGCAGCGCCGCCGTTCGGCGCGAAACTTTGCTGGCTACAACTTGGAGAAGGATGAGCCGAATTCCACGACGAATTTCCGCTCGTGTGAACTCCGGGACCGCCCCCTGTGCGGTCATGATGGCCAAGCTGGGCACTGCCGGTTGTGTCGCTCGTCCAGTTGTGACAAGTGTGGTCATTGTTGTCTGTGTACGCCCTGCCGTCCGGCTGTGAGCCTGTTATGATATCGTGCAGGTTGGGTTTGTCGAAAACTCCCCCAAGTCTGTCACCTTTCTCAGTCAGCGCGGTCGCCATATTGATATTGTTGCCCAAGCGTGCCTGGTCGAGGGTGTCCCCGTGCATCTCGCCTACATCATCAGCGACACGAATTCCCCTGGCGTTGAACCAGGGGCCATTGCCAATGCGGTCCCGGGCGTTGACAGGAGGCTCGCCGGGGGCAGCCTGGGTACTCAGGTAGGCGTGCCAAGTCTTGTTGGTTGACCCAACTGCCGCGGCCAACTTTTGGCAGTGCGCGTCAGCTCCCTTCAGGCCACCTAGATTGCCGCCATCGCCGGGGCCCGCGCTCGTGATAAAGAAGCTCATAGGCATCGGAGGAGTTTTCGCATTTTGCGTGTTCTGAGCGACCGCCAAAAACGAACTCAACATGCATAGCGTAATCACCCCAAAAATATATTGCACTTTATGCATCTCGTTTCTCCTTCTCGTGGTTGTCCCTGATGATGACCGCCGTTAGCCATTCGCCTTTCGACAAGACTCGGGATAGTGATTTCAAGTTTTTTCACAATCAGCTTTTGCCGAACCTCTTATCTTGCAGATGGTGAATCCATCCCTGAGCGTCCCAAGCACCCTACCCTTTCAAGGGTCCGAGGCCCGTCGTGGGCTTAGTATCCAGATCCTGTGACCGCTCCTTTAGATGTAGAGAAATTGTTGCCCTCGGCTGCCAGAATTGTGGAGAGCGCCAGGCCGCACGGCCCGGCTCTCCGGTGAAAACCGCTGCTGATTACCAGACGACCTTCAACCCAAATTGTATCTGTCGAGCGTCGGTTGCTGTAAAATTAATCTTACCCGCTGTG
>WNFT01017910.1_pt1 | contig 12442 bp, 11 predicted proteins | sample 5400191 | NCBI WGS metagenome assembly WNFT01 (sample SAMN13153359, study PRJNA577476) | soil metagenome | isolation source: 80 cm saprolite under Madrone tree | place: USA:California | collected 2016-06-14
CGGCGACGGGCTGGAACGAGCGCCGCAAACATCCCCTCATAGTGGCGCCTCGCGGCCCAGCTGGATGGAGACGTCCAGCCGCACGGAGCGCTCTACGATGCGGTTCGCGGTTAGCAAGTCCTTCTCTGTCATAGCCTCGAGGGTTCACTGGTCCGCGCGGTGGCGAGGGTTCACCAGGCACCGTTCCGGGAACCGACCCCAGCGGGGATCGGCGGGGACGCGCCCGCGCGCGTCCCCATCCGACTCGCTACTGCAGGAGATCGATGTCCACGCCGGCGCCACCGAGGGTCACCTTGGCCCCCTGGGTGGTGGACTTGACGTGGATCGTCACTCCGTTCTGGTTCTTCATGGCTGCCACGGTGCCACCGCCGGCCACCGCGAGGCCGGTCCCGACCGCGACGTAGTTCCCGTTGAAGTCCTCGAGCCTCTTCAAATTGAACACTTCACCCGACGCCGACGCCTTCCCGACGCCGACGTTCCCCACCGAGAGCCCGTTCACCTTGAACGCGTAGCTCCTCCCCTTGTACTTGAGCACGCCTGCGCCCCAGCTGACGCCGACGCCGGCCGCAACCGACCCGCCGTTGAACTCGAGCGTGGCATCGGGGTGCTCGGCCGCCCTCGTGTTCGTGGCCCACAGTGGGATGCACACGCTCGCCGCGACGACCAGACCCAATACCGTGCGGTGTATCATGAGATGATATCCTCCTTTGCGATTCCCGATGATGCCCCCGACAGGACCGCCTCGATTCTCGCGGCTGGAGCAGACGTCGTCGCCTCCTCCGCCGGGGCGGCCGGCCGCCTCGCTCGAAGCCGTCAGGGCTCTCTGCCTACTTACGACGGCGGCCATACCCGCTCTCCATCTTCTGGGCCATCTGCTCCGCCCGCTGCGCCGCCGCCTCGGCCTTGGCCACTGACTGCTCGGCACGGTGTGCCGCCGTCTCGGCCCGCGTGGCTGCGCTCTCGGCGTTCTGCGTGGCAGCCGTCACCCGCGCTTCATCCTCATACTTGGCCTGACAACCGGCCAAGGTGCCGACCATCATGAGGCTCACGAGGCCAGCTATCCCCTTTGTCATAAACTCACCTCCATTGGCAGTCGCATAGCCGGCCGCCAGGCTGCCGGCATCCCCCGGGCTACGGGCCAGGCCGTCGGAAGGGCGCATCCTTCCCATCTCCCCCTGTGACTTTCCATGTGCGCCCGGTCCGGACGTTCTCGGTACGGCGATCGCCCGCAACTCGCCCCACCGTGTACGGTCGCTCCGTCTCTTCGGTTCACTCGCAGGCAATAGGATCACGAAGGGGGCCTTCAGGGCTTGCCTTTATGCGCCACCTGCCGCCGGGTCCGCAGCTCTGAGACACCCGAGTATTGGGAGCGGCCGGAAACCCGCGAGAACACCGAGTCGACGTACGACTGGGAGAACAGCAAGTGGACGGTGCCGCTGAACCCCGTATGTGAGCCAGCTGGTGAAGCTCGGCGGCCAGCCCCTGAGCTTCCAGCTCGGGCCCAGGTGGTACGCCGAGGGCCCGACGGCTGCTCCGGATTGGGGAATTCGCTTCGCAGTTGTCTTGCTGTTTCCTCGATGATCCGCGCGCGCAAACCAAGAACCATCCCGAGGAGGGGCCGCACATGAACCTATTGGTGTCTCCTTGTCGCGGCGATCACGAGTGATAGTAAGGACGGGTATGGCAACTCAAGTGGTCCGGATCGGCCAGCGTGCGGCGCGGGAGGCTTGACGATGGGGCCCCCTCCCGTCTATCGGGCGGCTTCCGTCCGCAGGAGAGGAGAGGTGATCCCATGATGCGACCGACCCGATCGTTGACCCTGGCTTGCGCCGTCGCCGCGGTAGCCCTCGCCTCGACGGTCCCGCGCCCCGCCCGCGCCGCCAGCGCGGCCGAGCTCTCCCGCGACTCCGCCGCGGCGCTGAGCAAGCTCTACGCACGGCAGCCGAGCGCGAAGGTCCTCGGGCAGAAGGCGAAGGGCATCCTCGTCTTCCCGGCGATGGTCAAGGCCGGCTTCATGTTCGGCGGCCAGGTGGGCGAAGGGGTGCTCCGGAAGAACGGCCGGGTCGCCGGCTACTACAACTCCGTCGCCGCGTCGTACGGCTTCCAGGCGGGCGTGCAGAAGTTCGGCTACGCGCTCTTCTTCATGACGAACGCCGCGCTCGACCAGCTCGACTCGACCCACGGGTTCGAGGTCGGCGTCGGTCCGAGCCTCGTTGTCGTCGACGAGGGTATCGGAAGGTCCATCACCAGCAACACGATCACGAGCGACGTCTACGCCTACATCTTCGACCAGAAGGGTCTCATGGCCGGGGCCGGCATCCAGGGATCGAAGATCACACGGATCAACAAGTAGTCGACGCCCCATGCGCCCAGGAAAGGGAGAACTGACCATGCCGCGCATACGCGTTCTGCTCGCCGCCGTGCTGGCCCTCGCTCTCTCCGCAACCGCGGGAAGCGCCGGAGAAGCGGCGAAGGCGAACCTGGACATCCTCCTCGACAGCATTCGCGCCAACAAGAAGGCACTGGTCGCCGCGAATCTGACGCTGACCGACGAGGAGGCCGCGCGCTTCTGGCCGCTCTACGACCGCTACCAGGAGGAGCTGAACACGGTCCAGGACCGCGCCGTGAAGATCATCCAGGACTACACCGCGAGCTTTCACGACCTCTCGAACGAGAAAGCCATGAAGCTCGCCGACGACTGGCTCTCGGCCGAGGGCGACCGCGTGAAGGTGCGGCGCACCTATCTCGACCAGTTCGCGAAGGTCATCCCGGGACGGAAGGTCGTCCGCTTCTACCAGATCGAGAACAAGATGGACGCCGTCCTGCGCTACGATCTGGCCGGGGGCATTCCGGTCGTCGGGGAGTGACACGTCGGGCCCGGCTCCGTCACGCGTGGCGCAGGCGTCGTTGCGCGGGATCCCGACTGATGGCCCGTCCGGTACGGACCGCCCGCGACTTCACCAGCGAAACAACTCAACCGACACTCCAACTTCGACCAGTTTCTTTATGAGACCGACAAGAATGCCGGGAAGGGCGTCGGGGTGTTCGGACGGTTTGGTGCGTCGGAAGGCCAGCCAATTCCGATGCAGTACTTCTACAGCGTCGGGATCGGCGGCAAGGCCTCCGCTCCTGGCCAAAGCGGCAGAGCTGAGAGACGACGAGCCGCGGTACGCATACGTCCATGCCATCGCGTTGCACGACGCGGGCGAGATGCGGCGTGCGCTCGATGTGCTGGAACGCGCGCACGAGCGGCGACCAGCCGATCGCGACATTCTGGTCGCCCTGGTCGAGTACTACCGGGAGGCCGGCGACAGCGAAGGCGCGGCTGCCTGGGCACGGCCGCTCGCCGAGCAGTCGCCCGAGGCGACGCACTGAAGCGCGTCGCGTTGGACGAAGGTCCAACTTACCGCCCGTGCCCCGGCGTGGTTCTCGATGCGTCCTGGTGGCTGATGCTGGCCGCGCTCACCTGCGCTGCCTCCCCGGTCGCGGCTGCGGACAAGCCACCCAACATCCTCATCCTCTGGGGCGACGATATCGGCCAGTTTCAGGCAAATGCGATCGCGATCATTTCAATCGCCTACAACCTGGGGATGATGGGCTACAAGACTAAGCCCGGCACGATCATCAACGACATTGGCGCGCATGAAGACATGATCCCGACCGTGATGGCCGCCGCGGGTGAGCCCGACATCAAGGAAGAGCTGCTCAAAGGGAAGAAAGTCGGCGACACGACCTACAAGGTCCACCTCGACGGCTACAACCTGAGGCCGTTCTTCAAAGGCGACGTCACCGAATCGCCGCGTCACGCGTTCCTTTGCTGGACCGACGGCGGCAGCGTCGCGGCGCTGCGTTACGGCAACTGGAAGCTCACGTTCCTGCGGCAGAACGCCGTGGGCGTCAAGGTCTGGGAAGCTCCGTTCGAGGAACTGCGCTGGCCGTTGTGACAACTCGGCGTCGAACTTCACGACGCTCGGTTACGGTGACATTGTCATGTCGCCCGAATGGCGGCTCCTCGGGCCGCTCGAGGCGGTCGCCGGCATGCTGATGTTCGGCATCTCGACGGCCTCGCTATTCGCGGTTACCCAGACGTTGATCCGCAGGCACGAGCGGCGGTCTGCTCCATAAGCACCGCGATTGATGTGGCTGCCCGCTCGAATGTCGTTTCGGGCGAGACTCGCACGGATTCTCGGCTGATTCGACCATGACGTGCGCCGTGCCATGAGCGAAACGCGACCCCGTACCAGCCGTCTCGGCAGCTTCCGCATCCCCGTGCCGGACTGGATATCGGACTACCGCCGGGAATGGATCAAGCTCGATGGCTGTTGCGAAGCATCAGTGCGACGAGGCGCCATGGCCGCTGAGCCATACACCGACAAGAAGTGTTTGAAGTGAGATGAGTTGAGAGCCGACGACGCCGCTCTCGCGGGTGCAGGCCCTTCGACACGGCCACTGCCCTCGATCTCCTCGTATACATGCTGGCGCGCTCCGTGGTCGCGCGCGAGGGAGGGAAACCGTCCCGCCCAGCGTAGGGATCCCAGTGGCGTGTGATGGCAAGACAAGTCACCCTGCGTTGGTGTTTTCTCCGACGCGGTCCCTGCGGCGCCGGCAGCCCGCGGAAGCATGTTCGATGACGGGAAGGTGATGTGACTGCGCCGACCGAGATGGCGAGCCCGACTCTCTCCTTCGACCGCGTCCCGGAGGGGACTCTGGTCGCTCGCCTCGGCGGGCCCTGGCATCTGCAACGCGACATGCCGAGTGTCGCGAGCGTCGCGCGCGAGATCGAATCCGGCCGTCTGGGACGCCTGGCGTTCGACACCGCGACGCTCACTGCCTGGGACAGTAGCCTGCTCACGTTCCTGATCGACGTGGGCGAGCTCTGCGTGCAGCATCACGTGACGGTCGATCGCAACGGGCTGCCAAAGGGGGTTCAGCGACTGCTGGCGCTCGCCGAAGCCGTGCCGGAACGTCAGGGGGCGCGCCAGGGGAGCATCGCTCCACCGTGGCTGGCGCGCGTCGGAGACGCCGTCCTTCGTGCTCGGGACCCACTGCGCGAGATGTTCGCCTTCATCGGATCCATCACGCTTGCGCTCGGTCGGCTCGCGCGCGGCAAGGCGCGCTTTCGCGTCCCCGACCTGCTTCTGCTCGTCCAGCAAGCGGGCGCGCAGGCGTTGGGGATCGTAACGCTCATCAGCTTCCTGGTGGGGTTGATTCTCGCGTTCGTCGGCGCGGTGCAGCTGGAGCAGTTCGGGGCAGCGATCTACGTCGCCAACCTGGTCGGGATCGCGATGGTGCGCGAGATGGGTGCGATGATGACCGCCATCGTGATGGCGGGGCGCACGGGCGCGTCGTACGCGGCGCAGCTCGGCACCATGAAGGTGACGCAAGAGGTGGACGCGCTCACCACCATGGGGATCTCGCCGCTCGACTTCCTCGTGCTGCCCCGCATGATCGCGCTCTGCCTGATGATGCCGCTCTTGTGCCTCTACGCCGATGCGATCGGCATTCTCGGCGGCGCGGCGGTCGGGATGGGCATGCTGAATATCCCGATGCGCGTGTACTACGACCAGACGATATCCGCGGTGCACGTGGTTGATTTAGTCGGGGGAATCTTCAAGGCGTCGGTGTACGGAGTCCTGATCGCGATCGCTGGATGCCTTCGCGGCATGCAGTGCGGCAACAGCTCGTCGGCGGTGGGCGACGCGGCGACCCGCGCGGTGGTGACCGGCATCGTCTTCATCATCAGCGCATGCGGCATCTTCGCAGTCATGTTCTACGTCCTCGGCATCTGAGCGCGACGACGTGAGATGGATACCACGCGTGCAGCGAGCCCGGCCACGGACTCGCAGGCGCACATCACGGTGCGCAACCTCACGATGGCGTACGGCAGCTTCGTGATCATGCGCGATCTCAACTTCATGATCCGCCACGGCGACGTATTCGTCATCATGGGCGGCAGCGGTTGCGGCAAGAGCACCTTGCTCCGGCATTTCATCGGCCTGAACGAGCCGGCGAACGGCGAGATCCTGTACGGCACGGAGAGTTTCACCGCAGCCGAGCCGGCGCGACGGCAGCAGGCTTGCCGCTCGGCGAGTACACGGACCTGACGCCGGCGCAGATCCGCGAGATCGCGTCGCTCAAGCTGGCGCTCGTCGGGCTCAAGGGCTTCGAAGACTTCTTCCCGTCCCAGATCAGCGGCGGCATGCAGAAGCGTGCCGGTCTCGCGCGCGCGATGGCGCTCGACCCGGACATCCTGTTCTTCGACGAGCCGTCGGCGGGGCTGGATCCGATCAGCTCGCAGCTGCTCGACGATCTGATCCTCCAGCTGCGCGAGAGCCTGGGCTCGACGATCGTGGTCGTCACGCACGAGCTGGCGAGCATCTTCGCGATCGCGACCAACAGCGTGTTCCTCGACGTCGAGACGCGCACGATGACGGCGCTGGGCCCGCCCAAGGACCTGCTGCGTACTGGAAACGACACGGTCCGCCGGTTCCTGCGGCGCGGCGCATCCGATGGTGAGAAGGGGGCTCCATGAGCAGCAAAGCGAACCCGGTGGTGATCGGCGCCTTCGTGGTCGGCGCCATCGTGCTGGCGATCGCGGGCGTCCTTGTCCTGGGCTCCGGGAAGCTGTTCAAGCGGACAACGAAGGCCGTGTGCTACTTCACCGGCGACGTGATGGGGCTCAACGTCGGGGCGCCGGTGAAGTTCAAGGGCGTCGACGTCGGGTCGGTGGCGGCGGTGCGAATTCGCCTCCCCGAGGACACGGGGGGGCCGACTGCGGAGGCCGTCAAGCAAGGTCTCCGCATCCCTGTCATCATCGAGATCGACAACGACAAGGTGACGCAGGAGGGTGCGACGCGGACGCTCGACACGGCGAGAGTGAAGCACCTGGTCGAGCTCGGCTTGCGCGCCCAGCTGGTCTCGCAGAGCTTCCTCACCGGGCTGCTGCTCGTGCAGCTCGACTTCAACCCCGAGGTCCCCCCGACCTACATGCTGCCGCCGAACTCGCCATTGTTGGAGATTCCAACCGTTCCGACGAGCATGCAGCAGATCCAAGCCGCGGCACGCGATGTCATCCGAAAGCTCGAGGCGATCAATCTCGAGGGGCTGACGGACTCCGCCACAAGAGCCCTCGATTCGATCGACCGTGTGGCGCAATCGCCGGGCCTCCATCAGGCCCTCCAGACCCTGCCGGTGATGTTGTCGAATGTGAACGGGGCGGTGACGGACCTGCGCCCGCTGATCGCCCGCGCGAGAGGACCGTTCCTGGACAGCCTCGAAGGCACGTCCGCGAGTGCCAACGCGACGCTGAAGACCTTGCAGGTTCTGATCGCGCCCGATGGCCCGCTGGCGGTCGACCTCGCGACGGCGCTCCGGGAGATGGCGGGGGCGGCACACTCCGTGCGCTTGCTCGCGGACTCTCTCGACCGTAACCCGAGCGCGCTCGTGCGTGGAACCGAGGTGAAAGCAAAGTGACCAAGATGACGAGGTCCGCAAAGGTGCTGGTGGTCGCCTGCGTGATCGCGAGCGCATGCTCAGTGCTGGGCCCGATACCCGACCGCTCCCGCTTCTACACTCTGACTGCGTCGCCGCCGGCGAACGCCGACCGTGCCGAGGCGCCGGGCGGGACGATTCTCTACGGCCTCGGGCCCGTCGTCCTCGCCTCGTACCTCGACAGGAATCAGGTCGCGACGCGGGTGTCGCCGACGGAGGTCGCCTACTCGCAGTGGGATCGCTGGGCCGAGCCGCTCGGCGCGAACGTGTCCTCGGTGCTTCTCCAGAGCATCGGTGGCGAGCTCGGGAGGGACGACATCGTGCCGTATCCCTGGCTCGGCAGCGCGCGGGTCGACTATCAGATCGTGGTCCAGCTGCTGCGCTTCGAGAGCGACGCCACGGGAGAGGCCCATCTCCAGTCACGGTGGTCCATCAGGGACCTGGAGCGCAATCGCCAGCTGGTCGCGCGAGAGACGACCCTCACGCGGCCTGGACCACCGGGCGACACCGCCGCCAGCACGGCGGCATTGAGCGCCATGTTGACCGATCTGGGCCACGAGATCGCGACCGCGCTGCGTGCGCTGCCGTCGTCACCACCGGCAGGACCCCGTCGGAAGCGATCGGGAGAGTGACAGGCGAAGACAGACGCCTGCCAAGGAGGCACATCTAGATATGATCCTCGAGATTGCAAATCGCTGCCGTCGCGATCGTAGCCGACTTCCTCCAGTTGATCCTGCAGCCACCATTCGCCGCCCCCAAGGTCCGCAAACGGTAGTCGCACGTAACACTGGCTCTGGTTGGGGGCATAATTCACCGCCACCAGCAGCGGCTCGCCGTGGCGACCTTGCCAGGCGAAGGCCAGGAAACAATCCCAGGTCCAGTTGCCTTCCCAGGCCGGTATGCACTCGAGCAATTGCCACTGGCCGTTGCGAACGACCGGACGGCGCAGCACGGCAAGCAGCCGCTCGTAGAACTGCCCCAGCCTCGGCTCGATGGGTTCCTCTGGCCCTCGAACCAAGTGGGGCGAGATTCGTTTCCTGCGTCCCTCGAATTGACCCTGGTGAGAGCGAGGGCTGAGCGGGTAAGGCCTTCATTTCCGCACGTCACCTACCTGCTTTCCGCGGACGAAGGCCGCTGCCCTGCCAACCTCAAGCAACTGCTTCGCGTCGAGCAATCCGAACAGCTGGATCAGCTTCGCCACCAATCCTGTCCATCCCGTCTGGTGACTCGCACCGAGGCCCGCGCCCTTGTCCCCATGGAAGTACTCGTAGAACAGGATGTGGTCGCGCCAGTGCGGGTCGGCCTGGAATTTCTCCGTTCCCCCGTAGACAGGCCGCCGTCCCCGCGCATCCCGCAGGAATATCCCGGCAAGCCGGTCCGAGATCTCCTTGGCCACCTCGAAGAGGTTCATCATCCTGCCTGAACCGGTGGGGCATTCGATCTTGAAGTTATCGCCATGGTACAAGTAGAAGTTCAGGAGTGCCCGAATGAGGAGCGCGTTCACCGGCATCCAGACCGGCCCCCGCCAATTGGAGTTGCCGCCGAACATGCCGGTATTCGATTCGGCCGGCAGATAGTCCACCCGGTGCTCCTGACCGCTGGCGTGGAGGACGTACGGGTGCTGCTCGTGGAACTTGGAAAGCGAGCGGATGCCGTAGGGGCTCAGGAACTCGTTCTCGTCGAGCATCTTCGCGAGGATCCGGCGGAGCCGCTCCGGATTGAGCAACGCGATCATCCCCCGCTCGGCTACCCCGAGATGACCCGGGCCGGTAGGGTGCATGGTCGCCGAAAGTTCGGGCATCCGGCGCAGCCGTTCCTGGATGTGACCCAGCGCCTGCGGGACGCGTTCCCGCTGCCACTCCTCGATCACCGTGGTGGCGCACAGCGGGAGGAGGCCCACCATCGAGCGCACCTTGAGCCGCGTGGCGCTGCCGTCGGGGAGCCGCAGCAGGTCGTAGTAGAAGCCGTCCTCTTCGTCCCACATGCCGTCCGCCCCGGGCCGGTTCATCCCCGCGGCGATGTAGTAGAAGTGCTCCGCGAACTTGAAGACCATGGCCTCGTAGGTGCGGTCATGCGCAGCGAGCTCCACCGCGAGCTCCAACATGTTCTGGCTGAAGAGGGCCATCCACGCCGTGCCGTCCGCCTGCTCCAGGTGCCCGCCGGTGGGAAGCGGCGCGCTGCGGTCGAAGACGCCGATGTTGTCGAGGCCGAGGAAGCCTCCTTCGAAGACGTTCTTGCCGAAACGGTCCTTGCGGTTCACCCACCAGGTGAAGTTCAGCAGGAGCTTGTTGAAGGTCGACTTGAGAAAGTCCACGTCCACCTCGCCGCGCAGCGCCTGATCGGTGCGATAGAGGAACAGGGTCGCAGAGGCGTGGACCGGGGGGTTCACGTCGCTGAAGTTCCACTCGTAGGCAGGCATCTGACCGTTGGGGTGCTGGTAAGAGGCGCGAAGCATCATATCCATCTGGTCCTTGGCGAACTCGGGGTCCACGATCGAGAGCGGGAGCGTGTGGAACGCCAGGTCCCAGGCCGCATACCAGGGGTACTCCCACTTGTCGGGCATCGAGATGATGTCCTCGTTGAACATGTGGTACCACTCCGAGTTCCGGGCGGTACGATATCCGGTATGCAGAGGGTTGGAGAAGCGCTCGTCCAGCCAGTTGTCACCGTCGAAGAAGAAGAACTGCTTGCTCCAGAGCATGCCGGCGATGGCCTGGCGCATGACGTTGGCCGCGTCCGGGGAGACGGAAGGCGGGGTCACAGAGCGGTAGAACTCGTCCGCCTCCCGCAGCCGCACGGCCATGGTCTTGTCGAACTCCGCGCCGAAGCCGGATGGGGTGGTCTTGGTTTTCCCACTCTTGCCGGCAGCGGACTGGCCGGTCAGGCGCAGCCGCACGGTCGCCGACTGGCCGGGCGCAATCGTCACACGATAGTGCGCCGCGACCTTGGTGCCCTGCTTTTCCGGGTTCACGGCGGCCTGATTGCCCTGTACCACGCAGTCGTTGATGCCATCCTTGACGTACGGGCTCTCGTTCTTTTGCCCGGGGAAAAGCCGCTCGTGGTTCGTCGTGTTGTCGGTGAAGAGCAGCGGCACCTCGCCTTCGCAGGAAAGGACGAAGTCACCCACTACCGAATGGGTGGCCGCGACTGCGCTCGTGCCCGCCGCTGCCGCGATCTGCCTGAGGTTTGGTTTCTCGGCCGCTCTGTTGGATTCGGCAATCCACGTCGCCCAGTCGTTGCGGAACCACAACGTCGGCAAGAGGTGCAGTTCGGCCGGGTCCGGCCCCCGGTTGGCTGCCGTGATCCGCACGAGGATATCTTCCGGACCGGCTTTGGCGTACTCCACGAATACATCGAAGTAGCGGTCGTCATTGAAGACACCGGTGTCGAGCAATTCATACTCGAACTCGTTCCGGGAACGGCGGCGGTTCGTATCCACCAGGTCGGCGTAGGGATAGGCCGCCTGGGGGTACTTGTAGAGGTACTTCATGTACGAGTGGGTCGGCGTGCTGTCGAGGTAGAAGTAGTACTCCTTGACGTCCTCGCCGTGGTTGCCCTCGCTGTTGGTGAGCCCGAAGAGGCGCTCTTTGAGGATGGGATCCTTCCCGTTCCACAGGGCCAGCGCGAAGCACAGGTGCTGTTTGTCATCGGAAAGGCCGGCGATGCCGTCCTCGCCCCAGCGGTAGGCGCGCGAGCGCGCGTGATCGTGGGTGAAGAAATTCCAGGCATCGCCCTCTTTGCTGTAGTCCTCGCGGACCGTGCCCCACTGCCGCTCACTCAAGTATGGTCCCCATTTCTTCCACGGGATTCCCGCCTCGCGCGCCTCGTTCAACCGTTGTTGTTCCCTCACACCGATTGCTGGGTCCATGCCTTCTCTCCTCTCGAGCTGTCTGACCCTGCTACTTCGCCCCAGCGGGCGGCTTTCAACTTGGCCGATGGAGCCTGGCAATGACGGTCTCGGGGCGATCGCCGAAGGCGTCGTGCAGGCCTCGCTCCAGGATGACACTGCGCGTGGCCCGCCTGAGCTCGCCCGTCGTGGTCACGCTTCGCGTCAAAGGAGCGCGACCGCCCGATCCACGCGGACCGCGCGCACGGGACCGGCGCAGGCTGCGAGGATGAGGCAGATGGTGCCCAGCAACAGGAGCCGACCGGGAGCGTCCCCGTTGTCCTCGCGGCACTCATGCCGTGCGCCAGATAGCTCACGAGCATTCCGCTCGCGACTGAACTGCAGATAACGACGAAAGTCCGGCCGGTAGCTCATCTGGTATAGTCGAGCTCAGTAGTAGTAGTAGTAGTAGTCGACCACGTGATCGCGCTTGCCCAAATGCGCCAAAGTCTCGTTCGAAAGGGCCCCTCACCCCCCTCGGTAAGGCGCGGCAGGCGAGCTCCACCCTGAGCCCGCGGGCGTCGATTGCTAGCCCGGCCCCACTCGGTTTCTCTGGACTCGAGGCCCACGGGGGGGCAACACGGGGTCACGGGCTGCTCGTGGACGTGCAGTGGGACCGGTCAGCCATCATGTATGCCGCCATACCGGACGACCCACCGGGCAGACTCAGTTGTCGATGTTGGAGAGGTACTTCATTCGTCCGCAGACCCTCGATCAGATACGGGCCTCGTGGATCGGGGAGCCCATCGAGCGCTACGTCACCTGGCTCACCGAGGAGGGCTACGCCTCGCGGAATGTCTTCCACCGCGTGCCGGTCCTGCGGCACTTCGGGGAATTCGCGCGCGCCCGAGGCGCCACGCGTTGGGAGGACCTCCCGGCCCACGTCGCTGCGTTGTCGAGGCGTGGGTGCAGGAGCGCGGAGCGGGACGGCAGACGCTACGGGCCCGGAAGGAGTTGGCGAGTGAGGCCCGCAATCCCGTTGAACAGATGCTCCACCTCGTGGTCGCGAGCTTTTCCGGCCGCGCGCGGACACGCTGGGCGCGCAAACCGTTCCCGGAGCACGCC
>WNFT01012291.1_pt1 | contig 12441 bp, 9 predicted proteins | sample 5400191 | NCBI WGS metagenome assembly WNFT01 (sample SAMN13153359, study PRJNA577476) | soil metagenome | isolation source: 80 cm saprolite under Madrone tree | place: USA:California | collected 2016-06-14
CTCTCCTCGCTGCGCTCGTGCGGGCGGTTTGCCGGTCCATAAAAAAAGTGTCAGGGAGAGAGCTTTATGGGGGCCCGGCCGCTTCTCACAACTCCCAACTCTTCGCTTTGATAACCTCCTTGATCCGCTTAATGAAATCCGCCACCGGCATCATGCCCAGATTCTCGTTCGTGCGCAGGCGCACCGAGACAGCATCCCCCGCCTTCTCCTTGTCGCCGACCACGAGCATATACGGAATCTTCTGAATTTGTGCATCTCGTATCTTGGCATTCATGCGCTCGCTGCGCATATCGGCCTCGACTCGTACGCCTTCCTCTTTAAGCATTTCCATCACCCTGCTGGCATATTCAACATGACGGTCAGCAATGGGAATAACCATCGCCTGCACGGGTGCCAGCCAGGCGGGAAAGGCTCCCGCCGTATTCTCGACCAGAATGCCGATGAAGCGTTCGAGCGTACCATAGATGGCGCGATGAATGACTATCGGCGTCTTCTCCTGACCATCCCTGTCGATGTACGAACAGTTGAAGCGACGTGGCAGCTGGAAATCAAGTTGAATCGTGCCCGTTTGCCATGACCTGCCAAGCGCATCTTCCATCACAATATCGATTTTCGGCCCGTAGAATGCTCCTTCTCCCTCTTCAACAGCATAGTTTCCCGGTCCCAGGTGCTTATCCAGGATACTTTGTATCGTTGCTTCCGCCTTGTTCCACGTTTCCAGGTCTCCGATATATCCCTCCGGCCTCGTGCCCAGGCGCAGTGCATACTTGAGATTGAAGATCTTATAGAACAAATCGGCAATTTCGAAAACGCCATCGAATTCTTGCTCTATCTGGTCTTCCGTAACGAAGATGTGGGCATCATCCTGCTGGAATTTTTGCGCTCGCAGCAGACCGTGTAGCGTTCCTGCTCGCTCGTGACGGTGCAGGATGCTACAGTCCGAGAGGCGCAGCGGCAGGTCGCGATAGCTGCGCGTCTTGAAATTGAAGACGATCATGGCGTTGGGACAATTCATGGGTTTGATGCCGTACTCTACTTGCTCATCGGATGGGATGAGGAACATGTCCTCGCGATAATGTTCCCAGTGCCCGGAAATTTCCCAGATGCGCTTATCATTTATTAAAGGCGTTGAGATTTCCTGGTAACCGCGTTTCTCATGTTCGGCCCGCCAGAAGTTGATGAGCTCCTGGAGTACCTTGAATCCTCTGGGCAGCCAGTAGGGCATTCCAGGTGCCGATGAATCAAACTGGAAAAGTTCCAGTTCCTTGCCCAGCTTCCGGTGATCGCGCTTCTGGGCCTCTTCTAAGCGCCACAGGTACTGCTGAAACTCCTCCTGCGTAAACCAGGCCGTCCCATAGAGCCGTTGTAACATGGGACGTTTCTCGTCGCCACGCCAGTAGGCTCCCGCCACGCGCAGCAACTTGAAGGGGCCGATTTGACCCGTGTGTTCCACATGCGGACCGCGGCACAGGTCTAAGAAGTTATGTTGACGATACATCGAGACTTCACGCGGCCAGTTGCCCTGGTCCTGTACGCGGCAGAGTTCAGGAAAGTGGTTGTGCTGCTGGGAAACACGCTGCTCTTCGTCAGGCAGGTTTTCTATAATCTCTACCTTATAGTTCTGCCCCCTGTCGCGAAAGTACTGCAACGCTTTCTCGGATGACCAGTAGTCATGCTCAAAAGGGTGCTTCCCGGCAATGATGCGTGCCATACGCTGCTCAATCTCAGGAAAATCATCCGGCGTGAGCGAGCGAGGCAGATCGAAATCATAATAGAAACCGTCTTCAATGGCTGGCCCGATACCGAATCTGGCATCAGGAAACATCTCCTGGATTGCTTCCGCCATCACGTGCGCCGCGGAATGGCGCATACGCTGCAACGGTGAATAATTGACCGGTGCTCGTAGTTCTGCTTCGTCCGACATAGGATAAACCTCCTTTGAGAAAGCAATGCGACAACACAACGATAGACAAGAAAAAAGCCTTTCCATCCCTGCTTGGGACGAAAAGGCTCTCACTTTCCGTGGTTCCACCCAGATTCCGCGTTCTTTCCTGCAAGAACACATGCGAACGAGCATGTTGATCGTAAGAGAGACGCACTCTGTTGACCGTAACGCGGTCGAGGCGTATACCTTTGTGCCTGATGTAATTGGCCCTTACGGGTACAGGCTGGCGAGGGGTATCCATCTCCTTGCTGGTAGGAACGCTTTCAGCCGCGCTCCAGGGTGCCCCTCGCGGGTACCCTGCAACGTCGACGCTTCCTCTCTAGTTACCTCCGGGGAGGGACATGGCTCGCGTGTTTGCCGTTTTTATTTATTTGTTCAATTGGGCGTAACCCCACATCCACATCCTCCCCCGCCCCTACAGTTCTCGACTTTTTGTTTTGATGATATTCGTAATTCGCTCTATGAAGTCTGCCAGTGGCGTTGCTCCAAGGTTCTCGTTGGTACGTAGGCGGACGGCGACGGCGTTATTGGCGGCCTCCTTGTCACCGACGACGAGCATGTACGGGATTTTCTGGAGCTGCGCGTCGCGCACTTTGGCGTTCATACGCTCGCCGCGCGTGTCTACCTCGGCACGTACACCTGCCGCTTTGAGCGCTTCCAGGACTTTGTAAGCATATTCCTGGTGACGGTCGGCGATGGGTATAATCATGGCCTGTACGGGTGCCAGCCAGACCGGGAATGCACCGGCATAATGCTCGATGAGCATCGCCATAAAGCGTTCCGTCGAGCCGGTAACCGCGCGGTGGATCATAACCGGGCGATGAGGCTGACCATCCTCGCCAATGTACTCAAGCTGGAAGTTCTCGGGCTGCACGAAGTCAAGCTGGATGGTCGAACATTGCCATTCACGACCCAGCGCATCGCGCACCATGAAGTCCATCTTGGGACCATAGAACGCTGCCTCGCCGATAGCTTCCTGGTACTCGATGTTCCTGTTCTCTAAAGCATTGCGCAGTGAACTCTCTGCCTGTTCCCACACTTCATCGCTGCCGGCGTATTCCTCTTTCTTTTGCGGGTCTCGCAGCGAGAGACGAATCCAGTAGTCTGTCAGACCATAGGTATTGAAAACCTCCTGCGTCAGGTTGACGGCGCGATCAAACTCCTCTTGAATCTGATCAGGTCGCATGAAGACATGCGCATCGTCCTGCGTCAGGCTGCGTACACGCGCCAGGCCGGTCAATACGCCCGCCTTCTCATAACGGTAGAGCGTGGCGAACTCGGCGTAGCGGATGGGCAGTTCGCGATAGCTATGCATCTGCGACTTGTAGAGCGTGATATGATGCGGGCAGTTCATCGGTTTGAGGACATAGGCATCATCCTCTGATAACTCTTGCTCTCCCTGCATCACAGGAAACATATCTTGACGATAGTTGTACCAGTGCTTGGAAGTTTTATACAGCTTCACTTTGCCGAGGTGTGAAGTCCACACGTGCTGGTAACCGTACTTTTCCTGCGTCTCGCGTACATAGCTCTCCATCTGATGGCGCAGCGTCTCGCCGTTGGGCAGGAATAAGGGCACACCGGCAGGTACTTCGTCGCTGATGATGAAGAGTTTCAATTCGCGCCCCAGTTTGCGATGATCACGTTTTTGCGCCTCTTCCAGTCGCCACAGGTACTGATCGAGTTCCTCCTGCGTGAACCAGGCCGTTCCATAAATGCGTTGCAGCATAGGACGGTGCTCATCACCACGCCAGTAGGCTCCCGCCACGCGCATCAGTTTGAAAGGACCAATCTGACCTGTATTCTCTACGTGCGGACCGCGACACAGGTCAAGGAACGTGTCTTGCTGGTAGATGCCCACTTCTTGATCCGGCAGGTTTTCGATAAGCTCAACCTTATAGACCTGGTCGTGATCGCGGAAGTATTCCAGGGCCTTCTCACGCGGCCAGCGATCGCGTATAAACGGATATTTTCCCGCGATAATACGTGCCATGCGGCGCTCGATATCGGGCAAATCTTCGGGCGTCAGTGTGCGCGGCAGATCGAAATCATAATAGAAGCCGTCTTCAATGGCCGGTCCGATGGCTAATTTGGCATCAGGAAAAATTTCCAGCACGGCCTCGGCCATGACGTGCGCCGCGGAGTGCCGCATGCGCTGTACAGGCGTATAGTTGATCGTTGCTTGCTCTTGTAGTACTGCTTCATCTGGCATAATAACTAAAATCCTCCTCATTACGACAATAAAAAAACCTTTCCATCCCTCTATGGGACGAAAAGGTCAGATAAACTCTTCGTGGTTCCACCCAGCTTCCGCATCTCCAACATGCAAAAAACGTAACTATCGCAGCATGGAGAACGCGCTTTCCTGGCCGGTAACGGGGTCAAATCGTGTACCTTCTGGACGCGATAGTAACTGCCATAGTATTTCTTGATAATATATTACCATATACGGCAGCAGAAGTAAATAGAGAATCGAAGAGATCTCGTCATCCCTGCAGGGATGACGAGGATGTCCCTCCCAGGGGCAATCAATCTGGCTCCTCTCCCCCGTCATCCCTCGAATGGATGAAGAGCCTCGAAAGACTTAGATCTCTACAATGTCCACACTGTTGCATTACTGAACGCTACTTCACTCGACCTGCCCGGGTCAAAAGTCCTCGCTAGAACGCCTATCGCCCCATCAAGGTAGTTGTTGTCTTTTCCAATCCAAATACGATGCTGATTCACATACAGTCCGATAGTGGGACCTTGCGCTCGTACTGCAATAGTGTTGGTCAGGTTGGAACCTGCATTGATGTACTGGGAACAACCCCAGGCTGCTCCTCCTGTTCCTACTGGAATTGGAATATACGGGGGCCTGGCATTATCATTGATATACCGTATTAAACCATACTCTGCCTGATCCGCTGCACAATTTGCAGAGGGTTCAGAATCTTGACAAATGTAGAGATAATAGAACATATCGTCATGAGCGCGGAAAAGCATCCCACCGCAGTCACCATAAAAAAAGGTCATATTTACCTGGTAGACAAAGTTGCTAAAGTCCAGCTTATCAACCGTGCAGGGATGAAAATGTGCATTTGCTGTATTCATGTTCACAGATACGTGTAAAGTTTCTCCCTGGAATTGACAGCTACCATTTCGGGGAGGACCATTCCAGATATAACCCTTGCTGGTATCTTTAAAAGATTTCAACGGGTCATTGAAGACCAATCTTGCTCCTTTGCAATTAAGGTAGGTGGGGCAGGCTTGTTGGGTGATGGGTGTGGCCGTCGCTGTAGATTCGTTTCCATGAGCATTGAATACATCGAAAGCTGCAAAGAGCAGGCTCCCCATGCCTACCAGAAGAACCAGCACTGCGCTAATCTTTATTGCTGTGCCACCTCGCTTTGAACTTTTACGCGTAGATACGGCGGATAGCGTCGGGCTGATATTACTTTTGATGGCAGGCATGAAATCCAGTTGTTGTAGGGTTACAGCCGCCGGGGAGAAATCTTCTTCTACGGGAGTAATAGCAATTGCAAGAATGAGCGCACCTCTGGGGCCATTATAAGTAGTGGGCTGGCCATAGCCCTCCCATCGAATGATCTGCCCATGGTACACTCCCTGGGGTATAGGTACCCTTACTTGTTTTCCACCGGGGAGGGTGAGAACCCGGTCCGTTCCAGTCTGAGCTTCTAAGGCGCTGATAGTAATGGTTTGATAGATGTTGCCACTGTTCATCACAACACGCGTGAATGCCTGGGCAAATGCTGAAACAGAGCTATAGCGGTCTTCAGGTTTTTTAGCCAGCGCACGCAGCAATACAGCATCCAGTTCTCTGGGCAGATTAGGATTGATGGTACTCGGTGGAACCGGTATGACATTATGATGCAGATGCCACCAATTATAAAAGCCATTTCCTTCAAGAGGACGACGTCCTGTCAGCAGTTCATAGGTCATTACTGCGAGCGCGTACTGATCGGTTGCGGGTACAGGCTGGCTCTCCCATTGCTCAGGGGCCATGTAAGCCGGGGTACCGCGAACGGATTGGCTCTCGCTGGTTTTCAAGTTGCTGTCCTTCTCGAAGCATCTTTTTCTCCCCTGATTAGAAGCGGACAAACAATACAGCGAACTCGTCGTGGTTGGATTAAGAACAGTATAACATAGTAGACGTAAATATGTTATTGCAATAAAATTGTAAGTGAGATGTATGAATTATAAGTAAGGCTCCTGCGAACTCACTCCAAAAGAGATTACGATCGTTGAGGGGAAGCAACACTAAAAACCGCTCCCTTACTCTCATCCTCTAAAAATTGCCAAGGGTATCGTTAGTCATATGACATGTGAAATTTCGCCTTTAGCACTCATTATTATGACTGATATCCAAACTTTAATGCCTTGTCTTATAATTGGTTGGGATGTATCTTCTTGTATCACAGATAGTAAAGCAAGCGCTGGATAATTTACTCTACTGTTGACCATAACCGGGAGTTGTTATCTAGCAATCGAGATAGCTTACCACAGGGAAGTCATGTCTACGCTGAGCATCCAACTCTTTGGAAAATTTTGCGTGCGGCGCGATGAGCAGATATTGGATGGTTTCGATGCCCGTAAAGTGCAAGAACTGTTCTGTTACCTTCTGTTGCACCGGGATCACTCGCTGCCTCGTGAAACGCTGGCAAGCTTATTATGGCCTGATACAACCACTATCCTTTCAAAAAAGAACCTGCGACAGGCCTTGTGGCAGCTCCAGTCCGCCCTGGGTTCACAAACTGGGTCTGCCGATGATCGTGTCTTGCTGGTCGAACCGGAATGGATTCATCTCAATCCCGAAGCCGATTTCTGGCTTGATGTTGCGATCCTTGAGAACGCTTTTCAGCTTGTACAAAAGGTAGTCGGCCATGAGTTAGATACACAAAAAGTGATGCTTCTCCAGGGTGCTGTGCAATTATACCAGGGGCCTCTATTAGAGGGTTGGTACCAGGATTGGTGCCTGTTAGAACGCGAGCGTCTGCAGGGCATATACCTCGCTTTATTAGACCGGCTGTTGAGTAATTGCGAGGCCCATCACGATTATGAGACGGGCCTTTTATACGGCATGCGCATTATATGCTACGATCGTGCCCGCGAACGCACGCACCGATGCATGATGCGCATGTACTATTTCATCGGTGATCGAGCAGAAGCGCTACGGCAATATGAACGCTGCGCAGCTGCACTTGAGGAAGAACTAGGTGTGAGCCCTTCTAAGAGCACACTGGCCCTCTACAGGCAGATCCAAGCCGATCAGCTTAATGAGCCAGAACCTGTCGTGGCATTTCCAGAGACCGATCCAGCACTCAAAGTAGTTACCCCTCCATTGCTAGAAATTCTCGGCAACCTTACACATCTCCAGGAGACGATGGCCGATCTTCAGAACCAGGTACAACGAAGTATTCAACAGGTAGAACTGGCTTTGAATGCTGCCGGAGGCTCTCCAGCGCAGCGAAAGACGCTCAGATGACGTACAGAAGACACTAAAGAGACCGTTAGAAGACACCAGGTTGACAAGCAAGAGGCCTTAAAGAGACGCTAAAATAACAAAACTGTAGATACAAGAGAGACGTTGTGATAGATATCCCCATGTTATCTTTAGCTCAGCACCTGAGAAGGTTCGGTCGAAGTGATCAGAACCTGTCCGAGATCGAACTAGAGACGAGGACGGCAATGGAACAGTTGGAGTCAACTACCCAGTCGTTTATCGTCAAAGTCTGGGTTGAAGAGAGTGCCGAAAAAGGTGGTCAAGGTGTATGGCATGGTCATATCACACACGTGCCTAGCGGCAAACGGCACTACATAAAAAACCTGGGCGAGATTCGAGACTTCATTGCCCCTCATCTTGAGGAAATGGGTGTAAAACTTGGAATGCGCTGGCGGTTGAAACGTTGGCTGAAACGCTTGATGGGGCGCAGTTGAGCGCTAAGCAACTCTAGCTGACAGCGATAGTGCAAAGATCAGGTGACGAGTTGAGCGTCACCTTGAACAACAGTAGGCTGACCAGTCGATCAAGCTGTGGCTGGTCAACCCACACAACTGACCTATGGAGGTTCTGAGAATGCCTATTACTCTAATTACCGTCCCAAAAGATTTAGAAGCGTCAGACGGAAAATTCGTTGCGGATTTTCTCCCCCCAAAGGCGGAGTGGACACGAGGCGACATGGAGACGGACTTCCCTCTCTCACTCCTTCACACGGATATCGCAGCGATCATCCGACAGCCGGAGCCAGGGGAATCTCCCGGGGATGCGGAGGCGATTGTTGAGGTAAATGACCCGTGGGAGGTGGATGTTCGATGGGAGTTCAATGGGAAAGCAGCCTGCTTTATCAAAGGCGTGTTTCGCGTCAAGCTCTTCCTTGAATCCTTAGGGGATGACGACTTGGATCGTGAAGCCAAGTACCCGAGCGACATTCCCGTTGATGGACGAGCAGATTCTTATCACGTTCAATTTAAAATCGCTCCGAACGAGCTGAAGGTGGAAGATGATGAAGGAACCCCTTTCCAGTTGACAGTGGCCCTAATCTTGATGGTAAACTGCGGTCCCAACGGATCACTGGTTCCGGGACCTGTCCTTGGCAAGGTCAACCTCCCTCTGATCCAGGCTTTCAAGGAGGTGGCTCCTGCCTTCATCCCATAGAGCTGAGCGTTGGAGCAGTCATAGTGCCCTGGCCACCAGGGAACAATGAAGAGTTTTGGCCAGGGAAAAGGGTTCGTTGACTCCCCCGCAAGTTGCTCCCGCTGGCGCTCAGCGCACCAGCGGGAGCAACTTGCGGGGGAGTCAAACAGGTAACTACAAATGCTACTTGTGCTTTGCCGAGAGGTATTACCGAATAGAGAGGGCACCCTAGTGTCCTCTCCTCTGCAAAAAATGAGTCACACCCTCTACCGAATTTGATAAGGGAATAGTCATGGCCAGGAAGCGTTCACCTACTAACAGGGATACAGAGCCACCAAGGATCGATGACCTGAAACTCATCAATGGCATTGGCCCTTCGGTCGAAAAGCAGCTGAATGGCGTTGGTGTCTTCACCTTCGTTCAACTTGCCGCACTATCATCTGCGGATATAGCGGCAGCGGTTGCTGACCTGACTGGCTTATCGGCTGGGCGCATCATCAAACAAGACTGGATCGGCCAGGCACGCAAACTGGTAGCGGAATCGCTTGTAAGTGAAGCTCAACAGGATGTTGGGGCGCCCAAAGAAGAACCGGCTCCTGCTGCTGCGCATCAAGTAGAATCACAAGAATTACCCCAGCCAACGTCGGAATCGCTACTAAGCAGCGCCCCAAATGACATTGAGGTCCCAGCAGTTGCCGAGCAGCCCGTTACCCCTACAGCCCCGATCGAGCCACCGGCAGCGGCTTCTAAAGAAGATACGCAGGAGACTATACTTTCAGCAGAGCCAGAAGAGGTGGCAATGCCATTTATTCCTCCTACCGCGGCGGACGAGGAGAGCGCCGGGCTGAGTGTTCCATCGGATGAGTCAGCCTTTCCCAATGCTGAAGCGCCTGATCACACCCCTGCAGTAGCTACTGAGAGCGAACCACTTGCACCTATCACAGCAAGTTCCCATCTGGCTGGTACACTACACGTGCGCGCAATGGAGATGATAGGAAGCAAACCAGGTGGTCTGCACAGGATTCTAGCTCACGGTGAACCTTTCGATATCCGCCTCACTCTCGACCTTACTGACTTGCAGGTACCAGGCAATACTCCGCTTAACTATAAAGCATCCATATACGCGAAAGGAAAGGTAATGGGCAGCCATTCAGGTCTAGTTGTCGGGGAAGCACAGGGCACTATTATACCGGCTGATACAGTCACTATCAAAGTAGAGGGGAATACCTTGCCGGAAGAGGGTATCTATCGGCTTGCGGCCACAGTTATAGTTGGGTTGCCAACTATGAAGCTTACATTAAGACCCGGTACTACAGCCGTAATAGATGGAGGTCAAGTTCAGGTCTTTTAGAACAAAGTGTCGAGATCCGTGTCCTTTCTCCCCTCTCGCCGCCACAGGAGGCAAAAAGCAGAACGCTTCACCTTCGGTTACTACGAAGTGCCCGGCGCCAGGGATGGGACGTGCGGCTGTGTTGCCACCTTTAACCCTGGGCAAAGATCAAAACATCGTCTACGTCTCAGATCAAAGTAGTCCTGCTTCTACTACGTTGAAGCGTTACGATGCTGTTACGAAAACCACAACGAATACCATCACACTCAAAGGTAAGAACCTGTCCTCCCCACAGATTTCATCCGATGGGATGACGACAATGTAAAATGTTGTTTCAGGGTGCAAAACCCTGCACCCTGAAACAACATCAAAACCCTATTTACAACTCTTCCCCAATATGCTATCATCATCCTGCCAGGGGATGTAGCTCAGCTGGAAGAGCGCGACAATCGCACTGTCGAGGTCAGGGGTTCGAGCCCCCTCATCTCCACCTTTCTATCTATCAAGATCAATAACCACACTCCGCATCTATCCTCTTGAGGTTGCACCATACGATAAGAGAACACGATCCGAGAGCAGGCCAAGACAACTCAAATTGGGAAAGCCCGGTCCCTGGGCGACCCCTGCCAACATTGGCAGGTGGAGACGCGGTGCAAAGCCTTTGAGCGAGAGGTCCGTATCAATCCCAAGCTCAACTGTTCTTCTGTCAAGGGAATGCGTTGCATCACTTAATCGTGAATAAGTACGGCTATCAAGCAACCTCGTGAACCAGAGCGGATCGAAACCTATAGCTACGATTACATAATCGTACACATCTCGCTCCGTCGTATCTCCATATTTGATATCAACAAACACCTGTGTCTCGGAAACAGCCATCGAGACCGCCGTCCCAACGACGGAGTTCACATTCCTGGCACGATTGATCACATCCATCGCTTGCCTGGAAAATACACTCCGGTCGGTGCGTCTCAGGAACTCGCGCCGGTCTTCCTCGCTGAGGCGCAGCCAGCTAAACTTATGTTTATGATCGCCATAGAGGCTGGATAATCTGCCATCGGGGTCAGAAAATAACCGGTTCTCCTCAAAGCCTTCGTCTCGCGAATAGATTACACCAAACGGGCTGATAACTTCAATGTAAGCGGCGTCGCGGAGAACGTCTGCCAGTGCAACGACAACAGCCGCGGCTGTTTCGCCCACCCCGATGACACCGATGTTCAAAGGTTTCTTCACCGTCCTGCGCAATTCCGCAAAATCTTCGACGTGCAGCCAGAAGTTTTCACCATTCATCACGCGGGGATGCGACGTCGGTTGACCAGGAATGGTGAGCGGCGTACCGGGGCCTGTCATCACTAATCCATCGCCTTCCAGGGTCAGGGTATCCTCTTCGCCAAAGGATTGGCACGTGAGCCGCCAGTGTTGGTTATCTTCCGTAGTACTTATCTCACGCAATTCGGCTTTATGTACAGGGGCTCCCACCTTGTCGGCGACCCAGCGGATGTACTCAGACCATTCACCATGCGTTGGATTGATTCTTCCACGGTCAACCCAGTCTGAATACCTGCTGATGTCAATCAAATAGCTGTGCCAGGAGAGCAATAGCATCTTCTTGTCCACGGCCTTATTGAACCTGTCCCAACAGGTGGAGGCGTAGGGAAACCCGACATCCTTTTCGGGACGGGTTCCCAGTCGCTGCAAGCCGTCGGTAAAGCCGAATTTTCCCGTCCAGTGTGCTGCCACGCCTAGACGATCTATGATCTCCAGTTCTGGCGCAGGATGACCAAGCAGGTCAAGGGCCGCTCGCCTGGCAGCAATAGCAATGCCCTTTGGACCGGCTCCAAGAACAAGCAGCTTTTGTCCCGATGATACTGTATGATGCCGGTGAGCGCGATGCAGGATAAGAGAATGCCTTGCAAGTCGCAAACCATTATGGTATAGTATACTGCACAAACCAAGTGAGCAAGAACAAAGCAGTGAGCAGGAGTAGTAGGTCGATTTCTTGCAGAGAGTAGCCGGGTGGTGCAAGGCTACAACCATTTGACCGAACTCGCCTGTGAGCAGCAAGTGTGAAGCTTCCTTTTGGGTACCTTGGTACCTCTGGAATGTATAGTACTTGCCGGAACGCCCGTTATAGCGTATAATGAGTTTCAATCGAAGATATTCACCAGGAACTGAAAGACATGGGCCTGTAGCGCAGCTGGAAGAGCGCATCCATGGCATGGATGAGGTCAGGGGTTCGAGCCCCCTCAGGTCCACCTTACTTGTCAGAGATTGAAATAAGATTGAAAAAATTTGGGTGGTACCACGGAAGAAAGGCCTTTCGTCCCTTGTGGATGAAAGGCCTTTTTATTATTGTTTACCAGTATGTTCGTGGTCGATGTAAGTCGAATTGGTATTATTAATTTTGTTTATGAAGAAGGGGGAGCACGCTTTATGATTACGCGAACCAAATACAACCCCAAAGAAATCGAAGAGAAATGGCAGACGCGCTGGGAGGCCGAACAACTGTATCACGCTCCCGACGACTCGCCCAAA
>WNFT01004310.1_pt1 | contig 12440 bp, 8 predicted proteins | sample 5400191 | NCBI WGS metagenome assembly WNFT01 (sample SAMN13153359, study PRJNA577476) | soil metagenome | isolation source: 80 cm saprolite under Madrone tree | place: USA:California | collected 2016-06-14
CAGATCCACGCTTCCACCGGTTCCGAAACCTTCACATGGCTTACCGCTGCTGGCATCCAGGGCGATCAGCCGCGCATCCAACGTGGCAAGGAAGATTCGGCGCCGGCACACCGCCGGCGAAGCGGCAGTCTTGTCCTCCCACGCAGAAACGCCTCGGGAAACCAGCGATTCGGAATAGTGACGCTTCAGATCGATCTTCGGATCGTACGACCAACGCTGGCTGCCGTCTTCGGGATTAAGAGCGATGACGCGATTGAATGGAGTGCTCGCGTAAAGCGTGTCGTTGAACAGAATCGGAGTGACTTCGAATTTGCTCTTCGGCCGGCCGTCCTTTCCGTCGGAAACGTCTCCAGTATGAAAAGTCCAGGCAACCTTCAGCCGGGCCACATTGCCCTTGTTGATTTGCGAAAGAGAGGAGAAACGCGCACCGCCCGGATCGCCGCCATAAGAGCTCCAGGTTTGAGCGGCAGCCGCGGCGCAGAGAAGAAGGATCAAGCCCGTTGCAAGATGGATTCGTTTCATACAGCCTCCTGGCGCTATTCAACGGCATATCGAACATAACGGCCAGCAGGTTGGGACAAGCGGCTTCTATCCAGGGATGAAAGGGCGAACGCGGGCTGAAGCCCGCGACTACATTGGGATCGGACGTTGAACCCAAATGACGTTGGAATGATGTTGGCCCCAATGTAGTCGCGGGCTTTAGCCCGCGTTCAAAGCCCGAGCGGCGCTGCGATACTCCCGCTCTGATTCTGCCGGCAGCAACACCCAGAGGGTGTAAATGCCGATCGCTGTCCCAAAGGGGAGATCGAAGAGATTCAAGCTGCCGAAAACAATGGCCAGCATTCTCGCCCATGGCTGGCGAGTCAACAGCCCAATGCCGACGATGCCTCCGACGACAGCGCTGAAAAGGAGCATAAGACCGATCATCGGAAGCAGCGTGTGCACAAAACGCGGCACTTCGGGCGGAAAATCCGGCGAGCGGAAAATCACGATCAGCAGGAATCCCGGGATCAGCCGAAAAGCCGAAAGAGCGATCCAAAAAATGCCCAGCAAGCGAACGTGCCCCGCAATGCGGCCCTGGCGCGGCATCAGCGGAGTGGTTCCGACGGGCTTGCCGCAAGCGGAACAGAAAGCGGCCGAATCGTCTAATTTCGATCCGCAGCGGTCGCAAAACATCTCGTACCTCCCAAATTGGGGTTGGATCATTCTAATCCAATAGGGTAAAGAGGCACCCCCTCGTGACGGAGCGAGTGCGGATCTCCATCAGCCTTAGCGATGATTGCTTTTGAAAATTGGCGATTGTCAGCAGGCTGCAGGAAAAACTCGGGTCGATCAACTGTAGCGGCGCTCTATGAGCGCCGGTTTTTCCTGAAATCAACGAAATACCGGCGGTCATAGACCGCCGCTACAGGACTACCGGGGTAGCGCCCACGCTGTCAGCGTCGTGCCGGCGGGCACGAGCACGTGCTGGCGTCCGTCGAGCATGTAAGTAATCGGGGACGTCCCGTGCATCGCCGCGCCCATCTGGTATCGCCAGAGCAACTTGCCGTCGCGCGAGTCGAGTGCCAGCAGATTGCCCTCGGCATCGCCACTGAAAATCAGGCCAGACGCTGTCGTCAGCAGGCCCGCGGTGGATGGGGTCAGATAACGGAACTCCCATTTCCGGTCACCCGTCGCGGGATCGATGGCGCGCAGCGCGCCGTATGTTTGCTGGTCCGAGCCCGCCCCACGCTGCCCGGCCCCGCCTGTGTAGCGATCGCCCGCTTTGTAGTCGGGTTTCCACGCGTAAAACGTCATGCACGCTTCTCGCGCGTTGACAAAGAAGGTCCGAGTGCTCGGATCGAACGTCGGCGGCCAGAAGTTCGTGCCGCCGGTGATGTCGGGACAGGTGACCGCGCCTTTTTCGTTGGGCGTGTGGCCCGGCAATTCGATCGGCCGGCCGTCGCGGCCAACCTCTTTTGCCCACGTCGTCGTCACGAACGGCTTCGCTGCGATGACCTTCCCGTTCGTGCGATCGAGCGTGTAGTAGAAACCGTTACGGTTTGCGAACATGACAACTTTCCGCGGCTGTCCGGCGATTGTCATGTCGGCAAGGACCGGAACCTCCGTAGAGTCCCAATCGTGAACGTCGTGAGGAGTGAACTGATAATGCCAGCGGAGCTTGCCGGTGTCGACGTCGAGTGCCACCAGCGAGGTGCTGTATAGATTGTCGCCTTCCCGGCTTTCGCTGTGATAGTCAGGGCCTGGATTGCCGGTACCGTAGAAAACGAGGTTCTGCTCCGGATCGTAAGCGCCGGTGACCCAGACACCCGAGCCGCCGATCTTCCACGAATCGCCTGCCCATGTCTCGTGACCAGGCTCGCCGGGCCCCGGAATCGTGTAGAAGCGCCAGGCGAGCTTGCCAGTCTGCGCGTCGTAGGCGTCGATGAAGCCACGGATGCCGAATTCGCCGCCGGCCACGCCGACGATCACTTTGTTCTTTACGACGATAGGGGCGATGGTCGAGGCGTAGCCCATCGTATAGTCCTGCATCATCGCGTCCCACACGATTGCCCCGGTCTTCATGTCGAGTGCAAGCAGGTGCGCGTCGAGCGTGACCATGAAGAGCTTGTCGCCGAGAACGCCGAAGCCGCGGTTGACCAGACCGCAGCAGGCGGTGAGGTTCGGCGGCAGCTCACGCCGGTAGCGCCAGATTTGACGGCCGGTGCGCGCGTCGAGTGCCCACGCGACATTTTGCGGTCCTGTCACGTACAGCACGTTATCGCGTACAAGCGTGGTCGTCTCGAGATTACCGAGTGTGCCCGTCTGGAAAGTCCACTGCGGGACGAGGCGATTGACGTTCGCAGGCGTAATCTGCGTCAGCGGGCTGTGCCGCTGGTTGCTGTAGTTGCCGCCGAACGTGAGCCAGCGGGAGCCGTCGGGCGTCAGGCCATCGAGGATTTCCTGCGCTGTGACGAGGGGAGGTGGCGTTTGCTGTGCCGTCAGCGCAGCGGCGCCGGCCGAGAGCAGCAATACGAAGCCGAGGAAACGAAACGTCGTGGCACGCATAAGCCTCCTTTAATTGATGGCTGCGCCCTGTCGGGCTTGCATTCGCAGCCGCTCATCTCGGAACAACCGCGGGATTGAATCCGCGCAGGGTTTGCAGATAGCGAAGCAGATCGTCGAGATCGCTGTCGCTGAGCCGCTCCGGGCCGAAGACAGGCATCGCCGACTTCGTTTCGTTCTTCACCTGCTTCATCTTGTCCTTCTCGTATCCCTGAATCCGCTCGCGCGTATCCATGATCTGGACCGAGAAGAGGTCTTCATTCTTCTTGACGCCCTGGATCGGCGGCCCCGACGGCGGCGTCAGCGTCACCGGCTCGTATCCCGAGCGGAAGTCTTCGGTGCCGCGCCGAATCCGCAGCAGGACCGCCTCGCGCGAGCGCGCGACTCCGATGCGCGACAAATCGGGTCCCAGCCGTCCACCGGCGCCGTTCACGCGATGACAAGCGGCACAGTTGGCGCGGAAGATCTTTTCACCGTTCATCGCATCGCCACGCGGCGGATCAGTCGGGGCGGGCGCGGCCAGGGTGCGAAGGTACGCCAGGATCTGCCACCCTTCAAGGTCCTGGATGCGCGGGTTCGCCGGCATCTCAGTGCCTGGCACGCCCTCTTTAAGAGTCTTGAAGAGGCCTGCGTCGGTTCGGCCCGACGCCCAGACCTGCGTGATGTCGGGCGCACGGACGCCCCGCGCGTCCATGCCATGGCAGTCTGCACAGCGCGCGCGATAAAGACCCATCCCGCCTCGGATGGCGTCAGGATTTCCTTCGAGCGGATTCTTTGCGGGCAAGTCCTGGGCGGCGAAAAGGCTGCCGCCGGCCAGGCAAAGCACCGCGACCGTGAGCAACAAGCGCGTCCAATTCATACGCGGCCCCTCCTGCAATTGGCGTGTTTATACAACCTTCAAAGGAACGGCGCCAGAAAAATGAGTCGAGAGCCAGGGAAGATCGGCAGGCGAGGGTGTTCCCCTCCTGGGACAGGAGGGGTGGCTGCGCCATTAAGAAAAAGACGCGAAGCAACCGAAGCGGCGCAGACGGGGTGGTCAGACCGGCGCGCCTACGTTTCGCCGAACTGACCACCCCGGCCGCGCCTTCAAAGGAGGCTTCGCGGCATCTTCTTGATCGCGCGTCCACCCCTCCTGTCCCAGGAGGGGAACACCCTCGCCTGAGCCAATTCGAGAAATTTGTGGCGGCCACGGCTCAAGTTACTTTCGCTTCAGTTCGTCTTCGATGATGTCTCGAATTTCGTTATACGGCTGGGCTCCCGTCAGCATCCGGCCGTTAATGAACAAGGCTGGTGTGCCGGTGACGCCGGCCTGCGAACCCTCAGCCGCGTCCTTCTTAACAGCCTCCGCCGCTCGACCCGAATCCAGGCACGAGTTGAAGGCGGCAGTGTCGAGTTTCATCACCTCGGCTCTTCGCTTCAGGTCAGGAACGGTGAGTTGCTGCTGATTGCCAAACATCGAATCGTGAAATTCCCAGAAGTGCCCCTGCTCGTTCGCGCACACGGCGGCTTCGGCAGCCTTTTGCGCACGAGGATGGATATTCGTCAGCGGGAAATGCCGGTACACGAAGCGGACTTTATCGGTGTAGTTCTTCTCTACCAACTTTAGTGTCGGAAACAAACCACCACAGAAAGGACACTCAAAGTCCGCGAACTCGACGATCGTGACGGGCGCGTTCGCAGGTCCGTGCGAAGGATAACCCGCAGTGGCAATCTCAGCGCGTAACGGGTCAAGGTATGTGGTGACGCTATATTCCCTTCTCAACCTGCGAATCAAAGGAACGCGGAACCCGCGTCTTTGCTGATCCATCATGAATTGCCGCACCTGCGGCAGGGCCTGTTCGCGCGGTATCGGGATACGTGCCTTGTTCGCCTCGTAAAAGTCCGATACTTCCTCATCCGAGAGGGACACGACGTTGCTCTCAATCTCAATATTGATGAGCTCATCTTTACTCATCTTGAGCTTCGCCGCCTCCGCCGCGAGCAGCTTGTCTTCGACGATCGAGTCCAGGGCTTTCCACATGGCCTCGAGCCTCGGCCGCCCCGTGAGTTTCTCCAGAGAAGGACCAGCCGCTTTCAGCACCTGCTCTTCAGTGACAGTCTCGCCGTTCACAACGGCCAGTCTTTTCGACTCCTGTGCGGCGGCAAGCGATGCCAGAGCCAACATTCCGAATACAGCCAGGCCACAACGGATCCTCATACGGTTACTCCTTCTCGCGCCATTTTACTCCTGGCCGGACGAATACGGTTCATCCAATAAGCCCATGCCTCGACCAGCAGGAAGAAAATCGTGTTTATGATGGCCAGTGAAGCAAGGCTGGGAGGTGGATCGCCGCCAAGGCTGAGCAGCCACAACGCGGTCAGTACCACGATCACGCTCCAGAAGACATAGACACCCGCCCGTTTGTTGGGACGCGTCGTTCGAACATACAGAAAGAGACCGCCGAACCATAACGCGCCTTCGACAATGACAGTGGCTGGCCGGGAATTCCACAATCCCAGGCCGAAACGCATATCGATCCCAGGCGCCAGCGGCATATCCGGGCGGTGACTGACAAAATCCAGAAGCCAATGGCTGAGCACGGCGGCGAAAAGTATCCATGCTCCACGCGGGTCACGCCGCCACAGGAAGTAGACTCCTCCAAACAAGGCGCCCCAAACAGCGTTCATCAGAAGGCTGTGACTGAATGGAACGTAAACAAGGTTGAGAGAATTTGCGACCATAATCCCCGGCTGAATGACGACCTGTTCGATTCCGGTAGCAAAAAATAGAATCCACAGAACATCGGAAAGTGCAGCGGCCAGAATAAGTGTCCCGAGCGAAACTTTGGGCGCGGCTTGCTTTGCAGCGAAGCCGACTGCGAAGTGTCCCACGAACACAGGTCCCCTCCCACAGCGTTGTGGCTTTGGTATTCCCTTCCTGTCCCGAGGGTGTTGCACAACTATTGAATCGAGCGTTTGCCTCTTACTGTAGCGGCGCTCTATGAGCGCCGATTTTACTGGAATCAACGAAATACCGGCGGTCATAGACCGCCGCTACAGTAGACGGAACCGATTTTGCAGCACCCTCGTCCCAGGAGGGGAATACCCTCGCCTAAAGGCTCATCTCGATGGTGCTTTGCGGTTCCTACTATAATCATCCGACGATGAATCTTCTACTCGTTCTCATCACTACATCAGTACTGGCACAAGGGCCGGACGGAGCTTACGGTCTCGATCCGGATAAGAAAGGCGAACAGGTGTGGCAATACCGCGCGGGCCGAGGAAGCGCGATCGGCGGAGTGTGGGGCTCTGCCGTGGATGCTCAGCAGGCTTACATCGCCGTCGCTGGTTACTTCACTCCCGATCCCGGCGGATTGCATGCGGTTCGGCTCGATACCGGCGAACGGGTGTGGTACACGCCGCCGCGGCCGGCATTGTGCGGCACGGGCCAGGGCTGCAGCACCGCTCAATCGGCAGCTCTCACCGTGATCCCGGGCGTTGTGTTTTCCGGCTCCGCGGATGGCGGCTTGCGCGGATATTCCACCAGGGACGGCTCGATCATCTGGGAATTCGATACGAATCGAAGCTTTGAAACAATCAATGGAGTGGCAGCCAAGGGTGGCTCATTCGACGGTCCTGGGCCCGTCGTTGCCGGCGGCATCCTCTATATGACGTCAGGAAACGGAGGATTGGTAGGACGCCCCGGCAATGTGCTTCTCGCGTTTGGTGTGGACTGAGAAAGAGGAGAACGCGGGCTTTAGCCCGCGTTTCCATCACGAGGCTTTCGGGCGCCGGTTCCGGCGAGCAAGGACCTCGTCAATCAAGTGCACGTCCGCAGGTTTGGTGATGTGAGCGTCGAAGCCGGCGGCTTTCGCGGCTTTGACATCGGCCTCCATCCCGTAGCCGGTGAGCGCCACAAGCACGACGTCATCGTACACGGTGTTCTCGCGAATTTTCCGGGCAACGTCGTACCCGCTCATGACAGGCAAGCCAATATCGATAAGGGCCACATCCGGATGTTGGCGCTCGATCGCCTCAACCGCTGCCCGTCCATCCGTCCCTTCCAGAACGACGTGACCTTTCGACTCGAGTAGCACGCGCAGCATCTCTCGCGAGTCGTCCTGATCTTCCACAACGAGTACGCGACGCGGCGCGGCCGTCTCCTGCTGTCCCGCCCCTGCCCTAAGGACAGCATTCCGCTGCAGTGGCAGTCTCACCACAAACTCGCTGCCTGTTCCGGGTCCGTCACTGTAGGCTTTGACGGTGCCGCCGTGCAGCTCAACGATCTGACGGACCAGTGTGAGACCGATTCCGAGACCGCCGCTGGATCGTTCAAGACCTTGTTCGTTCTGGACAAAAAGTTCAAAGATTTCGGACAGCATCGCGGGCGAGATTCCACGGCCCTCGTCTTTCACTCGGAGGACGACCGATTCCTCTTCGACAGCGGCGGAGAGCTGAATGGGTTTTCCCGGCGGCGAATACCTTGCCGAGTTTGAAAGCAGGTTCATCACGACCTGCTGTATGCGGGCGGAGTCGCCGCGCACGGACAGGACCTCGTCGGAAATGTCGGTGATCACCCGGGCGTTCCGGTCTTCAAGCACCGGTGTGATGGCTTCGATTGCAAAGCCGATCACACCGGCAAGGTCCATGTCCTCTTTGCGCAGCTCTATGCCTCCACGCGTGATTCGCGACACATCGAGGAGGTCGTCCAGCAGCCGGGCCATATGGCGAGACTGGCGCTCCACAATGAGCCGCGCTTTTTCGACGGCATCCGGCTTCCCGTTCGTCTGCATGACCTTGATGGCGCTGACGACAGCCGCCAGTGGGTTTCGGAGCTCGTGCGAAAGCATCGCGAGGAATTCTTCTCTGCGGCGTGCGGCCGTACGGATCTCCTCTTCGGCCCGCTTCCGGTCGGTGATGTCGAGGAACGTCACGACTACACCGGCAATCTGGCCACCTCGCCGAATCGGGTAGCTCCAGTACTCGGAGATAAAATTCGTGCCGTTCGCCCGCCACACCTGCTCCTCATCGGAATGCGTTCCCTTGCCGGTGTAAAGGACACTGTAGATCGGACAATCCTCCGCTTGATGGGTGGGATGGATGAGCGGGTGAATATGGCGGCCGATCAGGTCCTCGGCGGACGCATAACCGAGCATACGAACGCAGGCCGGATTGACGAACGTGCAGGTCCCGTCCGGGCCGAGACCGAAGATGGCTTCGGCCGTGGAATCCAGCAGCAGCCGGATGCGCCCCTCCCGTTCGGTGAGCTCGCGTTGCACAATTCGCAACTGCGTCACATCGCGTGCGATCGCGGAAGCGCCCACGATTGTTCCGTCCGCGTCGCAAACCGGCGAAATGGTCACCGAGACATCGAGCACGGTCCCGTCTTTTCGAAGACGGATGTCATCCGGATCGGAGGTGGGCGAGAGCATTGCGATGTTGCGTCCAATGACTTCGTCAGGCGAGTAACCGTAAAGACGCTCGGCTGCACGGTTCCACGTCGTAACGATGCCGTCGAGAGTTTTACCGATGATCGCGTCTTCGGACGACTCGACGATAGCCGAGAGATGCCGGACTCTCGAACGCACGCGATCGAGGGCCGAGATGTCGGTCAGCGAAAGCACGACGCCTTCGATGCGGGACACACTGAAAGTCCCAAGCATCGGATCGCCGCCATCGGAAGTTCCCGTCCGGTATGGCAAAATGCGAAGGAAATACGTGGTTCCCTCGGCGTCCTTGACCTCGTCTTCAAGGACCGTGCCATCATGAAGCGCGCGCTCGATGTCTTGCTGCAGCGTCGAGCGCTTCAGGTTGTTGGAGAAGTGGCGGATGCTGCGGCTCACGTCCTGCGGCTCGATATGGAACACGCTGGCGATTCGCGGCGTGTACTTGCGGATGCAGAGATTTCGATCGAGAAAGAGCGTTCCTGCGTCCGTACTCTCCAGGAAGTGCTGCATGTCGCTGTTGAGCTCGCGAAGCTCGGCGATCTTTCGCTGAAGCTCCGCGTTCACTGTGTACAACTCTTCATTGACCGAATGCAGTTCTTCATTCGTGCTCTGAAGTTCTTCATTGGATGCGACCAGCTCCTCGTTAGTCGCCTGCATCTCTTCGTTGCTCGTCTGAAGCTCTTCAATGGTCGATTGGAGGGTCTCTCGCGTATAGGAAAGCTCACCTTCGAGTGTGTCCAGACGTTCCAGAGAAACCTGCTCTGCAGACATGTTTCCCATCGGCGCCGAGGTAGACTCGCGGCGTTCGCCTGTAGTTTCGTTCTCGATGGAGATCAAAACATGAGTTGCACTGGTTCGCGGGTTGCTGAAAGTTTCGGCCGTCAGCACGCAGCGGCGCAAGACCTCTCCGTGATTGACAGGCACGCCGGTGTAGCGTACCGGTCCCTCTTTTTTCAGCGCCCGCTGGATGGCGCCGGCCACTACCGTTCTCAGGTCGCCGTCGAGGAGGTCGAGGATGTTTGTCGAAGGACGCCGCTTCCCGAGGTGAAACAATCGCTCAGCTCCGCCGAAGCTGTCCAGGAGCTGCCGATCCTCGTCCACCAGGAAGCTCGGCGGCATGTGCCTATCGAGCAGCTGGTCATAGATGCTCAGGAGCTGAGTATCGGCCGTAGTTGGACGAACATGGCCGAGAAACGAAGGGCTTCCGCCGACGGCCGCTTTTCGTGCGACCGGCATTTTCAGCGGCTCCAGCAGACGCACATCCCGCCGCTTGCGGTAAATTTTCGAGTGCTCGTCTATCACATCGAACTCGTGAGCGATCGCGCCCGGCGTCTCACTCGAGCCCAGGAAAAGATATCCGCCCGTCGCGAGGCCGAAATGGAAGAGCGATAGCACGGTTTTCTGCGCCTGCGGCTCCAGGTAGATGAGCATGTTCCGGCACGAAATAAGGTGCATTTTCGTGAACGGCGCATCTTTCGTAACGTTGTGCGGAGCGAAGACGATGAGCTGACGAAGGTCCTGCGAGATGGCGTAGCCCGATGGCTTCTTTCTGAAGAACCGCTCACGACGCTGCTCGCTGACATGCTCCATCTGCTCTTCACCGTAGAAGCCGGCGCTCGCATGAGCCAGCGAAGCGGGGTGCACATCGGTGGCCAGGATTTTAACGTTCAGCTGCCGTTGTGCCGCAGAAAGCTGCTCGTGCAGAATCATCGCCAGCGAGTATGGCTCTTCTCCGGTGGCGCAGCCGGCCACCCAGATGCGAATCTCATCGCGCTCGGGGACTCGCTCGAGAATCTCGGGGAAGACATTCTTTTCGAGAAAGTCGAAGACCTCCGGATCCCGGAAAAACCGGGTGACTCCGATAAGAAGGTCGAAGTAAAGGGAATTGAGTTCGTCCGGATCGATGCGCAGCCTCTGCACATAATCCGCGAGGTCCACCGAACCCAACAATTCAACCCGGCGCAGGATCCTCCGGCTGACTGTAGTTGTCTTGTACAGGGAAAAGTCGAGATTGAACTGGTCGCGCAAAAGCCGCAGCACCGATTCCATGGGGGATTCGTCGATGATCGGCTCCGGTTCGGTTTCGATTTGCCCGTTGGCGTCAAGGGTCAGGAAATGCGGAATATCTTTGGCGGCTGCAGCGCGGTCCACCATACCGGTCGCCACCGCGCTCAGCGGCATTCCATCGAAGTTGGCGCTCTCCGGACTTTCCACGAATACATAGCCGCCGGCTCGCTTGATATCGCGTATGCCGCGAGATCCGTCGCTGCCGCTCCCCGAAAGGATTATCGCTACGGCGTCGGGACCCAGATCCCTGGCAAGCGACCGGAAGAAGAGATCGATCGGCAGCGTAAGCCCATGAGTGCGTTCCTTGTCATTCAGAAGGAGCCGCCGGTTCTGGATGATCATCTCCTTCCTGGGCGGGAGGAGATAGACGTGGTTGGCTTGAACCTCGACCTCATGCTCCGCGAGCAGAACGGGCATGTCGCTATGCCGGGATAGCAATTCGTCCATCATGCTGCGGAAGTCGGGCGACAGGTGCTGCACCACTACGAACGCCATTCCGGGATCAGGCGGCAGGTTCGCGAAGAATTGTTCAAGTGACTCGAGCCCCCCCGCGGATGCGCCTATTCCAACGACGCGAAACTTTGTCGGGCTCCCTTCTGCCTGAGGTGTGGTTCCGGCTGAATTCATGACGAACCATATAGCAAAAATAAATCCATTTATTCGGCATGAGCGGATTCGAGTTGTAAAAGCGCGCGCTGCTACTCGGAACTGTCAGAAACTTCGGAAATTAATTGTCAAGAACGTCGCGTCAATCGAATCAAGCCGGGTGGTAATGAACGAACACCTTCGCAAATGAGCGGTCATGAATTACCTACGGGTGAAATGAAATTTTCCCGGTCTGCGTCTAGATTGGCGGCCCTTGCCGGATGCGTTCAAGTGGTGGATCGGGCTCGACCCACCACGTGGCGCCGGCATCGATGAAGGGCCGCACGACTGCGGAGGCGCGTTTGGATTTCTTACCCCCGGTTGAGCCGCCGCAGATACGGCTTCCCTTTCCACAGCCCGGCCATGGTCTGAAGACCTTCGTCAACACGTTGTGCGCGCACCTTCCCATCCCGCTTCTTCACCTTCGCAGGCAAGGTCGACGGCCGCCTCGAAGGTTTCGGCGCCATTGATAGCACATGCGTAACGCATGGCAGGTTTTTACCAAATGTTGTGGTGTACGTCCTGGCGTTTTTTGATCAGCCGGCGAAATGAGAGGCCTTCGAGGGCGTATTCTCTATCCAAGACCTCCCATTTTCGACTGTTAGTGGCCGATATGTCCCGCGATATGGGGGTCATAAGGTTTTGCTATTCCTTCAACCCGAACGGAGTATTTGTAATACTTTTGGGTCATTACGCCGTCCCGAGGCTCTGCAGCGCCTTTGTTAGCGCCGAATACACCACTGAAAACTGGCTGGCCTTGTCTGCTGAGCAACGGAAAAATTGTTTCGAAAGGATTATCGATCCCAGCATTCTTCGCACTCTTGACAGGCCGTTCCGGGGGCGTTTCCTCAGCCAGAAGGATCAACTCAGGATCTCGCTGAATGTCCACGGCGAAGTTGATCGGTTGGTTGCTGAACCACATGACCTGGTCCTGCGCCTGGAAAGAAAGATGAACCCCAACATGCGGGTATTCGAGCTCGCGGACGTAATCGTCAGCGCGAACCCGTTGGCCCGCTGCCAGGGTTGCACCCTTCTGCCTTTTCTCTGTATTGGCTTTTGCTTCGGCCTGATCACGTTGCAGGTCTAACGAGAACTCCTCATCCTTCTGTTGCATCGCCTGGATCAAGCCTGGTGCCACGGGTTCAAACTTGACCTCGTTATTCTCGACGAAGATCCTAATCATGATTGTTCTTGGTGGGCGCATCGTTTGCATTGCCATGACTTCCCTCTTTTCCTCTTTGATTCGCAATTAGCGCT
>WNFT01011881.1_pt1 | contig 12440 bp, 19 predicted proteins | sample 5400191 | NCBI WGS metagenome assembly WNFT01 (sample SAMN13153359, study PRJNA577476) | soil metagenome | isolation source: 80 cm saprolite under Madrone tree | place: USA:California | collected 2016-06-14
ACTCGTTTTGCTGTCGTCAAATTCGCTCCTAACCGCGCTCGTGTGGTGACGGGGCTCTGCCCCGTCCAGCCGGGTGAAAGACCCGGCCTCTACTCAATACCTACGCCCTGAACGGCATCCCCAGATGCTTCAACAGCGACCGCGCCTGATCGTCGGATCGCGCCGTCGTCACAATGGTCACGTTCATGCCTTTCAGCTTGTCGACCTTGGCGTAGTCAATCTCCGGAAAAATCAGCTGATCGTGCAGACCCAGCGTGTAATTGCCGCGCCCATCGAACGACTTGGTCGAGACTCCGCGGAAGTCGCGCACTCGCGGCAGCACAATGCTTACCAGCCGGTCGAAAAATTCGTACATGCGGTCGCCGCGCAGCGTCACCATCGCCCCGATCGGCATCCCTTCGCGCACCTTGAACGCCGCGATCGATTTCTTCGCCCGCGTGACTACCGGTTTCTGTCCCGCAATCTGTCCCAGTTCATTCACCGCCGGGTCGATCAATTTCGCGTTCTGCGTCGCCTCGCCTACGCCCATGTTCACGACGATCTTATTCAGCCGTGGCACGGCCATCGGGTTCTTGAGTTCCAGTTCCTTCATCAGGGCCACTGCAACTTCCTTCTCAAACCGCGTTCGCAGCCGCGGACGCTCTTTCGCCGCATGCCGTGGAGCCTCTGCGCTGGGCTTCTCAGCCGGCGTCTGCCGCTTATCGCCCTTGCCCGCTTTCGCTTGCTTCTCGTCTTTCTTCTGTCCGTCAGTCGCCCTGGTCGCCGCTACCTTCTCTGTTACCTTCTCTCACGGTTTCGGATTGTCGCTTTTAGCCCTTAGCTTTTGGCTCGACGTATACCGGTTCGTAAGTCTCAAATCTTTCGCCCCTGCCGTTCGCATCTGCTGCACCAACTGAAAGCTGATGGCTGAGAGCTGACGGCTATTTGTCCAGCGTCGTCCCGCACTTCTTACAGACTCTAACCTTGCGATCGCCGCGCACTTCATGTCCAACCCGCACCGGACCGCACGTCGCACACACCAGAGCCACGTTCGCCAACTGAATCGCGCGCTCCTGCTCGGCGATTCCGCCCTTGATGTTGCGCTGCGGATTCGGGCGCACGTGCTTCTTTACCATCATCACGTGCTCCACCAGAAGCTTGTTATCGCCCGGAAACACGCGCAGCACGCGCCCTTCCTTGCCCTTGTCCCGTCCCGTGATCACCTTCACGGTGTCATTGCGGCGGATGTCCACTCGCTTGTGTGCAGTCGTTGCAGTTGCCATAAAATTCGCCCTACAGAACTTCAGGTGCCAAAGAAACAATCTTCAAGAATTTCTTTTCGCGCAGCTCGCGGGCCACAGGACCGAAGACGCGCGTTCCCACCGGCTCGCCCGCATCGTTGATCAGCACCGCCGCATTCTGGTCAAACCGGATGTACGTACCGTCGCGCCGCCGATGCTCCTTGCGCGTCCGAACAATTACGGCCTTGACCACTTTGCCCTTCTGCACCTGACCTTCCGGCGCAGCTTCCTTGACCGAAGCCGTGATTACGTCGCCCAGACCGGCATTCAATCCCGTCGAGCCCCCGAGCGGCAGGATCATCTGCAGCTTGCGGGCGCCGGAATTGTCAGCGACCTCGAGCATCGATCTCATCATCACGGCCATAGCCTTGTTCTCCCTCAGCGCGCTTCCATCGCGGCACTTTTCCATCCCCACAGTGCTTCGTGATCTCCGCGCTGCTCGATCAACGTCACATTGAGGTCACCAAAACCGGCTTCTGTTAACTAACTTCCGCCACCACGGCTTCCGGCACCAGTGCGGTGCGCCGGACGATCTCTTTCAGGCGCCAGCGCTTCAGCTTGGACAAGGGACGCGTCTCCTCGAGGCGGACCACGTCGCCCACGTGGGCTTCGTTTTTCTCGTCATGCGCGTAGAACTTTTTGGCTTTGGAGACGACCCGGCCGTAGAAGGGATGCGCCTTTTTGCGCACCACCTGCACTACGATGGTCTTGTGCATGCGGCTGGAAACCACCTCGCCGACCACTTCCTTGCGCCGTCCCGCCGCCGGCTGCACTGGCGCTCCGGTTTGTGAGTTCGTTTGGGGCATGCTACTTCTTCTCCGTTCCGCCGGCCGAAGCCAGTTCCCGTTCGCGAGCGATCGTCTTCACCCGTGCGATGTCCTTGCGCAGGCCGCGAATCTTCTTCAGGCTCTCGGTCTGTCCCATGTTGAGCTGAAACTTCAGCTTGAACAGCTGGTCGCCGAGTTCATGCTCCTGGTGACGAAGTTCCTCCGCTGTCAGGTTGCGTACTTTTTCGGATTTCATAATCGCTTCCCAGTTCGTCGTTGGTGGTTCCTAGTGCGCACCTTGGCGCTTTACAAACACGGTACGCAGCGGCAGCTTGTGCGAAGCCAGACGCATGGCCTCAGTCGCGTCCTGCTGCGTGACCCCTTCCATCTCGAACAGGATCTTGCCCGGCCGCACCACCGCCACCCAATGATCCGGCGCTCCCTTGCCCTTGCCCATACGGGTTTCAGCCGGCTTCTTTGTGACCGGCTTGTCCGGGAACAGGCGGATCTGAATCTTGCCGCCGCGCTTGATGAAACGGGTCATGGCCACGCGCGCCGCCTCGATCTGACGGTCGGTAATCCAACCCGGCTCGAGCACCTTCAGCCCGAAATCGCCGAACGCCAACTGGCTCCCGCGCCACGCCTTCCCCGTCATGCGCCCGCGCTGCTGCTTACGGTACTTCACTTTCTTTGGCATCAACATAAAGTCAGCTCTTGGCTTCTAGCTTCTGGCCGAATCCTTAGAACGCGCCTGCCTGCTGCGGCTCGCGCTTCTTGGCCGGCAGGATTTCGCCTTTGTAGACCCAGCACTTCACCCCAATCACACCGTAGGTGGTCCGGGCTTCGGTAAAACCGTAGTCGATGTCGGCGCGCAGCGTGTGCAGCGGCAGACGGCCCTGCAGATACCATTCCGAACGCGCGATTTCATTGCCGTTCAGCCGTCCGCTCACCCGCACTTTGATTCCCTTGCAGCCGAAGCGCAGCGCCGAATCCACCGCTTTGCGCATGGCGCGGCGAAAGCCCACACGCTTTTCCAGTTGCAGCGCGATCGCCTCGGACACCAGTTGCGCGTCCAGTTCCGGCTTGTGCACTTCCTGGATGTCGATGTGCACCTCGCGCGCGGTGCGCTTCTGCACATCCTGCTTCAGCTTGTCGATTTCCGCGCCCTTGCGCCCGATGATGATGCCGGGACGCGCGGTCTTGATAATCACCCTCAGCTTGTTGCCGGGACGCTCGATTTCAATTGAGCTGACGCCTGCCGACTTGAGCTTCTCTTTCAGCTCATTCCTCAACTTGACGTCTTCGAGCAAAAGCTTGTCGTAGTCGCGTTCCACGAACCAGCGCGACTTCCAGGGCTTGGTATAGCCCAGGCGAAAACCGTAGGGATGAACTTTTTGTCCCATTATCTGGCTCCTATTTTCTTCTTGCCGGCCGGCGCCTTGCGTTTGGCTCCGGTCTTGCCCCGGGCCGGAGCTTTCGCGGTGGCCGACTCCTCGCCCACCACGGTCGCAAGCGACTCCCCGCTCTTGCCCCGTTCCGCCAGCACGATCTCGATGTGCGCGATGCGGCGCACGTAACGGAAAGCCCGGCCCATGGGCGCGGGACGGATGCGCTTCATCCGCGGCCCGTCGTTGGCGACCGCATTCTTGACGTACAACTTGTCCACATCGACGTCGATGCCCTTCTCGCTGCTCAGATAGTTGGCATTCTCCAGCGCCGAGCGCAGCAGCTTCTCCACCGTCGCCGCAACCCGCTTCTTGGTGAACACCAGAATATTGAGCGCATCTTCCACCTTGCGGCCCTTGATCAAATCCAGCACCAGCCGCGCCTTTTGCGGCGAGACCCGGGTGAAGCGGACTTGAGCTCGAAATTCCATGACTCTCTCCTTGACGCCGATCTTCTTAACCCCGCGTCTCCGCTACGCCTTGGGCGCCGGAGCCGCCGGAGCCGACCCCGCCGCCGGGGTGATCGCTCCCGGACCACCGGGCACACCCGCCGGCCGGGCTGCCGTTTCCGTGGCCGCCCGCATGGAGTGGCCCTTGAACTGGCGGGTGAAACTGAACTCACCCAACTTGTGGCCCACCATATTTTCCGTGATGTACACCGGGATGAACTTCTTGCCGTTATGCACGGCGATGGTGTGGCCCACCATTTCTGGGATGATGGTCGAGCGCCGCGACCAGGTGCGCAGCACCTTCTTTTCGTTACGCGAGTTCATGCCGTCCACCCGCGCTTGCAGGTAGCCATCCACGAACGGGCCCTTCTTTGTTGAACGTGCCATAAAGTCAGCTTCTAGCTGTTAGCTCCTAGCTCTTAGCTAAATCCAAAACTCTTGTCATTCCGAACCGCTTTAGCGGTAAGCAATCTGCTCTTGCCAACGACGAACCACCGATCACTATTTCTTGCCGCGCCGGTTCACGATGAAGGCGTCGGTGCGCTTGTTATTCCGCGTCTTGTAGCCGCGGGTCGGCTGTCCCCACGGTGTAACCGGATGCCGGCCGCCGGAGGTCTTGCCTTCACCACCCCCGTGCGGATGGTCAACCGGGTTCATCGAGACACCGCGGTTTACCGGACGGCGTCCCAGCCAGCGCATGCGCCCAGCCTTGCCGATGGTGATGTTTTCGTGGTCCAGGTTGCCCACCTGACCAATGGTAGCCATGCAATCCTGCGCCACTTTGCGCGTTTCTCCGGAGGGCAGCTTGACCAGCGCGTACTCGCCTTCCTTAGCCACCAGTTGCGCCGAGCCCCCCGCCGAGCGCACCATTTGCGCGCCCTTACCCGGCTTCAGTTCGATGTTGTGAATGGTCGTGCCGGGGGGAATATTCTTCAGCGGCAAGGCATTGCCGACCAGAATATCCGCCTCCGGACCGCTTACCACTTTTTGCCCGACCTTCAGTCCGTCGGGCTGCAAAATGTAGCGCTTCTCGCCGTCGGCGTAGCTCAATAACGCAATACGCGCCGAGCGGTTGGGATCGTATTCGATCGAAGCCACCGTGGCCGGAATGCCATTCTTGTCGCGCTTGAAGTCAATCAGGCGCAGCTTGCGCTTGTGGCCGCCGCCGCGATGCCACATGGTGGTGTCACCGCTGTTGCGGCGTCCGCCGGTTCGCTGCTTGGTTTCGAGCAGCGGCTTGTGCGGATGCTGGGTTGTAATATCGTCGTTGACCAGCGTGGTCCGGTAGCGCAGCGTCTGCGTAGTCGGTCTGTAGGTCTTGATTGGCATGATAGCTCTCAGCTCTTAGCTAGCTCTCAGCTACTTCCCGTTCACCGCCGCTTTCACTGCAAGCTGACGGCCGATCGCTGATAGCTCCTTACAAGTTTTGCGCGTACTCCGGCATCTTTTCGCCGGACTTCAACCGTACGAACGCCTTCTTCCAGTCGGGACGGTAGCCGGCGAATTTTCCCCGGCGACGCTCCTTGCCGGGGTATAGCGCGGTGCGCACCGAATGCACCTTCACTTTGAAAATCGACTGCACCGCTTCCCGGATCTCGGTCTTGGTTGCGGCCTTCGCCACCTGAAATACCAGCGTGTTTTGGTTTTCCTTGATCGCCAAACCTTTTTCCGTAATCACCGGACGGCGAATGATTTGATACGCGGATTTCATTAGGCTACCTCCGCCGCTTTCTCATGACGCGATCGCCGCCGCGGAGATCCCGAGGCCTTCTTCGCTTTTGCGCCTTCTTTGTCTGCCGCCTGGTGCTGCCGCTTCGAAGTCGAGCTCTTCAGCGAAACCTGCAGCGCTTCGATGGCCGGCTGCGAAAAAATCGCGCGGTCGTAGCGCAACAGATGATAGGGATGAACTTCGTTGCCATGCACCAGTTCAACTCCCTCCAGGTTGCGCGAGCCCAGCGCCAAGTTGCGATTCCCGTGGCGTGGCACTTCCACCAGCAAGGCGGTGGTTTCCACTTTCAGCGCGTCCAGAACCTGACGGAACTGCTTGGTCTTGGGCTCTTTCACGTCAAACGCGTTGACCACGATCAGTTTGCCGTCGGCAAACTTCGAGGCCAGCGCCGAACGCAACGCCCCCAACAACTTCTTGCGCGGAAACGCATAGTCGTAAGAGCGCGGTTGCGGTCCGTGCACCGTGCCGCCATGCCGCCAGAGCGGTGAACGGATAGAGCCGACGCGGGCGCGCCCTGTACCCTTCTGCTTCCAAAGTTTCTTCCCCGCGCCTGAAACCAACTTCTTGTTCTTGGTCGCGTGGGTGCCAGCGCGCTGCGCGGCGCGGTAGTGCTTCACCGCTTCCCACAGCAAATCTTCGTTGACCGCGCCAAACACCTCGTCGGCGAGATCGAGCGTCCCGACCTTATCCCCGCTCAAATTATGAATGTCGATAGTTGCCATATGCTTTCCGTTTGTCTGCCTTGGCCGACGACTGAAGTCCGACGACCGACAACTGCTCTTAAGCCTTCTTCGCCGCTCTCTTCGCCGCCTTCAACGGATCTACCGTGGCCGCGCCGCCAAATCCGCGCCGCTCTCGGGGCGGCTTCTTGGCTTTGGTAATCACCAGATACCCGCCGTTCGGACCCGGTACACTGCCTTCCACCACCAGCAGGTTCTCGTCTTTGTCCACACCCAACACCCGCAGGTTGCGCTGGGTCACCCGGTCCACACCCATATGTCCCGACATGCGCATGCCCTTGAACACGCGCGAAGGAAACGCAGAGGAACCGATCGAGCCGGGAATTTGAAACATCGAGCCGTGCGATTTGGCGCCGCCAGCAAAGTGATGACGCCGGACCACGCCCGCGAAGCCACGTCCCTTGCTCACTCCCACCACGTCCACGAATTTCTCGCCCTCAAAAATATCCACCAGCACCCGGTCGCCGGCCTTGACTACCACATTTGCTTCTTCCGATTTTTCTGCGATCTCGATAGGCACCTCGCGCAGAAATTTCACTGGCGGCAGGTTGTGCTTTCCGAGATGTCCCTTCATCGGCTGAGTCAGACGCGATTCCTTCATGAACTCAACCAGACCGATCTGCGCAGCGTCGTATCCGTCCCGGGTCTGGGTCTTGTGCTGCGTAATCACGCAGGGCCCTGCCTGCAGAACGGTCGCAGGATGCACGTCGCCCTTGTCGTCGAAGAGCTGCGTCATCCCGACTTTCTTGCCCAAAATTCCAGTAACCTTCGCCATTTCTTTCGCTCACCTTGCCCAAGGCTCGCACCCCAGGTTAGATTATTTCGCCCAGCTGATAGCGCAGAGCCGACGGCTGAAAGCTATTTATGCTCTTTGCCGAAAGCTTTGATCTCGACATCCACGCCTGCGGGCAAGTCGAGTTTCATCAGCGCGTCGACCGTCTGCTGCGTCGGCTCCAGAATATCGAGCAGACGCTTGTGGGTGCGAATCTCGAACTGCTCGCGCGATTTCTTGTCCACGTGCGGAGAACGCAGCACGCAATACTTGTTCTTCATGGTGGGCAAAGGAATCGGGCCCGCGATTTGCGCGCCAGTGCGCCGCGCCGTGTCGACAATCTCACCCGTGGACTGGTCCAGGATGCGGTAGTCGTACGCCTTAAGCCGGATGCGAATTCTTTCTTTTCCAATCACGTTTCACTCTCTAACCCCTCCCGGTTTGCGGGAGGAAAGAACTGGCGGCTAGCTGCAAGCCGCATTGTTTGAAATCACACAACCTACTGAATAATCTCGCTGATGGTTCCCGCGCCCACCGTGTGCCCGCCTTCGCGGATGGCAAAGCGCAAACCCTTCTCCATCGCCACCGGCGTGATCAACTCAATCACCAGTTGCACGTTGTCTCCCGGCATCACCATACTCAATCACCAGTTGCACGTTGTCTCCCGGCATCACCATCTCGGTGGCCGCCGGCAATTCCGCCACTCCCGTCACATCCGTCGTCCGCAGATAAAACTGCGGCCGGTAGCCCTTGAAGAAGGGCGTGTGCCGCCCGCCTTCTTCCTTGGTCAGAATGTAAACCTCAGCCTTGAACTTGGTGTGCGGCGTGATCGATCCGCCCTTGGCCAGCACCATGCCGCGCTCCACATCTTCTTTCGCTATCCCGCGCAGCAGCAGCCCGGCATTGTCCCCCGCCAGACCTTCGTCCAATTGCTTCTTGAACATTTCCACCCCCGTCACCACCGTCTTGCGGGTATCACGGAAGCCCACGATTTCCACTTCCTCGCCCACCTTCACCTTGCCGCGCTCGATTCTTCCCGTCACCACCGTGCCCCGCCCCGATATCGAGAAGATGTCTTCAATCGGCATCAGGAACGGCTTGTCTAGCTCCCGCGCCGGCTGCGGAATGTACTGGTCCACCGCCGCCATCAGCTCGTCCACCTGCTTCTCCCACTTGGCTTCGCCGTTCAACGCTCCCAGGGCCGACAAACGCACCACCGGAATGTCGTCGCCTGGGAACTGATAGCTCTTCAGCAGCTCCCGCACTTCCAGTTCCACCAGGTCGAGCAGCTCGGCGTCATCTACCGCATCGCACTTGTTCAGCGCCACCACGATGTAGGGCACACCCACCTGCCGCGCCAGCAGCACGTGCTCCCGCGTCTGTGGCATCGGACCATCGGTCGCCGCCACCACTAAGATCGCGCCATCCATCTGGGCCGCCCCCGTGATCATGTTCTTGATGTAGTCCGCGTGCCCCGGACAATCCACGTGCGCGTAGTGCCGGTTCGCGGTCTCATACTCCACGTGCGCGGTGGCGATGGTGATCCCGCGCGCCTTCTCTTCCGGCGCGTTATCAATCGAGTCAAACGACCGGAAGACGATCTTCGGGTTGTGCTTCTGCAACACCTTGGTGATGGCCGCCGTCAACGTGGTCTTGCCATGGTCAATATGACCAATCGTCCCTACGTTGCAGTGCGGCTTATTGCGATCAAATTTCTCTTTCGCCATCCTACGTTGCAGTGCGGCTTATTGCGATCAAATTTCTCTTTCGCCATATCTTGCCGTGCCTTGTTCCTTCCTCTAGAAATTTCTGGAGCGGGAGACGGGAATCGAACCCGCGACCAACAGCTTGGAAGGCTGTGACTCTACCACTGAGTTACTCCCGCTGGCACCAGCCATCAGCTTTCAGCCGTCAGCCAACCCAGCCCCGGCTCTCGCCGATTGAAACCAACCAAACCCATGGAGCCGATGACCAGGATTGAACTGGTGACCTCTCCCTTACCAAGGGAGTGCTCTACCAACTGAGCTACATCGGCAAAACCCTGTTTGACCACTCCCCAGCTGCGGGCTCCCATCGCTTCGCTCCCCGCGCCGCCCGCAAGCGCCTCAACATCGGCCTACCGCTCTAGCTTTCCCTCGTCGTTGGCGCCGGTCGCGTCCTTGCGGTGCGCCCACGTCCGGAGCGCAAACATGACCAGCACTGCCAGCGTGGCCAAGCGAAGTCGCTGGTCACTGAGAGTGGTCCAGGCCAAAATTCCCAAGGCGACGAACGCGCCCAGCGCCAGCATGAGACGATTCACTGCAACCCTCGCCCGGCCGGAACTCCTCGCCTGCGGGCTCCCGCCGCCTCGCGCCCGCAACTCGGCTCAACCTGGTGCACAGGGAAGGATTCGAACCTTCGTACCTCCGAGGAGGGGCAGATTTACAGTCTGCTGGCTTTAACCGCTCACCCACCTGTGCAGAACTGCAGAACAGTCCGGCCTGTGCTGCCTACATCCGGCATTCATCGCAGATATTCACGCCAGCCTACGGAGATCGTTCAGACGGATTTTGCAAAAGTACGGATTTTGCAAACGTGAAGAACAGAAATGCGCGCGAAAATGCTATCGCACGCAAACACCACATTTGGAAAATTCCCTTATGGAGTGCCGTTGGAAAATCTGTTAAGCCGCCGCGTATCCTGCGTCCGGAACCAATGCTGGAGCTGGCGAAGGGATTTGAACCCCTGACCCTCTGATTACAAATCAGATGCTCTACCAACTGAGCTACGCCAGCAGTTCTGAGATCGCGCGTCGCCCTCTAGAGACAACACACCCTCTGATCCCTTCCTAAAGTCCGGGACAATTCTAAAATTTACCATAACGGCATTTTGCGTGCAAGCGGAGCCGGTTGGCGGCAGGAGTTCCGCTTCTAGCACCGAGCGTGTGTCGCCTTAATCCTGACATGCCGCGTGGGTTGGCACCGGAGCACACGAAGCCCATTGGTTGGGCGGGTTCGGTATCGGTTGTCGGACGAGTCGACCGCCTCCTCGCGGGGAAAGATGCGGGGCTGGTTCAGAGCCGGTGTCTCCGTGCCGCCCACTTAGGCTCGGCTCCGGCGCCGCCTCAGCTACTGTCCAGCAGTGCCGTCCAAGGAATGGGCTCGGGCAAGGTGGCCACCTCGCGCAGCATAACTTCAACGAGGTGCCGGATGGTATCGGTGGGATCTTTGGGCCGCCGCGGACGTTTCAGCCGGCGATAGATAAACAGCTGCAGCAGATTGAAAGCCAGCGTCCAAAGCAGCAGGACGGCCAGCAAAGCATTCGCCGTGTGCCTAAACACGTGGGCGAAGTTCCAGTGTTGGACCCACTGGTTGAAGGCGGTATCCTCGAGGTGCCAGCGAGCACGAACGATCTTCAGTGCCGTCCGGCGTGAAACCTTGCGCGCACGTTGACCGATGATGGCAAAACACCAACTGGTCGGCTCTTTGTCGGGCTTGGTGATGGCGGCCCGGATCACACGCACTCTTCCCTTGTAGGTGTGCAGCGTATCGATCTCGTCCGCATCCCAGAACTCAATGTGCTCTTGGCGGTCGGCATCGTCTGCATGCTCGCACGCTTTCTGGCCCTGCCATAAGGCGAGCGCTTCCTTGAGAGGCTCGTTATTTTCTTTCTTGAGGACGATGAAGCCGCCATAGCCGTAAGCATCGAGTTGAGTCATCCAACGCCCATTGGCGTAGAGAGCGTCCACCACGATGGCATCGATGAAACCTCCATAGGTCTGGTACAGAGAATCCAGGAGACGCCGCCCGGCCGTGAGTTCACCCTCGTGGCCAGCGTGCTCGCCGTCTGTATCGCTGTGAGCCTCCTCATGGAGCACCGGCTCGATGGCCAAGACAACGTCTAGCACAGGCCCGAGAAGCATGGCGACAACGTAGCGGTGATAGTACTGCTTCACCTCTTCCACCTCACCTCCGGCGCGCTTGACCTTGAGGTGGCGCACCAAGCACTGCGGGCAGTGCCGATCGTAGGAGGCGAACGGCTCCCAGCCATCGATGGCTACGCAGCGCAAGGCGCCGTAAGAACCCTCGCGGAAAGCTTTGTTGCGCTCGGCCTTCGCGATGACCTGTTCCAGCGCGCGGCGCACGCCGCCCAGCTGCAACTTGTCTAATACGTTTGCCACCACGTCGGCACTGAAGGCTTTCACCTCGGGCGTGGGCTTGCGGCCGATCAACTTTTGGAAGTCACTTTCCTGGAGATCGCCTTCTAAAGCGTTGAGACTGGGGATGCGCAACAGGGCAGAGTGGAGAAGGCTGTTGACCACGTCGAAGGTGGAGATTTCCGGGGCTCGACGCGTGTCGTTCAAACTCGCTAACAGCGCCGGCAAGGCAAAGACGTTGCAAGCATATTTCTCGAACTGGTGAAGCTTACCGCGTGAGCTGCGGATCCATGGCGGTAGGGTGGGCAAGCGCAGTTGCCGGCGAACGACTTCGTCCTGCTCGTAACAACATCGTTTGTACTTGCTGCCGCTGCCACAATGGCAGGCAGCGTTGCGCGCTGTGGGTGGCGGAAACGCAAGCGCCCCAACCCGGTTAGAAAATTCCGGGCCGGAATCACTTATCGTCAGGCCCACGCTTAGCTGTGAGTAGGAGGTTCGGCCTGGAGGTCTAGGGGACGGTTCACCGCTTCCTCGGCCTCTTGGGGGTGGATTGTCGGCGCCAGAGCGCCAGCAGTTGGGCGTTAGCGGCGAAGACCTCGGTCACCGCGTCTTTGAACTCGCGTCCCTGCTCGAGCAGAGGGCGGATCTGCTCCACCCACTCGTCGGGGATACGCTCCACGCGTTTTTTACCGTGGACCATGAAAGTCAGCGACCAGCCGGGATGTCCCTCGGCTTGGGCGCAGTGGCAGCTGGGTTTTCCGCAGCGCCGGTGGGTGAGGGCGAGGGAGCCAGGCAGGGCGTCGGAGGGAATCTGGAAGCGGCGCAGCATGGCGTGCTTGCGCTGACGCAAGCGAGCGGCGGCATCGCCTTTGGCATCATACCATTTCATCTGGGCGTAATAATACACCCAGACCTACTTACCATTTCAACCTGAAACGTGCTGGGGAATTTGCGCAACTTGATTCCCCCGAGATCTTCAGTATCTGCACAGGGTTACAAGCCTGGAGCGGAAGTCCTGCCCTGGAAGGCTGATCCTGATGGGCGACAGGCCGCGAGGCCGGTCTGCGCCCCGTCTTTAGCCAAGGCCACGGCCGCACCGTGCGCTCAAATCGGGTGTGAGCAT
>WNFT01004312.1_pt1 | contig 12438 bp, 9 predicted proteins | sample 5400191 | NCBI WGS metagenome assembly WNFT01 (sample SAMN13153359, study PRJNA577476) | soil metagenome | isolation source: 80 cm saprolite under Madrone tree | place: USA:California | collected 2016-06-14
GATCGCCTCGCAGACGCGCAAATGGGCCGGGTCGAAGCCGTAGCGGGACGGCAGCACCTGATAGATCAGGATCGCCGATTCCTCGCGCTCTTCAGCGCTCATCCCGCCATCGCCGGTCGTCGTGCTGGTGCCTGCGGCACTCGCACCGCGCCCCAGCGCCCGCTTGGCGTTGGCGCTGATCGCGCCAAAGCTCATCCCGGCGATCGTGATCGGGATTTTGAGCTCGATCGGGTTCTTGGCGAACCGCGTGCCGAGCACGATGTCGGTGCCGCAGCGCTCGCGGTAGCCTTCGAGCGGGTAGCGCGACATCGACGCGCCGAGCAGGACCAGATCGTCGAAGGACGGCAATTTCCGCAACGTGCCAAAGCCGCGGATCTGGTAGAGGCCCTCATTGGCCGCGCGCTGGATCTCGGCCATCACGTCAGGCGGAAAAGCGGCGGATCCGCGCATCTTTTCTCAATACTCCGCCGCGTGATCGATATGGAAATTATAGAGCCGGCGCGCCGAGCCATAGCGGCGGAAATAGGCCGCGTCGGCGGCGACTCCGGCGCCTTCGAGCAGTGTGGCGACGCGTGCGACCGCGGCGTCGTCCAGCGCCTTTTCGATGCAATCGGCACCGAGGCTCGCCACCTTGCCGGCGACAAAGATCTCGGCCTCATAGATCGAATCGCCGAGATCAGGCCCGGCGTCACCGCAGACGACCAGGGTCCCGGCCTGGCCCATGAACGCGCTCATATGCCCGACCGAGCCGGCGACGACGATCTCGACCCCCTTCATCGAAATGCCGCAGCGCGCGCTCGCATCGCCGTCGATGACGACAAGCCCGCCGCGCCCGGATGCGGCGGCCGATTGCGCCGCGTTGCCGCGTACCCGCACGACTCCGCTCATGATGTTCTCGGCGACCCCGGTGCCGGCATGCCCCGCGATCACGACGTTCGCCGCCGCATTCATGCCGGCGCAGTAGTAGCCGACATGACCGCGGATCTCGATGTCGATCGGCACGGTGATGCCAACCGCAATCGCGTGCGCACCATTCGGGTTCAGCACCCGCCAGCTCGGCTCGTTATTGCCTGGATTGAGCCGGTGCAGGCGCTGGTTCAGCTCGCGCACCGAGCTCTTTGCCAGGTCGATCTCGATCACTGGCGCTGCCAGCTATAGACGGTCGCCGGGCGGGGCTCCCAGATGTCGGCATCGGCCGCTCCGGGCAGGGTTGCGATCGCGCGGTACTCGCTCGCCATCGCCACCCACTCGTCGGTCTCGGCGAGAATTGCGGGCTTGCAGGCGATCGGGTCGCGCAGGATCGCGAACCCGTCGCCGGTGCCGACCGCGAAGGTGTAGAACCCGTCGAGGTCGCCGAGCGCCGCTTCCAGCGCCTCCTTCAGGCTCAACCCCTGGCTCAGACGCCAAGTCAGGTATCCTGATGCGACCTCGCTATCGTTGTCGGTCAGGAACCGGATGCCCTCGCGCTGGAGGTTGCGGCGCAGCCGGTTGTGGTTCGACAGCGAGCCGTTATGGACGAGGCACAGATCGATCCCGGTCGCAAACGGATGGGAGTGCTCGGTAGTGATCGCGCTTTCCGTCGCCATACGGGTATGGCCGAGGGCATGCGTCCCCGCTCGCTGCCGCAGGCCGAAGCGGCCGGTCACGGCGTCAGGCAGGCCGACATCCTTGAACACTTCAATGCGCCCGCCAAACCCGAAAATCGCGATATCGGGCCGATGTTGCACGAGCCAGGCGTGCAACTCCTCGTGCGCGGCTGCGATTGTGACCACGGCATGGCTGCCATATGACCGCAAGGGGCCGCGCAGCGGAAATGCGGTCTCGATTGCCGCGGAGAACGCCGGCCAATCATAGTTGGCATCCGGCGCACGCAAGCTCGCCTTGAACCCACCCGGCGGCGCGTCGTCGCCATAAACCGCAAAGCCGGTGCTGTCCGGGCCGCGCTCGCCCATCTCGCGCAGCATTCCGGCGAGGAGCGGACCGAGCATCGGCGAGGGTGCGCGCGCTTTGAAGAACAACCCGACGATCCCGCACATACTCCACCTTTTGCGGCACTCCGGCGACGAGCCTAGCGCAATTTGCGTCAAACCGGGAGCAGGCTCGATGACCGGCTGGCGCGGTGTCGATGTCGGCATACGGACTGCACCCCAGACCGGCGGGGGAACCCTGAAGAGGACCCGCCATCTTGCGCTTGCTTCGAGGTGTCTTATGCCGCGTGCTCGTCGCCTTGCCGCTGTTGCCGCCGCGGTCTTGTTCGCCGCCGCAACGCCCCCTTCGTTCGGTCAGACGTTACGGATCGCGATGACCGCGTCAGATACGCCGACGACCACGGGCATCCCGAACAATGGTGGCGAAGGCTTTCGGTTTTGCGGGTTTCCGGCTTTTGACGGGCTGATCGACTGGGATTTCACCCATCCGGAGCGCATCGCTGGCCTGACCCCCGGCCTCGCCAGCGAATGGAAGATCGATGACGGCGACCACACCCGCTGGGTCTTCACCATTCGCGGCGGTGTCAAATTTCACGATGGCACCGATGTGACGGTCGATGCTGTTGTGTGGAACCTGCAGCGGTTCTTCGACGACAAGTCGCCGCAATTCGACGCTGCCGCCTCGGCGATAGTCCGGTCGTTCGTCAACATGGTCGACCATTGGCAGAAGATCGACGAAACTCACCTCGCGATCTACACCAAGGCACCGTTCAGTTTCTTCCCGTACATGGTGCCGACGATGCTGATCGTCAGTCCGGCGCAGTGGGAGAAGGCCGGGCGCAACTGGGCTGAATTCGGCAAGGCGCCGGCCGGCACAGGCCCGTTCAAGATCACCAAAGTGGTGCCCGGGCAGTCCGTCGAGATGAGCCGAAACGAGGGGTATTGGGACAAGGCCCGCATCCCCAAACTGGCGAAAATGATCCTGATCCCGATGCCCGAAGCGACCACCCGCCTCACGACCGGCAACTCGCCCTTTCGTGACAAGCGCGTGCGGCAGGCCGCGAACTTTGCGATCGACCGCGATGGCCTGGTCAACCTGCTGAACGGCACCGCCGAGCCCGCGTCGGGCCTCTACCCCGAAAACCATCCGATCTTCGGTAAGCCAGCAAACCATTACGTGTTCGACCTGGGCAAATCGAAGGCCCTGCTCAAGGAAGCCGGCTACAGCGGTCCCGTCAAGGCCAAGATCATGATTTCGACCAGCGGCTCGGGCCAGATGCTGCCGTTGCCGATGAACGAATATCTGCAGCAGAGCATGAAGGAGGCCGGGTTCGACATCGATTTCGAGGTCGTCGAGTGGGGCTCGATGCTGGTGGCGGTCCGGAGCCCGCCCGACGCTCCCGCCAGCAAGGGCGTTGACGCGATCAACTGCAGACTCAGCTACATCGACCCGTCATCGCTCCATCGTTATCACCACACCGCCAGCTTCTCGCCGGCAAACTGGAACTGGGGGCATTTCACCAATCCCAAGATCGACGAATTGCTGGCTAAGGCGCAGGAGACATTCGTCCCGGCCGAGCGCGACACCGTCCTCGCGTCGGCGCATGAGCTGATCGTCGACGAAGCCCCTAGGGTGTGGTTTGTCCATGACCTGAACCCACGAGCAATGTCGGCCAAGGTCAAGGGCTTTCGCCCAGCGCAGAGTTGGTTCCAGGATTTCACCGGCGTCTATATGGACTGAGCGGCATTGCTGCGAGCGGCCTCAGTTTGTCGTCCCGCAGGCTCCAGACTACAGGAGGGGAGGCATTTCCCCTCGCTCTTAGAGATTCGCAATCCCGTACCGGCGCGCGACAGTGCTTCCGTAGCCCATTGGGGTCGGATGGCGGTCCGTGAATGCAGTCACCATTTCGCCGCGTAAGCGCGCCGTTGCGGCCTCGTCGACGATGCCCGGCGCACTCAGCACAACGCCGTAATCGCATTTCGCCACCTCCGCCGACACGAACCCGTCGGCGATATCGTCGCGCACCCGCGCTGGGTCGCGCGCGAGCGGGTCGCCATAGCCGCCGCCGGCCGGGCCGACGCAGACGAATTTCTCGCCGGCGCGGATCTGCATGTGCGGCACCTTCGAGGGCAGCCGGTCGATGCCGCCGTCATGGCGGATCAGGCGCAGCTCGGCCGGCTCGCCCGGCTTGCCGCCGGCGAGCCCCCAGGGGGCGAATTCATGCCCTTCGCCCTCGACCGAGGCGCCGCCCGGCGCGAGATACTCGAATTCGCGTACCGAACCGAGGCCACCGCGCCATTCCCCGGCGCCGCTTGCGTTTTCGCGCAACTCGTAGCGGGTCACGCGCAGCGGCAGGTGGCTCTCGATATCCTCGATCGGGTTGTTGCGGGTATTGGCATAGAGCGTGTCGACCGCGTCCATGCCGTCGAGCCCGCCGCGCCCGCCATAGCTGCCCTCGAAGATCTCCATGTGGACCCAATGCGCCCCGTCCCGCATCCCGGAAAAGGCGATGACCTTGAGGTTGCCGATCCCGGCCGAAACCTGGCCCGGCAAGGCCTGCGACAGGGCCTTCATCACGGTGTCGGCGACCTGATTGCCGGGGCAGAAGCGGGCGATCGTCGGCGCCGGGAAGACCGGGTTGGCGAGCGAGCCCTGGGGCGCGGTGATCCGGATCGGCCGCAACAGCCCGTGATTGACTGGGATGTGGCCGCACACGGCGGTGTCGAGCAGCACCGAGCGCACGGTCAGCCACACCGCGACATCGACCGTGCCTTCGAACGGCATGTTGATCGGCCGGTCGGGAACCTGGTCGGCGGTGCCGGTCAGATCGACCTCCATATCATCGCCGCGCACCCGCACGGTCGCGACAATCGGCAAGTGCCGCTTCGCCGGGTCGGGGCTGTCGGCAAAGCCGTCGATCTTTGTCGCGGCGGTGTAGTCACCATCCGGCAAGGCTGCGATCGCCTGCCGCATCAGCCGCTCGGCATAATCCATCACCGCTTCGCAGGCGGCGGTGAAGCGCGGGTAGCCGTAGCGCTCGATCAGCGCGGCGAGGCGCGAGGCGCCGATCCGCGAGGCGGCGATCTGCGCCTCCATATCGCCGACGACGAGGTCGGAGACGCGGATGTTGTCGCGTAAGAGCTGCCAGACCGCGTCGTTGCGGATGCCCCGGTCGCAGACCTTAATCGCCTTGAACTGGAGCCCCTCGGCATAGGCGTCGATCGCATCGACGATGCCGCAGCTGCCGGGGCTCAAGGCGCCGATATCGAGGTGGTGCGCGGTCGTCGCGGCAAAGGCGACGAGTTCGCCCTGATGAAACACCGGCACCACAAACGCGACGTCGGGGCCGTGGCTGGCACCGCCATAGGCGTCGTTGTGCATGATCACGTCGCCCGGCCGCACCGTGTCGCCGCGCGCCGCGAGCGTCTTCAGGATGCCGCGGATGTAGCCGGGGATCGGGCCGGATTGCAGCGGCGTCGATTGCGCCGATTCGGCGAGCCCGCGCCCGGCGGCGTCGACCAGCGCGGCCCCGAAATCCTCGCTCTCGCGGATGATCGAGGAATAGGACATGCGCATCAGCTTGTAGCCCATCTCGACCGCGATGTTTTCGAGCGCGCCCTGGACGACGCTGGCGGTGATGCTGTCGATCGAGGCCCTGCCATCCATCGCCTAACCCTCCAGTCGCAGGATCAGATTGCCGCTCGCATCGGCGGTCAGCGTCGCATCGGGCGGCACCACCGTCGTCGAATCGGTCTGCAATACGATCGCCGGCCCGGCGATCCGCTGCCCCAACGGCAAGAGGCCGCGCCGGTAGAACGGGGTCTCCAATTGGTCGAGGCCGCCGTCGCAGCGGAAGGCGCAGCGCGCGGTCTTGACCAGCGCCTCGGCGAGGCTGCCGCCCTCTCTGGGACGGGATGGCGCGATCTTCGGCATACGGCCGATCCCACTCACCCGGATATTGACGATCTCGATGGGGCTCGCCTCGAAGACATGCCCGTACTCGACCCGGTGCAGCTCGCCGAAACGGTGCAGGATCTGGCGGAGCGCCGCCGCGTCGAGGGGGCCCTCGGGAAACGGGACGCGCAGCTCGTAGCCCTGGCCGACATAGCGCAGATCGCCCGAGCGCTCGAACGCCGCGTCGATGGCGGCAACCCCGTCGGCCGCCAATTGTCGCGCCAGCTCCTCCTGCATCGCGGCGAGGTCGCGGTTGAGCCGGTCGAGATCGATCGCATCGCCGGCCTGAAATACGGTGCGCACGGCGTCGTATTTGAGGTCGGTCGTCAAGAGGCCGACCGCCGAGGTGATCCCGGGATAGGCCGGCACGATGATTTCGGGGATGCCGAGCGCGCGCGCCACTTCGGCCCCGTGCAACGGACCGGCACCGCCAAAGGCGACGAGTGCAAAGCCGCGCGGGTCGAGCCCCTTTTGCACGGTGCGCGAGCTGATCGCGTTCGCCATGTTGGCGTTGACGATCGTCAGGATGCCCTCCGCCGCCTCTTCGAGCCCCAGTCCGAGGCGGCGGGCGAGATCGCCGACCGCGCGGCGGGCGGCATCGGGGTCGAGCCGCATCGCGCCGCCGAGGAAATTGTCGGGATCGAGCCGTCCGAGAACCAGGTTGGCGTCGGTCACCGTCGGCTGGGTGCCGCCGCGGCCATAAGCGGCCGGACCCGGGTTCGCCCCGGCGCTGTGCGGGCCGACGCGAACGGCGCCGCCGCTGTCGACATGGGCGATCGAGCCGCCGCCGGCGCCAATCGCGTGGACGTCGATCATCGGCGCCAGCAGCGGATAGCCGCCGATCCAGGTATCGCGTGCAGTCGCCTCGACGAAGCGCCCGTCGACGACGATCCCGATATCGGCCGAGGTGCCGCCGACATCGAAGGTGATCAGCCGATCGCGCCTCGACAGCGCGCCGCTCCAGGCGCCGCCTAGAATCCCCGCAGCCGGCCCCGAGAGCAGGGTCTGCACCGGGTTGCGGGCGACCGTCGCCGCGGTCGCGACGCCACCATTGGAACACATGACGTGCAGGTCGGCGGCGAAGCCTTCCTGGCCGAGGCTCGCTTCGAGCCGGGCGACATAGTCGCGCAGCCGCGGCCCGACGAAGGCGTTGAGCAGCGCCGTGGTAAATCGCTCGAATTCGCGGAACTGCGGCGCCACCTCGGCCGAGGTGCAGACGAAACAGTCGGGCGCCTCCTCGCGCACGATGTCGCGCGCCCGCGCCTCGTGCGCCGGGTTGAGGTAGGAGAACAGGAAGCAGACGGCAATCGCCTCGACACCGTCGTCGCGAAGCGCGCGAGCCGCTTCGCGCACACCCGCGTCGTCGAGCGGGATCAGCACGTCGCCGCGTGGCGGAACCAGTCGTTCCGCCACCGTCAGGCGGTGTCGCCGGCGGGCCAGCGGCCGATCCTGCCACGGCACTTCCTGGCGGATCGAATAATGCTGCGGCCGCTGGTGGCGGCCGATATGGACGATGTCGCGATAGCCGGCGGTGGTGATCAGCCCGGTTACGGCGCCATCGTACTCGAGTACCGCGTTGGTGCCGATCGTCGTACCGTGAAGCACGTGGTCGATCGCCTCGCGCCGCAAGTCGGAACGGCTGCACAATTCGCCGATCCCGGCGACGACGCCCTGAGAGGGGTCGTCTTGTGTGGTCGGCACCTTGTGAATCAGGGTTTGGCCGGTCTCGGTATCGGCGAACACGATATCGGTGAAGGTGCCGCCGACATCCACTCCAATGAGGCGCATCGTTACCTCACACCGCCTTGCCGGAATCCGACCCGAACCGAGCCCGCCGGCGGCGCACGACCAGGACCGCCAGCAACGCCGTGCCGATCACCGCAAAAGACAACCCGGTCGTCATCGCACCCAGGGCATAGATCACCGGCGTCGTCGCGTTGGTCTGCATCGCCTGGAGTTCGAGCGGCAGCGTGTTCAGCGCGCCGACCGACTGCGAGGTTCGCGCGATCTCGTCATAGGAGAGGGTGAAGCCGAACAGCGCGACGCCGACGAGGCTTGGGGCGATGATCGGCACGACGACGTGACGGACCGATTGCCAGGAACTGGCACCGAGATCCCGCGCCGCCTCCTCGTAGGCCGGGTTGAAGCGGTTGAACACCGCCAGCATGATCAGGAGCCCGAACGGCAGCGTCCAGGTCAGGTGGGCGCCCAGGGCCGAGCTGTACCAGTGGCGTTCGAAGCCGAGCATCTCGAACATCGAGCCGATGCCGAGGCTCACCACGATCGACGGCATCACGAGGCTGGCGACGGCAATGTAGAACAGTGCTGACGAACCGCGGAAGCGGTGCCGGAACGCGAGGCCGGCGAGCAGCGAGAACAACACCGTCAACACCATCACGATCGCGCCGAGCCCGATCGAGCGGTCGAATGAGCCCCAGATGTCACCGATCGATTGCGGCCGGAACAACTCGCCGAACCAGTGTAGCGACAGGCCGTTCATCGGAAAGACGAGCCCGCCCTCCGGCCCCTGGAACGCCAGAATCACGACGGCCGCGATCGGCCCGTAAAGAAACAGTGCGAACGCGCCGAACAGCATTGCGAGCGCCCAGAAGATCGGCGGCCGCGAGGTCCGCGCGGCGGCGGCCAGCATGCTCACAGCTCCTTGCGGATATCGACGATTCGGACGAGCACCGCCACCATCGCGACCACTGCGACGAGCAGCACCATGGCGGTCGCAGCCGCAGGCGGAAACTGCAGGTAGGAAAGCTGCGTCGCGATCTGCTTGCCGACCGAGGCGACTTGGCCGCCGCCCAGAACGTCCACGGTGACGAAATCGCCCATCACCATCGCGATGACGAAAATCGAGCCGATCGCGATTCCTGGCTTCGAGAGCGGCAGAATGATCGTCCGCATCACCTGCCAGGTGCTGGCGCCGGCATCGTTCGCCGCCTCGATCAGGCTGTGGTCGATCCGCATCATCGAGTTGAAGATCGGCACGATCATCGTCAGCGCATAGAGATGAACATAGCCGAGGATCACGGCGAACTCGGAATACAGCAGCCATTCCTGCGGCATTCCGGTGACATGCGTGCCGACCAGCAGCCGGTTGACCAGCCCGTTGCGGCCGAGCAGCGGGATCCAGGCGATCATGCGGATCACGATCGAGGTCCAGAACGGGATTGTACAAAGCAGCAGCAATACGATCTGCCAGGTCGCGCTGCGGACCTGGAAGGCGAGGAAATATGCGATCAGAAAGCCAAGAACCACCGTGATCGCCCACACGATGGCGCAGAATTCAAGGGTGATCAGATAGGTGCGGTAGGTGACCGCTTCGGAGAACACATCGCGGTAATTCTCGAACGTGAAATCGGGAATCAGCAGCCGATAGGTTTCGTAGCCGAAGAAGCTGACCACGACGACCAGGACGATCGGCAACGCGAAGAAGACAAAAAACACCGCCGCGAGCGGCATCGCCTCGAGGTACGGAACGAATGCGGTCAGGCGGCGCGCCGCTGATCGCCGGGCGGCGCTGGGGCTCTGCGGTTCCGCCCGAGTCAAAGCCGTGCGGGGCACTTCGTACGAGACGGTCACGCGGCGATGAACTCGTTCCATTTGCGGACCATGTAGCGATCCTGGTCCATCACCGTGTTCCACACGCTGACATGGCCCATCCGCTCCGAGAACGAGCCGCCGTCGCGTACGGCGCCGGCGTTTTCGATCTTCTCGCCGGTCGGGCTGACGATGTCGCTTTTGGCCGGCTTGCCTTCCATCCAGTAGTCCCACTCATCCGCGCTCATGTGCGTCTTTGCGGTGTCGAGCACGGCGGTGTAATAGCCCTGCCGATTGAGAAAGGCGCCGACCCAGCCCGACAGATACCAGTTGATAAAGTCGTAGCAGACATCAAGCATCTTGCCTTCGACATGGCTCGGCATGCCGAGCCCGGCAGCCCAGGCGCGGTAACCTTCCTTCAGGGGCTGGTAGGTGCAGGCGATGCCAGACTGCCGGACCTTGGTCACCGCCGGCGACCACATCGACTGGATCACCACCTCGCCCGAAGCCATCAGGTTGACGCTTTCGTTGAAATCCTTCCAGAACGCGCGGAACTGGCCCGCCTTCTTCGCGTCGATCATGACCGCGATGGTCTTGTCGATCTCCGCTGTCGTCATGTTGCCCTTGTCGACATATTTCACTTTGCCCGTCGCCTCGGACGCCATCGCCGCGTCCATGATGCCGATCGACGGGATGTCGAGGATCGCCGCCTTGCCCTTGAACTCCGGGTTGAGCAGTTCGGCCCAGGAGGCGATCGGGCGCTTGATCAAATCGGGCCGGATGCCGAGCGTGTCGGCGTTGTAGACGGTCGGAATCACCGACATCCATTTCGAGGGGCCCTTGGAGAAATCCTTTGATTTCTCCGCCGCGAGATAGGCGACCTTGATCGGCGAGATGCCCTCCATCGCGACCGGCTTGCCGTCCGGCAATTTGCCCTTGGTAAAGATCGGGACGATCTGGTCGTAATACTTGATCTTGGTGGTGTCGATGCCGCGCAGATTGCCCGACGGCACAATCTTCTTCAGCATCCAGTATTCAGCATCGAGCAGGTCGAACGAGCTCGGCTGTGTCACGGCGCGCTTGACCACATCGTCGGAGACCAGCGAGGTGTATTGCACGGTGAAGCCGAGATCCGCCTGGCACTTGTCGGCCAGCTGCTTGAACTGGTTGACCCCGGTGCCGGCGATCCGCAGCGTGACCGGCTCGGCGGCATGGACAAAGCGAACTCCGGCGATCGCTCGCATGCCGAGCGCGAGGCCGCCGGTCGATGCCGCTGCGGCAAGAAGCCTCCGCCGGGTCGTCGCGCTCTTTTGCTGCGTCATAAAGCCCTCCTCTCCGCGTCCCTCTATTCAGCCGACGATATGCACGTCGGAATCGTCCCACTCGATCGCGACAATGTCACCCTCGGCGACCGGAGCCGCATAGTAGGATTGGTCGGGCAGCGTAACCGTCAGCTCCTCTCCCCAATCGGCTTCGAGGCTCAACTTGAGAAGCGCGCCCTGGTATTCGATTGCGGCGACGCGCGACGGCAATGAACCGTGCGGCATGTCGATGCCGCCGCCGGCGCCGACTGCCATCAGCCGGTAAGCTGTCCGTTTTATGCGGATCCGGTCGCTGCGGAGCGCGACATGGATGATGCTGCCCAGAGTCAAGCCGGGTCGCGCGGTTGCGATCGCGATTCCGTGCGGCCCGCGCAGGCGGGCGCCGGCGCCGTCGGCAGCCTCGACGGTGCAAGCGAAGACATTGTGCCCGCCGATAAAGCGGGCGACGAAGGCGGTCCCCGGCCGGTCGAACACCGTGCGCGCGGACGCTGCCTGCTCGATGCGGCCGGCGTTCATGACAATGACCAGATCGGCGAGAGCCAGCGCTTCATCCTGGCTGTGCGTCACGTGGACGAAACTGATGCCGAGCCGGCGTTGAAATTGCTTCAGCTCCTCGCGCATGCGGATGCGCAGGAACGGATCGAGCGCGGAGAGCGGCTCATCGAGCAGCAGCACGCTTGGATCGGTCACCAGCGCGCGGGCGAGCGCCACGCGCTGCTGCTGCCCGCCGGACAGCTGGGCCGGCAGCCGCTCGGCCTGCGCCTCCATCTCGACCAGCCGGAGCATCTCGCGCGCCCTGTCGCGGCGGATGGCCTTCGGCGTGCCGCGCATGCGCAGGCTGAAGGCGACATTGTCGACGCAGTTGAGATGCGGGAAGAGCGCATAGTTCTGAAACATCATCGCGGTGTGGCGTTGCGCCGGCGGTAGATGCGTGACCCGCGCGCCGCCGACCGCGATCTCGCCACGGGTCGGCGTCTCATGTCCGGCGATCATGCGCAGAATCGTCGTCTTGCCGCAGCCCGACGGACCGAGCAGACAGCAATAGGTTCCACCTGGGATTTCGGCGTCGATCGCGTCGACCGCGGCGACAGCGCCGAACCTCTTTGTCACAGCAACCAGCTGCACGTCTGACGCTGACGCCATTCCCGGCTCCGATTCCACCCCCGAGAACTCCCGCATCGACCCCGCTGCTGGCTGTAAGCAAGGGCTGGGCCAGAGCGCGGCGAGTCGGGCTCCGCGGTCTCAGATCAGGGACGCCGCGCGATCACGGCGATGGGTCCGCCGCCGTCGGGCCCTTGATGCTCGGCCCCGCCCGAAACGAACAGATCGGTGCGGCCGATCGCTGCGGCCAGCACCCCGCCGACCAAGGCGCGCGCATGGCGGCTCGCTTGGATGTCGCTATCGTCCCCCATGATGTGGCGCACGCCCCGGATCATTCCGCTGCGTGAGGCTTCGGCCTTGGCCAGCACGGCATTGATGCGCGCCGCTTCCACCTCCTTCAGCTGGCCGGTGACCGCAAAATCGAGGTCGCGCAACACTGCGGCCACGGCCGGCAGGTCGATCGCGTCGCGCATCACGCCATGGGCGATGACCCGCTCGCCCGACCAGAGGGCGCTGTTGCCGAGCACGACGACCTCGTTGTGCATCAGCTCGATCCCGGCCGAGCTGCTGGCGTGCGCCGACC
>WNFT01004315.1_pt1 | contig 12435 bp, 11 predicted proteins | sample 5400191 | NCBI WGS metagenome assembly WNFT01 (sample SAMN13153359, study PRJNA577476) | soil metagenome | isolation source: 80 cm saprolite under Madrone tree | place: USA:California | collected 2016-06-14
GATGTCGAGCAGCCGATCCCCGGCCTCGAGCTGCAGCTTCTCGCCGACGTCGCGGATCTTCCGCTCCTGCGCGGCCTCCAGCGACTCGTCGACGGTCCCGAACCTGGCGGAGGTGTAGACCATCGAGTCGCCGAGAAACGCCTCGAAGAAGTCGTTGCCGCGATCGTAATGATCGACCACGAACGAACGATCGGCCGCCTTCGAATGCACCAGGAGCGAAGGAACGAATTTCGTGATCAGGAACCTCGCCTGGTCCCAGGTGAACCGGTAGTTCACCCAATCCGCGCGCTCGCGGAGCAGCTCGTGGAGATCGCCGCTCACGTCGATCGAGCCGTCGATGTAGCGCTCGACGAAGGTCGTCATGGGGATGCGGCGGTCGCGGAACGACCGCGCGGTACCTTCGTTGCGAAAGCTGAGGGCTTGCATCGTGAGGCTCCTTTCGGCCGGGCCCATCCTACTCGTTCCAGGCCGCTGAGCCATTCGCCGTCCGGCGGCGGCGCGCAAAGATGGCGAGCGCAGCGAGCGCAACTCCCCAGCCGGCGACAGCCCCGGACGAAGAGCAGCCGGCGGACGCGGAGGGGACTGAAAACGCGTCCGACCCGCCGTCCGGGGATGGATCGACAGACTTGTCGGGAATGCCGGCGTCCGTGGCCGCACCCGCGTCGGGCGCCGCGACGGGGAACTCGACCACCTTCGCCGCGGCGTCCTGCAGGAATGCCGCCTCGGTCGCAGAGAGGTAGAGCGGCGGCAGGCCCGCAGGCGACTCGCCGAACAGCAGCGCATAGAAGACGCATGCGTTCAGGTAGATGGCCGCGTCGGTCGGATGTAAGCCGTCGTACATCAAGTAGCTCTGCGGCTTCGTTTCGAGCACTTTCTCGAAGGCCCGGCTCAATGGCGCGGTCGCGTTGTGCGTAGAAAGCTTCGTGGAGAGTGTGGCGTAATTGGCGTCGAGCGCGGCTGTGTACGCGACGCGGGTGGCGAACGGAGAGATGTCCGTGAGGGCCCAGTTCTCGAACAGGAACAGGGTCCCCGAGGACGCCAGCGAGCGCGCGATCGACGGCTGATACGTCGACACCGCGGTGTCGTAGAAGGCCGTCGGGTTCTGGGCGGCGAGGGTGCTGTACTCCTGAAGGACGATGAAATCGTAGTGTGTCGCTCCGGTGAGGAACGGCTCGGGGATCTGCGCGGCCCAGGACTCTTGCAAGGTGTGCCCCAGGTCGATCGCCTCCTTGTACGTGAGCGTCTTCTGCCGGCCTGAAGCGAGCCGCGCGAGCACCGCGGGCAGGTCTTCCCCCGTCGCGCTCGACTGCGTCGCCGTCAGGCTGTTGCCGATGAACAGAACGTTCGCGCTGGTGGTGAGGGCTCGAGACGATCGATGCGTCTGCAGCTGCGAGACGTCGCCACAGGCGAACAGCAGGCAGATCACGACGAGAGCGGCTGCGCGGGCAAGAAGCCTCAAACGGTCCTCCGGGTCGCAGATGTTCAAGGACGAACCGGCGAGATCCGTGTGGGAATTCCGACAAGAGGCAGACCGTGTGAGGCGCGAGGAGGTGCTGTGCGCGGACCACCCACCCGGGCTCGGGCTCTGCTAATTAGGTCCTGCGAAGATGACCTCCCCGACGCCGATCACGATCCCGTCGCGCGTTGCCGAAACGGAACGCCTGGTGTTGCGCCGGTTCACCACTGCGGACGCGGCGTTCGCCCTCCGGCTGCTCAACGAACCCTCGTTCATCGAGAACATCGCCGACCGCGGCGTGCGGACGGTGGAGCAGGCGAACCGCTACCTGCTCGAAGGACCGATCGCCAGCTACCAGCGGCATGGGCACGGGCTCTATCTGGTCGAGCTCAAGCCCTCGTTGCAGCCGATCGGGATGTGCGGTGTGCTCAAGCGCAAAGGATTCCTCGACGTCGATCTCGGGTACGCCTTCCTCCCCGAATTCTGGTCGCAGGGGTTTGCGTTCGAATCTGCTTCGGCGGTCCTGAATCTCGTCAGAAGCGTGCTGCGGGCTCCGAGGATCATCGCGTTCGTGTCGAAGGGAAACGCAGCCTCGATCCGGGTGCTGCGCAAGCTGGGCTTCTCGTACGCAGGGGAAACACATCTGGAGCCGGCCTTCGCGGCCGTCTCCCTCTTCCAGCTCGAGCTCCAGGAGACCTGAGGAGACGATGGCCGAGATGAAGTCGGGACGGATCGTCGAATGGCGCAGGCTCTCACACAGCCTGTCCCTCTTCCGCGTCGTCTCCCGCGACGGCGCGCGATTTCCGCCTTACGAGGCGGGCCAGTACATCGCGCTCCGTCGAGATGACTGCCTGCTCACGCGCAAGATCAAGGACGGAGATCGGATCCGCTACGTGCCGGACCTCGATGCGGAGGGGCAGCAGAAGCGGGGCCCGGTCACCCACTCGTACTCGATCTCCTCGGCCCCGTTCGAGACGGCGGAGGGGAACTACCTCGAATTCTACGTGGTGCTCGAGCAGGGACAGGACGGAGTGTTGGGCCGGTTCACCGAGTCGCTCTTCAGAGGGGTGGAATTGCAGCAGAACGACCGGCTCGCCTACGTGGAGCGCATCGTCGGGGATTTCACCCTCGCCAAGCGCGCGGCCGGCTTCGAGCAAGTCCTGATGGTCGGAACGGGCACGGGCCTCGCCCCGTTCGTTTCGATGGTCAAGCAGCTCCATCGCGATGCGATTGGCGGCAAGGCGCCGCCGGCCCGGTACACGCTCTTTCACGCGAACCGCACCTACGAGGAGCTGGCGTACCACCAGGAGCTGCTCGACATCGAAGCGTCGCAAGCGTTCGACTTCGTCTACGTGCCCTCGGTGAGTCGGCCCTCGACGCGCGATCTCGCCGATCCGCAGATCGGCACCGGCCGCGCGAGCAACCTGCTGCGCCAGCTCTTCGGGTTTCCTTCGAAGGAACTGTCCGTCGCGACCGCGCCCACCTTTCCGCGGAACCGCCCGCTCGGGCTGCTGCAGAAAAGGGTCGACCCTGCGCGCACAGTAGTGCTCACCTGTGGGAATCCCTCCGCCATGGCTGATATCGGGTGGTTGGCCGCGCAGACGGGAATGCGGTTCGAAAAAGAAGACTGGTGAAACGCGCGTGCTACATCCCGGACATCGATGCAGTCCCTGCGCGTCCAGGAGCATCGCGAGGCGGCGACGCGCGCCGGCCTCAGCTACGTCACGGATGGCGTCGCCGGTATCCGCCGGCAGCGGGCCGGGAGGGGATGGGTGTTCTTCGCGCCCGACGGCTCCCGCATCCGTGACGCCGCCGAGCGCGCCCGCATCCAGTCCCTGGTGATTCCGCCGGCATGGAACGACGTCTGGATCTGCCCCGATCCCCGGGGCCACATCCAGGTCACGGCGCGAGATGCGCGCGGGCGAAAGCAGTACCGCTACCATCCCTGGTACCGAGATGCGCGCGACAAGTCGAAGTTCCGCCGCATGCTCGAGTTCAGCGAGATCCTGCCCGACGTGCGCGAACGGGTGGAGCGCGATCTGCGCGCGCACGATCTCAGCCGCCGCCAGATCCTCGCCACCGTTGTCCGGCTGCTGGACAAGACGTTGATCCGCGTGGGGAACGACGAATACGCGCGGGAGAACCGCTCGTTCGGTCTCACCACCTTGCGCGGCCGGCACGTGCAGATCGAAGGATCGAAGCTCTACTTCTCGTTTCGGGGGAAGAGCGGCGTCAATCACCAGGTGGCGATCACGGACCGCCGCCTCGCGCGCATCGTGCAGCAGTGCCAGGATCTCCCCGGCCAGGAGCTGTTCCAGTACGTCGACGCCAGGGGCAAGCGGCAGTCGATCTCGTCCGACGACGTGAACGCTTATCTACGCGAGACCACCGGGCGCGACATCACCGCGAAGGACTTCCGCACCTGGGCGGGAACCATGCTCGCCGCCAAGCACCTGTGCGCGATCGGTCCCGCGAACAGCCGGCGCGAGGCGGAGCGCAACGTAGTGCGCGCCATCGATGCCGTCGCCGACCGGTTGGGAAACACGCGCGCGGTCTGCCGCAAGTACTACGTCCACCCCGGGTTGGTGCGCGCGTACTTCATGGGCCTGACGCCCCCGCTCCCGTCGGCTTCGTTGCCGGGCCAGTACCGGCGCGAACACCCGCGCGCGGCGTTGCGGCGCGACGAGGTGGCGGTGCTGCAATTCCTGCTGGAAGTACCCGAGGAGTAGCACGCGCGGCGTTAGAATGGCCGCATGACGCAGACATCCTCCAAGCCGCCCAGGCCGATCTCGAGCTTTTCCGTCCCGAAGCTCGAAGAGCTTCCGGAAGACATACGGGCGCGGATCCTCGCGGTGCAGGAAAAGGCGGGCTTCGTGCCCAACGTGTTCATGGTGCTCGCGCGGCGCCCCGACGAGTTCCGGGCCTTTTTCGCCTATCACGACGTGCTGATGGTCAAGGAGGGCGGTGGCCTGAGCAAAGGTGAACGGGAGATGATCGTCGTCGCGACCAGCGCAGCCAACGACTGCCACTACTGCGTGGTCGCCCACGGCGCCTTGGTGCGCGTCTACGAGAAGCAACCGCTCCTCGCGGATCAGGTAGCGACCAACTACCGGAAGGCCGACATCACGCCCCGGCAGCGCGCCATGCTCGACTTCGCGATGAAGGTCGCGCTGCGGTCGGCGGAGACCGAGGAAGCGGACTTCGCCCGCCTGCGGGAGCACGGTTTCACCGACGAGGACGGGTGGGACATCGCCTCGATCGCGGCGTTCTTCGGGATGAGCAACCGGATCGCGAATGCGGCCGGGATCCGGCCCAACGACGAGTTTTATCTGATGGGACGGATACCCAAGGTGCGGGCAAGCTAGCCGCGGCAGCCGAAGACCGCTTGGCTGAGCAAGCTTACCTTCCGCACCACTTCGGCGCGCGCTTCTCCAGGAACGCCTTCATCCCCTCCTGCGCGTCCGCCGCCGCCGCATTCATCGCCATCACATCCTGCGCGTAGTCGTAAGCGAGCGGCTGCGGCATCTGCAACTGCCTGTAGAACGCCGCCTTCCCGATCGCGACCACGTAGGCGCTCGAGGAGGCGATCTTCGCTGCCATCGCGCGCGCCGCCGCTGCAAGCTCGCCCGCCGGGACGACGCGGGTGACGAGTCCCGCCGCGAGCGCTTCCTCCGCGGAGATCGCTTCCCCGGTGAGCAGCATTTCCATCGCCTTGCGCGACCCCACGGCCCGGCTGAGCGCCACCATGGGCGTAGAGCAGAACAGACCGATCTTCACCCCTGGAGTGGCGAAGCGCGCCTCTCGCGCCGCGACCGCCAGATCGCAGGAGGCCACCAGCTGGCAGCCGGCTGCCGTGGCCGTCGCGTGCACCTGGGCGATCACCGGCTGGGGAATGGCCTGCAGCGTCTCCATCAGCGTGGTGCACGCTTCGAACAGCTCGCGGTAGAAGCCGCCGTCGCGGCCGACCATCTCTGAGAGATCGTGTCCGGCGGAGAACGCCGGACCGTTTGCGCGGAGGATGGCGACGCGTAGCTGCTGGTCCTCGCCGATCTCGCGGAAGCAGCGGGTCAGCTCCTGCAGCATCTGCAGGGAAAGAGCATTGCGGCGTTCCGGCCGGTTCAGGGTCACCAGCGCCGTCGATCCCTCGCGCTCGAAGAGAATGTCCTTCAACGTCATGGGAGATCCTTTCGATCAGTGGATGCGCTTCGACTGCCCGCGCCATTCGCGGTCGCGCAACAGGTACTTTTGCACCTTGCCGGTGGACGTCTTCGGCAGCGGTCCGAACTCGATCTGGCGTGGAGCCTTGAAATGCGCGAGCACGCTCTTGCAGTGCTGGATGATCTCCTCCGCCGAGGCCTGCTTCCCTTCGGCGAGGGTGACGAAGGCCTTCGGCACTTCGCCCCATTTCTCGTCCGGCACCGCGATCACCGCCGCCTCCAGCACCGCGGGATGGCTCACCACCGCCTGCTCCACTTCGATGGTGCTGATGTTCTCGCCGCCGGAGATGATGATGTCCTTCTTCCGGTCGCGCAGCTCGATCGCGCCGTCGGGGTGCCGCACCGCCAGATCGCCGCTGTGGAACCAGCCACCCTGGAATGCTTTCGCGGTCGCCTCCGGATCGCGAAAGTAGCCGAGCATGACCACGTTTCCTCGCATCACCACCTCGCCCATGGTCTGCCTGTTCGCCGGGACGTCGTTCATTTCGTCGTCGACGACACGCACCTCCCCCGCGCAAGCATTGGCGAACCCCTGGCGGGCTTGCCGCGCGGCGCGCTCGCCGGGCGGAAGCCGCTCCTCGCCCGGCGCCGCGACGGCGATGGTGAAGGGACCGTAGACCTCGGTGAGCCCGTAGACGTGGTCGACCTCGAAGTTCAGGTCGGCGAGGCGCGCGATCAAGGTGGGAGAGGGCGGTGCCCCCGCGGTGAACAGCCGTACCTTGGGCGCGAGCCTGCCCGCTGCCGGATGCGCCGTCAGCATGGTGCAGACGGTTGGGGCCGCGCAGAAGTGCGTCACCCCTTCGCGGAACAGCTGCCAGACGCGCGCCGGTTCCACGCGGGGGATGCAGACGCTGCAGGATCCGGTGGCGGCCGTCGCCCAGGGAAAGCACCAGCCGTTGCAGTGGAACATCGGCAGCGTCCAGAGGTACTGACTTTCTGCGGTGAGGCGGTGATCGAGCGCCATCGCGAGCGCGTTCAGGTATGCGCCGCGGTGATGGTAGACCACGCCCTTCGGGCGGCCGGTGGTGCCGGAGGTGTAATTGATGGTGATCGGCTCGTTTTCGTTCTCGACCGGCGGAACCATCTGCGCGTCGCTGCCGGTGTCGAGGAAGGATTCCCAGTCGCCCGAGAGATCGAACCGCTTCACCTGGGGCGGGATGCGCGCGGTCTGGGCTTGCAGCTCGGACGTGAAGAAGATCGCGCGCGCCCCAGAGTGCTCGACGATGTAGGCGACCTCGTCGGCATTGAGGCGGGTATTGATCGCAACCAGGACGCCGCCGGCGAGCGGGACGCCGAAGTGCGCCAGTAGCAGCGGCTCGGAATTCAGCGCAAGAAAGGCGATGCGGTCGCCTTTGTGCAGCCCGTCGCGCCGCAAAGCCGAGGCCAGCCGGCGGGCACGCGACCGCATCGTCCGCCACGTGAGGCGGAGATCGCCGTCGACGACCGCGGGGCGCTCGGCGTAGACCTCGCCCGCGCGCTCGAGAAAATGGATGGGGCTCAGCTCCTGGCGATACACGGAGGGGTCGGACACGTGTTCCTCCCGCTCGGGAGTCCCGAGTCCACGCCGGACGGGGGGTAAAGTCAACGTCCGCGGCGCGACCGATTGCCCCTCCCAGGGAATAGGCCGCTGCGGCCAGGCGTAAGGAGTCCAGCGGGCCGGTCGTGCCGGGCGCCCGCTCGGTCTCTACCCACCGGCAGCGAGGCCTCATGTACCCTGAAGACAACGTGCAGAAGACCACCGCTCCCGCAGCCAGCGATCTGCTCCTCGGGCGCGGAGTCCGGTTCGAAGGCAAGCTCACGTTCGCGGGCACGGTCCGCATCGACGCGAGCTTCGTCGGCACCATCGTCACCGACGACGTGCTCGTGGTGGGCGAGGCTGCCCGGATCGATGCCAACATCACCTGCGGCACGATCGTCGTCCACGGCGAGGTGAACGGGAACATCCAGGCAAAGGCCGGCGTGGAGATCCGCGCCTCCGCCAAGGTGCGCGGCGATCTCGAGACGCCGGCGCTCGTGGTCGAGAAGGGTGCGCTCTTCCAGGGCGCATCGCGGATGGATTCCGCCGGCAAGGCGGCCCGGGCAAAGACGGCGGCCTAGTCGCTCAGGCACCATCGGTCGCGGGGCCGCGCTTCGGCCCCGCGTCACGCATGCCAGCGTCGGCCGAACGGCTCGGCCTCGGCCCTGCGTCGCCGGGGCCAGCGTCCGCTGCGAGGTCGCGCACCGGTCCTGCATCATCCGCCTTTGCCGTCACCACGACGCGGTAGAGGCCGCCCGGCTTCTGCCCGACGAGCCAGACGCCGCACAGCGTGGTGCCCGGAGTCATCGCGCGCAGAACGAAATCGCCGGCGTCTTCGGCGAAGTCGGGCGCGACGACGGCCGGATCGTCGCAGAGAACGTTCGCGCCTGGCGCCGCAGTCACCGGTGCGGACTGCCCCGTTTCGAGCGGCAACAAGACGGTGCCGGGCGGATCGGTTTCGGCGGCAAGCGCTGCGGCGGCGATGACGGTAACGAGTGGCGCGAGCCTCCGCATTTCGAGGTGTATCTTTGCATCTCTTTATCGATTGTCACAATTGTTGCAAACGGAGGATCGCGTACGGTAAGGTGTTGATCGGGTGTTCGCGCAACGATCGCGCAAGGACGCACCGACCGGGCTGAGGGCACGCTCGTCCCAAAAACGGATCCGGAAACGACGGAAGCAGCGCGCGATCTCCGCGGCGGCTCTTCCGGTGATAGGCGAGCCGGTCTGACGATGCACAGGCGCCTCCGACGCCAGCTCGAGGAGGCCCTGGGTCAGGAAGAGTCGTCGCCGCATCTTCGCAAACTGCTGCGCAGGATCGACAAGGAGTACCGCCGCGCGGATGGAGAGCGGGCGTCGCTGCAGCACGCGCTGGCGCTCCTCTCCAACCTCCTGAAGGGGCAGCCGGCCGCCGAGCGGCCGCGCGTCGTTTCGCCCAAGGCGCGTTCCGTGTCCCGGCTGTTCGATCAAGCTCCGTTCGCGGCCGCGCTCTGCGATGCGGACCGGAAGGTGACGGCCTGGAATACCGCGGCGGAGCAGCTCTTCGGAATCCCGCATGCGGAGGCCGTGGGCCGCGAGCTCTCGATGCTCGTCTTCCCGGACAGCGACGCGACGCGCGCGCAGGCGCGGACGGAACTGCGCCAGGCGCTGGCCCTCGGCGACACCCAGCAACTGGTTCGCGAAACGCCGACCCGATCCGGACAGTCCCGCTTGTGCGAATGGACCGTCGTGCCGCTGCACGACGCGAAGGGTCGCGAAGTCGGCAATGCGGCGCTGGTGAGGGAACGCGATCCGCTTTCGGACCGCTATGCGCTCGCCTGGCAAGGCGCCGGCGATGGGATCTGGGATTGGGACCTCGCCGGCGATCGTCTCTGGTTGTCGGACTCCTGGCGCGCGATCGTCGGCATGAAAGGCGGAGGCGAAACGCCTTCGGAGTGGCTCGATCGCATCCATCCCGCGGATCGCGACTCGGTGGAGAAGGGGATCCGCGCGCACGTCGAAGGGGCAGCACCGCGATTCGAGAGCGAGCACCGCCTGCGGCACGAGGACGGAAGCTGGCGCTGGGTGCTGGCGCGAGGGCAGGCCACACGCGATCCGGCCGGCAAGGCGCTGCGGCTGTCGGGTTCGATGATGGACGTCACGGATCCGAAGCTCACCACCGTCCGGGTGTTGCACGATGCGCTCACCCGCCTGCCGAACCGGGCCCACTTCATCGACGTCCTCAGGCGCGCCTTCGCGCGCGCGCGGCGCCGAGAGAGCGGCGGTATCGGGCTGCTGATCGTCGATGTGGATGATTTCAAGTCGATGAACGCGCGGCTCGGGCACGAAGGCGGAGACGAGATCCTCATCCAGGTGGTGGAGCGGCTGCAGACCTGCCTGGGCGAAGGCGACCTGCTCGCGCGCCTGGGCGCCGACGAGTTCGCCGTGCTGCTCGAAGATCTTTCCGAATCCGGCGCCGCGAAGATGGTGGCGAGCCGCATCCACGAGGCAGTGGCGCGTCCCTTCCAGGTTCCGACAGAGGAGTTTTCCGTCACCGTCAGCATCGGCATCGCCTCGAGCGCGCCCGCATATACCCGGGTGGAGGACCTGCTTGCCGATGCGGCCGCGGCGATGTACCGCGCCAAAGTACAGGGTCGGGGACATTCCGCAGTGTTCGACGCGAAGATGCGGGAGCGCGCTCCGCACCTGCTCGAGCTGGAAGCGGATCTGCGCAACGCCCTGGCGCGCGAGGAGTTCCGCGTTCACTATCTGCCCATCGTGGACGTTGCCCGCGGCCGGATCCAGGGTCTCGAGGCGTTGATCCGCTGGGCGCATCCCGAGCGCGGACTGATCGCGCCGGAGCACTTCGTGCCGCTCGCCGAGGAGACCGGGCTGATCGTCCCCATCGGACGGTGGCTGCTCGGCCAGGCCGGCCGCGACTTCCACAGCTGCCGGGGGACCGGCGCGCAGCCGCTGACGCTGAACGTGAACCTGTCCTCCCGGCAGCTCGAGCACGGCGACCTGCTCGAGCACATCGACGGGGTGCTTGCCGAGAACGGTCTCGATGCCGCGGAGCTCGCGCTGGAGCTGACCGAGAGCACCTTGCAGTGCGGCGAGCACGCCGTGCGGATCGGCGAGCTGCGGGATCGCGGCGTGCTGCTGTACATGGACGATTTCGGGACCGGAGCGTGCTCGCTCAATTCGCTGCTGCGTCTACAGCTCGACTCGTTGAAGATCGATCGCTCGCTGTTCACCGGCGGGTCCCCGCGCGGCCAGGCTCCAGAGCTGGTGCGCACCATCGTCGCGCTCGCGCGCGACATGGGGACGAAGGTGGTCGCCGAGGGAGTGGAGACGGCGGAGCAGCTCGGATTCCTGCGCGAGGTCGGATGCACGGCGGCGCAGGGCTTCTACTTCTCGCCGCCGGTGGATGGCGAGGGAGCGCGCGCCCTGCTCGAGCGAAGCGCCACCTGGTGAGACGCTCAACGCCCGGCTCTCAATTGCCTGCCGGAAGCGTGCTCCGCGAGATGGCGGGGAAATTCAACCTCGAGCGCAACCGCAGCATGGGCCGCTCCACCAGCCGGTAGGAAGCCTCGGCGCACAAGACTGCGCCGATGACGAGCAGCGGGATCTTCCAGAGCGGAGTGGGCGTTTCGTGCGATAGCCAGAGCTGCTGCCAGAGGTACAGGCTGTACGAGATCGCGCCGCCGTGAACGAATGCGGGCGAGTTCAACACCCGCGCGGGCTTCGAAGCCGGATGCCGGAGCGCCCACAGCACCAGCGAGCAGGCACTCAGCTCTTCGAGGCCGTATCCGAAGGCCACGTTTGCGAGGCCGACGTGCCGCACGATTCCGGCGATGAGCACGCAGTACGCGGCAGCGAAGGCCGCCGTCCGTGGCCGCCCGAGAATCTCCAGGGGGCGCGAAGAGGGATTCAGCCGCTGTTCGAGCGCCGCCCAGCATCCGATCATCAGCGCATCGACGCGAAGATGGAGCATCGAGGTGATCGCGGGACGCAGATGGGGAGCGTAGAAGTAGGTGAGAACGCGCGCCAACGGCGCCGCGAAGACGAGCAAGAGCGCTGTCCGCCGCGCCTTGGCGGCGCCGACGATCACGAGCAAGAGCGGCCAGAGCGCGTAGAACTGCTCTTCGACGCTCAGCGACCAGGAATGATTCAGGACCCAGGAATCCGGATTCACGTAATCGGTCGTGAACGAGAGCGCGTGCGCGAACCCACCGCGGCCCGCGACGATGGCGCCCGCGCATGCCAGCACCGCGATGGTCGAGAGATAGACCCAGTAAGCGGGCAGGATGCGCAAGCCACGGCGTACGAAGAACCTGAACAGGTTGATGGCGCCCGACTCGTCTTGCTCGGCGATGAGCAGGCGGGTGATGAGAAACCCGCTGATCACGAAGAAGAGGGTAACGCCGACGGGGCCCCAGACGTCGACCACGCCAGCCCCGAACAGAAGGTGGCGGCCGACCTTCAACAATTTTTCGGTATGGCCCAGGACCACCATCGCCGCCGAGATCGCGCGCAGCCCGTCGAGTGATGGCAAGCGCTCCGGTGACGATCGAGATCCGCGCGTTGCGTGCGCGTCCAAACACCCCCCGGACGAAGCTGCGCACGCTCTATCGCGAGCGCACTGACCGATCGTCCGAACCAGGCGCTCGCTCGCCCGGGGGCCTGCCGGGGAGTCGACGGAGCCAAGGCACCGAGGAGCTCAAGCCGATCAAGCCTGTCCGGCCACCGGGGCCAGCTCGCGACGCGGTGCCCGTCCAATCCGGAGCACCACCAGGGCCGCGAGGAGGCAGATCGCGCCCGCAACGACCCACGCCGGCGTGTAGGTGGTGAGGCTCGAGCGGATCACGCCCGCGCCCAGCGCGCCGATGCCGGCTCCGATCTGGTGCGAGGCGACGATCCAGCCGAACGCGATTGGCGCATCGCGAACGCCGATCGCTTCCGTGGTCAGACGCACCGTCGGCGGTACCGTGGCGATCCAATCGAGGCCGTAGAAGATCGCGAACAGCGGCAACCCGATCACCTGCGCGTCGAACGCGTGTGGCAGCCAGAGCAGCGCGAGACCGCGCAAGCCGTAGTACCAAAAGAGGAGCTTGCGTGAATCGAATCGATCCGACAGCCAGCCGCTGGCCGTCGTGCCGATGAGATCGAATACCCCCATCACGGCCAGCAGGCCGGCGGCGCGCACTTCGGGGATGCCGTGGTCCATGCAGGCCGGAACGAGGTGCGTGCCGACCAGGCCGTTGGTG
>WNFT01004316.1_pt1 | contig 12435 bp, 13 predicted proteins | sample 5400191 | NCBI WGS metagenome assembly WNFT01 (sample SAMN13153359, study PRJNA577476) | soil metagenome | isolation source: 80 cm saprolite under Madrone tree | place: USA:California | collected 2016-06-14
TGACAGCGCTGCAATTATGCGGGGTGGTGGAAAATCGCCGGCGTTCCGTGCCGCGTGCGATGGCGCTTTTCGCGGTGGCGTTCGCGGCGGTATGGCTATCGAATGCGCCTGCTGGCGTGATGGCCAGCTACAGCGTGGCGCTCATTTTTGCGTGGGCTGCTGTCAGGGAAAAATCCTGGCGGCCGCTTTGGGGCGGCGCTTGCGGATTGGCGCTGGGCTTTGGATTGGCGAGTTTTTATCTGTTGCCAGCGGCTTACGAGCAAAGCTGGGTGAATATCGCGCAGGCGCTTTCGTCGGGCCTGTTACCTTCGGAAAATTTTCTCTATACGCTGATCGACGATCCGGAACATAACGTCTTCAACTGGATTGCGTCGAGCGTGGCGGTTCTGCTGATAGTGATGACGGGGATCGCGGGGATTGCGGCGCACCGGGGAGCGGCGACGGAAGAAGAAAGCGCTGAGCCAAGGGAGCTGTGGCGCGCATTGTTGCTGCTTTCTGCGGCGGCGACGATTTTGATGCTGAGGCCCAGTTCGTTTTTCTGGGAGCATCTGCCGAAGCTGCGATTCGTGCAGTTTCCGTGGAGATGGATGGCGATTCTTGCCGTGCCGTACGCGTATTTTCTCGCGGCCGGGATAGCGAGGCGGCGCAGGGGATGGATCTGGGCCTGGGGCGCGGTGGTCCTGGTTGTTATTGGGGGAACGGCCACTCTGCTGGCTCAGAAAGCCTGGTGGGATTCCGAGGACATTCCGGTCTTACGGGAGGCGATTGCGCACGACCAGGGTTTCGAGGGCACGGACGAATATGATCCAGTGGGCGACGATCACTACAACCTGCCGGAAAAAGCAGCGCGGGTGCAGGTTTTGCCGGCCGAGAAATCCGGGAGAAACGAGCCGCAAGCAGAAATCCAGATAGGACGATGGACCGCCGAAGAAAAAAACGTGCGAGTCGCATCGACGGTGCCAGTGCGAGTGGTGCTGCGCCTGCTGGATTATCCCGCGTGGCGCGTGAAGGTGAACGGCAAGGCCGTGACACCGGGGCATGCGGAGACGAATGGCGAGATGGTCCTACAGCTCGCTCAGGGAACCCAGCGGGTCACGGCAAAGTTTGTGCGTACTCCGGACCGTAAGGTTGGGGATGGCATTTCCTTGCTGGCGCTGCTGACGCTCCTAGCGCTCTTAAACGCCGGCGGCCTGCGGCTCCTTTCGGCTAGCCCTTGAGCGGTAGATCAGAACGTTGAAGGTCGAGAGTTGAAAGTCGACACGACAATCCAATCAACCGGCCCCCTCCCTCCTGGTTTTTGTAAGTGTTGCAGCTAAAGGACTTAGTGTTTACGTAAGTGGTTTAGAATCAACACTTGCGAGTATTTCCATAAGTGTTGATTCTAAAGAGACTTAAATTGCACCAAAATTGTGCAAATCGGGCCTACTTGAGTCGAAGAAACCTCATTGGAATTCGGGCTGTGGTGAAGACTGGGAATTAAGGGGTTTCTATGGTGTAGAACTTCTTGCTGTAGTCGAAGGTGATCTTAAGTCTCTCAAAGAAACCTGTTTGTCCCAGGAGGCCCATACCTAGCTGCTCCATGCCGGTCGTAAATCCAGCATAGACTGGGAACTGAATGAGTCCCTGTAAATCTATCATGACGTTGGCAAAGTGCGTTGGGACATTCGTACTTCCAACGCCGGAAGTCATGTCGACCGGAGCAGCCAATGGATCCAGCCCGAGTGGCTGCATGAATGAGCGGGGAAAAACACAGTGATCAGCTCCGGAATCGACGATCGCGTAACAGGACAGACGGTTTGCGCCATTCTGGAGGGCCAACGACAAAACGGGCCGCCTTACAATACGGCCGTCTGGGAACGCAGGCGTAGGTGGGGCCTGCAATTCTGTATAGGGAACAGCGTAGGTCGGCAAATCCGTTCCTTACAGAAACAGAGTCGTGTCGGTCGTCTCCGGGACGCGGATCACAATGGGGTCGTTTTCCCCGGCCTCTTTAGCCTTTTGAATAGCATCTTGCAGCTCGGCTGCATACGCAACGACCCTATCTTCAGCCTTCGACAAAGCTACCCACGCACCTTTCGGCACATCGGCCAGTAGTTTTGATACGTCTTTGGCCGCTAACATTTTAAGCTCTCTCCTTCCGTGTCCCAAAAGGACGACAATCCCCAGCTTCTATTATGCCTCATCGTCGCGAGTACCGGCCAGAAAATGACACACTCCTGTCAGGCAGTACGGTACCAGAAATGAAGAAGCGGCAGAGAATCTGCCGCGGCGGAAGAAGTCCACGCTCTTATCTTGTTAGTATCGTAGCAAATAGCAAAATGGTAGTCAAGAACTTTTTGCTGCTAGCGGCAGGTCGACTTTGGGCGTGCTGAGATTATTTCGCGCTGAGTTATTTCGAGGCGAGTTTTTCGGCGGCGAGTTTTTGGGCGGTGGCGAGGGCGTCGGCGGCGGGAACCTTGACGTCGGGTTCGACGCCGGTTCCTTCCCAGTTGGTCTTGGAGATGGGGTTGATGGCCCGGGCAAAGGGGACGCCAATCATAAAATGGTCGTCAATGCGGTGGCCGGAGACTGGATGGGCGCCGCCTCCAGTGGTCTCGCCAATGAGTGTGGCGCGCTTGAGGTTCTTGAGGTTGTAGCTGAACTCCTCGGCGCCCGAGAAAGTTTGCTTCGACGTGAGCACGTAGGCCGGTTTGCCGTCCAGGCGCTTGCCGGGGACGTAGGGCAGGGTCCAATACTGGTGGGTATTGTCGCCCTTGCGCTCCCAGAGATCATTCAGGTGGGTAGGCTCTGAAAACAGATAGGTGGAGAGGAAGGCGATCATTTTGGGATCGCCGCCGCCATTTTCGCGCAAATCGAAGATGATGGCATCCACGTTGGCAAGGAAATTCATGGCGGCAACCGCGGTGGGCCCGCAAACCTCCGGATCGGCGAAGAAACCAAACTTGAGATAGCCGACGTTGCCGGAGAGAATCTCCACCTTGTCGAAGCCGCAGTTCACGCGTTCCATGTCCTTGATGTAGCGAGCACGCTCGTCAGCATTGGGCGGACCTTCCGGGCGGTCGGGCATGGGCGCGGGGCTGAAGTCCACGCGCAAGTGCTTGTCGTGGCTGACTTCCTGGAAATTCTCGGTGAGCATTTTGGCGAAGGCGTCACCATCGGTAATGGCATCGTACTCGCCTTTTTTCTGCCTGGCCTTGACGGCGTCGCCCATTTTTTTCGCGGTTTCCGGGAAGACATAAAACTCATTGAGCTGGGCGATGGCGCCATCAATCACGCGCGTTCGCGTTGCGGCGTCAATCTTGAAGGTTAAATCAGAGACCGCAGTGCCGGGAGGGATCGCGCGCAGCCCCAAGCTGGCGACCTGGCCGGGATCGCCTTCTTTCACCACTAAATTGCCAAATGCCTTTGTATCGCTGCGGCGTTCCTTGACGAGGAATTCGAGGTGCAGCGGTTCGCTCTTCACGATTTGGAGGAGGTCGAAGCCGCCGGTCATGCCACGGAACTGCATCTCGATGTCCAGGGACTTGCTGGGATCATACTTATGGAAGTAAGCGTCCAGTTGGGCGCGGTCACCGCTGTTGAAGGCTTCGAGCCAGGCTCTGAAGGTGCGGCCCGCCGGGGTATCGGGAATCGCGGGCTGCGTCGGCGCTTGAGGCTGGGGAATCGCTCGCGGCGCGAATGCGGCCGCCAGCGTCAGGACCAAAGCCAAGCATGATTTAGAGAACATGGGCACCTCAGTGGAGAATTCCCTGGGGATTTCCGACCGGCGAGTATAGCACCAGGGCAATAAGCGTCGACTGACAAGTGGCGACGGGGGCGAAGAGTGGCCCAATGTCGCTTAGTGTCGCTTGCCAAGGCTGGGAGTTGTCGGTAGTTTCGCGGAAGAAACAAGTGCTGGCTAGCCAATTGAACCGGGCGGGAATTGGGAGTAGCGTATGGCGCAAAGGGGAGTGACGGAGGCGAGAATGGGGTCCCATCCCGTTGCATACCTGCAGGCCGGAGTGTTGCTGGCGTGCGTCCTGGCGTCACCGAACGTCCGGGCCGATGAGCCCAAGCCGACGCCGGAGAACACCATCCATGTGCAACTGGCGGCGCCGGTGCCGCCGCAAAAGTTTGCGAAGCAGCCCAAATTCCATATCGCGGGGGTGATTGACCGCTCCGGGAATCCTCAACCGATGCTGGTATTGAAGGACCGAGGAGGAGTCTTCCTGGACCGGCAACCCACGCAAATCGCGCGTGAGGCTATCGAACAATCGCTGAAAGCCGCGGACCTGCTTGCGGCCGATGCACCATCAGCTGACCTGGTGATGCAGATTTACGTCTTCCATTTCGGACTGGCGCAAGGCTCGGGCCTGGACTTTTTCGGGAAAGTGGAATTCTCGGTGATGGTCAAGAACCCAAAAACGGAAGAGTCGCAGCAGATTCAGGCGAAGGGAACATCCATCGCAAAAGCGGCCGTGCGGAAAAAGAACATCCAGAAGAATGTTCAAGCCGACATCGAAGGGGCGCTCGAAGACGCGGTAAGGAATCTTGTGCGAGGGACGCAACTGCGGGAAGCGGTGACCGCGCTGCTGAAGGATAATGCGAGCGCACCAGCAGCGTCTCCCCGCAGTGAGCTGGCATTTGTCGAACTGAACGAAGTCAGCAGGAGCTTCAAATCCGGAGTTCAGGAGAGGTGAGAAAATGCGTTCATTGATTATCGTGGTTCTGGCGGCGCTGGTGGTTGCACCAGGGCTGGCGGCGAAAGATCCCGAAGGCATCTACAAGACAGCGGAAGCCAAACATTTTACACGCGTGGAGGGGGTGGAGCTTTCGCCGGCGTTTAGCGATTACCTCTACGCCGAACTGAGGAGCGAGCTGGCGAAGACGAAGCTGTTCGTGCAAGTGATTGGTGAAGGAGAAGCGGTGGAGGACGCGGAGGCGGCGAAATCCGTCGTCGTCGAAGGAGTGATCACGGAATACAAGAAGGGCAGCCGAGTGAAGGACGCGCTTATCGGATATGGCGCGGGAATGCGCAGCCTGAAGATGGACGTGAATGTGACGCGGAGAAGCGACCGCCAAGATCTGGGGGCGATCAAGGTTCACGTAAAGACCTCACCGAGATGGAATGAACAGGTCATGGCCAAATTTGCGGCACATCAGATCGCGCGTGAAGTGAAAAAAGGACTTAAGGAAAAAGCGAAGGGCTAACGATCGTGAAAAGAAAGCGCGTGACGGCAAGAAGGATGATGATTCCAGCGTTCCAGGCAAGAGGATGGCAGCAACTGGGTGCGTGCCTCCTAGCAGTGTGCCTGGTTGCGCCACGGCCTGCGACGGCAGTCACAAAAATGAAGTTCCGCGGGTATATCACGGCGCGAGTGGATGATCGCACCGTGGCGATCATGGATGACAAGCTGGAACTGACAGCCGCGAGCCGCATCACCGGGCAGGATGGCGCTGGCGAGCACGCCATGACAATGGCGGAGTTGGGACCCGGAATGTTGATCGAGGCGGAAGGCCAGTGGCTCGACAAGCACAAGTTTTTTGCAGAGAAGATTACGGTGGACCTGAAAGATGCCGAGAAGCAGATCCATGGCGCGGCCTATTTGCAGGAAGAACCTGGAGAAGCCAGCAAGATTTCCGGAGGGGAGGCAGGGGCACTGAAAGCGGACGGGTACTGGCTGGATCTCACGCCGCAAACGCGCCGGGAGTGGGATGCGATGAAGGTTGCTACGTCGAGCCCAGCAGGAAGCGCCGTGGGAACCAAGGAGCAGGGGCTGGCGGGCCTGCAAGTGAAATACAGCGGCGTGCGGGGGAACGACGGGCGAATAGCAGCAGAGCGAATTGAACTGGGAGCGCGGGCGCCGGAAGATGCCTACAAGATGCCGCACGGGGTGGAAGTGGTCCGAGGAAAAGATCCGCAAACGGGAATCGACGTAATTGAATTCCGTCACGGGAACAAGGTGCAAGGCAGGATGAAGCTATTTCCGGAGCGGAGCGTTCAGGAGTACGTCACAACGCTGGGCGATTCGCTGCTGCCCCAGGGAAATCGGGGAACCTCCAAAGCGCTGGAGTTCCGGTTCTTTGTCGTGGAAGATTCCAGTATCAATGCAGCCTCGCTGCCGGATGGAACGCTGCTAATCAATACGGCGTTGCTTGGCGCCATTCAGAACGAATCGCAACTGGCGTTCGTGCTGAGCCACGAGATCGCTCACGTTTTGCAGACACACTACTGGCGCGAAGTGCATGAGACGCGAGGACAACGAGTTGGACTGACCATCGCAGGATTGGTTGCGGGAGCATTCATCGGCGACCTAGGAACATTCATGGCTGGGCTGGGTATTGCATCGGTTGTGAACGGGCACCAGAGAGAACTGGAAAACCAGGCGGACCGGCTGGGGCTGCAGAACGCGATCGAACACGGTTACGATCCACGCGAAGCGCCGAAGTTCTGCAAGATGGTCATCGAACGCTACGGAGATCGCACGACTAGCAAGCTTTGGTCGAATCACGATTCGAGCCTGCTGCGCGGGAGCTTTCTGACGGTACAGCTTCAGCGGCAATATGCAGAGAGCCGGTTTGAACAAGCAAAGAGAGACAGTTCCGCGTTTCGAGCGATGCGAGATACGATGGGGCCGGTAAAGATTGAGTAAGCTAGCCGCGGTGGCTCGGATCGATAGAGTGTTCGCCGACACGAGGGTGGTTTTGAGCAAGAGACGAGCGTTGTATGGTGGAAGGTCAGGGTGTATATTACCGCTCGGTTGACAGCCAAAATGTGTATTTCGAGAAACACGGCCAGTTGGGAGTTTTGCCGCGTACGGGGCCGAACGTCCCTGCGGTGCCGCGAGTTCTGAAGTCTGCGTGGGAGGATGGTTTGGTATGACATATAAATCTATTTCACTAAGTAGTGCGATGCTTCTGCTTTGCTTCAGCGGCGCCGCTGCCGCACAAGAAACATCAACGACACCCCCGCCAACACAACCGACGCCACCGAGTGCTCCGGCCGTACAGCCGCCGGCGCAGCCTGTGGACCCGAACGCGAAGCTGGTTTTGAAGGAAGGAACGGACGTGAAGCTCAAGTTTGCCCAAGACTTAAGCTCAAAGACGGCGACGGACGATGATCCCGTAAATCTGGTGCTTGACGAAGATCTGAAGGTTGGGGAGGTGACGGTGTGCAAGGCCGGTGCGAAGGCAGTAGGCACGGTGACGCACGCAAAGAAGGCCGGCATGATGGGTAAAGGCGGCGAATTGAACTTGCGATTGGAATACCTTCTCGTAGGGGATACGAGGATGAGACTGCGCGGAACAAAAGGTAAAGAAGGGGAAGGCAAAGTTGGTGCCGCGGTCGCGCTAACGGTACTTTTCGGGCCCATTGGCCTGATCAAGCACGGAAAGAATGTTGAGGTCAAACAGGGAACTCCGCTGCTGGCCTACGTAGACCAGGACTTCGGGGTTCCACCGGCAAAGTAGTGCAGGGCTAGCGGCGGTCGACGGTGTTGTGGCGGATGTCCTGGCCCTGGACGAGGTAGATGACGTCCTCGGCGATATTGGTGGCGTGGTCGCCGATGCGCTCGAGGTTTTTGGCGACGAGGATGAGTTCGAACGCGGGGAAGACTACGCTGGAATCGCCCATCATGTAGGTAAGCAACTCGCGGAAAATCTGGTCGCGGTAGTGGTCCACCTGATCGTCCGAGGCAAGGACTTTTTGCGCGAGCTCCACGTCGCGGCGGACGACGGCGTTCAGCGCGCTGCGGACCATCTCTTCGGTAAGCTCGCTCATGCGCGGCAGGTCCACATAGGGCTTCACACGCGGGTGGCGGAGAACGCGCAGGGCTCCCTGAGCGATGTTGACGGCCTGATCGCCGATGCGCTCGAGATCGTTGTTGATGCGCGAAACGGCCAGCACGAAGCGCAGATCGACGGCCATGAGCTGGTGCAGGGCAAGAAGCTGAACGACGCGATCGTCAACTTCCATCTGGAGCTCGTTGATGGCGTCTTCCTCCGCGAGGACGCGGTTGGCAAGCTGTTCGTCGGATTCCAAAACGGCGTGAACGGACTGGTGAACGGCGCGCTCGGCGAGGCTGCCCATCCAGAGCAGGCGCTCTTTCAGCTCGTTGATGTCTTTTTCGAAGTGGCGTTCCATGAACCCTTTCCCTATGACGACAATGCAAAAAAACAGATTCCTCGCTTCGCTCGGAATGACAACCAAAAAAATGTCTCAGCCGAAGCGGCCGGTGATGTAGGCCTCCGTGCGCGGATCAGCCGGCGTGGTGAAGAGTTGCGGCGTGGGATTGAATTCGATGAGCTGGCCGATCAGCAGAAACGCGGTGAAATCGCTGACGCGCGCCGCTTGCTGCATATTGTGAGTAACGATGGCGATGGTGCAGAGATCCTTTAACTGCACGAGGAGCTCTTCGATCTTGGCGGTGCTGATGGGGTCGAGCGCCGAGCACGGCTCGTCGAGCAAAAGCACTTCCGGCTCGACCGCGAGAGCGCGCGCGATGCACAAGCGCTGCTGCTGGCCGCCGGAGAGTTCGTAAGCGGACTTCTGCAAATGGTCTTTCACTTCGTCCCAGAGGGCGGCGTGCCGCAGGCTTTTCTCGACGGCTTCGGCGAGGGGCAGCTTCGAACCATTGATCCTCAAGCCATAGGCCACATTGTCGAAAATCGATTTGGGGAAGGGGTTGGGACGTTGAAAAACCATGCCCACGCGGCGGCGATAGGCGGTAACGTCCTGGGCCAGGATATTCTGGCCGTCGAGAAGAATTTCGCCCTCGAGACGCGCATGGCGCACGGTTTCGTGCATGCGGTTAAGGGTGCGAAGGAGAGTGGACTTGCCGCAACCGGAGGGGCCAATGAGAGAGGTGACCTTGTTGGTAGCAATGCCCATGCTGACATCGAAGAGGGTCTGCTTGCTGCCGTAAAAGAAATTGACTTTGGAGACGGTCATGCGCATGGTGAGGCCCGCAAACGTCTCGCGGGCCGCGGCGTTGGTCACTATGGGAGGTAAGTTCACGGACAAAGCTGGCCTCACAGTAGCGTGCATGTCAAGACCTCGGAACGGCGATGCCCCGGGAAAGAATGGCCCGAGCCACGATATTAATGATAAGAATCAAGCCAAGCAGGACGAGCCCAGCGGCCCACGCCTGACGATGCCAATCTTCGTACGGAGCGAGGGCATAAGTATAGATCATCACCGGCAGGGAAGCAGTGGGCTGTTTCCACCCAGGGCTCCAGAATTGATTGCCAAGAGCGGTAAAGAGGAGCGGCGCGGTTTCGCCAGCAACGCGGGCGAAGGCCAACAGGACGGCGGTAAGAATACCGCGGTAAGCGGCAGGCACGATGACGGTGGCAATCGTTTTCCACTTGCTGGCGCCGAGGGCCATGGCGGCTTCGCGCAAAGCGTTCGGAACACCGCGAAGAAACTCTTCCGTGCTACGCAGGGTGATAGGAATCATCATCAGGCCAAGGGCGAATCCGCCGGCGAGCGTTGAGAAATGCTTGAACGGATGAACGACAAGGGCGAAGGCAAAAATGCCGATGACGATGGAGGGCACGCCGTTGAGCAGGTCCGCGGCATAACGGACGACAAAGGCGGTGGCGCCGCCGCTAAATTCCGCAAGATAGATGGCACCGAGGAATCCGATCGGAACACCGACGAGAGTCGCGAGCAGCAGCAACTTGGCGCTGCCGAGGATGGCGTTGGCCATGCCGCCGCCGGTTTCACCAACGGGAACGGGCAACTTGGTAAAGAAATTCCAACTGATGGAAGTTCCCCCGTGATAGACGAGATAGCCGAGGATGACGAAGAGTACCGAAACCGCAACGAAAGCGCACACACCTGTCATCGTCAGCATGAACCCACTCACGAACTTGCGCCAGCGCAGGCGAGGGCTCATGCGCGCCCCGTTCCGCTGCCGCGTTGCGAGGTAGCCACGATCAGCAGGCGGGCCAACCCGTTCAAGATGAACGTGAGGATGAAGAGCACCAGGCCAAGCTCGATCAGCGATTGCGTATGGAGCTCGCCGGTGGCCTCGGTGAATTCGTTGGCGATCACGGCGGCGATGGAATAACCGGGGGACAAGAGAGAAGCGCTGATCGTGGGCGTATTGCCGATAACCATGGTGACCGCCATGGTTTCACCGAGGGCGCGGGCGAGGGCCAGGAAAATTGAACCAAAAATGCCAGCGCGGGCAAAGGGCACAACCACTTTCCATGTGGATTCCCAACGCGTAGCCCCGAGAGAGAGGGCGGCTTCGCGCTGGTCGCGGGGGACCGAGAGGAGCACTTCACGGGAGACGGAAATAATGTAGGGGATGACCATGATGGCGAGGACGAGGCCCGCGGTCAGAAAGCCGACACCGTAAGCGGGGCCTTGGAATAGCGGAAGGAAGCCGAGGGAATGTTTCAGGGCCGGCTGAATGTATTGGCGCATCAACGGAACGACGATGAAGATGCCGAGGACGCCGTAGATGACACTGGGGACAGCGGCCAGAAGATCGATGAAGAATTCGAGCGTGTCGGAAACTCTTGCGGGCGCCAGCTCAGCAAGAAAAATGGCGGCGCCGATGCCGAGGGGTACGGCGATGAGCAGAGAAACGGTAGCGGTGACGAGCGTGCCGTAAATGAAGGGCAGGGCGCCGAACTGTTCGAAGATGGGGTCCCAGACGGAGGTCCGGAAAAAATTGAAGCCGAACTTGTGGCGCGCGAGAGCGGAGCCTTGCCACAGTTCAAAAACAAGTAGCACGGTGACAAGAACGACGGAAGCGGCGAATAAGAAAGTCACCATGCTGGCGATTTCATCGCCTTCGCGAAGACGGGAAAGAAACGAGCGCGAGCGCGCGACGGGGCCCCCGCTCGAAACGGTGGTGGTCGTTGTTGCCACGTTACTGGACGTTGTTCAGGGCCTTCAGTTCCTTTGCGACGACTTCCTTCGGAAGTTTCGCATAGGATAGGGCCTCCGTGTAGTTCTGTCCGTCCGCCAGCATCCACTTCACGAAGCCTTTGATGGCGTCGCGCTTGGTGGCATCGGAAAACTTAGCGGGAACGAGCAGCCAAGTAAAGCTGGAGATGGGATAGGCGGTCTTGCCCGGCGCGTCTGTAATGGAAACGCGAAAATCGTCCGGCATGTTCTTCGCCGCGCCAGCCGCTGCGGCAGTGACGCTGGCAAGGTCTGCCTTGATGAAAGCGCCCGAGGAGTTTCTCACCCGACCATAAGGCATGTTGTTCTGGATCGCGTAGATCAATTCGACATAGCCAAAGGAATTAGGCGTATTTTTGATGGTCCCGGCAACACTCTCATTGCCCTTGGCGCCTAGACCCGCCGGCCAATTGACCGACGCACCCTTGCCGACTTTGGTTTTCCACTCGTCGCTGACCTTTGAAAGATAGTCGGTCCAGATGTAGGTTGTTCCGCTGCCTTCCGAGCGATGCACCACGACGATGTCATTCCCGGGGAGAGCAACGCCTTTATTGACGCCAGAAATCGCGGGATCATTCCATTTCGTAATTTTGCCTAAGAATATCCCCGCGAGTGCTTCTGGCGTGAAATTCAGTTCCGCAGTAATGCCGGGAATGTTGTAGGCCGGTACGTCAGCGCCCAGCACGGTTGGAAAATGCAAGATTCCGAATCCGTGCTTGTCCTGGTAGGCCTTGAGCTGCTCGTCGTTCATGGGTCCGTCGGTAGCGCCGAAATCAACGGTGCCCTCGGTCACTTGCCTAATGCCGCCACCGGAACCGATGGACTGATAATTGATTTCAAGATTGGCGTTCTTTTTGTGATACTCGTCAAACCATTTGGAGTACATGGGGTAGGGAAAGGTCGCGCCCGCTCCGGTGATCGAGAGCGTGTCCGCCCACAGAACGACTGCGAGCACCATAGCTACTAAGAGCATTCCAGTGATTCTCTTCATGCTTTATCTCCGTCTGAAAACACATGTTTTTATATATTTTCCCAGGGGAATGAAGTATGTCGCTCAATTGTTACAGCATTGTTACAACCGGTTCATAGTTGCTTGAATCGGTGTGAGCCCCCGTACGGCACAGGTGGCTAAGGCCTAACAGATGAGGGAATTAGAGGAGTGCGAGACGAGAGAAAAAAAGGCAGCCCCGCGAGGAGCTGCCCTTTTTTCCGTCCCCAGGGGAGGGACGGAACCACCAATCGCCTGCCTGAACTACGGCAGGTAATAGCGGAAAGAGGTGAACACCATGTTGTCGATGGCCTTGGGTGCAATACCCGGACTGCCTGCCGTTAAACCACCACTGCCGGACCAGCCACTCTTGGTTATGTAAGAGTACTGGATTCCCCAGCGGAAGCCTCCCTTGGGGCCCTGGTACATCTTGTGCCAGAAACCAAGTGTTCCTTCCTGGATGAGCCGGATATCTCCCGCGCAGGAACCCGAGCCAGGAGTTGATGAGCCGGAAGGCGCGGCCTCCGCCGAGCAATTGACGTTATTG
>WNFT01004731.1_pt1 | contig 12432 bp, 10 predicted proteins | sample 5400191 | NCBI WGS metagenome assembly WNFT01 (sample SAMN13153359, study PRJNA577476) | soil metagenome | isolation source: 80 cm saprolite under Madrone tree | place: USA:California | collected 2016-06-14
CACAACTACGACCCCCACTGTTCCATCAGCTTCAACTGACTTCGAATCATGGTGGCGCAAGTGTGTGCACGACGGCTTTGTTCCAGGCACCGCGTTGCCGACTAAAACCGTTTCGGTGAACGGTGCAAATCTGGAGCAGCCAGTTGCGGGCGGGACGCCCGCGATCCCAGGATTCGAACTGGTCTTTCGCACCGATCCAACAATTTACGACGGTCGCTTCGCGAATAATGGCTGGTTGCAGGAACTTCCCAAGCCACTGACAAAATTAACGTGGGACAACGCTGCGCTGGTTAGTCCAAACACCGCTAAGCAACTGGGACTGGAAAAAACCAACGGCAAAAAGGGTCGTGAGGCCTACGTTGACACGGTGAAAATTTCTTATCAGGGTCGGAGCATCAGCGATGCGGTGCCGGCCTATATCATGCCCGGCCAACCTGACGGCGTTATCACGTTGCATCTTGGTTACGGTCGTAAGCGCGCCGGTCGCGTTGGCAACGATCACGGTTTTAATGCTTATGAAATTCGCACCGCTGCTGCGCCCTGGTCAGGCGCGGGAGCGCAAGTTGAGAAGGGGCCGGCCACGTATCTGCTCGCCCTCACTCAACAGCACTTCAACATGGAGGATCCGAATTTCAGTAAAGAGCCGCGCGACATCTATCGCGAGCAAACGCTGGAACAGTATCTCCACGGTGAACATCCTGAGAACGAGTCGGAAATGCCGGCAAAAGATGACACGCTTTACGATCCCAACCTCTACGACTATCAAAACCAGGGCAATGGTTTGAACTATGCGTGGGGCATGGCGATCGATTTGAACAACTGCATCGGCTGTAATGGCTGCACGATCGCCTGCCAGTCTGAAAACAACATTCCGGTTGTCGGTAAGGAGCAGGTCGTTCGTAGCCGCGAGATGCATTGGATTCGCCTCGACACTTATTTCCAGGGCGATGATGCAAGCAATCCTGAAGGCACACATTTCATGCCGGTGCCCTGCATGCATTGCGAGAACGCGCCCTGCGAACCGGTTTGTCCGGTGCATGCGACGGTGCACAGCGCCGAAGGCCTGAACGACATGGTCTACAACCGCTGCGTCGGCACCAAGTATTGTTCCAATAACTGTCCCTACAAAGTGCGCCGCTTCAACTTTTTCCTTTATCAGGATTGGGAGACGCCCACTTATCAGTTGATGCGCAATCCGGACGTGTCAGTGCGCAGCCGCGGCGTGATGGAGAAATGTACTTACTGCGTGCAGCGCATTCAAAGCGCGAAGATCACAAGCGAGATTGAAGGACGAAAAGTGCGCGACGGTGAAATCGTTACGGCCTGTCAGGCAGTGTGCCCGACTGAAGCGATTGTTTTTGGCGACATCAACGATCCAAACAGTAAGGTTTCGAAACTGAAAGCTGAGCAGCGCAACTATTCGCTGCTCGGCGAATTGAACACAATACCGCGCACGACTTATTTGTCGGCGCTGCGGAATCCGAACCCGGAGATTAAGTAGGACAGGCATTCCTGCCTGTCCAGTTTTGAGTTGTGGACATGAAGTTGAGAATAAAGCTTTAGCTTGCGTCTTTCCCAAAGAAAGCAACCTAAAGGTTGGACTCTGAACTAGTTGAATAATGGCAGACGAATCACAAAATTTAGGACCGATTCATCATTCGACTGTGCCGGTTGTCGCGCCCGGGCTCACCTTTGCCTCGGTCACCGACAAGATCAGCTCGATCGTTTTGAAGCGCAAGACACCCATCTGGTGGTTCATGGGCTTTGCCATTTCGTTCATATTGTTTCAGCTACTGCTGCTGACGATTACCAAGCTCCTGTTCGAGGGCATTGGGCTGTGGGGTGTCAACGTTCCTGTCGCCTGGGGAATGGACATCCTTAACTTTGTCTGGTGGATCGGCATCGGGCACGCCGGCACGCTGATCTCCGCAATCCTTTTGCTGTTGCGACAAAAGTGGCGCACGTCAATCAATCGTTTTGCTGAAGCAATGACGTTGTTTGCGGTGGCGCAAGCGGGTATGTACCCGGTAATGCACCTCGGCCGTCCGTGGCTCGCTTACTGGCTGTTTCCATACCCAAACACAATGGGCATCTGGCCGCAGTTCCGCAGCCCATTGATGTGGGACGTTTTTGCAGTTTCCACTTATGCGACGGTGTCGGCGATGTTTTGGTTCGTCGGTTTGATTCCTGACTTTGCCACTTTGCGCGACCGCGCGCGCAGCAAACCATTTCAACTTCTGTATGGGCTGTTGGCGATGGGCTGGCGCGGTTCCGCGCGTCACTGGCATCGCTATGAGATGGCTTATTTGTTACTCGCCGGCCTGGCGACGCCGCTGGTGCTTTCAGTGCACACCATCGTCAGTCTCGATTTTGCGGTAGGCATCATTCCCGGTTGGCACGCCACGATCTTTCCGCCGTACTTCGTAGCCGGCGCGATTTATGCGGGCTTTGCCATGGTGTTGTTGCTGACAATTCCCTTGCGCAAACTTTACGGTCTCGAAAGTTTCATCACCATGGGCCACATGCACAACATGGCAAAAGTGATGCTGGCTACCGGGTTGATCGTCGGTTATGGCTACGTGATGGAAGCATTTTTCGGCTGGTACAGCGGCAATCACTATGAGCGCTACATGATCTGGAACCGCATGCATGGTCCATATGCCAGTTACTACTGGGCATTAATCCTCTGCAACATCATCACGCCGCAGTTTCTTTGGATCAAACGATTGCGCTCAAACCTGCTGGTGCTTTGGCTGATCTCGATTGTCGTCAGCATTGGCATGTGGCTCGAGCGTTTTGTGATCATAGTGACTAGTTTGCATCGCGACTTCCTGCCTTCGTCGTGGGGCATGTATCAGCCCTCGACCTGGGACTGGACCATGTTCATCGGCACGATTGGGTTTTTCTTTACGTTGCTGTTCCTGTTCATTCGTTTCCTGCCGATGATTTCAATTTTCGAGATGCGCACGATTTTGCCGGAAGCGGAAGTGGAAGAGTGAAATAAGCTGGGCAGGCATAGAGACAAAAGAAATGGCTCAACAAGCGATGGCTCATGGTTGGGAAGGGCGGCTTGCCCCCGCCCGGATTGAATGGCATTCAATCAGCGGGGGTAAACCACCCTTCCTGACCTGTGAGACTGTTCTGTTGAGGTTTTCTCTGAGTCAATTATGCTTCTCCACTTTAGTTTGTTTGTGAGTGATCAATGTCGGACGAGAAACGCGAAATTTTTAGCGAGACTGAACCGCAGGAGACAGACGAACTGCACCTGTCTGTGTCGCGGCGGCATCGCGTCGCGCCCACGCTCTACGGCATCATGGGCGAATTCAATAATCCATCCGATCTGGTGATGGCCGCGCGTCGCACATACGAAGCCGGCTATCGCCGCATCAATGGTTATTCGCCTTACCCGATCGAAGAACTTTCGGAAGCCATCGGCTTTACTCGTACAAGTTTGCCGCTAATCGTTTTGATTGGCGGGATACTCGGCGGGCTCGGCGGATTCTTCATGCAGTATTGGATGGAGGTTATTAACTATCCATTGAATGTTGGCGGCAAGCCATACAACAGTTGGCCCGCCTTTATTCCGATCACGTTCGAGTGCACGGTGTTGCTGGCCGCTTTTGCGGCAGTGCTCGGCATGCTGGTACTGAACAAGCTGCCGCAGCCTTATCATCCGGTGTTCAATGCGCCGAATTTTGCACTGGCCACCCGCGATCGTTTCTTCCTGGTGATCGAGGCAAACGATCCGCGTTTTAGTCACGATGAGACGACGCAGTTCTTGAACACAGTTGGTGCGAGAAACGTTAGCGATGTGGAAATCTGAGAAGCAAAAAGCAGACAGCAAACAGCAGACAGCCGGAAATAGCTGCGAGCATTTTGCTATGCCAGGTCGCGTGAAGGGGTCGGTTTCCTGCCTCGTGCTGTTTGCTGTTTGCTGTCTGCTGTTCGCTTCGTGCAGGCGCGACATGCAGGACCAGCCCAAGATGAAGCCGTATCGTGCGACAGTTTTCTTCAAGGATGGACTATCATCGCGGCCATTGGTTGAAGGAACTGTGCCGCGCGGCTTTCTGAAAACGGACACGGAATTTTTCACCGGCAAGAAAGCAGGCCGCGCATTATCCGCTAAAACCAATCAACAAACGGCACCGGCCATTCAGCCCGCTGCGGGTGGCGCGAGTAATGCCACGAATTTAAGTGGTGCGGCTGCTTATCCTGATGACGTTGAGGTGTTTCCCTTGCCAGTGACGAAGGAGATTGTTGATCGAGGGAAGGAGCGCTACGAAATTTTCTGCGCTGCATGTCATGGCCTGACTGGAAACGGCGACGGCATGATTGTGCGCCGCGGCTTCCGGCGCGCAGCTTCTTTTAATGACGATCGCCTGCGGCAGGCGCCAGTTGGACATTTCTTTGACGCAATCACGAATGGTTGGGGAGTGATGCCCGCGTACGCGCCGCAGATTCCCGCGCAGGATCGCTGGGCCATCATCGCCTATATTCGCGCGTTACAATTGAGTCAGCAAAGCCAACAGCCGCGGCCAGCCGCGACTTCAGCAAGCGCGGCGCCGGCAACACAAGTTGGAGGGCAGCATCAATGATGCATGTTTCCTACAATGCGCCTTCCGAGTTGAAGCGTTTACCGCAACGAGCGTTGCTGGTTGGGGTCGTGCTTTTTGCCATTTTGGTTTTTGGGTTTCTCTCGAATCGCGGCCAGTTTTTCCGCTCGTATTTATTGGCCTTCAGTTTTTGGTCGGGAATTTCAATCGGCTCGCTGGCGCTGTTGCTGCTGCAACATCTGACTGGTGGCGGTTGGGGGCTGGTGATTCGACGAGTGCTCGAGGCGGCGACACGAACACTACCGCTAATGCTCGTTCTGTTCCTGCCGATTATCGCCGGCTCGCACTGGCTCTACCCGTGGACGCATGCAGAAGAGATTGCTAAAAGCCCGGCGCTCGTCGAAAAGGCGCGCCTTTATCTGAACCTGCAGTTTTTTGTAGTACGCGCGGCAATCTATTTTGCGATCTGGTTGACGTTGGCCTTTTTCTTGAACCGCTGGTCGAAATTACAAGATCAAACAGGCGAGGCAAGGTTTACAAAGAACATGCGCGTGCTTAGTGGCCCAGGCATGGTGTTGTTCGTTTTCACCGTAACGTTTGCCTCGATTGACTGGTTTATGTCACTCGATCCGGAGTGGTCATCAACGATCTACGGCTTTATTTTTGTCGCTTCATGGTCACTGAGCGCGCTGGCGTTTGTAATTGCCGCGCTGGCAATGCTCGCAAAATACGAGCCCCTAAAGACAGTGGTTGCGCCGCTGCATTTTCACGATTTGGGAAAACTATTGCTGGCGTTGGTAATGCTTTGGTCGTATTTCGCGTTTTCGCAATTCCTGATTATCTGGTCGGGAAATTTGCCGGAAGAGATCAGGTGGTACCTGCCGCGAACGCGGGGCGCCTGGGGCGCGTTCGCGCTGGCAGTTGTGGTGCTTCATTTTGCGTTCCCATTTCTCTTCCTGCTTTCTCGCTCGTTAAAGCGCAACCCGCACATGCTGGCGCTGGTGGCCGGATTAATTCTTGTGATGCGTTTGTTAGATCTGTTGTGGATGATTACACCAAACTTTACCGGCGACATTTTCCACGTTAGCTGGATGGATATAGTCGCGCCGCTTGCGATGGGCGGCCTTTGGCTCGCAGTTTTTGGTTGGCAGTTAAATAAGCGGGCGCTGATTCCCATTAACGATCCGCAATTTGAAGGAGTGCTCCAGCAGGCGCACTCGCATTCGGGACACTCAGTTGTATGACTAGAAACGGACACCAGGGAAACGGTCATGGGCACGTCACGGAAACGCCGGATGTGTCACACATCAAGAACATTGACGTTACGCATGAGGCAAGCGATGTCAACGTCGGCGGAATCGTGAAGTTCGTCGTCGGCCTAACCATCTTTGCGATTGCGGTTCAAGTCTTGATGTGGGGCATGTTCAGGTTTCTCAATTCGCAGGAAGCAGAAAAAGAACCGCCGCAAGGACCAATGGCGATGACTGAACAGGAGCGCCGGCCGCCCGATCCGAAACTTCAGGCGGCGCCGGGCTTTGGTGTGAAGCTCGAGAATGGACAATGGGTGCTGCTCGAAAACCGAGAACCGCAGGCTGAATATCGCGTGCTGCGTGAGCAGTGGGACTGGCAACTGAATTGTGGGCGCGGCGATACTATGGAAGTGCTTAACCGTCGTCCAGCATGCATGCCAATCGATCAAGCGATGCAGAAAGTGCTTGAGGGCAAAGGTCTGCCTTCGCGACCTCAAGCGGAAACAAATCAGAGTGGTCCAACGGAAGACTACGGCATCGACATGCCGACAGCGGCGAGCTCAGGACGCATGACGGAGAAGAGACGACAGTGATGAAGAAGTGGACAGTGAGCAGTGAGCAGTGGGCAGCGAAGAGCGTCAATGCGCGTTCGTTGCGGCTTGGCCAACGCGCTATGCGGAAAGATCTTGATTTACTGCGCCCTGCCCCCTGCCCACTGCTCACTATTCTTCTGTTGCTGCTCACTGCTCACTGCTCACTGCTCACTGCCACGGCGCAGTTCAATCAAACGGAGGGCAACTCTCCGCTCTACAGCTCGCGTCCTTATCAGCCGCGCGCGCCCATCGGTTTGCCAAAAGCCCTGAATGGAGTGGGCATCGATCAAAAATTGAATGAACAATTGCCGCTGGATCTGGTTTTGAAAAATGAGAACGGCGAAAGCGTGAAGCTCGGCGATTATTTTGGCAAAAAGCCGGTGGTGCTTTCTTTGGTTTATTACCAATGTCCGATGCTTTGCAATCAGGTGCTCAATGGCATGGTCACGGCTTTCCGTGTGATGTCGTTTGCGCCGGGCAAAGAATTCGATGTCGTGACTATCAGTTTCGATCCGCGCGAGTCGCCGGCACTCGCTGCCGCCAAGAAGAAAACTTATGTTGACTATTTGCCGGATGACAAACGCGCATCTGCCGCCGCCGGCTGGCATTTTCTGACCGCTGACGAAGCCAGCATCGCTCGCATTACCAGCGCCGTTGGCTTTCGTTATCACTGGGACGAGGCGACGAACCAGTTTGCACATGCGAGTGCGATTTACGTGGCCACGCCGCAGGGAAAACTTGCGCGTTACTTTTACGGAATTGAATATGCGCCGCGCGATCTGCGCCTGGGTCTGATTGAGGCAGCCGCAAACAAGATTGGATCGCCAGTGGACCAGTTGCTGCTCTATTGCTATCACTACGATCCGGCGACGGGCAAATATGGCGCGACGGTGATGAACATGATGCGGGTGGGCGGCGTGATCATCTTGATTGCCCTTGCGGCATTGTTGTTGGCATTGCGCCGTCGCAGTCGCGCGCAGGTAGCCTGGCGAGCGCGGCGAGCCGGAGTGTAGTTCTGGAGCAACTCAAGAAGTTCAGAGTACAAGCTTTAGCTTGCATGGTTAACTAACATGGCAACCCTAAAGGTCGGACTCTAAACTACAGGCACCGAACGAAGCTTAACTATGCAGACTTCGTGGATTCCATTTATTCCGGAAAGCGCTTCCACTGTTTCAAGCAAAGTGGATGCGCTGTATTTCTATCTCTCCGGCGTGACGCTATTTTTCACACTGCTTATTTCCGGCGTGATTGTCTTTTTCGTCATTAAGTATCGCCGGCGCAATCCTTTTGAAATTCCGCGGCCAATTTCCGGCTCGCACAAATTAGAAACGCTTTGGTCAGTTATTCCTTTCATCATCGCGATGAGCATGTTTGTGTGGGGCGCACAAATATATTTCGAGAATTCTCGGCCGCCGAAGAATGCCAATGAAATTTACGTCGTCGGCAAGCAATGGATGTGGAAGATTCAACACTCCACCGGCCAGCGCGAAATAAATGAACTGCACATCCCGCTGGGCCGCAAGATCAAGTTGATAATGACTGCCGAAGACACGATTCATGATTTTTTCATTCCTGCTTTCCGCATTAAAGCTGACGTCTTGCCGGGCAAGTACACGACGCAGTGGTTCGAAGCGACCAAGGCGGGAACTTATCATCTTTTCTGCGCGGAATATTGCGGCATGAACCACTCGGGCATGATTGGTTCGGTCATCGTGATGCAGCCTTCGGAGTTTGATAACTGGCTGAGCGGCAACGCGGGACAGCAATCGCCGGCCGTTGCCGGGCAACAACTCTATCAATCGCTTGGCTGTATTACCTGTCATGGGGCGAATGGCGAAGGTGGGCGCGGGCCGACGCTGGTGGGATTGTTCGGCCGGAAAGTGGATCTGATAAACGGCCAATCCCTGACAGCGGATGAAGCGTATGTGCGCGAGTCGATCGAAAATCCGCAAGCGAAGATTGTCGCCGGCTTTGGACCAATCATGCCGACGTTTCAGGGACAAGTGACGCCCGAGCAATTGATTCAACTAATGTCGTTTATTAAGTCGCTACAAGTTACGGGCGCGCCGGCGGCAACAGCGCCGAATCCAAAGCTGATACCGTCGCCCGCTCCTTCGGCGGCGCCAAACCGTCAGTAGCTTGCGATTGTGCAATTATGAAAGCGATCGAAACATTTCAATTACCAACCGCGGCGAAGGTCAACTACATCAACGCCGAGTATGGTCTGAAGTCGTGGCTGCTCACCAGGGACCATAAACGAATCGCGTTGTTGTATCTCGGCTCGATCTCGTTCTTCTTTTTTCTTGGCGGGCTGTATGCAATGTTCATCCGGCTGGAGCTGTTAACGCCGCAGGGTGACTTGTTATCGTCCGCGACCTACAACAAAGTGTTTACGCAGCACGGAATCATCATGGTCTTTTTCTTTTTGATTCCGTCGATACCGGCAACGCTCGGCAACTTTCTGGTGCCGATGATGATCGGCGCCAAGGACCTGGCGTTTCCGCGCATCAACCTGCTCAGTTGGTACATCTATCTGCTCGGCGGCTTGATTACGATTTATGCATTGCTTGCCGGCGGAGTCGACACCGGTTGGACTTTTTACGCGCCTTACAGCACGACTTTTTCCAACTCTTATGTCATCGCCGCCGGCCTCGGAATCTTTGTCAGCGGCTTCTCGTCGATTCTGACCGGCCTGAATTTCATCGTCACGATCCATACCATGCGCGCGCCCGGCATGACCTGGTTCCGGCTGCCGCTTTTCATCTGGGCACACTATGCCACGTCGCTCGTTATGGTTTTGGGAACTCCTGTCATCGCGATCACAATTCTACTGTTGGCTTTCGAACGCCTGGCCCACGTTGGAATTTTCGATCCGGCTGCGGGTGGCGATCCAGTGCTCTTTCAACATCTGTTCTGGTTTTACTCGCACCCGGCGGTCTACATCATGGTCCTGCCCAGCATGGGCGTAGTCAGTGAATTGATCGCCAACTTCTCGCGCAAGAACATTTTTGGCTACAAGTTTGTCGCGTTCTCGAGCTTGGCAATCGCGGTCTTTGGCTTTCTTGTTTGGGGCCATCACCTGTTTGTTGCCAGCCAGTCAGTCTATGCGGGACTGATCTTCTCGTTCTTGAGTTTCGCAGTCGCGATTCCGTCTGCGATCAAAGTGTTCAACTGGACGGCTACACTCTACAAGGGTTCGATCTCCTACGACACGCCGATGCTTTACGCGCTCGGTTTCATCGGACTCTTCACCATCGGCGGCATGACGGGATTGTTCCTGGCTTCGCTGGCGTTCGATGTTCATGTCAGCGATACGTACTTCATCGTGGCCCACTTCCACTACATCATGGTTGGTGGAGCGTTGTTTGGATATCTCGGCGGCTTGCATTACTGGTGGCCGAAAATCAGCGGTCGCATGTATCCGGAAGGTTGGGGCCGGTTCTCGGCGCTGGTGATCTTCGTCGGGTTCAATCTGACATTCTTGCCGCAGTTTGTGGCCGGCTACCTGGGTATGCCGCGGCGTTATCACGCCTACCCGCCCGAGTTTCAGGTTTTCAATGTGTTGTCGTCGGCGGGCGCGTCGATACTGGGCTTCGGACTTTTGATACCGGCGATTTATCTCGTCTGGTCCATGCGTTATGGCAAACACGCAGAAGCAAACCCCTGGCACTTGCCGGGACTTGAATGGCGTACCCCTTCGCCGCCGCCAACAGAAAATTTCCTGGTGACGCCGGTGGTGACCTGGGAGGCATATGAATTTGCGCCGCCGGAAGAGATGCAGGTGGTAGGCAGGTTGAGAGATGAAGTGGTGAGCACTGAGTAAGCAGAAGGCAGTAGGCACCAGGCAGTAGGCAGAGCACGAATGGAACCTCGTACTTGAGACCTGAGACGCGAACCTTTGAAACTTGAAACTTGAAACTTGAAACTTGAAACTGGAGACGGACTTGGCAGACAGCGTTGCAATTGAACATGAGGCAAGCCACCCGGCGTTGCAGCATCACTTTGAGAACCTCGAGCAACAGCGCGAGGCGGGCACGCTTGGCATGTGGGTATTTCTCGTCACCGAGATAATGTTTTTCGGTGCGATGTTTTTTGCCTATACGCTTTATCGCACCAAGTATCCGGCAGCTTTTGCTTCCGCCAGCAATCATCTTTCACTTCCACTTGGGGCCATCAATACGGCCGTGCTTATCTTCAGCAGCTTTACGATGGCGTTGGCAGTCTACAGCGCGCAAACAGGCAAGCGTCGCAATCAGATTGTCTGTTTGGCGTTGACGATTCTGCTGGGCCTGACGTTTTTGGCAATCAAGGCGGTCGAATACCACGACAAGTATGTAGACCATCTGATTCCCGGAAGGTTGATTCCCGGCCGGCCTTTCGACGCGAGCGGCGTTCATTTGTTGCCGGGCGCCGCCAGGCAAAACGTGGAAATGTTTTACTGGATCTATTTCGCCATGACCGGCATGCACGCCGTTCACATGATCATTGGCGTGGGACTGCTTTCAGTGATCTTATTTTTCTCGGCACGCGGTAAGTATGGACCGGAGTATCACAACCCGGTCGAGATATCAGGACTCTACTGGCACTTTGTTGACATCATTTGGATCTTTTTGTTTCCGCTGCTGTATTTGCTGGGAAGACACCTCGAACACGGGGGATAGTTGACATTGGCGATGTGATTACAAAGGGAAACAATTTACCATTTACCATTTGACATTTCTCATTTGCCATTTCAGTCGTTCGTTTTCACAACTAGGCAACTGTTCGAAGGCCAACCAAATGACAAATGAAAAATGGTAAATGGAAAATTTAATTGGTGGACTCGGTAAATCTTAACAGGATCAGCCGCGCATTATTAGATGAGTGAGCACATCGTTCAGCTGAAGGTCTACGTCGCTATTTTTCTTGCCTTGCTGGCGGGAACGGCACTCACTGTTTGGGCGGGGCTGCACGATTTTCCCGGACAGTTGAATGTGGTTATCGCTTTGACGATCGCCGTAATCAAAGCGACGCTGGTCGTGCTTTATTTTATGCACGTTCGCTATAGCCCGCGGCTGATCTGGGTTGTCTTTACGTCCGCGCTGTTTTGGCTGGCAATTCTTTTCGCGCTCACCTTGAGCGACTACTGGACTAGAAGCTGGCTCTAAAATTGAGAGCGCTGCGATTTGGCTTACCCGGCCGCTGACTTCTCCGTCCGATGCAATTTCATATCCCGCACCATCACTACATTTTTACAATTCGGACACATCAGGCTGAGCGTCGCATCCGATGTTCTGATTGGAGCGTCGCAATAAGGACATGGGCCAGACACTTCGTTTTGTTTGAAGAGGTCGCGCATCATGAACAGCGGCAAGACCAGTCCGGCAACCAATAGCGGAATACCAAAGATGAGGCCGATGCTGGTGCCGTTCCCCAGTGTGAGACTGATTATCAATCCGGCAATGAACAGGATTAATCCGAGCGCAATGGCAAAAGAAAAGATATATAGGCGCTATCGAACGTGCGACCTCGCTTTTGAGCAGTTGGTTCTTCAGAACTCATTATTAACTTCTCCTGCAGAGTTGAATAAAAGAGGTACTCATATTTGATTTTGACTTTTAACGCCGCCGCGCGGTCTTGTCAACATCTTTACTGGGACCGTTCTACTGGGACCGCGGGCGTCTCGCCCGCATTAGCTACGTCAGCAGACAAGGTTGAGTGCTCGAGTTGTTCGCGCTGCGCGCTCATTGCGGGGCGGGACGCCCGCGATCCCAGTTGCCCGCTGTGCAGTTCCGCACTTCATCGGTATAATCACCGTTTCCTATGACTCCTGAATTGGCGACAAACGGCATGCAAACAACATTTGAACAGTTTCTCGGCCGGCAGAGCGAAGAAGCGTGGGCGGCCACTTTAACCATTTTGCTTCGCTCGATTCATGAAGTGGACAAGAACGCTACGCAGATTTGGTTTGCGTTTTATCCGCTGTCGTTGTTCACGGCTCTGCAACAGGCCGAGGACAAAGATGGATTAGCGAAACAATTGTTGATGCAGGGCCAC
>WNFT01012935.1_pt1 | contig 12427 bp, 14 predicted proteins | sample 5400191 | NCBI WGS metagenome assembly WNFT01 (sample SAMN13153359, study PRJNA577476) | soil metagenome | isolation source: 80 cm saprolite under Madrone tree | place: USA:California | collected 2016-06-14
GTTTTCACCACGCTGCCCGGTGCCGGCCCCGCCGACTTGAGCGCCGCATGTGCGTCCGCGGTCGAAACCCAGGACAATGCCGCCGCACCTGCAAGCAGCGCGATCATTCCATTCTTCATGACCTTCTCCTTCGTTGCCCAAACTATATACGCGCTATCGCAACTTTACCCTCGTGAAAACCATATACGAGCTCGGGCTTGAACCGTAAGCGGGTTCCAGCGCCGACGGCAAACTGTAGAGACTGCCGAGCGCTCCAAGCCCCAGACTTAGATGTTCCCCCACCGGGATATCATAAACATATCCGACGCTGAATTTTGAGACGTCGAATTTTCTCCCCTGGAGCGGATCGCCGGCGGCAAACAGCTCGTCTTTTTCCGTGTTCTCGGCTCTCGCGAAGACGGTGTGCCGGTACCGGCCGATCGCCGATTCCAACAAATAGGCGTTCAGCGTTTTTCCCGGCTGATTGTTGTTCTGGCCCCAGGCGAGCGTGGTCTGCCAATTCCCATGCTCAAGTTTCTTGTTGTAGATCGCCGAGGCGGTCACGCGGTGCTGGTCGACATCGGGCTCGAGCTGTTCGGGGCTCTTGATGAAGCCGTAGCTGACTTGGAAGGCCAAATTCTCGTTCGGGTTCCAGCTCGCACGCGCGGAGGCAGAATCAAGCCGCAGCGGATCGAAATCCCAGCGCTGCTGATCGGGCTCCCTGCCGTTGAAGATCGAGCCCTCGAGCTTCCAGCCCCGGTAGGCGAGGCCTGCCGTGACGACGCCATAGGTGATGTGCGTCGAGTCGAGCCAATGATGGCTGATCGGCGCTTCGGGACTCTCCATTCCGGAAAAGCGGTGCATGAAAGCCGGCGGACCAAGCGCGGGCTCGCCCGGATAGCCAAGATAGAGAAACGCCGACGCATCGGGCGCAACCGGCACGGAATAGATGCCGGCGAGCTCCATGAAAAGATCATGCGGGTGCTGCCGATCGATGAGCGGCGTGACGCCGTCGGCCGTTTCGCCCGTCTGCAACAGAAGCGGATAGCCGTTCTTGCCCATCAGCGGGTCGAGCGAAATCATTCCACGCAAGGTCAGCGTGCCGCTGCCGAGCATGCGCTGGGCCATGCCCATGAGCATGCTTTCGCTGAAGGTCTTGTCGGCGCCGCGCGGGCCGCCCTGATGATCGTAAATCAGCGAGGCGTAGCCGTGCAGCATCGTGGCCCAATCGCCGGCGATGCCATGAATGCCCTCCATCACCGAGGAGTCGGGCAGCCAGGCGGTTCCCGACGCATCGCGCATCATCGAATAATCGCCGAGCGCGCCCCTAAGCTGAACGCTGGGTCCGGTGCCGAGCGGCGGCAGATCGTTTTCACCAACGGCGGGGCCTGGTGCCGGCATCTGATGCTGATGTTCCATTTCCTGCGCGCTTGCAGTAAAGGCAAAGCCTAGCGACGCCAGACATGTGGTGAGGCCGCGAAGCCGCATCTCATCACCGCGGCGCCCTGGCGAGCAGCTCGATCAATTCCGCGGCTTTCTTTCGCTGTTCTTTGGCATCGCCGCTGACGATCGCGCCTTCAATGCAATGATGCATGTGGTTCTTCAGCAATTCCGTTTCGACGCGCGCGAGCGCGGCGCGGGCAGCGTGCAGCTGGGTCAGGATGTCGATGCAATAGCGCCCTTCTTCGACCATCCGCGTGATGCCGCGCACCTGGCCTTCGATTTTGCCCAAGCGAGTGAGGAGGCCGCTCTTCATTGCATTATCCTTTTTAGGACCTAGGTATACCCCGTGGGGGTACTGGACTTCATACCACCCGGGGGTATAACCGGCAATGCTTGCTTTGCGGGGATCATGCGATGACCAAACAACACTGCAATCACGCACACGGGAACGCCTCCGCGCCCGCGACTGCCGCTAAAGGGCCGGCGGGGACCAAATGGGTCTGCCCGATGCATCCCCAGATTGTTCGGGACGCGCCGGGCGCCTGCCCGATCTGCGGCATGGCGCTCGAGCCGATGACGCCCACCGCGGCGATCGCCGACAATCCCGAGCTGCGAAACATGACGCGCCGTTTCTGGATCGGTGTCGCGCTTTCGCTTCCCGTGCTCGCATTGGAGATGGGCGGAGAGATTCTCGGGCTGCGCCAAGCGCTCGGCTTTCAGCTGTCGAATTGGCTGCAATTGGTTTTCGCGACGCCGGTGGTGCTGTGGTGTGGTTGGCCGTTCTTCGTGCGCGGCGCGCAATCGCTGGTCACGCGCAATCTCAATATGTTCACGCTGATCGCCATGGGCACCGGCATTGCATGGCTCTACAGCGTCATCGCGACCGCCGCGCCCGGCATTTTTCCCGAGGCGTTCCGCGCGGGCGGCGCCGTTGCGGTATATTTCGAGGCCGCCTCCGCCATTACGGTTTTGGTCCTGTTGGGACAGGTGCTGGAGCTGCGGGCTCACGAGACGACAAGCGGCGCCATCCGCGCGCTGCTCGACTTGGCGCCCAAGCGCGCGCGCCGCGTGCGCCCTGACGGCGAAGAAGAAATTGCACTCGACGCCGTGCAGGTCGGCGACATCTTGCGCGTCCGCCCCGGCGAGAAGGTGCCGGTGGACGGCGTGGTGGTCGAGGGCCGCGCCGCCGTGGATGAATCGATGGTGACGGGCGAATCCATACCGGTGACGAAGGAGCCTGGTGCGCGCGTCATCGGGGGCACGATGAATCAGACGGGAAGCTTTCTCATGCGCGCCGACAAGGTCGGCCGTGACACCGTGCTTGCTCGCATCGTGCAGATGGTCGCCGAAGCGCAACGAAGCCGCGCGCCGATCCAGCGACTCGCCGATCAGGTCTCCGCCTGGTTCGTTCCCGCGGTCATTCTGGTGGCCGTGCTCGCCTTCATCGCTTGGTCGATCTTCGGACCGGAACCGCGAATGGCTTTCGGCCTCGTCGCCGCCGTATCGGTTCTGATCATCGCCTGCCCTTGCGCGCTCGGCCTGGCGACGCCGATGTCGATCATGGTGGGCGTGGGCCGCGGCGCGCAATCGGGCGTCCTCATTAAAAATGCCGAAGCGCTCGAGAGGATGGAACGGGTCAATACTCTCGTCGTCGACAAGACCGGAACCTTGACCGAGGGCAAGCCGAAAGTCGTGGCGATCGTTCCAGCAGACGGAATCGATGCGAATGAATTGCTGCGCATGGCTGCGAGCCTGGAGCAGGGAAGCGAACATCCGCTGGCGAATGCCATCGTCGCCGAAGCCAAACCGCGCAATCTGAAGCTGGCCAGTCCGAGCGAATTCGACTCCCCCGCCGGCAAGGGCGTCGTCGGGAAAGTCGACTCTAGGCAGATCCTGATCGGCAACGCGGCGTTCATGAAGGAGCGCGGTGTTTCGGTCGACACGCTTGCCGCCAAAGCCGAAGAATTGCGCCGCGAGGCGGCGACCGCCATTTTCGTCGGCATCGATGGCGCGGCGGCAGGGATCATCGCCATCGCCGATCCGGTGAAAGCAAGCACGCCCGATGCGCTCCACGCACTCAAAGACGCGGGCATCCAAGTCATCATGCTGACCGGCGACAATCGCATGACCGCCGAAGCCGTGGCCCGGCGCTTGGGTCTCACCGAGATCGAAGCCGACGTGCTGCCCGATCAGAAAAGCGCCGTGGTCGCGAGATTGCGCGCGCAAGGCCGCGTTGTCGCGATGGCCGGCGACGGCGTGAACGATGCGCCCGCGCTCGCGGCGGCCGACGTGGGCATCGCGATGGGCACGGGCACCGACGTCGCCATCGAAAGCGCCGGCGTGACATTGCTTCGCGGCGACTTGATGGGGATCGTGCGCGCCTGGCGTCTCAGCCGGGCGACGATGAAGAACATTCGCCAGAATCTCTTCTTTGCGTTTGTCTACAACGCGCTCGGAGTGCCCGTCGCGGCAGGCGTGCTCTATCCCGTCTTCGGCGTGCTGCTTTCCCCGATCATCGCGGCGGCGGCGATGGCCGCGAGCTCCATTTCCGTCATCGGCAATGCGCTGAGACTGAAAACGGAGAAAATCTAAGATTGCCGGGCGCTTGTTCCACAAGCCATTGTCGGACCGAACATTTTGTCCTTCCTTCAGTTCGTTCGGCGAATTCCGAGAGTGGCTTCGCGCCGTCCGGCCGCTTTCGTGTTCCGCATTTTCGCTGTCTCCTTTGAATAAAAAACTTTGATTGAAAATCAAAAACCCCGCGCTTTGCCTGGAGTCCGTTTGAAAAAAATCAAAGACGTTTGATTTCATGCCCGGATCTTTCTCATCGCGCGTCCGGAGATTGATCGCGCCAGACGGGTGCCCCACCCCGATCCGTGCACCGCCTCCGACCGGCTGCGCCGATAGCGTCCGGCGACGTTTGATATCTTTGATATCCTGAAACGCGAAAGCCAGGATAAGTGCCGAGTTTTTGATTTCCAAAACACAACATTTATCAAACGCGCGCGGCAGGGCAGCCGATGATTTCGGGTTTTGATTTCGCTGAGTCTCCATGTGCAAAAACCGAGGATGTCCGCGGAACTTTGATTTCCAAACGCCGATTAAATCAAAAATCAAAACGCGCGCACCTGTTCGCGACGCCGTAAGAGCGACATGCGGAGCGTTGCGCGACAAAGCCGACATCGACATTCCTTTCGCTTCCCGGCCCGGACAGGACCGTTTTGCGTACTATGCATAATTCATAAGTCATGTCAATGATGAACTCATAAGCTGGACTTCCGGCGCAGAATTTTTCAGGTCGGGGGGGTCCAACAGGAACGGGGAGCGATGAAAAAGTCGGCCGGATATCGCAAGCCGAGAAAAGATCTTGTTGGTTGTTGCGAAATAGCCGTTACGATTAATACGCTCGACAAAAGCCCGACGGTAAAGGCGCTGCTGGTCGAGAATAAGTATTCGCCGACAGCGTCATCCTTCTGTTGGGACTGTGGGCGATCGTCGCCGAGTAAGTGAGCTAGGGATGGCGTCGACGCCACTACGTCTTAGCGGGAGCATGATCGAAATGTTCAATACCTTCGTACGCCTTAACCGATCGCGCAATCTGCTTCGTAAATGGCAGAACCGCGACCTCGCAAATCATTACAATGAGCCAGCTAAACGACGCAGCCGATATTATGAGCCCAACAGGCATCACCCCAGCGAATGCAAGGGTAAAAAATGTGATTCCATTGATGACCTGAGCGATCCCAACCGATGTCAACGCACGGCCGTAGAAATACTTCGCCACGAAGCGGATTTTCAGGTTGGACATTATAAAGGAGTTGCTCAGCTCGGTGACAAAATACGCGGCGATGCTTGCACCTACGATTCGCGGCGTTTGCGAAAAAATAGTGCGGAAGGCGGCATCATTTGGAAAGTCCGGTGCCGGTGGTAGAACAACTGCGATCTGAAGACAGATCGCGTAGAACACTAGACACGCCAAACCCAAATACAATAGCCTGCGCACCCGGCGATACCCGTACACTTCGGCCATTACATCAGCCAGTACAAGTGACAGAACATAAGTAATTTGCGAAGAAATCACTGATATTCCGGCAAAATTGACAAATTTGAGGTTGAGCACGTTGGTGGTCAACATCAGTGCCATCATGGCCATACTAAAATAGGCCAAAAGTTTGGGCTGCCATGTGTCGCCTATGGCGACCGTCAGATTTTTTTGCATGGGGGTATCCGTAAACCGCATGATTAAAGAGATACATTACAGATCGTGGGATCAGTTCAAAACTCAATTTTGGGAGCATCTTCCTACGGAGAGTCGGCGTGGCAAAGGTGATTTCGTTTTTCGTGGTCACTCTAACTCGGCCTGGCCCTTAGAGCCAAGCTTCACTCGCGCCTTTCGGGACGCTCCAAGTAAGGCACTCCAGAGCTTTCAGGCTCTTCTGCTCAAAAATTTTGGGGAAGATGTAAATCTCAGCGGAAAAACTTTTACGAGTGGAAAACCGTTTTTAAAACGTAAGCCGAGGGAGCGCTGGGCCTTTGGGCAACATTACGGCTTACCTACGCCCTTGCTCGACTGGAGTGAAAGTCCATATATCGCGACATTCATGGCATGTGAGGACGCGTTTAATACGATTGTCAAGGAGCGTATGGCGTCGAACAGGCGTGAATTGAATGCTTTATCGGATCGACTGTCACTTTTCGCTCTGCGGAAAAATGTTCATCCCTACACAGCGGACTGGAAGCGGATGAAAGTGGAATTTGTGGACTTCCGGGACATCGACAATCCTCGCGTCCGAACTCAGCTTGGACTCTTTACGGTGCTCCCGACAAACCACAAAACGCTTGATGATTGCATCGAATCGTACTGCAGAGGAAGAGCCGGTCGCAAACTCTCCGTAAGTGATTTTCTGTTAAAGTTCACGCTGCCGTATTCCGCCGTATTTGACGCCCTTGTCGATCTTGAACTCATGGATATCACGCCACGGCGGCTATATGAGGGTCTCGAGGGAATTTGCAAGTCAGCAAAACTCCGCACACAAATCTCAACGTTTTCGTGATTTTTCGGCCCGGATTTTCTGACTTTTCCTTTTGCGGTTTTTTCTGTGAAGCTCCTCTGGCTTCCAAGGATCGTAGCAGTCGATGCTCACCTCGATCGAATCCCGCTTATGTTCATGCCGTGTTATAAGTTCGTTCAGCATGTCAAAGTCATCAACAAACGCACGATGATCGCCGGCATTCACCAACGTCACAAGATCTTCCCGGAAATTCCGCATCTCGCTTCCCAAACCGCTTACTATTCCGGCCCACCGACCGACGACGTGTTCGTTCCAAATTTCAATCATAGGATAGAGGAGTGCCTCCGCCTGGTGTCTGCTTTGCACCGCGGCCCAAAAGCGAGCTCCGTTGTCGTCGCGTTCCGTATGCGATTTAGCGCCATTTAGATAACCGAGAAGATGCGCTCTGCTTCCGAATTTCTTGCTGGCGTATTCTCCTTGTAGACCCCCAGTAATGCAGTACTGCAACTCACCATTTGTAAGTCGTTCAAGGGCTTCATCCGCCGATGAGAGATACACGATGTCACTCTCCTCGATTACAAGGTTTCTACTTTTTTGGGAGAGCAAACTTTTGAGAGGCAGGTTAAAAAACCTGCTCTTTCTGCCCCTATGAGAGGCAATTACATCCTCAAAGTCTGATCGCCCAGGCACGCCGATCTTTTTAAACGCACTGGTGTTAGCCGCTGTAACTGTGGGATTCTGCAGAATCGGGTAGTCCTGGTAATGAAACAAGATCCCAGTATGGAAAATAAGTCTTTCTTCGAATCGCTTGGAGAGGCCCCTGAACTGCTTCTTGATCGACCCGTTGTAAAAGGCCACGTCAATTCGATTGGTGTATAAAGCCGTCCCAATTTCGGAGGGGTCGATACCCCTGACGACGTCAATCGTATATCCGAGGTGTGGGGCGTAGCGAGCGATCAATTCGGGATGAACCGCTTCTGCAAATGGGACGTCATTCACACGAATAAGTTTGTCCGTCGAACCGGGCCGGCGGCGGCTCGGAATTTTCGAATTTAGGATCTTGCGCTGCCGTGCTTCCCAATACGTCTGCTTCAACATGGTAACAGTCGTAAAATTGAGATATCCAAACTGCGGAGAATAGCGGCCATATTTGCTGTCATTCAGTTTGGATTCGTCAAAAATCGCATCCACGATCTGACTTACTATGTCTCCAACGAGCTTCACTTCTTCAGGCGTCTCAGCCGTCGCAACGAGATAATCTATGCGAGCAACCACGCCGAGAAAAATCTCAGGGCGTGGCTTTTTGAAGCAATTAACCCATGGTTCCAGATTCAGATCTGATCTTAAACGCACGTGTTCACATAGCCGGTCTTTCTCTACTTCGCGGGCAAATGGAGCTGCATCCAGGTAGTCGTAACAAAGACTAACGATCTCTCGTATTTCATTGCGTATTTTATCGCGTCGTTCCTTGTTCGTAACGTCTTCGGTTGCACCCTCGCCTAGTGAGGCGCCGTTGCCATTGAGCTCAGACGAACCCATGCGATTCCCCCGCCGGTACCAGCTTGAAATGAGTTTTCCGCTAAACGTTACTAAACGTAGAATTCAGGTCAGCCGTGCATTTGAGAGTTTTAATGAGAATTGATCATCTGGTTGGGCGAACTCAGGTTAGAATCGGTATGGAATAGGGATATGGGATTTTAGTTCTTGCAAGCCACGACCGAAGGCGATCGGAGACCGTATCAGGAGTGTGGTCTGGAATAACACAGCCGGGAATCCAAACCCTTACAACTCGCAGGTGATGTGTGCGCCCAACCTCTGCCCACAGAATAGAACCCGTACGTTCCTGTAACTTGCCTATGACTTCTGCGGGGATCATATCGACACCCACATTACACGAGGGTGTACCGGATAGGTCTTCATACAAGTGCGACAGCATTTCGGCAGACGCGGGATCACACCACGCAGAACGCGGGTCCTTCGCTCGACGCTCAGGAAACTGCACATCGTAACTGTGCCTCTGACAATGCCGAACAAGTCCTGTCCGCAATTGGAGGCATTCCAAGACGGCTTTGAACGCGGCCGTCTCATATGTCGTGTGCGAACCTGTGCCGTGAGAGAATGCTGGTATCCGTTTCGACTCGTCTACCAACGTTGCATGGACAATTCTTAGAGGCCAATCGAGAGATATGTCCTTAAGAACCAGACGAAGGCCAGCCTGCGCAATACGGTCTAACAACTGCGGATTGTTTTGCCTGATCAGTGCAGGTTCGATCGTTGGGCAGCACATCCGGCAACGCATGACGATCCAATAGGCATCGCGCTCTAAGCATTCCGTGAGCCCGGCCCAAATTGCCTCCTCTAGTGTCGCTCCAGCCGCAAGGCCCGCTGTATGTTGGAGGGCGAACGCCAGGACGCCCGAGCGTGGTTCGTAGTTGTAGTATGTACGTTCTGCTGGCAGGGCAGCACGCTCACCCCTTAAGGAATGAGCGGCAATCCAATCTATATTGGTCACATCGGAATAAGCGTCTCGAATGCCTACGTTCCAGTCAGGCACAAGTATTCCCATTCTCTTCAAGTCGGCAGCCGCCGCCACAAAAGCGGTTTGTGGCAGCGGTGAGTGCGCAAGAAGTCGCTCGGTGGCCTCCGCTAGGGCATTCTGAAGCGCAAGCCCGCGGGTCAGCCCCTTTCCTCCCGACCAGACCTTTCCGTCTAGTTCAGATACTTCCACCACTGAAAGAAGGTCGGCCGTATTTACGATGCCGGAGGTATGATCAGAATCGAGCTTGACGTCGTGAATTTCGCAGCCAGCGAGCTGAAGATCTTTGGTGACCAGATCCCAATTCACCTCCGGTTTGGTAGCTAATACGAACCTGCCGTTGCGGTCGATGAGTTGCGAGAAGTCGAATCGTTGCGGAATATGATCAGGTGGCCGTGCAAGCAACCAGTCGCTAGCAACATCGCGAGAAGCCCCGATAATTTCTGCGAGATCGGATAGCAATTTTTGGTTCGCGGAGATGTTCGAATGAGCCAGCCTTGATGCTTGAGCCAGAGCCTCTCGCCGGGATAACCGGTCGCTCCATGGCATCACCGAAAGCTGGTCTCCAACGTGGCGCGTAATTCCCACGCTTGAAAGTAGACTAAGGTAAGATCGCGGCACTAGCGGCGTATTTTCTAAGAGCAACCCCTGATAGGTAACAGGAGGAGCGGCCTAACTAAAGGCTCACCGGTCCAACCTCAAAGTAGGGCAACGGCGTTAGAGACCGTGGTTGCTGCTTGGGCTTGGGGAGCCAGTTCCAAAGCTCACCTTGCGGTTCGGCTCTCGCGAAGGGGGCAACTTGGGTTCGCGCGGCAAGTAAGTCTCTTGCCCTTGTGCGGCGTACAAGCCATCCGACCTCGACGGTGGAGGCACCGCCACGGAGAACCAGCGTATCCTAGGCTCTTGTCTTTCGATCACTTTAGGTCGGCTCCTATCTGCCACTCAAAAATAAGCTGGGCGAAAGGCAATTTCAAGCTCTTGTAATTGTTAATTTTTCTCGCCCAATGAAACGCAATGTCAAATGGCACTGGGAAACTACCCATCTGGGGGGCCGAGAAAACGCACTAGTCTTCTAGAGAGGTAAATCTCATCTCGGAGCTCACATTCCCAGACGATCAGTATCCGCCAGCCCAACTTTCTAAGAGCCACGGCATTCTTGCCGTCTCTCCCGACGTTCTCCGAGAACTTTCTTATCCAGAAGCGTTTTCTTGTTCGTGGCGTCGTGGCGTCCCGGCAACCCCTGTGTCGATGCCAGAAGCACCCGTGCACAAGAACCACGCTGTCATAAGCCGACAGGACTATATCCGGGGTTCCGGGCAGGTCTTTTCTGTGCAATCGGAATCGGTATCCCATTCGGTGAAGCAGTTTGCGAACGCGCACTTCGGGCATCGTATTGGAGCTACGGACCCGAGCCATAATTTCACTTCGGCGCTTCTTCTCAAAAATATCCATGACCAAAGTAAAGGCTGCTTAGTGATCGACGTCTACAAGCCTATTCAAGCAGTCCACTAATCCTGTCTTTCATCGTGTCGAGCCCTGGGTGGTTCTTTGCCACCGACCTCATGATTCGCCGCGTGCATTCGTAATTATCGAATCCGGTTCGCTTACCCAAAGTGTACGCAATGTCATGATGGTTGAGGTCGACTCTCATAGCGTTGACATGCTCCGTGGCCTGATCTCGAGCGCAACCAAGTTGCTCCGCGAACTGATTTCGATAGTCCTCATGAACAAGCTGATCCAAGACCCATCGTTCGGGCGGGAGATTGTCGCCAGGAAGAATTTCAAAAACAGGAGCTATATCGCCGTTTGCGCCCGTCTCTGAAGTGATCCATGCTTCAACCTGTTGGGCTGAGCAATCGCCATCAAGGACGCATAGACACCGTCCCGGAAACTGTCCGCGCAAATGACAAACCGCCTGCCTAACCACCGTTAAATTGCTACCCACAGCAATGATTCGGAGCCGTCTGCGATCTGCATAGGATATTGCCTCCTCGATCAGCACAGCGGCGGCTTGATCCTCACAATAGATGGTGAGCTCAGGCTGAATCTCTCCTTTCATTTCATATATCGCAAACCGAGTGCTCGGACCTTCCACGATGGCGTTGTCGCCCTCGTGTCTTGTAAGGAGTAACCTCGCCTCCCTGGGCAGGCTGTCTAAAAACACTTCGGAATGCGTCGAGCATACAATCTGTACTTTCTTTTCTTTGCAAATTTTCACAAGGATTTCCGCGAATCTTACCTGCGCCTCGGGGTGGAGGCACGATTCAATTTCCTCGACGACGAGGAGCCCGCAGGCGGGAAGGGTCTTTAGAAGGTGAAACAATTCGACAATGCAACTCTCTCCGCCGCCCATATTGAACGCGGAATACGCGACGGCGGCTTCGCAATTCGCAAAGCCCAAGCGACCAGTGCGTTGAACGTTCACGTTCTGATACGCGATACCCATGACATAGGCGAAATACTCTCGATACACCTGATCAAAGCTGAGTGTTTGGACATTTGCCCCAGGGTTTCTAAACACATCGCGCACGGAATTCATTTCATGCGCAGGGATCATTCGAGAGAGAGGCGAGTAAGCCACCGCCCGTTCTGGCCTTCGTCCGTATGTTCCCCACCGATTCGCAGTCTTTCTGAACTTCGTAGATGTCTCTGCGCCGTTCGCATAATATCGCCAAGTTATTTCGACCCCATTGGGAACCTGCTCATCGCGGGCGTAGACAAAAAAATCAGGAAAAATGTAGTAAGAACGATCCTCACTGCTCTTCGACGATCTGTAGCGTGCATTCGTCCAAGGAACGTACCAATTGGATGGCGCATGGAAAGCAAGCGCGGCTAAGGTCGGCCATCAGAACTTTACCGAGCTTCGTCTGGAGAGCGTCAAGCTGAAGGCTTTGGACCGCCAGGCCCACTTGTCAACCTCTTTCATATCGGCGAGATGAGGATCGATGAGATGCACGAATGCGCTTGGTTAAGCGCACACGGGGGTGGACAAGTCCACGTGCATGTCATTGATATTATGAGATTAACAGTCGATGATACCAGGTAAAATCTTCGCCGTTGCGCCGTGGTGACGGCGGCGCTCCCACCTACGCCGCCCGCACGAACAAGCGGCTCTGCTTCCGGCCCCTCGGACGGGGTTTGACGACAATCTCCACGTCGTTGTCGAGCCGCATGAGGAGCTTCATCAGGCGGGCGATGGAAAAGCTTGTCGTGCGGCCATTCATGAGCGCCGTCACGTCGGGATGCGCGAGGCCAAGCACCTCCGCCGCGCGGTCAATCGTTCCCGAGAGGTTGTTTTGGGTGGCTGACATAGGCGGTAAGTCCGGGGTTCTGGACGAATTTGGTGGAGTTTATGCAGTTTATCTCGTTCTTATAAAATGCAGTAAACGCTGTATAAATCGCTGCCATGAACCCCATCAATAACCCCTATGCTCCCGGAGCGGGCACGCCCCCGCCT
>WNFT01004324.1_pt1 | contig 12423 bp, 12 predicted proteins | sample 5400191 | NCBI WGS metagenome assembly WNFT01 (sample SAMN13153359, study PRJNA577476) | soil metagenome | isolation source: 80 cm saprolite under Madrone tree | place: USA:California | collected 2016-06-14
GAAGGGAGGCTGACTTCGAAACTCGAAGGCCCCACCAGCTAAGTGCGAGCAGGGCCTCGAGGATTTTGGTTGCGGGGGCAGGATTTGAACCTGCGACCTTCGGGTTATGAGCCCGACGAGCTACCGGACTGCTCCACCCCGCGTCAGTTGGGGTGCGTCGTATAAGACTCGTCCGGCCCCCTTGTCAACCGGCTATGGCAGGAACCGCGCGGCGACTCCCCACCGTATGTTCTTGTGGCCGCGGACGTTCAGCGCCGAGGTGAGCGCCAAGGCCGCGCCCGCCGCGACCAGTTGCACGTAGCCGAGCAGGTTCACGACCCGGATCAGGGACGCTGCCCGCTCCGGCGTGCCCTCGGACGGCCTGCCGTTGGTCTCCACCGGGAACGGCTGCTCCTGCGAGAGCAGTCGGCCGCACACCTGGGCGCCGAGGCCGGACAGGACGGTCACGCCGAGGGCCACGTCCTTCGCCACGATCAGGTTCCGCATCTTGCGCCCCAAGAACCGGCCGCCGAAGACAGAGCGGCCGATGAGCCAGGTGGCCGCCGTTGTGATCAGTCCGATGGTTTTCGGGACCGCGTAGGTCCGCCAGGCCTGGTCGATGACGCGGGACCGATCCTTCTCGTCGGGCAGCACCTTCACCGACTTCCCGAGGCCGGTGTCTCCGAAGAGGATTCCGCCGAACGTCGCCGCAAGTCCGAGCTCGTGGGCCGCCAGAGCGGCCGACGTGAGTTTCGCCATGGTTGGTGCCTCCTCGCGCGCCGCAATACCCACTTCGCGCGGTGAACGCACGCGGCATGCGCGCGGATGCCCGCAAGGCGCGCGAGCTCAGGGCGTGGACCACTCGCGGAGCACTTCGGCGGTGTGCTCGCCGCGCGTCGGAGCGCGGCCCGCAGGCAGATCCGCCGTCGGCACGAGGGACGGATACGTACGCGGCAGATCGCCGGCGAACAGGTCGCCGAAGAGCGGATGGTTGCGCAGCTCGGATGGCTCGAGCACCGGCTCGCCGCAGCAATCCGCGGAGCAGAGAAAGACGTCCCACTCCTCGCGCGTGCGCGTCTCGAACAGCGCGTCCACCTCCGGGGCCAAAGCGCGGTCGAAGCCGCGGTCGGCCCACGCGCGCCGGCCGACCGCCGCGCAGAATCGCTGCCAGAACTTCGGCTCCAGCGCCCCGAGCGCGTACTGGCCGCCGTCCTTGCAGGCGTACACCCGATAGCAGGGAAGCGAGCCGTCGAGCATGTTCTCCGGCGCGTCCGGAAGCTCGCCCAGGTGCGGCAGCAAAAGGCCCGTCGAGCCCTGCGCCATCGCCACGTCGATCACCCTTCCCCTGCCCGTCCGGGCGCGCTCGACCAGCGCCGCCAACACGCCGATCACCGCGTTCTGCGCGCCTCCGAAGAGGTCTGCGAGCTGCACCGCCGGCACGCTGCCGTTGCGCGCGACGATCCCCGCCAGCGCGACGTACCCGATGTCGTGCCCGGCCCGATCGCGCCACGGCCCGCTCTGGCCATAGCCGGAGATGCGGCAGATCACCAGCCGGCCCGGCTCCGCGAGCAAATCGGCGAATCCGAGCCGCTCCAGCACGCCGGGGCGGAAGGACTCGATGAGTACGTCCGACACCGCGCAGAGGCGGCGGAGCTCTGCTGCACTCGAGGAAGTCTTCAGATCGAGGACGATGGACCGCTTCCCCCGGTTCAGCGCCGCGTACATCCCCGGCGAGATCTCGCGCAGGTAGTCGCCGGGATCGGGGTCCTCCACCTTCACCACGTCCGCGCCCAGGTCGCTCAGGACGAGCGAAGCGTACGGTCCAGGCAACAGCCGGGACAGGTCGAGGACGCGAACGCCGTCGAGCGGCTTACCCAATCACCTTCTGCAGTTTCATGGCGAGGCCCATGTCGCCCTTGATCTTCAGCTTCCCGCTCATGAACGCCATCTGCGGGTTCACCTTTCCCGAGACGATGTTCATGAAATCCCCGGCCGCGCATGTCACCGTGCACTTCGCGTTACCAGTAGATCCGGCCTGAACGGTACCAGGCTCCTTGGTGAGATCGACCGTCCAGACGCCGCCGTTCTCGCCGGTGATGTTGAACTCGTAGATCGAGTTCACCGCCTTCGAGGTCTCGGGCTTCTCGACGAGCTTCCTCGCGATCTTCTCCTCGAAGTAGGACTTGGGCGTCTGCTCGGCCATCGGCTCTCCGGCGGCAAAACTGAATGACCATTCATTCAGCGGGCGCGGAATCTAGCGGCGGGCCGGAGCAGTGTCAACGAAGGACGCAGGCGGCCGACCGATCTCACCCGAACAGCGGCGCGACGAGCCTGGCGAGTGCTTCCAGCCGGGCTGCCCGGTCGGAGACGAACGGACCCGGACCGAGCACGTTCGCGCCGGTCAGCTCCGAGACCCAGCGCGCGTTGGTCGCCACCGTCGGGTCGTCCTCCGCGGTCGTCCGGTTCAGCACCACCGCCGCGACGAGCAGCCCGCGCTGGTCGAGCGCGTCCACGCTGAGGGCGCAGTGGTTCAGCGTCCCGAGCCCTGCCCGCCCCACGAGCACGACCGGAAGGCGCAGCCGCTCGGCGAGATCGAGATTGGTCACGATCGCCAGCGCCGGCGCCCTGTCCGCAGGATCCATCTGGTCGAGCGAGAGAGGTTCCCGTGCGAGCGGCACCAGCAGACCTCCCGCGGCCTCCACCACGATCGGGGTGCTCGCCCGCGCGACCAGCTGCTCGATGCGGAGCAGGTCGATCTGCGCTTCCTCCGCCTCCGCCGCCACCAGGGGCGCCGCGGGAAGGCGGAATCGATAAGGGCAGACTTCGTCGAGGGACTGTGCGCTCCCGCAGGCCTCCCGCAGCGCGAGCGCGTCCTCCGGCCGGTCGAGCTCGCAGCCGGTCTCCACCGGTTTCAGCGCCAGCGGGCGCAATCCCTTGCGAGCGAACGTCGCGCAGATCGCGCGCGCGATCTCTGTCTTCCCGACGCCGGTGTCGGTGCCGGCGACGAAGAAGCCTTTCACCCGGTCGCCTCGATGATCGACTCGCGCACGCCGTCCACGAGGAAATCCACCTCGGCCGGCTTGATCGCGAGCGGTGGCATCAGCACCACCACGTTGCCCAAGGGTCGCAGCATCAGCTCGCGCCGGCGCGCAGCGAGCGCGACCTTGTGTCCGACGCGCTCGGCGTAGGGAAACTCCTCCTTCGTCTTGCGGTCGCGCACCAGCTCGATGCCGATCATCAGGCCGCGCTGGCGGATGTCGCCGACGTGCGGCAGCTCGGCCAGCGGCGCCAGCCCTTCCGCGAGCCGCTCCGCCATGGCGCTGGCGTGATCGAGGGTGCGGTCCTCGTCGAACAGGCGCAGCGAGGCTAGCGCGGCGGCGCAGGCGAGCGGATTGCCGGTGTAGCTGTGGCCGTGGAAGAAGGTCCGCTTGGACTCGAACGGCCCGAGGAAGCTTTCGTAGACCGCGTCGGTCGTCAGCGTCGCCGCTAGCGGCAGGTACCCGCCGGTGAGCCCCTTCGCGAGGCAGAGGAAATCCGGCACCACCTCCTCCTGCTCGCAGGCGAAGAGCGTCCCGGTGCGGCCGAATCCGGTCGCCACCTCGTCGCAGATGAGCAGGACGCCGTTCTCCCTGCAGGAACGCGCGATGCGCTTCAGGTATCCCGCCGGGTGGGTGATCATCCCGGCGGCGCCCATCACCAGGGGCTCGAGAATCACCGCGGCGATCTCGTCGCGCCTTCCGTGGATCATCGACTCGGCGGCCAGGGCGGCGGACTCGAGGCAGTGCTTCGGTCCCGTGGGCCAGCGGTACGCGTACGGCGCCGGGACCCGCAAGCAGTCGAACAGCAGCGGCCGGAAGATCTCGTGGAACAGATCCACGCCCCCAACGCTGACCGAGCCCAGCGTATCGCCGTGGTAGCCCTCCGCGAGCGCGACGAACTTGCGCTTCTCCGGCTTGCCCCGCTGCTTCCAGTGCTGGAAGGCCATCTTCAGCGCGACTTCCACGGCGGTGCTGCCGTTGTCCGAATAGAAGACCTTGGTGAGGCCGCGCTCGCTCGGAGGAAGGCCCGCCCTGGGAGCGCGCGCTACGAGCTCCGCCGCCAACTCGATCGATGGCGTCGAGGCGAGCCCGAGCAGCGTCGTGTGCGCCACGTGCTCGAGCTGCAGGCGGATGGCGCTGTCGATTTCCGGCCGGTGGTGGCCATGCACGTTGACCCACAGGGACGAGATCGCGTCGAGGTACTTGCGCCCGCGCGTGTCGAAAATCCAGGAGCCGCGCGCGTGCTCGATGATCACCGGCTCGTCGCCCGGAAGCGGCTCGAGCCAGGTCTGCATCTGCGTGAAGGGATGCCAGAGATGCGCGCGGTCCAGGGCGGTGAGGCGCTGGTGGCGCGATTCGGCGTCCTCGATGGTCTTCGGGATCTCACTCATCGACTGCGGTTCTAACACGCGCGCAGCGCGGAGAGCGCGGCCTCGATGTGCGCACCGGTGTGTGCGGCGCTGAGCGCGAAGCGGATGCGGCTGGTGCCTTGCGGTACGGTCGGCGGGCGGATGGGCTTGGCGAGGATGCCCAGCTCCCGCAGGTGCGCGGCCATCGTCAGCGCACCCTCGGGAGTGCCGGTGAGGACGGGGAAGATGGCGGAATCATCGCGCGCCGGTAGACCAAGCGCCTTCAGCCCGGCCGCGAAGCGGCGGACGTTGCTCCACAGGCGCGCCCGGCGCTCGTCTCCCTCGGGGCCAGCGAGGATCCGCAGCGAGGCCTGCGCGGCGCAGGCGAGCGCGGGAGGGAGCGCGGTAGAGAAGATCAGCGGCCGGGCGCGGTTCACCAGGAGATCGCAGACGGCCCGGGTCGAAGCCACATAGGCGCCGGCCACGCCGAAGGCCTTCGACAAGGTCGCCATGCGCACTTCTGCGGCCACTCCCAGCTCGGCCGCGAGCCCCGCGCCCCGCGGACCGATCACCCCCGTCGCGTGCGCCTCGTCTACGATGAGAAGCGCCCCGGCCGCGGAGCAGAGCGCGGACAGCTCGCGCAAGGGCGCCCGATCGCCGTCCATGGAGAACACGGCGTCGGTGACCACGATTCTCCGTCGTGCCGGCGCGCGCAGTCCCTGCTCCACCGCGCCCACGTCCGTGTGCGGATACACCTCGACGCGCGCGCGGGAGAGACGGCATCCGTCGATGATCGAGGCGTGATTCAGCGCGTCGGAGAGGATCAGGTCCGCCGGACCGGCGAACGCGGGAACGATTCCGCAGTTGGCCGCGTAGCCGCTGGGAAACAGCAGCGCCGCCTCGCTGCGCGAGAACTCCGCCAGCTCCAGCTCGAGGTCGTGCTCAGGAAGGAAATCGCCGCATACCAGCCGGCTCGCACCCGCACCCGCTCCCCAGGCCCGCGCTCCTTCCGCCAGCGCCTGCGCGATGCCCGCGTCTCCGGCGAGCCCGAGATAGTCGTTGGAGCTGAAGTTGATCAGGCGTTCTCCGGGGCGCAGCTCGATCTCTGCCCCCGGCGGCGTGCGCAAAGGCTCCAGCGAGCGCAACAGCCCACGCACGCGGAGCGCGTCCAGCTCGGCCCGCGCGATCTCGTCCGCTCCCGCCATCGCTTGGCACCCTATCAGCGGAACGGGAACGTGTGCAGCACGCTGTGCGTCGCCCCGCCCCGCCCGAGCACGCTCTGCATCAGGCACGCCTCGCGCGCCGTCCAACGGACGAGCTCGCGGGGTGCGATCACGGCCAGCGCGCGCCTGGCCGATCGCTCGCCGCGCGGCCCCACCCGCCCGAACGTCAGGTGCGGGCGGAACTTCCGCTCGTCCAACGCGAATCGTTGCTCTCGCAGCGCCCCGCCAAGGCGCTCCGCCACCGCAACCAGCTCCGCCGCGCCGGCGCTCACACCGAGCCAGAGCACGCGGGGCCGCGCGGTGCTGGGAAACGCGCCGCTGCCGGAGATCGCGATCTCGAACGCAGCCGTCTGCGTCAGTGCTTCGCCCGCCGCCAACGCTTCGTCCGCTCCCGGCTGCTCTCCGAGAAACGCCAGCGTGAAGTGCAGCTGCTCGATCCGAGTGAACCCGACGCCGTCTCCACCCGCCTTGCGCGCCTCTTCGAGCGGCTGCCGCAGCGCCTCCTTCGCTTCGCCCGGCAGCGGCGATGCAAAGAAGAGGCGCATGCGTTATCCATTCTGCCCCATGCCCCGCAAAAGCAAGGCATCGACGCGCTCGCCGCTCCTGCCGCTGCCGCTCGTCGAGCGGCTGCTCTCCGCCGCCATGTCGCGCGGCGCCGAGTTCGCCGAAGCGTACGTGGAGCGGAACACCAGCACGGCCGCGATGCTCGACGAGGGCAGCATCAAGAGCGCGCAGTCCGGCTCGGTCACCGGCGTCGGCGTCCGCGCCATCCGCGGCGCGCAGGTCGGCTACGCGTACTCCGACGATCTCGATGAAGCAGCCCTGCTCCGCACTGCGCAGACCGCCGCGCTGATCGCCGACGGCAACCGCGAGCCTGGGCCGGTGAACATGTCGCGGACGCCCTTGCCCACGTATTACCAGGTGCGCACCCCGCTCGCTTCCATCGACGTCGCTCGCAAGATCGAGCTGCTGCAGCAGGCCGACTCGGCTGCGCGCGCTTACGACCGGCGCGTCAAGCAGGTCACCGGCGCGTACGCGGACCAGACGCGCGAGATCCTCGTCGCCAATACGCTCGGCCGCCTCGCTGAAGACCGGCAGGATCTCTGCCGCCTCTCCGTCCAGTGCGTCGCCTTCGGCAAGAATGGCGAGCGGCGCACCGGCTTCTACGGCGGCGGCGGCCGCGTCGACTTCCGCTTCTTCGAGGACTTCTCGCCCGGACAGGTCGGCCGCGAGGCCGCGCGGCAAGCGGTGGCCACGCTCGGCGCCGTCCCAGCGCCCTCCGGTCCGCAGACCGTGGTGCTCGCGCCGGGATGGAGCGGCATCCTCCTCCACGAAGCGGTAGGACACGGCCTGGAGGCCGATTTCATCCGCAAGGGGACTTCGCTCTTCGCCGGCAAGCTCGGCGAGAAGGTGGCGAGCGAGCTGGTCACGGTGATCGACGACGGCACCGTCGCGGGAGGCCGCGGGTCGATCAACGTCGACGACGAAGGCAACCCCGGCGAGCGGAAGGTCCTGATCGAGAACGGAGTGCTCAAGGGCTACCTCTACGATCACCTGAACGCCAAGCTCAGCGGCCAGCGCAGCACCGGCTCCGGCCGGCGGCAGAGCTTCCGGTACGCGCCTTTGCCGCGCATGACCAACACCTATCTCGCGCCTGGCGATCGGACGCCCGAGGAGATCATCGGCGGAGTCGAGCGCGGGCTGTACTGCCGCCAGTTCGGCGGTGGCCAGGTGGACATCTCGAACGGAAACTTCGTCTTCGAGATCAGCGAGGCGTACCTGATCGAAGGGGGAGAGATCACCAAGCCCGTCAAGGGCGCGATGCTGATCGGCGTCGGGCCCGAGGCGCTCAAGAACGTCAGCGCCGTCGGCTCCGACGCCTCGCACGATCCCGGCCTCGGCACCTGCGGCAAGGACGGGCAGGCGGTGCCCGTCGGCGTGGGGCTGCCGACGGTGCGCATCGACAACGTCACTGTCGGGGGCACGGGCGCATGAAGCTGCTCGATACTTGCGAGCTGCTGGTCACCCTCGCCCGCAAGGCCGGCGCCGCCGAAGCGGAAGCGTATGCGGAGCGGACGCGCGAGGCGTCTGTGCGCGTGCGCGACGGCGAGGTGGAGGAGCTCCACCAGGCATCGTCGAAAGGGATCGGCCTGCGCGTGATCTGCGGGCAACGGCTCGGCTTCACCTACGGAACGGACCTCTCGAAGGACGGCCTGAGGGAGCTCGCCGGGAAAGCCGTCGCGCTCGCCAAAGGCGCCGCGAAGGATCCGGCGAACGGGCTCCCCCGCGGTGCCCAGCTCGGGGCCGTCTCCGCGGGCGAATACGATCCGGCGATCGAGGAGATCGCGCCCGAATGGAAGCTGCACGCCGCTCGCGAAGCAGAGAAGGCCGCGCGCGCCGAGGACCCGCGCGTGCGCAAGTTCGATTCCACCGGTGCAGGCGATTTCCTCTCCCAGACAGCCATCGCCTCGAGCCAGGGCGCCCGGGGAGAGTCGCGCGCCTCTTACGCCTACGTCTACTGCTCGCCCGTCGCCGAGGCGGACGGGCAACTGCAGACGGCCTCCTGGATCGACACGCGCAGGACGCTGGCCACGCTGCAGAGCCCGGAGGAAGTCGGCCGCATCGCTGCCCGGCGCGCGGCGCGCATGCTGGGCGCGCGCAAGCCGAAGACCCAGCGCGTTCCCGTCGTCTTCGATCCGCAGATGGCCGCGGGCTTCATCGGCGGCGTCTCCGCGGCGGTGAACGGTCTGCTGGTGCACAAGAAGTCGAGCTTCCTCGGCGCGCTGATCGGAAAACCGGTCGCGTCCAAGGAGGTGACGCTGGTGGACGACGCCACCCTCCCCCACGGCATCGCCACGCGCCCCTTCGATGGCGAGGGCGTCGCCTCCCGCCGGACCCCGGTGATCGAGCAGGGCGTGCTCCGCAGCTTCCTCTACGACGCCACCACCGCCCGTAAGGCGAAGGCGAAGAGCACCAGCAGCGCGTCGCGCGCCTGGGCGAGCCTGCCCTCGATCGGCACCAGCAACTTCTATCTGCAGGCGGGCACAGAGAAGGCCGAGGCGATCGTCAAGGGCGTGAAGAACGGCCTGTACGTGACGGCCATGCTGGGCCGAGGCGCGGACGTGGTCACCGGCGATTATTCGCGCGGCGCGAACGGCATCTGGATCGAGAATGGTGAGCTGGCGTATCCCGTGCAGGAAGTCACCGTGAGCGGCAATCTCCTCGAGATGCTGCGCGGGATCGATGCGGTCGGCGACGATCTCGATTTCCGCGCCTCGACGGCCTCGCCTACCATCCGCTTCGCGGAGCTGGTCGTCTCCGGCGCATGAGAGCGCTGCTCTTCGATCTGGACGGGACCCTCACCCGCAGCGGTGGCGCCGGAAGCCAGGCCCTCGGCCAGGCGCTGCACGCACGGCCGCGGGCAACCGCCGAGCTGCGCAAGATGCGGCTCGACGGCATGACCGATCGCGCGATCGCGCGCGCCGCGCTCGCCGCCGAGGGGAACCAGGCAGTGCCGCTCGAGGAGCGGCTGCGCGGGGTGACCGAGAGCGATATCGACGCGGTCCTCGTCCGGTACCTCGACGCACTCGACGTTCAGTGCGCGCGCCAGGCCTACGTCGCGCTGCCCGGCGTGTCCGTCCTGCTCGGGCGTTTGCAGGCGCGCGCGGGCGTTGTCCTCGGACTATGCACCGGCAATCTTGCCCGGGGTGCGGAGCTGAAGCTGACCTGCGCAGGCCTCTGGGGTTCCTTCCGCTTCGGCGGCTACGGCAGCGACGCGGAGCCCCGGGCCGAGATCGTGCGTACCGCCTGGAGCCGCGCGCGCGAGATAGGCGCGACCGAAGGGCTGGTGATCGGCGACACGCCTCGCGACGTGCTCGCCGCGCACGACGCGGGTCTTCCCGTCTGCGGCGTCGCGACGGGACGCTATAGCGTCCACGAGCTCGCCGAGCACGGAGCGGAGCTGGTGCTGGCGGATTTCAGCGACGTGGAGCGAAGCGAGCTCCTGCTGCTCGGCCCGCTGCGCTAGGCCATCGCGGTCTTGTCCTTTTCGGGGCGCATTGGACCCGTCGGCGGGTGCGGCGTGGGTACGGTCCGCCGCTTCTTCGGCTGTGCCGGCGCGCCCTTTTCCGGAGCGGGCGCTGGCTTTTCGGCACCGGCCGCGAGGAGAAAGAGCGCGACGAGCAGGACTCGCATTCCGTGATAGTACCGCCGCCCGCGAAAGGACTCCATGCCCCGCCTCCTTGTCTTCCTGGCCTGGCTCGGCGCGGCTGCATGCAGGAAGGCGTCACAGCCTCAGCCGCGCTACTGCGATCAGGACCTCTCCGGGCTATGGCTCAACTCGAGCGATCGGCATTTTGCCTACCGCTTTCGCGAGGATGCCGGCGTGATCCAGGGGGACTACCTGCAGCGGGAGGACGACGGCGGCCTGAGCAATCCAGCGGAGCCGATCACGTTCGAGCTGCACCGGACGAACGAAGCCGTTTCGGGCGTCATGCGAACCACCGGGGAATCGCCGAGCGGCCGCGCCTGCCCGGTGGAGTTCGAGACCCGGATCAGCGATTGCAAGGCGGATGCGCTCCAGGTGGTGGTGGAAGTGTCCGCGGCCCTCGGCGAAGACTGCAAGCGCACCCCCGCGGAGGACGGCGGGATCGCTCCTCGCGATCTTCGCGAGTTCCGCTTCGAGCGCGCCGGGCGATGAACGCTCAGCGTTCGGCGAGCAGCTCGAGCTCGGCGAGTACCTCGTCTGTGAGAGAGGGATCCCCTTCCGCGAGACGAGCAGCTCGAGTCGCGGCGGCGAGCGCCCGGGCCGGATCGCCGCCGTGCTCCCGCAGTGCGCGAGCGAGGGCCAGATGGAGCGCGGCATCGTCGGGCGCAAGCACGGTCGCGCGCGTGAGCGCGAGGATGGCGCCGGCCGGGTCTTTGGCGAGGAGCAGCGTTCCGAGCCGGGCGTGCGCCCGGGCGTCGTCCGCGAGCCGGATCGCGGCGCGCAAGTGCTGGATGGCCTCGTCGGTCCGGTCCGCGCTCTCGGCGACGCTCGCAAGCCGCAGGCAGGCCAGGGACGCAAGACGAGGATCTTCCGCCGCGTCGCGCGCACGTAGATAGAGCTCTCTCGCGCCGGCCTCCTCGAGGTGCAGCGCGCGATAGTCGCCGAGTGCGAGCAGCACGTCGGGATCGTCCGGCCGCGCCTGCGCGAGGCGCTCCAGCGCGGAAAAGAGTGCCGGCATCCGCTCGCCTCCGATCGCCCGCTGGGCAGCGTGCAGGAGAGCACGAGAGGAGGCAGCGAAGGCGGGAAACTCCCCGATGAGAACGAGCAGATCGTCCACGTCCTCGCGACGGGCCGCGCGAGACAGGCGCAGGATGGCTTCGGCGGGCATCTCCGGCTCGATCATGGCCGGCGGTGCCGCGGCGTCTTCGCCTAGCGCCTGCAAAGTGCGCCGGGCAATCCGGCGGCCCAGTTGCGCGGCGGCGCCGACCTGCGCTCGCTCGTCCCATTGCGCGCGCACGGCACCGCGCGCGTCGGCGAGGAGCAGCTGCAGCGTGAGCCGCTCCGGTTCCCGCGTCAGGGTGACACCGAGCGCAAAGTCCGCTCCAAGCTGCGCCGCCGCATCGCCCAGCGAAGCCGCGGATCCCTCCACCGGATCGACCACCAGCCTCGCCTCTGCTGCCGCGCCGCACAACTCCCAGGCGGTTTCCCCAGCGAGCCATTGCGCCAGGTCGTGCGCCTGCGGATCGATGCCGCCCACCGCAAACGGCAAGACGGCGACGATCCTCATCGCAGCTCCGGCACGTGCTTGCGCAGGATCTGCCGCGCTTCTTTGAGCTCGGGCCGCCGCTGGAGCGCATCGCGCACGTATCGCAGCGAGCTGGGGATGTGCGGCAGGAAGGACGGGTTCTTCTTCACCCGGTCGATGAATACGAACCGGCCGGCATCCTTCAGCTTGCGCTGCACCGTCAACAGATCGAAGAAGGCGACGAATTCGCCGGTGTCGAGACGCGGCCCGCCTTCCGCCTCGAAGCGCTGCAGGTAGCGCGCGAGCATGGCGTCGATCAGCGGCCGGTCCAGCTCGACGTAGCTGTCGCGCAGCAGGGCGACCAGATCGTACTGCCGCGGTGCCTGCAAGGCGTCCTGGAAATCGATCACCACCTGCTCGCCATCGGCGAGCACCATGATGTTGCGGCTCTGGTAGTCGCGGTGCGTGAACCCGCGCGGCGCATCCGCCAGCTCGCGGCAGATGCGCGCGAAATGGCGCCGCAGCGTCTGCAGCTCCTTCTCGCTGGGCGTCGCCCCGCGCGCGAGCAGCCCGTACTCGATGAAATGCTCGAATTCCCAATGATAGAGGTCGTAATCGAAGGCCCGCGTCCAGGCGATACAGCTCGGGTCGGGGCTGCGCTCGGCATGCGCGCGCAGCCGCGCCAGTTGATCGATCGCGTGGGTATACAGCTTCTTCGGATCGACGCCTTCCTGCAGCGCCCGCTCGAGGGTCCGATCGGTCAGGTCCTCGATCACCAGGAAACCGTCGCGGGCCGCGTCGAGGAGGAGGCGGGGAACGCGCACGCCGATGCGATCCAGGTAGCGGTGCACGTTCACGAACGGCAATTCCGATGGCGCGTGGTCCTTGCTCGCCTCCTCGCTCTTCACCGGATCCGCCGGTAGCTCCATCACGATGGCGTTGGCGCCCGTCAGCCCGTGAACGCGCCAGTAGATGCGATTGCCGGCCCCTCCGGGAAGCCGCTCGACTCGCCCCGCCGGCTGTCCCGTCGCCGAGGTGTAGGCGGCCTGCAGTTGTGCTTCATTCATGTGCCGGTGCAGAGTAACACGCACCGCCTGCACGC
>WNFT01004326.1_pt1 | contig 12420 bp, 9 predicted proteins | sample 5400191 | NCBI WGS metagenome assembly WNFT01 (sample SAMN13153359, study PRJNA577476) | soil metagenome | isolation source: 80 cm saprolite under Madrone tree | place: USA:California | collected 2016-06-14
TCAAACTCGCCGTCCTTGAGATGCGGAGGGCGAAATCCGGCCGCTATTCCTTCGACGCGATGCGGTCCGCCTTTACCGGTCGTAAGAAACGGAGACGAAGAAGGCTCGATGGCCACGATTCTGGCCTGCGATCCACGGGCTCTTAGCGCGCGAGACACACCCATTAGCATTCCCGCCGTTCCTACGCCGCCGCAGAACACGGCAAGTTCCGGGCCGACCTGGTCGAACAGTTCCTTGCCGATTCCCATGTACCCCTGGATTGCGTCCGTGTTGTTGAACTGGTCGGTATAGTACGTGTTGGGCTCCTCGGCGAGCTTCTTTGCCTTATCGATCATGGTGCGGAACAGTTCCGGGGTAAGCTTTCCGTTTTCCGAAGGAACGATCTGGAGGTCCGCCCCGAAGAGGCGCATGGTCTGCAGCTTTTCGCGGGCAAAAGCGTCGGACGACACCGGTACGAACGGGTAGCCCTTAATCGCGCACACAAGAGCGAGGGAGCTTCCCGTGCTGCCTCCGGTGTATTCGACGACGCGCATGCCGGGGCGAAGGCTGCCGCGCGCCTCGGCGCCCTCGATCATCGCGAGCGCCATGCGATCTTTGTACGACCCCGTCGGATTGTAATATTCGAGCTTGACGACTACATCGGCCATCTCGCGCGTGACGAGCTTTCGCAGTTTCACGGCGGGAGTATTGCCGATGGCATCCAAGACGGAATTTTGTACGTGGAGCGGATTTGTTAAGGGACTTCTGGTAGTGGCCAACGCGGTGCTCCCTTCATTCCTTTTATCGCATCCGTCATCTGAGAACGGCCAACATTATATGCCTGCGGTGAGTAGGAATGGCGCTTTGGGGGGGCGCGCGCGGGACGGGTTAAGAGCGCTCGCTTTGCTTGCTTGCCGGCCTGAAGCCCGGCCACTACAAATGTCGCGGAATCGTGCCTGCGCTATGTGTTAGACACAGGCTAAAGCCTATGCCACTGCTGCCTGCGCTACTGCTGGGATTTGGGGGTTTTGTTGCGGAGCTTGGCGGCTAAGGCTGCTACTTGCTTGCGTGTGTCTTCCAGTGAGCCGGAGCAGTCGATTTTTTCCGTGGCGTGGGTGAGCTTTTCGGTCATGGGGAGTTGCGCGGCAATGCGCTGGCGCGCGTCTTGCTCGCTGAAGCCGCGGGCGCGAAGGCGCTCGAGTTGTTGCTCGGGGCGGCACCAGGTGACGACGAGGCCGTCGAGTTTTTTGTCGTAGCCGGCTTCGACGAGCAGCGCGGCTTCGACGAAAGCGGCGTCGCGAGTGCCGCTGTTTGCCCATTCGGCAAATTTTTGGTGAATGGCGACTTCGACGCGAGGGTGAAGGATCGCGTTGAGGATAGCGAGTTTGGCAGGATCGGCGAAGACGATGGCGGCGAGTGTTGAGTGATTTACGCGCGCGTCGCTGTCGAGGACCGAAGGACCGAATTCGCGAACGACTTCATTGTAAGCGGGCTGGCCGGGCTCGACGAGTTTGTGGGCGAGGGAATCGGCGTCGAGTACTTCGAAGCGCAACTCGCGAAGCATAGCGGCGACGGCTGTTTTGCCTGTGGCGATGCCTCCGGTTAGGCCGAGGCGCAGCATTTTTCCGGTCACCGTGCGCCGGCGGTGGACTGCACGTTTTCGGCTTTGGATGAGGATTTGCTGCGGCGGAGGCGCGCGGCCTTTATGGTGTTGCTCATGAGCATGGTGATGGTCATGGGACCGACGCCGCCGGGAACCGGAGTAAGCGCACCGGCAGTGTTGACCGCGTCCGGGTGCACGTCGCCAACGAGGACAGAACCCTTCTCTCGGAACTTTTGCAGACGCGCGGGAAAGTTGCGCAAGAGAGACTCGGCCTCTTTTGCGTCGGTAACTTTGTTTGTGCCGACATCGATGACCGCGGCGCCGGGGCGAATCCAGTCTGCTTGCACGTAGCCGGCTTTGCCCATGGCCGCGACCACGATATCGGCGCGGCGAACGACCCCGGGGAGATCGCGCGTTTTGGAATGGCAGATGGTGACGGTGGCATTGGCGTGCATGAGCAGCAGCGCCATCGGTTTGCCGACGATGTCGCTACGGCCGAGGACGACGGCGTTCGCGCCCTCGATGGGAATATTGTTGCGACGCAAGATTTCCATGCAGCCTGCAGGCGTGCAAGCGACGAGTCCCGGACGGCCGCTGACTAGACGACCGAGGCTTACAGGATGAAAACCGTCAACGTCTTTCGCGGGATCGACGGCTTCCAAGACGCGCTTGGTGTCGACCTGAGAAGGGAGGGGAAGTTGGATAAGAATGCCGTCCACTGCGTTGTCTTTGTTCAAGGCGGCGACTAGCTGAAGCAGCTCGTCGGTGGTTACGGATGCGGGGGGCGTGTGCATCCAGCTCGCGATCCCGAGTTGCTCGGATGCGGCGATTTTGGATTTTACGTAGAGCTGGGAAGCAGGATTTTCGCCCACGAGGACGGCAGCCAGGCCCGGACGAATGCCTTCGCCGGCCAGGCGGGCGATTTCGCCTTTCAGTTCGACGAAGATTTCGTCGCGGATCTTTGTTCCGTCAAGAACGCGTGCGGTCATTGCTGCTCGCTTTCGTATTTCAGCCAGTGAAAAATCAAGAATAACACACGGAAGTATCAGATATTTTGACCTCATCATTTGCGCATATTAACGCGACGAATTCTTTGCGTTGGACCCGGATTGACTGCTATGCGAGATTCGCGATGCAGAGTTCGCGCGCGATTTCTTCGCAGCACCGTGCCAAGAGAACCGGTCTTCGGCACGCGGTATCCGGGTCAAAAGCGCTGTTTGCCGACGGACCATCCGGTCTGACACGGATTCAGCACAACGCGAGGCGCAAGAGGTGCGCGCCTACTCCAATGATAGCGAGGAATCGGAAATGGCAAACCTGGGTGGCAGAGCGATTTATCGAACGGTGTTAACGAGGATTCTAGCGTGGGGTGCGCTTGCGGTTTGTGCGAGCGCGAGCCCAGCCTTGGCGCAAAACAGCATCGCCGGGAACTTTACACTTAACGAAAACGCGCGGTTCGGGAACAGCGTTCTTGCAGCAGGTCACTACAAGTTTTTCATCGAACCGATCGGCACCATACAGTCGATTCATTCCATTCAACAAGGCGCGGGTCATCTGGTGCTGGTGGTAATAAGACCGGAGAAATCCGGTCCGACTGCCAGCATCTTTGCAATGGCGTCGCCAAGCGAGCATGCGCGCGAGGCAAGCGAATTGATTCTTGAGCCTGAAAGAACGGGTACACTGGCGCAGACCATGTATCTCGAGAAGGAAAAGCTCTTGGTGGACTTCAATTGGTCTCCGAGAGGGAAGAGCCAAATGGTCGCTCAGAAAATCGAGCCTCAGCAATCAGCCGCGGGGCCACGAATTGCGGGAACCTACTAGAGGGAAGGCAGCAGGCTTACCGGGCGGGCCGATTTCCCGGCCCGCCCTTTTTATTTGCCCTTGTTGATTGTGTTCGCGGGGACGCCTTCTTATTAATCGGCGGCTGCGTTTTGCGCCTTCGTGGGGTCGATTTCTATACGACCTTTAAAGTGCGCACCGTCCTCGATGCTAATCCGTGCCGTAGAAATGTCCCCAATAACGGAACCATCGGTCTTGACGTCGACGCGATCGCGAGCGTGCACATTGCCGACCACTTTCCCGTAAACAACCACTTCGCGTGCGTGAATCTCTGAAGTGAGCTGGGCGGCGGGCCCGACGGTGAGTCCATGGCCGCGCAGGGAAATGGGTCCATCCACTTTTCCGTCAATCTGCAAATCCTCGGTGCCGGTAATATGCCCCTTAATTTGCAAGCTGGAACCGAGGCGCGCGGAGCCGCGTGCCGGGCTACTGCCGAGCCCAGGTGCGGGCGTGGGCGGGTTGCTGAAAGCGACGACCGAAGGTTTTGCTGCTTGCGTTGGCGGAATTGACGATTCGGTTTGCGGCTGCTGTTTGGTCCACATAGTTTTCTCCCTTAGCGGATGAGATTGGATTCCGCTCCGGGTTGGGAGGAGCAGCGTGGATTCAATCTAGGCGCGTTGAGGGAGGCGCTGCAACGGCGAATTCAGGTGGAATTGCTCAGCTCGAAACTGGCCCTACGGACAGGACGGCGCAGAGAAACTGGCGAGCCGCGGCCTCAGGAGCGAAGACGAGACGAGCTAAGAGTGCGGCGTCAGGGCGGGTCAAAGACCCGCCCTGACCCCTTGTGCGTTTAGCAGATGTCGTACTGCTCCCAGTGCAACGTGGCGTCGGACTGGATGATCACGTGTTTGTGCGTGGTCTGTTCGAGTTCGTCGATCAGCATGGACTCGCGTGTTTTGAGCGCCTTCGCAATTTCCGGATGGACGCGTAACGTCAGGTTTGGCGCCTCATTATCGGCTGTAGCGGTGGCCATTTTGCGCGCCTCTGCCTGGATTTCGTAGCAGAGCGTCGGGATGGACTTCACCATGCCGGAGCCGGTGCAATACGGGCAAGGCTGGCAGAGCACGCGTTCGAGGGCTTGCTTGGTACGTTTGCGCGTGATGCAGACGAGGCCGAATTCGTTGAAGGACAGCGCCTTGGACGGAGCTTTATCCTGTTCAAGCGCTTGCTGCAGCGCGACGAGAACTTTCTCACGGTTGCGGCGCTCTTCCATGTCGATAAAGTCGACCACGATGATGCCGCCGAGGTCGCGGAGACGAATCTGGCGGACGATTTCCTTCACGGCTTCGAGGTTGGTCTTGACGATGGTGTCCTCGAGGCGCGTGGAGCCCTTGCCGACGAATTTCCCGGTATTGACGTCGATCGCCACAAGCGCTTCAGTGTGATTGATGACGATGTAGCCGCCGGATTTGAGCCAAACCTTGGCGCGCAAGGCTTTATCCAGCTCATGCTGAATGCCGAACTCCTCGAAGATCGGCGTTTCTTTGCTGTAGAGCTTGACACGATTGACGAGCTTGGGCTGGAAGCGGCTGACGAATTCGACGACCTTGCCGTATTCCTCTTCGCTGTCAATCCAGATGGCGCTGAAATCGTCGCTGACGTAATCGCGAAGGATGCGTTCGACGAGATTTAGATCGCGGTGCAGAAGCGCGGGAGACTTGCGCTGCTCGCTGCGCTCCTTGATTTCGTTCCAGGTCTTGCCGAGGAACTCAATGTCCGTGCGAATCTCTTCGTCGGAGGCGCCGCCGGCGGCAGTTCGAACGATGAAGCCGCCCGGATAAGCGCCGCGCGCTTCACCGACCAAACGGCGCAAGCGCGAGCGATTTTCGGCGGCAGCGATTTTGCGCGAAACGCCGATGTGGTCAATCGTTGGCATGTAGACCAGGAAGCGGCCGGGCAGCGCGACGTGGCTTGTGATGCGCGCGCCTTTCTTGCCGAGGGGCTCCTTGGCGATCTGGATGACGATGTCCTGGCCGGCCTTCAGCATCTCCGAAATTAGCTGAGGACGTCGCGAAGGTCCGGAGTGGCCACCCTGATGACGATGCGGGCCGCCTGGGCCGCGGCGTTCGAACCGAGGACCGCCGCTGGGACGGCCACCACGGCGATTATCGGGCCGGCCGCCGCCGCGATTTTCACCACCACCGCGATTGTCGCGGCCACGGTTGTCGCGATCGCGCCCACCGCTGCGGTAAGGCCGCTGGAAACGAGCCCGCGGATTGCCGCCGATACGCGCGGAATCGCGAGGGAAATCCTGGCGAGGCTCGGAAGCGCCGGAGCGCGGTGCGCGTGTTTCGCCGGGCAGAAGAATGGAATCGTCTTCTGCGATTACCGGCTGGGGCGCGGATTCGGTTCCGGTGGCCTCGATGCGTTCGCGGCCAGTCTCTTCGTGGATTTCTGGCTCGCCGATGGCAGCCGCATGCAACGCACTTTCGTGCGCTGCATCTGCTTCCGCTTCGCGGAGGGCATGGGAGTCAAGAGCGCGTGTCTCGATATCCTCGATCTCTTCTGCACCTACATCGTGAGACTCGGCTTCTGCCTCGGCAGCATGAATCTCCTCATGTTCTTCAGCCTGGGTTTCTTCTTCTTCCTCCTCCTCTTCAGCTTCCTCGTCCTCTTCCGTCTCTTCGAAGGTGGCGCCGCCCACGAGCGCGTCGGCTGCGGCGTACGCTTGTGTTTCTTCGTGCTTGGCTTCGATCAGGCTGGAGGAGATTACCGCAACATCTTCCTCGCTAAGAGGTGCATCGGCGCGCGCAGGTTCCTGCTCGACCGCGCCCGAGGTGCTGGATAGCGCCTGAGGTTCCGCGGTTATCGTATCGTCAGAGGCGGCATTTGACTCGGTTGATGCCTCGGCTTCGTTGCCCGTTTCAGCAAGCAGCCAGCGTGGCAGGCCGCCGGACGAGCGGCGCGGCAAGTTTCCACCGGAAGGCGTCCCGCCCGGTTGAACATTGCTGCGGGAAGATATCGAGTCTCCGAGGTCGGGTTGCGGTTCGTGAATCTCCGGCTCGATGAGCGCAGGCGCGGGAGCGGCGGCAGCCGGCTTGTTTCGGTACTTGGCGAGGGATTCACCGGGCAGCACGATATCGTCTTCGCTGGAGCTCGGCGGAGCGGCCGGAGGGCTGAAACGCGAGCCTTCAGGGCGACGATGGTCGCGCGGTTCGAAACCGCGGCCTTGCTGCTGGCCGCGCGAGTCGTAGGCACCGCGGGAATCGCGCGGTCGCTGATCGCCTTGCGGCGATTGCGGGGATGCATACTTCGAGGGGGGAAGATTGCGGCCGCCTTGTGGGCGTCCACCACGCCGGCGTCCACCGCGTCGGCCCCAGCGTCCTCCACGCCCGCGATCACCGCCGCGATCTCCGCGGAAATCTTGCCCGCGATCATTGCGGTCGCTGCCGCCTGGACGAGAGTATTTCTGCGTGGGGTTGTACTGCTGTCCAAAATTTTGCGGAGCGGAGGCGTTCGATTCCGGCTGGCGCTCTTCAGGTTCGCTCTGTCCTGCGCGATTTTCATCGACCTGGCCGTCGCCCTGAGCTTCTATTGCGGCGGAGCTGTCGTGCTCGTGCGTGAAATCCGCATGCATGGGCTCTTCGTGCGGAATAGTTTGCTGCGGAGCGTCGTCGGCGCTAAGCGGCGCTGCGTCATCGGAGCCGTGCGCGTTGGCTAGAGACTCGCCCGGCAAGGCCTCAACGAGCGCTGCAGCAGGCGGAATCGCCGAGACTTGCGGCGCGTGGCCATGACCGTGGTCGTGATCGTAGTCTTCGAGGTTTTCGAAGACATCGCTGACGTACAGAAACGCGTCGCCGTCCAGCCCGATATCCACGAACGCGGACTGCATACCCGGAAGCACGCGGGTAACGCGGCCCTTATAGATGCTGCCGACCAGCGCGAACTCTTTTTCGCGCTCGATGTAAATCTCGACTAGCTGACCTTCTTCGAGAATCGCGACCCGGCGTTCGTGGGAGGCCGCGGAGATAACCAATTCTTTCGACATGAAAACTCCTTGGGACGCATGGCCGCGGGTTTGTGTCCGAGGTCGGTCCGTAACAGCGGCGCCTGTCTCGGAAGAACCGGGACACACGTGTGCGACACCTGTAGGGAGGCGGCGCGGTGTTCGAATGCGGAGGGGCTGGTCCCGGCGGTGCCGGGATTGCCGACTACGACGTACGTCCTCTGGCGTTCGAGGCTACTGCTATCGCGGGTAACCGACTGCCGGGAAGCTCCCGGGCAAACGGCGGACGATGCTGTCCTCACTCTTTCAATCCTAAGTATTCGACCCGGCGCGGCTTTCAATGTTGCAGCCAAGCGCTCGGGACTGGCGGCTCGCCTAGTTGACGAAGCGGCGAATTCGCACGTTCATCACCAAACCAATCGCCAGGAAAACAAACAATGTAGCCGAGCCCCCGTAGCTCATCAGCGGCAACGGGATGCCGGTAACCGGCATATAACCGATCACCATGGCCACATTCACCAAAACATGGAAGCCAAGCGCCGCGGCTACGCCCATGACCAGAAACATGCCTGCGCGATCTTTCGCGCGCTGAGCATTCTGCACTAGTCGTAGCAGCAGTGCCATATACAGCCCTAAGGCAAGTAGCACGCCTTTGAATCCCTGCTCTTCAGCCCATGCCGACATGATGAAGTCGGAATAACGTACCGGGATGTAGCCCAGTTGATTCTGACTGCCCTTGCCAAACCCTTTTCCCCAGAAGCCGCCGGAGCCCACCGCAATTTCCGATTGCAGCAACTGGTAGCCGGAGCCTTTTGCGTCTTCTTCCGGGTGCAGGAAGGAAGTGATTCGTTCCCGTTGATACGGTTTCAGAATGTGCCGGCTGACCGGCGGGTAGAAAACACTTCCAATCAAAAGAAGCCCTGCTAATGAAAATATCGCTGCGTGTTGCCACTGCAAACCACCTAAATATGCGCCAATCACCAACAGAGGCACTAAGACGAGCGCCGTACCTAAATCAGGCTGTTTCAGAATCAGAGCCAGTGGCAACCCTACTAAGAGCCCAGCCTTGATCAAATCGCGCAAGGAGAGCTGATCACTGCGCACCTCGGCAAAGAAGCGCGCCAACACAATGATTATAATCAATTTGACCAGTTCTGACACCTGGAGAAATTCGCCAAGCACGGGAATCCAGCGTTTGGCTCCAAACCGTGTATGGCCGACCAGGAGAACGGCAACCAGGGCGGTCACCCCAAGTAGGTAGAGGATGGGCGCCTGGTCCAGTATTAGATGATAGTCGAGGCGAGAAAGCGCAAACATCGCGATGAAGCCTATGGCGAGCCAGCGAACCTGCTTCATGTGCATGCCGGCGAGCGAACTGCCGTGCGTGGCGGAATAAATTTCAATCACGCCCAATGCACAGATCGTGGCAAGGATGGCCAGCAGCCACCAATCGTAATCACGTGTTCCCGGTGCTTCCTTCATGATTCCTGCGCCTTGACGGCTAAGATTATCGAAGTCATCGCGGGTCCTCGGGTTGCGCTTCGCGGGCCGCAACAGCAGCTTCTCTGGGATTGGGCACCGGTTGGATCGTTGCCGCAGGACGTGCGGAGCCGAGGCCATTGCGCTTGTCTTCTTTATTTTCAGCGGTGACGGTGCCGTCGGTCTTCTTCATCTTCTTGTCGTAATAAGCTTTGACCACGTCGCGCACCACAGGACCAGCCGCCTCGCTGCCATGTCCGCCAGCCTGCACCAGCACGGAAACCACAATTTCCGGCATGCGCCGCGGAGCGTAACCGACAAACCATGAGTTGTCCTTGAACTGCTTGCCTTTGCCGAGGCGGCTACGTAGATCGTAATTGATGATTTGCGCCGTTCCGCTCTTGCCGGAGAAATCTACTCCCGTGAGCTTCAGAGCGCCTGCGGTGCCGTGAGGTTCGTTCACGACGCCATACATTGCATCGGTCACTTTTTCCACGGTGGAGTCGGAAATATTGAAACGTTCTTCTCCGACGTTCGGCGCATCCTTTAACAAATGTGGTTGCTTGAATACTCCGCCCATTGCAATACCGCCAATCGCCCGCGCCAGCTGAAGCGGCGTTGCCGTAACCGCGCCTTGGCCGATGGCCACGGAGATGGTTTCACCAGCGTACCATTTGCGGTGGAAGACGCGTTGCACCCATTCTTCGCTCGGAACCAGACCGGTTTCTTCCGATGGGAGGTCGACGCCGGTGCGATGTCCGAGGCCCAGATGCGATGCATAGTAGGAAATTCGGTCGATGCCGAGGCGCTGCCCGACGTTGTAGAAGAAAATATCGCAAGACTCCACGATCGCTTTGTGCAGATCCACGAAGCCGTGTGAACTCTTCCCGAAAACCCAGCACTTGAATTGGCGACCATAGAAAGTGGCGTAGGCCGGACAAAAAGCGGTGAAGCCGGACGGGGGAACTTTGTCTTCGAGCATGGCGGTGGCCATGATGATCTTGAATACCGAGCCGGGCGCGAGCTGTGCTTGGATTGCGCGATTCAGGAGCGGCTTTGCAGGATCGTCGTTCAGCTGCTTCCATTCCTCGTTGGAGATGCGAACGGCGAAATCATTCGGGTCGGGAGCGGGATGGCTGACCATGGCCAATATCTCGCCGCTACGCGGATCGAGTGCGACAACCGCACCATCGCGCGCACCGAGCGATTGCTCCGCGACCTGTTGTAAATCAGCATCGATGGTGAGCTGAATCTGCTTGCCCGGAACGGCTTCCTGCGTGGGCAGGTGGTCGACTTCCTTGCCGACGCTGTTCACGACGACGCGCCGCATGCCGTCGGTGCCTTGCAGCAGATCATTGTACTGGCGCTCGAGTCCGGATTTGCCCACGAAGTCGCCGGGTCGGAAGCGTCCGTTGCTGGCTTCTATTTGTTGCTCGCTGACTTCGCCAACGTACCCGCTTGCGTGCGCCATGAAGCCGCCCGGCAAATAGCGGCGGCGGTGCACCATCAACATTTCCAGCACGGGTATATCTGTGCGATGCGAATCGATGAAAGCCACGTCGGCCTTACTCGCTTCCGGCTTGATGACGATAGGCTGAAAATTCTTGAGGTTGCGCGAATTCTGCAACTGCTCTTTCAGATCCGCCATGGGAATGCCCAAACCATCGGAGATGGCGGGCAGACTCTTTTCCACCTGCGCGGGATCATCGCGAAGAAGAAGGACGCTGAAGGATGGATAATTGTCGACCAGAACGCGGCCATCGCGGTCGAGCATGCGCCCGCGCGGCGCGATTACGGGAATGGAGCGTACGCGGTTGCGCTCAGCCCACTGCAAGAATTTGTCGGAATCGATGACCTGGAGCTTCCAGAAACCTACGAGCAGCACGCCGATCATCCCTACGATGACGTAGGAGACGATGGCCAGCCGCTGTTGCGGCAGTCGATTGTCGTTGCCAAACCAGTACGACACGAAAACCCCGCGCGCGAGTCTTTCATCGGCGGCTGCTAAGGAGCCGCGCTAGTTCAGGGCTGTTCGTCGCCCGTCCCGATATTATTCTCGGGCCTGTCTCGCGTCACGAATCAGTTGCACAGCGTGGGTCTCGAAATGTCCTTGGAGAAATCGCTACAATTTCGGCAAAGAAAGATTTCGAAAATCTCAGCAGCTTCCCGACCGCCGGACTGGGCCTTCCGAACCTCGGCCAAGTCTTAAGAAACGTAACATCCGCTGAGGGCCAGCCGCAAGCCGTCCAGAAGGACAGGTTCCATTTACGCTACTAGGCGTTCCGCTTGGCGCCGCTTTTCAAGCATGAGCCAAACTTGCTCCCGAAGGCACTGCACGTTATCGTGCTAAAACGTTTTTATGGCGGATCCACCACGCGCACCACTACGGCTAGCTCTTATCGGGATGTCCGGAAGCGGGAAAAGTTTTTGGACGAAGCGACTGGCGATGGCTGGCCATGTGTCGATCTGCTGCGACGATCGCATTGAGCAGCGGCTGCGGTCGCGCCTGGAAGGCGGCGGCTATTCGGGCATTAATGGCGTAGCCTCTTGGATGGGCTGGCCTGACAGCGCCACGTATGCGCAACGCGAAGCGGAGTATCTTGCGGAAGAAATCGCGGCACTTGACGGAGTTCTGACCGACCTGGAGCGAGATCGTTCGCGCGAGTTAATCCTGGATACTACCGGCAGTGTCATCTATACGGGAAACGCTCTCTTACTCCGGCTGCGGCGACAAATGACAATCGTGTATCTGGCCGCTGCGGCAGACGAACAGCAGCTCTTGATCGAGCGTTACCTGAATGATCCCAAGCCGGTCCTCTGGCGCGGCGCTTTTCAGGCGAAAAAGGGCGAAACGCCACGCGAAACAGTCGCGCGGTGCTATCCCATGTTGATCGCAGCTCGCCGCCAAAGTTATGAAGCTCTCGCGCATTGCATCCTGCCAGTCGCGGAATTGCGCGCTCCTGCGCTCGATGCGGCGGCCTTTCTGGCCCAGGTTAAGCTTCGGTTGGAACGCACGAAGTGAGATACCGCAGTACATCCAGGCAAGCGCCGTTGACATCGCTGCGCGGAGCGGTGCTGCGCGGCCTGGCGCCGGACGGCGGGTTGTACATGCCGGTCGAAATCGCGCGCCGCTCGCCAGAAGAGTTGGAGGAGTTTCGCCGATTGCCGTTCACCGAAGTGTGCTTTCGCACCGTCAAGCCTTTTGCCGGACCGGAACTGCCCGAGGAAGTTTTGTGGCAGGTGGTAAGCGAAGCCATCAATTTTCCGGTGAAACTGATTTCGCTTTCGCCCGCCCTGCACATTCTAGAGCTATTTCACGGACCCACTCTCGCGTTCAAGGATTTCGGCGCGCGGTTTATGGCGCGGCTAATGAGCTATTTTGTGCGAGGAGAGACGCGGCCGCTCACCGTTCTCGTAGCCACGTCTGGGGACACCGGGAGCGCCGTGGCACACGGTTTTTTGGGTGTTGCCGGAATTCGTGTGGTGATCCTGTATCCCTCGAAGCGCATCAGTGAGGCGCAGGAAAAGCAGTTTACGACGCTTGGCGAAAATATCACTGCGCTGGAGGTCAGCG
>WNFT01004679.1_pt1 | contig 12418 bp, 11 predicted proteins | sample 5400191 | NCBI WGS metagenome assembly WNFT01 (sample SAMN13153359, study PRJNA577476) | soil metagenome | isolation source: 80 cm saprolite under Madrone tree | place: USA:California | collected 2016-06-14
GCTGCGGCTGGGCGCGGGCGATCTGGTTTTGTACGTCCACCGCCGCCAGGTCAGGATTGCGCGAGACATCGAAGAAGACCGACAGGTTCATGACCCCGTCGCTCGAGTTCGCCGACTTGAAGTACAGCAGTCCTTGCATGCCCGACAGCTGCTGCTCGATCGGGGCGGCCACGGCATCGGCCACGTCCTGCGCGGTCGCACCCGGGTACACGGCCTGCACCTGGATCTCGGGCGGCGTGAGAGGCGGATAGCTCTCGACCGCGAGCCGGGAGAGGGAGAACAGGCCGAGCAGCACGATCACGATCGAGATGACGGCCGAGAAAACCGGGCGCCGGATGAACAGATTGCGGATCTGCGGTGCGTCGCTCACGGGCGGCTCCTGATCCGAAGGGGTACGGCTGGAGGAGCGATCAGCGTACTATCCTGCGCCGCGGGAGCGGCGCTGTCGAGCACCGGCCGATAGGCCACCGGCCTCGCCGGTTGTCCGGGGGCCACCTTCTGCACCCCCTCCACGATCACCCGGTCGCCCGCCTCGAGGCCCTGCTCGATGCGCCACGATCCGCCGTCCCAGGAGGTGGCCACCACGTTCCGCGCCACCACTTTGTTGCTGTCACCCACCACGTACACGAACGCCCCGTTCAGGCCCTGCTGCACCGCCCGCTGCGGGATGAGGATGGCGCTCGGCCGCTTGAGACCGAGCAGCCGCACCCGTACGAACTGCCCGGGAAGAGACTGCCGTCCGCCAGCGTCACCTGCACGGCGAGGGCGTGGGGCGCGGGCGGCATGACCAGCCGGCCGTCCGCGATGTCGCGGCGCAGGCGCAGCAGGTCCTCGTCGGACGGGCTGAAGTTCACGTAGATGGGGTCCACCTGCTCGACCGTGGTGAGCAGGTCACTCGGACCGGTCACCCGCGCACCGAGCTCCAACGCGGCGCGCCCGGCGCGGCCCGTGATCTCGGCCCGCACGAAGGTGTCCTGGTAGTCTTTCCTCGTCTGATCGGCGGCCGCCTGCGCCTGGTCATACGCCTGCTGCGCGTCGTCCACGTCCTTCTGGGCGACGGCGCGCTCGGCGAGCAGTGGCTTGAGCCGCGCCAGCGTGCGGTCCGCGTTGGCGAGCCGGGCCTGGGCGCTGCGGTACGCGGCTTCGTACGTCGTGGGATCGATCCGGAACAGCAGCGTCCCCTTCGCGACATCAGTGCCCTCGGCGTACGGCCGTGCGACGATCACGCCCGTGACCTGCGAGCGCACTTCGACCGAGCGCGATGCCGCGGCTTGTCCCACGTACTCGAACCGTGCGGTGACGGTCTCGGGGACGACGGTGAGGACCGAGACTTCGGGGGCCGGGGGAGCGGCGCTCGCAACGGGCGCCAGCCGGCGAGCCGCCGCCGCACCGACGAGCACGAGTGCAGCCGCGACGCCGGCGGTCCACGCGAGGGCCTTGATCAAACGCTTCATGCGAACACCCAGTGGTGAAAGTGATGACGAGCTAATCGATAGTGCAGTAATGAACTATGTAAGGGGAAGGTTCCCACGGGTTGGTCCTGCGAGGCTGGGGCTCCCCCGTTTGGGTGGGAGTGCACCACCCGAATTAAGGGGCCTTCAGTTTGACGGCGTAAGCACGTCCAACGCGCGCACGTTGTCCGCGGTCCGGGGCCACCACAGGAAGCCCGGCACTAGAGACTCCCGCAGGGAATCGCTGCCCGTGGGATCCGTCGCCGTCGCGCTGGGCATGGTGACCGTGGGGACGGCGAACATCAGGCCGATGATCCGCCAGTTGGGCTGGCGCAGCGCTACGCCCACCAGCTGCTGCAGCATCATCTCTCCCCATGCGTCCAGCGTCACGCCGGACGGGATCTCGTCGACCAGCTTGACCGTCCCCATGACGGCCGGATCGTTGCAGGTGGCCCACGGCTCGTCCGCCACCCGCAGGCTGTCCACTTGCACAAAGGTGGCGGAGCTCGAATCGAGCGCGACCCGGCCGACCAGACAGACATAAGGATGGCGCGCGCGTTCCCGCCACAGCGCCGCGAACTGTGTCCCGACCGCGTTGCTCGAATAGTGAGGCACACCGTCGTCCACCGGACGTACCGCCGTCTGGCTCCTGAGCTCGGGGCCCAAGCTCAGCAGGATCACGGCAGCAGTCAGTGCGCGCATCGACGCAGTGTTCCTCGGGTCGCAGACGTCGTTGGCCGGCGCCGAAACCACGCGCCGGCCAACCACACTGGGTCAGAACGTCAGCGTGAGCCCACCCTGCCACGCGATGTCGTGCTGGGTCTTGTCGAAGCCGTAGCGGTCGAACTTGTAGACGAAGTCGCGACCCTCGGCGCGGAGCCCGATGCGCCCGACCCGGTACTCCAGGCCTGCGCCGAAATTGCCGGCGAACTTGGTCCAGGTGTCAGTGGCACCGAGTTGATGCACGCTAATGGCGCCCGCCCCGCCCAACAGATAGGGACTGAGGGTGGCGGAGCCGGCTTGAATCGGATAGCGCAACACGACTGCCGCGTCGTAGGTGAACTTGTTGAACTTCCCCCGGCCCGGCAGCGCGGCGCCACGGACGCTGTCCTGCGCCCAGCTGCCGCTGGCACGGATGCCGACATTGCGCTGCAGCCACGCGGTCCCGTCGATCGAGCCGATCCAGCCCAATCGCCAGTCGGCGGTACCCGCAGAGTTCAAATTGGCGGCGCCCGAAAGCCCGCCAAACCCGCCGCCCAGCGTGAAGCGATCGGACCAGGAATTGACCGGCTCCGGGGCCGGCGTGCGGGCCTGGCCGCGGAGCGCGAGGGGCGCGCTCATTGCCACGCCCAGGGCCACGACGAGGTTGGAGACGAAACGCGGCGACATAGGTTCCTCCAATGGGTCAGAAGTAGAATGATGCCTGCTCAGCAGTTCATGAATGAACTATATCCCGGGAAAGTTCCGGGGAACTTCCTAACCATCTCGATCATTGGTTCACTAATGAACGATTATCGAACCCTGGAGAGGAGCGACGCATGACGCCACCAGCGGCACCCGACCCGGCGAACGCCACGCCGGACGAGGGGCCCCCAGTATCGGGCCTGACCGCCCAGCAGGCGCACGAGCTGGTGGCGGCCGGTCGCGGCGCGCTGGTCGACACCCGCGACCGGCGGTTGTTCGACAACGCGCACGCGGCGGGCGCGCTGTCACTGCCGCTCGCCACCATCGAAGCCGCCCAGGGGCATGCGCCCGCGGGTCTGCTGCCGCCCGATCGCAAGATCATCCTGTACTGCGCGTGAGTGGATGAGCGCACAAGCGCCCGGGCGGCGCGACGGCTGATCGCGGCGGGATACGATGAGCGCAACGTCGCCGTGCTGCTCGGCGGCATTCGCGCCTGGCATCAGGCGGGGTACCCGCTCCAGAAGTGGACCGATGGCGCATGAGCCGCGCCGTCGCGGTATGAGCATCGCCGCGATACTTTGCGCTTCATGGTCGACGTCCTAACCGCCCTGCGCGAAGGGCTCGCGCCTCATTACACCGTCGAGCGGGAGATCGGCGCCGGCGGCATGGCGCGTGTGTTCCTCGCCGCGGAACGCCATCCGCCGCGCAAGGTGGCGGTGAAGGTGATGAACCCCGAGGTCGCCGGGTCCGAGTTTCGCGAGCGCTTCATCCGGGAAGTCGAGCTCACGTCGCGGCTCAGCCACCCGCACATCGTGCCGATTCTCGCCGCGGACGAATGCCTGTTCGTGCCGGATGGTCCCGACGGCCTGTGCTACTACGTGATGCCCTACATCGAGGGCGAGTCGTTGCGAGCCCGCCTGGAGCGGGAGCAGCGGCTGCCCCTCGAGCAGGCGGTGCGCATTGCTCTCGAGGTCGCCGATGCCCTGTCCTACGCACACGCGCAGGGCATCATCCATCGCGACATCAAGCCCGAAAACATCCTCCTGTCGGGTGATCACGCCTGGGTGGCGGACTTCGGCATCGCCCGCGCGATCAGTGCCGCGGGCGGCCACACGCTCACGGGGGGCCACCCGGTGGGCTCGCTGGCCTACATGAGCCCTGAGCAGCTGATGGGGAGCCGCGCCATCGATGCGCGCACCGACGTGTACAGCTTGGGGGGCGTGCTGTACGAGATGCTGGTCGGCGAGGCGCCATTCCTGGGACTCACCGGTGGCTCACCGCGCGGCGGCACGGCCCTCGACAAGGTGCTGCGCGCGCAAGGCGTGAGCCACCGCAGCGAGCGGGCCGTCAAGGAGACTGTCGCCCGCGCGCTCGCGCCCGAGCCAGGCGACCGTTTCGGATCTGTCGACGAGCTCGCGACCCGCCTCCGCGACGCGGTAAGCCGACGGCTGGTCCTGCGGCTGCCGCAGGCGCGCTGGAAGGTGGCGCTGCTGGGCGTAGTCACGCTCGCGGCGCTGGGCGTGGCGGCGGTGGCGCTGCTGGGCAAGCGCCCCCCGGCACTCGACCCGAGGCGCGTCGTGGTCGCGGGGTTCGAAGACCTCTCGGGCGACTCGACCCTCGCCCCGTTGGGCCGCATCGCGGCCGATTGGCTCACGCAGGCGCTGGCACGACGCGGTGGGCTGGAGGTCGTGCCCGGCGCCGGTACCGGCCATCTCCAGCCCGCGGACATTCGAGCCCTGGCCGCCCAGACCGGGGCGGGGACAGTGATCTCGGGAACGTACTACCGTGAAGGGGACTCGGTCTTTTTCCACGTGCAGGTCATCGACGCGGCGCGGGGTACGCTGCGGCGTGGCGTGGAGCCGGTTGGTGCGCCGCGGCGAGCGCCCACCCAAGGGGCCGAGGCGCTGGGCTACCGCCTCACCGCCTTGTTCGACACGCTGTTTCCCCGCACCAACGACTGACGCCACACATCAATTCACAGGGTGAACCCGACTCCCACGCCGACGGACGACACGTGGTCGCGGTAGAATTCGCCGTACGGCGCCGGCCCCGTGTATCCCTTGAGCAGCACGCTCCACCGCCTGCCGGACCCGAGCGCGACGTCCGGGTCGCCGAGCTCGAGACCGGTCACCACGCTCCACCCCACCTGCCACTTGTGATCCTCCGACGCTTTGGCATCCAACCCCGCCACCAGGCGTCCCGTAGCGAACCTGCCGAGTCGTACCAACGCCCGGGGCTGGCGGTATTCCAGGCCGCCATGCAGGACGCCGGGTTTCAGATCGGCCGGCGAGTGGGCGAAGATGTACGCCCCGCCGCCATACACCCGCCAGCGGGACGCTTCACTGGCCACGAGGAGCTCGGCCGCCTGGAACGTCAGATCCACCCGCTGCGCGTGGTTGTGGACCAGGTACTCGTCGCCCAGGTGGGAGCTCTGGTGGTACACACGGAAGCGGGTCGCGAAGCTGCCGCGCCGGTACGTGATCGGCAAGCCGACGAGGTAGTCGGTGTTCAGCAGGTCGGTGGTCGAGGACTGCATGTTGAACTCGGAAAACACGCCCGCAGCGATCGCTACCTGCCAGTCCCGCCCGCGCACGAGGCCGATGGTCTGCCCGAACCCGACGCTTCCCAGGCGCGACGCTAGACGAGTCGAATGGGCCCACAGGTACGTCGCGAAGAATTGCGGCTCCTGGGGATCCGCCAGGAGCGGCTCGAACACGACCCTCTCGGTCCCCGCCCCATCCGTCGGCGCCTGAGCGCCGATCCCCCGGGAGCCCACGAGCGCCGCCATGAGCAGCGCGCCGACTAGTTTGGTCTTCATGGTGTTTAGTGCATTAATGAACTATGTTGCGTGGGAGTTCCCGTCCCGGCGGTGCCCGCCAACCGGTGAGTCGCGATGTCTGCGCGGCATCGGGCCGTCCGCCCTAACGCCAAGCATCACAACATGTTGCCCTTGATGAGCCGGCGCCCGCAAGCCGCTCCCTTGTGACACGGACCACCGTAGTGAATCGTGTGGGCCCGCATACTGTTCCATGGTCGCGCCTATGGCCTTACGGATCCTGTTGTTGGAAGACGTGCCGGCGGACGCCGCGCTGCTCGAACGCCACCTGTCCAGGTCGGGATTGGAGTTCGTCAGCGAGCGGGTAGACACGCGCGCCCGCTTCGAAGAGGCGCTGCGGGACTTCGTGCCGGATATCATCCTGTCCGACCACGGCCTCCCGGGGTTCGACGGAGCCGCGGCGCTCGCGCTGGTCAACGAACGCTTCCCCACCCTTCCGGTCATTCTGGTTACGGGCTCGCTCAACGAGGAAAAAGCGGTCGAGTTCATGAAGGCGGGCGCCGCCGACTACATCCTGAAGGACCACCTGACCCGACTGCCCGAGGCCATCCGGCGCGCCCTGCGGGAACGGCTGCTGCGCGAGGAGCGCGAGCAAGCCGTCGCCGCGCTACGGGCGTCCGAAGCCCAGTACCGCTCGATGTTCGAGAGCACACCGTATCCCATGTGGGTCTTCGATCTGGAGACGCACCGCGTGCTGGCGGTGAACGGCGCCGCGATCAAGCATTACGGGTACTCGCGCGACGAGTTCCTGGCGCTGCGCATCGAGGACCTGCGTCCGCCCGAGGATGTCCCGGCCCTGCTGCGACACCTCGAGACCATGCCCTCCGAATATCACAACGCCGGTACGTGGCGGCATCGCAGGAAGGACGGGACGCTCATCGAGGTGGAGACCAGCGGTCACGGAATCACGTTTGCCGGCCGGCGGGCGGAGCAAGTCGTGATCAACGACGTAACGGAGCGAAAGCGGCTCGAGGAGCAGTTCCGCCAGGCGCAGAAGATGGAGGCCGTAGGGCGTCTCGCGGCCGGAGTGGCGCACGACTTCAACAATCTCCTGACCGCGATCCTGGGCACGACCGACCTGATGCTCGAGGACATGCAGGCGGACGATGCCGATCGCGAAGGCCTGCTCGACATCCGGAGCGCGTCGGAGCGGGCCGCCGTGCTGACGCGGCAGCTGCTCACGTTCAGCCGCCAGCAGGTGGTGTCTCCCCAGGTGCTGCGCCTGAACGAACTCGTCCTGGAGCTGGAAAAGCTGCTGCGCCGTCTGCTGGGCGAGGACGTGGCGATCCGGGTCGGGGTCGCACCCGATTGCGGGGCCGTGAAGGCCGACCCGGGCCAGCTCGAGCAGGTCATCGTGAATCTCGCGGTGAACGCGCGTGATGCGATGCCGAATGGTGGACGCCTCACGATCGAAACAAAGAACGTCGATCTCGACGCCGAGTATCCCACCGATCGGGTCACCATTCCCGCGGGGCGCTACGTCATGCTGGCCGTCACCGATACGGGGACGGGGATGGACGCGCAAACCAAGGCCCGGATCTTCGAGCCGTTCTTCACGACCAAGCCCGTCGGCAAGGGAACCGGGCTGGGCCTCGCTACGGTGTACGGCGCGGTGAAGCAGAGCGGCGGATACATCTGGCTGTACAGCGAAGTGGGACAAGGCACGAGCTTCAAGATCTACCTGCCGCGGATCGACGCCGCGGAGCCGCAAGCGGCGGCGGCCGAGGCGGCGGTGCCGCTCGACGGCTCCGAGACGGTGCTAGTCGCCGAGGACGAAGACGCGGTGCGCCAGATCATCGAAAAGGCGCTTCAGGCGCGGGGGTACACTGTGATGGTCGCACGGGGCGGAACCGAGGCCCTCGCCATCGCGGGCCGCCATGCCGGGCAGATCGACCTGCTGGTGACCGACGTGGTGATGCCGGACATGAACGGGCGGGCCCTGTCCGAGCGCCTGACGCACGTGCGACCCACGATCAAGACGCTGTATCTGTCCGGTTACACCGACGACGCGATCCTGCATCACGGTGTCCTGGAAGAGGGCGTCGCCTTCCTGCAGAAACCGTTTTCGCTCGGAGCGTTGGCGCGCAAGGTCCGCGAAGTGATCGAGGCCCGCCCCTGACGGAGCTGCCCCTCGTCGCCCGGGCGCGGGGGCACGGTGACCGACCGGCGATCATCGCCGGCGAGGGCACGTTCAGCTATCGCGACCTGCTCGACGCCTCGGCGAGCGTCGCCCAGTGCCTGCTCGCCGGGCGCAGCGACCTCGGGGAGGCCCGGGTCGCCTTCCTCGCCCCTCCCGGCTTTCACCACGTCGCCACCCAGTGGGGGATCTGGCGGGCCGGCGGCATCGCCGTTCCGCTCGCCGTCTCTCACCCGCCCGCGGAGCTCGCCTATGTGATCCGCGATTCCGAGGCCGAGACTGTCGTCGTGCACTCCGATTTCGCCGCCATGATGCAGGTGGTGCACCTGCCGCCGGCGACGCGAACCGTCACGACCGACGACGCGGTGGGTACCGCTCCCCGCTCCCCGCTCCCCGTACTGGCGGACGGGCGGCGGGCCATGATGGTCTACACCAGCGGCACGACGGGCAAGCCCAAGGGCGTGGTGACGACGCATGCGAACATCGCGGCTCAGGTCACCAGCCTCGTTACGGCTTGGGAATGGCGGGCGGACGATTGGATCCTGCTCGTGCTGCCGCTCCATCACGTGCACGGGATCATCAACGTCCTCAGCTGCGCCCTGTGGGCCGGAGCGCGCTGCGAGATGCTAGCGAAGTTCGACGCGGAGCACGTCTGGGGCCGCATCGCCGCCGGCGAGCTGACCCTGTTCATGGCGGTCCCCACCATTTACGGAAGGTTGATCACGGCCTGGGACGGCGCCGCGCCCGAGCGGCGCCTCGAATGGTCGGCCGGCTGCGCCCGGCCCCGGATGCGGCTCATGGTCTCGGGATCGGCGGCGCTGCCGGTGCAGCGCCTCGAGCGGTGGCGCGAGATCAGCGGCCACGTCCTGCTCGAGCGCTACGGCATGACCGAGATCGGCATGGCACTCGGCAACCCGCTGCACGGCGAGCGGCGACCGGGATGCGTGGGCACGCCGCTGCCCGGTGTGGAGGTGCGTCTGGTGGACGATGCGGGCCGGGCCGTGCCCGCAGGCACGCCCGGCGAAATCGAGGTGCGCGGCGCAACGGTGTTTCTCGAGTACTGGCGGCGGCCGGACGCGACCGCCGAGGCGTTCAGGGACGGCTGGTTCCGCACCGGCGACGTCGCCGTGCTCGAAACCGGGTCGTACCGCATCCTCGGCCGCTCGAGTGTGGACATCATCAAGACCGGCGGCTTCAAAGTGTCGGCGCTCGAGGTGGAGGAGGTGCTGCGGACGCACCCGGCGATCGCGGAGTGCGCCGTGGTGGGCGTGGAGGATCCCGAGTGGGGCGAGCGCATCTGCGCCGCAGTCGAGCGGCGTGGTGAAGCCGAATTGACGCTCGCCGTCCTGCAGGCGTGGGCCAAAGATCGTCTCGCACCCTACAAGATTCCGCGCGCGCTCCGCTCGGTAGGTGCGCTGCCGCGGAACGCCTTGGGTAAGGTCACGAAGGGCGAGGTGGCGAAGCTCTTCACTGCTTAAGTGTCAAGGAGCTGTCAAAGTTCGGCGAATCCTCTTGTGAGGTCCCGGGCGGGCCGGCATGTTCGGCCTCTACACGGGAACGTTCCGACCCCCGGTCGCCTGCCGCCAGCGTTCACCGACACTTCCCACATCGGAGGCGACGATGACGTCTGTTCGTCACGCGCCAGCGCGTGCGGTGCTGGTGCTGGCGCTTTGCGGCTCCCCTTCCGGCCTGGCGGCGCAATACTCGCGGTCGGCGCTCGATCCCATCACCAGTGCCGTGATGAAGCACCCCATCACCACGTCCTCGAGCGTGGCGCGGGACCACTTCCTCCAGGGCCAGCGGGAATTCGATCTGGGTCGGTTCATCGACGCGAACGTGCACTTCACGGAAGCCGTTGCGGCCGATCCGAGCTTCGCATTCGCGTACTTGAACGCCGCGTTTACCGCCAACTCGCTCGAAGAGTTCAAGCGCAATCTCGCGTTGGCCGAGCAGCACGCCGCGGCCGCCTCGGAGGCCGAGCGGCTGCAGATCCAGATGGCGCGCAAGGGATTCGACAATGATCTGGCAGGGCAGCTCGCGCTCGGGAAGCAGCTGGTGGAGAAGTATCCCGACAGCCCGCGCGCCTGGCTCGCCCTCGCCGGAGCCCAGATTGGGTTGAACAAGAACGAGGACGGGCGTGCCTCGATCGGGAAGGCGTTGGAGCTCTCGCCCAAGCTGTACGTGGCGCACGCCACCATGGGGAACGACTACATCTTCGGGGAGCCGCGCGACTTTACGAAGGCGCTCGCGCACATGCAGGAAGCGGAAGCACTGGCGCCGGATGAGTCCAATGCGCACCTCCTCGTCGGCGATGCCTACCGGGCACAGCGCAATCTCGAGAAAGCCCGCGATGAGTACATGCGGGGCCACGAGCTCGATCCCAGGAGTGCCGCGCTGCTCGTGAAGGCTGGGCACGCCAACACGTTCCTGGGCGACTACGCGGCGGCGCGCGCCGATTACGATTCCGCCATGGCCGTGGGACGGGCAAATGAAAAAGCCGCCTACGCTCCGTTCCGAGCCTACGTCAGCGTGTACGCAGGCGATCCCGAGGCGGCGATCACCGAGCTCAATCGGTTGGTCGCGTCCGTGGACGGCATGAGAGTCCCGGACCCGAAAGCCAACAAGGTCGCCGCGCTCACGAACGTCGTGGTCATCGCGACTCATACGCGCAACCGTGCGGCGGCGGAGCAAGCCCTGAAGCAGCTCGAGCCGCTGCTCATGCAACAGGCCGACGAAGCAGGCAACGCGGCGTTCCGGCGGGGACAACAGGCGACGATCGCATACCTCGAAGGGTGGACCGCTGCGCGCCGCGGGGACTATGCGTCGGCCCAGCAGCAGGCCGACCGCATCAACCAGCTACTCGCCCCAGACGCGAACCCACGGAAGCTCGAGCCGATGCACCAACTGGTGGGATTCATCGCGCTCTATCAGGGCAAGTACGATGAAGCGGCCGCACACCTGCGGCAGGGCAATCTGTTGGACCCGTACATCAAGTATCAGTTCGCGGTCGCGACGGAGGGCGCGGGCGATGCCGCGCAGGCCAAGAAGCTGTTCCGCGAGATCGCCGACTACAACTTCAATGCCTTGGGCTTCGCCCTGGTGCGAAAGGAGGCGCAACAGAAGGCTGGCAAGTCGGCGCTCTAGGGACCACGGCGGCTATCGACGTCATGCGTCGTAGGAGTCGCCCCAGCCCACGTCGAACACGCCGCCGCACTTCCCGCAGCGCATGTTGAGGGGCCCTTTCGCGAGCGGCGCTCGCGCGTGGCATTGCGGGCACACGCCATAGCGGGCACCCCAGCTGTGGGGCAGTTGCCGCGCGTTGCCGGGTCGCGGAACGATCGCCCAGACGCCGGGCGCTCGGCCCGTCATCTGCAGCGCAGCGCGCGGCACGTTGACGACGCGCTGGTTCACGTCCAGGACCGCGTCGGTGGTTGTCACTCGGAGCACCCGATACCATGCCCCGCGCCGTAGCGGGACGCTGGCATCGGAGCGTAACCGTGCCCACTGGCTGCCGCTCACTTTAAGCCTCCTTGTTGTCGAGAACATCGGCGATTGTAGGCGCACTGGCGGGTGACGGCTGTCACGCGTTGCCGGGTCGGTCGCGGATGAGCAGCTTACCGGCTCGTCGCGTCGCGAAGCAGCGGCGGATGGCCGATGGGATGGCGCTGCTGGACGTGCGATGCCAGGGCCAGCAGCGCCTCCTCGCCGAACGGCTTGCCGACGATCTGCAGACCCACCGGCAGCCCGTCGGGATCGACCCCGCAGGGTACCGAGGCAACCGGAAGACCGCTGAGACTCAACACGAACGTGGGCGCGATCCAGTCGACGTATGTCTCCATTTTCTTGCCGGCCACCGTTTCGGGATAATTCTGGTCCACCGGGAAGGGGGGGACCGCCATGCAGGGGGTGAGCAGGTGGTCGAACTTCCCGAAGAACTCGCGGAACAGATGCCACATGCGGCCGCGCGCCGCCTCAGCGGCGCCCAGGTCACGGCTCGTCGTGTCGAGCCCGGCGCGAATGTTACCCGCGACGTTGGCTCCGAATCGGTCCAGCTGGTCCATCCGCGGGAACATCTGCGCGACGAACCACAACCCGCGTAGCGCGAGGAACGCCTTCCGCCCGAACGACAGGTCGAGCTCGATTTCGTCGACTTCCGCGCCGAGCTCACCGAGTCCGACGGCCGCCCGGCGGCACACCCGCTCGATGGCGGGATCGATCCCGATCCCGGCGATGTCGGGGCAGTAAGCAACTCGTAAGCCTTGCGGGATGGCGCGGCCCGCCGCGGCCACGAAGTTGCGGCCGGCGGTGGGCTGCGAGAGTGGAGAGAGGGAGCTCGGACCCGCTACGGCCTGGAGCATCAGAGCCACGTCCTGGGCGGTGCGGGCCATGGGGCCTTCGACTTGGAGCGTGTCCCACGCCCAGTCCGCTGGATAGGTCGGGATCAGCCCGATCGACGGCCGGAGCCCCACCACGCCGCAGAACGACGCGGGGATGCGGAGCGACCCGCCCAGGTCCGTCCCCTCGGCGAGCGTGATCATCCCGGTGACGAGCCCCGCCGCCCCGCCGCCCGTCGAGCCGCCGGCGCTGCGC
>WNFT01004327.1_pt1 | contig 12415 bp, 10 predicted proteins | sample 5400191 | NCBI WGS metagenome assembly WNFT01 (sample SAMN13153359, study PRJNA577476) | soil metagenome | isolation source: 80 cm saprolite under Madrone tree | place: USA:California | collected 2016-06-14
TGGCGATCATCGGCGATGTTTTTCCGCCTGCCGAGCGCGGTAAATGGCAAGGCTTGATCGTGGCCGTCTTCGGTCTTTCCTCGATTGTTGGGCCAACGCTGGGCGGTTGGATCACCGATAACTGGGGCTGGCGCTGGGTCTTCTACGTGAACATGCCCGTGGGTGCCATCGCCATCCTGACGGCCGGGTTCGTGTTGCCGAAGGCCATCCGCCGCGTGCAGCACAAGATTGACTACATTGGCGCAGTCACCCTGGTCGCGGGTACGGTTCCGTTGCTGCTGGCTTTTTCATGGGCTGGCACACAATATGCCTGGAACTCCTGGCAGATCATCGGTCTGTTCATCTTTGCTGCGGTGATGCTAGTCATCTTCTTCTGGCTTGAGACTCGGGTAGCCGAGCCCATCATCAGTCCCCGGCTGTTCAAAAACAGCATCTTCCTGATCTCGGCCATCGCGATGTTCCTGGTCAGTGCGGGCCTGTTCGGGGCCATCCTGTACCTACCTCTCTTCGTCCAGGGTGTGATGGGTGAAAGCGCCACGAATTCTGGCGTTGTGCTGACGCCGCTGATGCTCGGCTTTATGTTCAGCAGTTTGGTTGGGGGACAGTTCCTCTCGCGCACCGGTCGCTACAAGCTCCTGGCGATCTTTGGTTTCGCTGTCGCCGCAGTCGGCATGTTCCTGCTCTCGCGCATGACTGCTACAACGGTCCAGGGTGAGGTCGTTCGCAACATGATCATTACCGGCCTGGGTATTGGCGTGATGATGAGCCTCTTCACGATCGTCGTCCAGAACGCCTTCCCGTACAGGCAGCTTGGCGAGGTCACGGCCACTGTCACCTTCTTCCGCTCGATCGGCTCGACCATTGGTGTGGCCGTGATGGGCACGATCATGACCAACACGTTTCAAAGCGCGCTGCAGAGCAACATGCCACGGGCGCTCACGCGGCTGGTGCCACCGGATCGCCTGGCCCAGCTTCAGAACCCCCAGTTGCTGCTGGCTCCAGATGTTGTGGCGAAGATCCAGCATAGCTTTGCGGCTTTCGGTGCCCAGGGCATGACGCTGTTCAATCAGCTCATAGATGCCATCAGGGTGAGCCTGTCGACTGCCATTACCAACGTCTTCTTCCTTGGCTTCATCATCATGCTGCTGGGTTTGTTCTCGGTGCTCTTCCTGCGCGAGATCCCACTGCGCAAAAGCAACACCGCTCAAGCAGCAGAGGTGGCCCCATCGGGTACGAACCGCAGCCGGGCCTTGCTTGGCTTGACGCTGGCGCTTGTTGCTCGCGAGGCGCAGAAGCCCGATGCCAACCCGCAGATCCTGGAAACGCTCTCCTCTGCCGTCAATGGGCGCTACCCTCACACATGGAGCGATGAACAGCGTGGCAGGGCAGTGGCTCAAGACATCATCGAGCCACTGTCCATCTCACTACTGGCCTCCTCTATCGGCAATGGAGGAGCACAGGCCAATGGAGCATCAGCAACCTCGGAGGGAACACCCACCGGGGAGAATGACACGCTACCCGCAGCTGGCTTTCTCGGGTAGCGTGCATCCAATGTACTAGGCGGCAGGGGCAAGCTCCCTGCCCGGAGCATAGGGGCGTTCCCTGGGAATCTCCCCTTAGAAATATGGAGGTTAAAACATGCTTACAACGCGACTGACCCTTGGCAAATATACCTGCGGCATGGTGGCTAGTCTCATCATCTTCCTGGCCGGAGGATGGCTGATTCTGGCTCCTTTCGCGCTCGGCTACCAGCCCTATGGCGCTGACTGGACAACTCAGACAGTGAACGACTTTGCGACGGGCATCCCCGTCGCCGTGGTCGCCCTGGCCAGCTTTGCCCTCTTTTTCATCTCGCTGATTGGTTCCTTACGAGCCGGCGGGATTCTCGTTTCACGGCCACGGCCACAGGCTCCCGTAGAGTACCAGCCACACGTTACGGCGCCGCTGGCTTCTGTAACATCTCAAAGCGATCTCGACAAGACACTGGCAACGCTGGCAGCAGCCCTTGCCGCTGATCTGACCGCACGCCGCCAGGCAGGTGGTGATCAACAGAGCGACCAGCAGGTTGAGCAGATGATGAATAGGAGGGAAGCATAATGCATGTAGGAGATGCCTTCAGGCGACTTGTTCCACCCGGAAGTTGGGTGTTGTTCCTGTTCTTTCTCGCGGGTATCTGGTTGGCTATCTCGCCATTTGCCATGACGACACAGCCGTCCGGGACGCACTGGATCACCCCGACGATCAATAATGTCGCTATTGGTGCTATTATAATGGCCGTCTCGCTCCTTGGCATCCTGGGCTATATGTTGTTTGCCCTGCGCGATCTCATTCGTGAGGCACAAGCAAAGCAGGATATCGAGCGACAGGCGATTGAGCTTCCAGCTAACCAGTAAATCCTTACTCTGAAACCTGGCGCCCCTTGCGGGTGCCAGGCTCTCTAACCCCCCACTTTTGATAGAACCGCAACAATCATTCTAGCTTGCACCTATAACATATCCCCTGATACAATAAAAGCACATTGGTTGGCTGGATATCCTTTGCGGTATCTTTCTAGAATGTATACTCATCTAATGCGTATATCGGGTCGAAGACAAATATGAGACCTGATTGAAGCAATGAGAGGTTATTTGAGAAGACTAACCAGCATTGTACGCGGCTGGATTTTTGTATTATGGATTTACCTGAGCGTGGGCTGGCGCTTCTACGGCTGGCGTTTGCAGCTCCGGTTCCGGCAAGCTTCTATTGTGGAAAGTACACAGACTGGTATGAAACAAACCCTGCTTTTTATCCGGCATGGGCAAACTACCTGGAATGTTGAACATCGCCTTCCTGGACAGTTACCAGGCGTAGTACTTGATGATAGAGGGCGAGAGCAGGCCACTCGCCTGGCAGATGCACTGACAGTCCTACCAATCAGCGCCATTATCAGCAGTCCACTCGAACGGGCACGCGATACAGCCGAGATCATCGCAAGACCCCGCAAGCTCGACATTCAATTTGAACCTGCGCTAATGGATATCGAGCTAGGTCGCTGGTCGGGACAAAGCTTTGACGAACTCGCAAAAAATGACTCTGAATGGAAAGCTTTTGTGCGCGATCCCACAGTTGGGCCCGAAGGAGTTGAAACATTTCCCCAGGCGCAGGAGCGGGCAGTGGCGGCAGTCGAACGCTGGTGCAAGCAAGAGTCAACCGGTGCTTATCCAGCATTTGTAGCCCATGCAGACATTATCAAATTGCTGATCGCTTACTATACGGGCCTTGAGGCAGGACGAGCCGGAGCATTGTTCATCGATAACGCATCCGTCAGTCTCGTTGAACTGGATTCTGAACGCCGACCACGGGTTTTCGCTATCGGCTGGAGTCCTCGGCCTGGATGGCTAAAGCCACCGACTCCTGAAGTAGAGAAACCGCAAGCCGAAGAACAGGTGGATGGTGAACAAAAGGGGTAGAGATACAGGTAGTCCCGTCACTATATTAAGGGGAATGAGAGCATGTTTGACCCGCGTGATCCATATGAACGTTATTGGTGGCATTATGATTCGAGACGACCACTCTCGATGGCTCAAATTATCGCGCTAGGCAGCGTCGATGCAAAGACAACAGCACTGGTGTGGATGATGCTGGAGCACGGAGCATCAATTACGGTAGCCGGTCCAACCGATCCACAGCCGGGAATTGGCAAAACTACCACGCTCAACTCCCTGCTCCAGTTTGTACCGGAAGGGACGGCGCTAGTTTACATGTCCGGTATGTACGAGGATTTTGCGTTCACGCGACTGCCGGATATCGATCCTGATAATACTTACGCACTATGCAACGAGGTAAGCAATCACCTGCCTATTTACATGTGGGGGCGCGTGGCCCGGCGCTATTTGAGCTTGCCCGCCCAGGGGTATCACATAGCTACAAGCGTACATGCTGATACTATAGACGATGTAATTCATCTGTACCAGCGCGACCTGCGTCTAGGTGCCGAAGATGTACGCCGCCTGGGGCTGGTGGTGAATATTGGACTGGTGGGGCGCGTGTACCCGCTGCGCCGCCGCTGGCTTAGCACATACTTCCTGCAATCCGACGCCGATCCCAGGCGGCCTGATAAAGTTACCCCTGTTCCACTTTCGCTGTGGAACGCATTTGATGACACCTTTGAACATGCAGATCAGTCCATCCTGGACAACCTGGCATGCTGGGCGGGCATCCCACCTGGTGAGTTTGCAATGGCACTCCAGCAGCGCATGGATTGCCTGGAAGAGATATCACAGGGACAAGGGATTGATATGCAACGCATGTTCCAGGCAATCCATGATTTACGTACGCGCAGCAGAAAGTCCTCAGATTGAAACAAGAGAATTTTTCTCCTGACAAGGTTGTTCAAGTATAGAGAAGAAAGGAGGCAGCCATGCTGAATCTGAAGCAAGTAACGCAGATAGCAAGCGAAGGACGCTGGCCACGCATCTGTGATGAACGTCAATAACAATCGAAGAAGAGGAGCATACTCGTTATGAGTTATTCTGTAGCCATGCTCAGCGTCCACACGTCCCCGCTGGATACACCGGGTCGTACAAGAGATGCTGGCGGCATGAATGTGTATATACATGAACTAGCACGCGAACTGGGCCATTCCCAGACTACAATCGATATCTTCACTCGTCAAACAAACGAATATACGCCCCACATCGTTCAGCTGAGCCCCCACGTGCGGGTAATCCATATCAAAGCCGGTCCCACAGCCTCTATTGACAAGCGTGATCTCTATCAGTACTTGCCTGCTTTCGCACAAGGTATTGACGAATTTCGCATGGATGAGGGGATAGAGTACGACGTATTGCATAGTCATTACTGGCTTTCGGGCGTAGCTACCATGCAGCTTGCGCAATACTGGGACATCCCCCATGTAACTATGTTCCACACACTGGGGTATTTGAAACAGCTCGCAAATCCCAACGAAACGGAATCTCCATTGCGCCTGGAGATGGAGTGCCGGCTGATTCAACAAGCTGACCGCATTATTGCCTCCACCAACGATGAGCGCCTGCAGATGATACGGCATTGTGGGGCCACACCAGGCAAGGTACAAGTCGTCCCTTGCGGTGTCGATCTCAAACGATTTGTGCCAAATGACCAACAACAAGCGCGGGAAAAGCTTGGATTAAAGCGTCATCAACCGGTGTTGTTATTTGTGGGCAGGCTTGACCCCTTTAAAGGTCCCGACTTTCTGCTACGCACAGCGGCAATGATGAAGAAACAGGCACAGGTGATCATTGTTGGTGGCAAGCCAGCCGGCGATAAAGAGGTGCAACAACTGTGCGAACTGGCAGCCCAATTAAAAATCAGCAAACGTGTACTTTTTATGGGCGCGAGACCACAGCAAGAACTGCCGGTGATTTATAGCGCCGCTGATGTGACTGTAATTCCTTCTTATCATGAGAGTTTCGGGCTTGCCGCCGTAGAGTCCCTGGCCTGCGGTACACCGGTGGTAGCTACGCGCGCGGGCGGACTCATGACGGTGGTTCGCCATGGTGAGACAGGCTACCTGGTGCCACATTGCCCAGGTTTTTTTGCCGAGCGATTAGATACGCTGCTGGAAAATCCCGCTATCCTCGAGCACATGCGCCTGGCGGCACGCCCCTCTGTACTCCAGTTTAGCTGGAAGCATGTTGCAAATCAGGTGTACGATGTCTACCAGGATGCAATAAGCGAGGCCAGGTGCCTGGTGGCGCAGTAATGTTCTCGCGCTGAGAGAAACAGTAATTGGCAAGTTCTTTCGCCTTCGTTTGAATAATGAGGATAATATTTGCCAGGGTAGAGAATACCGGCATATCACCCAGCAACGTCTTCCCATGGATATCACAATGTCCTCACAAAGCGTTTTTTCGGTCAAATAGGCAGGATTAGGGCTACCAATATTGCTCAAAAGGGTGGACATTCACAATTCGATATGGTATAATCAATCCAACTAGAGACAGAGAATGAGATCTAAGCTAACGAGGTTAGTTGCTTATGGACTCGGTTTCATCAACATCACGGGTTGCATCACTGACTTTGTCAGTCGCAAATCAGGATGATACATAGACAATAAGACTGGGGACGGTTTGCCCTGGTTTTTTTTTATCCATTGCCAGATTTATACACACGCAATTGCCGGGCTCATCGATTTTTCTTCATTCTTTGGGCCAACTCTCTGAGCATTCACTGGATACGAGTGCACAGTGTTCTTACGAAAGGAGGAAAGAAGAGTTCCCATCGAGCTAACGGCGCGTCTAAAGGTGGACTTACAGGTGCGCGACAAAGGAGACGACGCACCTACTTGCGTATGTAGAAGAAACAAACGAAAAGTGGCCGCGGAGTGGTTGCTTGATTTTAAGGAGAGTACCGACAGTGAATTCAAGTATGATCAATAAGATCGCCAAAGCTAAGCGTTACGCGGAAGAACCCGAACGTATTCAGTTTACTCGCTTCGAAGCGACGTTCCGGGGAGAGAATGACGTCCATACCACAACTTACGATAACGGTGAATGGCGCTGTACCTGTCATTTCTTCCATGACTGGGGTGACTGCAGCCATACGATGGCGATGCAGCGAGTATTGGGCGTGACTATTCCAGCGGCGCATCGCCACGGAATTCCTGCTGGTTTGGGCACTGGCCCCCTGTTGCACTAACCCGGGCTTCCGATATCTGGCTTGCTTTGAGGTCGTTGCTGCCTCTACGAAAGCCACTCGTGAGGATACATAAAAGAAGCGCTGATTCTACAAGAACTAATCAGCGCTTCTCTCATTTTTGGTGACTATCTGGGACCACTCTAACCTTATAGAGGATGGCAAACCAAACTTCCCTCTAAACCTGTTTCGCTTATCCGCCTATCGCCGGTACAAAATGTAGTCCAATAATGACTGCGAACATGATAATTGCCAGGATCGCGATATAAATGAGGTCTTTACGCACATAACCGTAGTGCTCTGCTGTGATGAGTGATACGGACGAACGCTGCGCCTTCTGTGCAGCCTGGCGGCGAGCAGCGAGTCGTTCCGAGGCACTTGCATTGTGCGTGGCAATAGCCTTTGTACTCTCATCCTCATTCACGGAAGTTGGTGCAGCGACTGTTTTTGCACCCTTGCTCTCATTCACGGAGGCTGGGGATGTAGCTGCCGGTGTCGTTACTCCAGCGTTTGCCGGTTCCGGGCTACTTTCCACCTCAACTTCTTTTCCCGCTGAAGTTTGACGTACAAGTTCAACGCTCTTCTGCGCTCTTGGTTTGTTGCGCTGCGCTGTATTGCGCGAATGTGCCGTCTTCTTAGGCATTGTTACATACTCCCCGCCCGGCGGACCTCTAAAATTATTTCAGGCTTTTCGGGCTTGTTCTTGAACTGGTATTTGCTACACCTGTCTGTAAAGTTCCTAACGGAACTACACCTCAGAATGTCTCTGCAAATTGTAGCAGACTTGTAGCTGCATGCATACACTATGTTGATCTATCAGGGCTATTATGGCTTTTATGATACCATAGAGCATCGTTTCTGGCAACCAATTATACTCTGATTGCAGGGCTATTCCTTAGAAAGTCTCTTTCATTGTCTTCCCTGTACGTAGTGACACGGCGCTTTAAAAGTTGAGCAAAGCAGGGATCCAAGGGGCTGCCGCCCCTTGGCGGGGTGTCCCCACCTTTTCCCCTTTTCCAGGGGTAGGAGGGGAAGAAGACGACTTTTAAATAACCCTGCTCTGATCGGCGAGAAGGATATGGAAGCTATACGAAAGATGGAGGCAATTGCACGCCATTTGACAACGCTATGACTCTGTGTTAACCTTTACGTGGCACGAAAGGGCACACCAGCCAGCACACATAAAAATGTAGATAGACATAACATGCGTAGACTAGCCCACGCGGCTAGTCATTTTTCTATTCGATACAGTAATAATCAGGTATATCTCAGGAGCAGAAATCATGGCAAGAATAGTCGTCGCAATGAGCGGCGGCGTGGATAGTTCGGTAGCTGCCGCACTACTCAAGGAACAGGGCCACGAGGTGATTGGCATGATGCTACGTCTGTGGTCAGAACCGGGCGTGATCGAAGACGATGGCGTTGAACGCGTGGTGCAAAATAAATGCTGCTCCCTCGAGTCGGTCGATGATGCGAGACGCGTTGCGCGTAAGCTCGACATTCCCTTTTATCTCATAAACGTTGAGCAAGAATTCAAGGAAAACGTGGTTGATTTCTTTTACCAGGAATACGTTGCAGGCCGCACACCAAACCCGTGCCTGGTCTGTAACCGCCATATACGTTTTACCGTGCTGCTCAAACGCGCCCTGGCGCTCGACGCCGATTACCTGGCAACGGGCCATTACGTGCGTGTCGATACTGACCCGCTTACAGGCAAACGCAGGCTAAGGCGCGGGCTTGATCCAGCCAAGGACCAGTCCTATGTGCTGCATGTACTTAATCAGCAGCAGCTAGCCCACGCCTGCTTTCCTCTGGGATCGTACACTAAGCCACAGGTGCGGGCGATGGCAGCGGAACGAGGTTTGACCGTTGCAACCAAGGCTGAGAGCCAGGAAATCTGCTTCGTCGCGCAAAACGATTATCGCGGCTTCATTGATCGCTACGCAGCGTCCCTACCGGAGAGAGAGCCTGTTGGGGCCGGTGTGACAGCGCAGGCCAATGGCACAATCCAGATTCCCAGGCCCGGACCGATCTTAGATCCAAGCGGGAAGTCCCTCGGTCGTCACCGGGGACTGGCCTACTATACTATCGGGCAGCGCAAAGGACTGGGCATAACTTCCCCGGAACCGCTGCACGTAATCAAGATCGATGCCGAAGAGAATGCCTTGATCGTAGGCCCTGCGGAGGCACTCGAGAAGACAAGCTGCACCGCCGGCAAGATGCGTTATATCAGCGGCGAAATTCCAACAGAACCATTTAAGGCCATGGTACGCATACGCTACAAGGCACCTGAACAAGAAGCACTGGTAACACCCTTGGAAAGGAATCGTGTACAAGTGACGTTTTCACGCCCGCAGCGTGCCATTACTCCTGGACAGGCGGCCGTCTTCTACGGCGGCGAGGGGGGTGATGAAGTGTTGTGTGGAGGACTAATTGAGGCATGACAGACCAGGCACATATTAGAAATTTCTGCATTATCGCCCATATAGACCACGGTAAGTCCACGCTCGCTGACCGGCTGCTGGAATACACAGGAACTGTATCCAAACGTGAGTTGATGGAGCAGACTCTCGACCAGATGGAGTTGGAGCGCGAGAAAGGTATTACTATCAAAGCGCAAGCCGTGCGCATGCTCTACACCGCGCTCGATGGCGAACAGTACGAGCTGAACCTGATTGACACTCCTGGTCACGTCGATTTCACCTACGAGGTGTCACGCAGCCTGGCAGCCTGTGAAGGTGCTCTGCTGGTGATTGATGCTACGCAGGGCGTTGAGGCGCAAACGCTCGCTAATCTCTACCTGGCGCTTGAAGCTGATCTGAATATAATACCCGTTATCAATAAGATCGATCTGCCGAGCGCTGATCCTGAGCGTGTCTTACAGGAGGTCGAGGAAGTGATCGGCTTACCCAAAGATGAAGCCATCCTGGCATCGGCAAAAGAGGGCATCGGCACCCAGGAAATTCTGGAGGCCATTATCAAGCGCGTTCCACCGCCAAAAGGCAATCTGCACCAGCCGCTACGCGCCCTGGTCTTTGATTCTCATTATGACTCATACAAAGGGGTCATTGCTTATGTACGTATCGTCGACGGCGAATTGCATGAAGGCGAACGCATTGCTATGATGGCTACGGGCAGCACTACCGAGATACTCGAAGCAGGGTACTTCCAACCTCGCTTGATTTCCATTGGCACACTTAGCGCCGGAGAGGTGGGGTATATTGCGACGGGCTTTAAGAACGTGAAAGATAGCCGCGTGGGAGATACGGTTACCACCCCTAATGCGCTCGGCCAGATCGAGGCACTGCCAGGCTACAAACCCGCTAAACCAATGGTCTTCGCGGGTATCTATCCAGTTGAGGGCAACGAATATCCCTTGCTGCGTGATGCACTGGATCGGTTGCAGTTGAATGACGCCTCGCTCTTCTACGAGCCGGAGACCTCAAACGCCCTGGGATTTGGTTTCCGCTGTGGTTTCCTGGGCCTTTTGCACATGGAAATTATCCAGGAACGCATTGAGCGTGAATATAACCTGGATATACTGGCAACCGCGCCAAGTGTGGAATACTACGTCACCAAAACCAACGACGCGGTGTTGAAAGTCGATAACCCTTCAGAGGTACCCGACGCGGGCGAAATTGAGAAGATTGAAGAACCCTGGATGGATATTTCTATCTTCGCTCCCAGTCGCTACATTGGAACCATCATGGACCTTGTGACAACGCGGCGCGGCGCTTTCAAGGAGGTGAAATATATCGAAGCCGAGAGAGTGTTACTCACCTACACCATACCTCTTGCCGAAATGATCACCGATTTCTATGACCAGCTTAAATCACGCACTCAAGGCTACGCCTCGCTCGATTACAGCTTCGCTGGCTATCAGGAGGCCGACCTGGTTAAATTGGACATCCTCGTCAATGGGGTTCCTGTGGACGCTCTGTCGTTGATTGCGCATCGCGACAAGGCCTATGCACAAGGACGCACTCTGGTGGAGAGGTTGCGCAGGCTGATCCCGCGCCAACTCTTTGAAGTGCCCATCCAGGCGGCTATCGGCTCGCGCGTCATTGCCCGCGAGACGGTCAAAGCGATGCGCAAGGACGTGCTCGCTAAATGCTATGGCGGGGACGTTACGCGCAAGCGCAAGCTGCTCGAGAAACAAAAAGAGGGCAAGAAGCGCTTGAAGATGGTAGGTAACGTGGAGATACCGCAAGAGGCATTCATGGCAATACTCTCGTTAGAGCACTGAGCGTAGGGACGGGGCGGTGTAAGGAGGTGTGGGGACCATTGTGGTCGTCCTGCGACCCTGATATTATCATAATGGAAAAAGAAAATAAATACCCGCCAAAAAGCAGTAGGCCTGGACAGTGCTTGTCCAGGCCCTCTGTGTTTTCTTCTGCACAACTCCCGTGGCACGTTCAACCGAGTTACATTACTCTTAGTAAGGGCAACAAGTTTTGCAAAAGCCCTCGTAATTCCTCTGTATACCCCTGCCAACCTGCAGCGAAAGCCGCTGTAAAGACCGGCTAATCTACAATATGAGTTAGACGGGTAGATCAGGTACTGGCCAGTAGGCCCAGAGGCTCGGTATGCCCGCCTTCACGGGCCCTACTTGTCAATTTGAAATACCATCCCTAAAAGGCGTATTGGTTTCTTCATTGGCATAATGTTCTCCTTTCGGAATACCAATGCGAGTCCTCTCGCCAGATGCCAGGGTCTCTTTGTTTCCCTGGGGGTTCCCCTTTCGGGAACAATTAAATCATACCACGATGTTTCATTAAAGTCAAGGCCAACGCCCGTTCCAAATCGCCTATTGCTCGTGAGGCAGTGTCTGAGCAATCTTATATAATGTCCTGGTCCAGTACTGGACGGTCCACAGGAGTGCCGGTGGTGGTAGTGTAGTCACCTGTCGCCGTGGTACCGGTACGTGGATTAGATTCGTCCCCCATGCTAGCATTTTGACGGTCAGTAGTCTTTCCCTGAGCAGCCGCACTGCCACTATGGAAGAGATAGCATAAACTTCGGAAAATCGTTGAAGTGCGAGAAAAGGCTATAAACCTGGTGAAGTGGCGCATTCACCGTTACTGATGTATGATGCTCCGCCCAATTCTGTGCCATACTATTTCCTTCCTTTCGGCTTTACAGTTCTCGTGATTTCAGAAAATTGAGATCAACCCGACGGGTTAATGCTCAAAGTACTTTGTGTAAAGTTTGCTTTGTTCCATGCCTTTCGTAGCAAAGACATATACAGAATACCATAGTATATGAGGTAAATCAACTATTTAAACACTTCAATAAGGCGTATTTATGATTTCTAATACTATTCTAATAATATAGAATTGCAGAGATTTCAATTATTTATTTTGATTCTGAAATATGGGATTCTTGACGGAGTGCCAGCAAGTGGCGAACCATCCAGCAGAATATCGGGTGACTACCCCACAAGAGATCGGGTAATTGCCCTATTCCTATTCACTTGCATATACTCTTATAGTATAGGATAGAATACCTTGTAGGTGCGGTTTTCAGCATTGCAGCATGGGCCTCCAGTCGGTGTATGAGTTTGTGCTGCAAGAGCAACAACGCGACGAACCACATGAACTGGTATTGTAATTATTCAGCAGGGGGTTCCAAGGGGCCTGCAAGGCCCCTTGGCGGGGTGCGGAGTGTCCCCGCCCTTCTCCCTCACCCCGCCGCCGCAGGCGGTGCAAGAGAAAGGAGACCTGAATAGTTACCTGATATTTTTATTTGAGAGGTAGTA
>WNFT01004328.1_pt1 | contig 12414 bp, 14 predicted proteins | sample 5400191 | NCBI WGS metagenome assembly WNFT01 (sample SAMN13153359, study PRJNA577476) | soil metagenome | isolation source: 80 cm saprolite under Madrone tree | place: USA:California | collected 2016-06-14
ATAGTCGCCGGCCGTCGGACTGGCCGGAGCCAAGGCGGTGGAGCTGCCGTAGCCCGGCGCATCCCACGCCACCACCCGATGGCGCGGCGAGAGATCCCCGATCTGGCGATCGAACGAGCGCGCTGCCGAGCCGATGCCGTGCAGCAACACCACGGCCGTACCGCGGCCCTGGTCGAGATAGCTGAACGTCGCCTGGCCGACGTCGAGCGTCTGCATCATCACGCGGCGTCGAACGTGATCGTCTCCGGCTTGGGCGAGCCCACCACCATGGTGAACTCCGCGTCGGCCACGCCGTCGTTGCGGAAGTAGTGCGGCCGCCCGGCCGGATTGAAGATGAGGTCACGCGCGCCCAGCCGGCGTTCGACGGTCTCGCCGTCCTGCTGCCAGCCGACGGTGACCGCACCGTCGAGGACGAAGTACACGTCCTCGACGTCGCGCACGTAGGGGCGCACGGCGACACCCTTGGGCAGATGGATCATGTCCATGCGATAGCCGTGCGCCGGCGCGCCGCCGTCGCCGACGTAGGCGAGGCGCGCGAAGCCTGCCTTGTCCCACACCGGCGTCCGGTCGCGATAGCGCACGACGTGCCTGGCGAGCTCCTGGTGCCGCCGGTCGCTGCTCTCGGGCGAGAACAGGTGGATCTTGTCCGGCCCCGGGGCGCCGAAGCGACGCGACAGCTCGAGGTCCTTGTTCTTGGGATGGCAGACATGGACCGGCATCTCGGGCGTGCCGCTGCCGACGGTGATCTGCATCAGGACCGGCTCGACGCCGTCGTTGCGGAAGCCGTGCGGCCGGCCGCTCATGTTGAGCAGCAGGTCCTTGGGGCCGAGCTTCACCTCGACCACCTCCGCGCCCCACACCGTGCCGACCGTGAGCACGCCCTGCAGGATGAAGAAATGCTCGACGACCTCGTGCGCGTGCGAGGCCGCGAACTTGCCGACCGGCTGGTTGACCAGGCTGAAGGTGAAGTGCTCGGCCTTCAAGGTCGAAGGATCGTTCGACTTGGGCGAACCGCCGGCGCCGACATAGCGCAACTGGGCGCGCAGCAGGTCGGGAATGCCACGACTGGCGGGGAAGGCGTCCCAGTCGAACGTCTTCTCGGTGAACAGGCCCGTATAGGACCGCATTTCGCGCGCGAGGGCGCTCGGTTGCTGCAAAAGGCTGGTGTCCGGCATGTCACATTCCTCCGACTTGAATTAACCCCTGACCGGCTTCCCGGCCTCGGGAAGCGGCTTTGCGAACCCGGCTGAGCCGGCAACAGCGCTGTCATAGAGCCAGCACGAGATCTTGGCGGCGGCTTCGAGGACGGCATCCTTCAGCTCGCCATGCATGGCCCGCTCGTCGATATGGGCATTGACCGCCGTGACGTTGATGGCCGCCACGATGCGACCGGCGCCGTCGCGAACCGGTGCAGCGATCGCGCTGACGCCCGCCTCGAAGAACGCCTGGCTGACCGCATAGCCGCGCGCGCGATCGCCCGCCAGCAGCGCCTTCAACGCCTTCAGCGTCGTCGGCGTCTGCTTGGTAAAACGCTTGAGCGGCTGGTCGCGGAAGAGCTGCGCCAGTTCCCTATCGCTCATCTCGCAGATCGTCATGCGGCCCATGATCGTGGCGTGGACGGGAAAGCGCGTGCCGATATTGACGCTGCTGGCGATCGTGCTGCGGGCGGCAAAGCGCGAGACATAGATGATCTCCCGGCCATCGCGGATCGCCATGTGCGCCGACAGCCCGGTGCGATCGCGCAGCCGCTGCAGGATGGGCTGCGCCACCTCGACCATGTCGAGCGACGCCAGATACTCGAAGCCGCGGCTGAGCAGCGCCGGGCCCAGGCTGAAACGGCGTTTGTCCGGTTCGCACCGCAGGTAGTCCATCGACTGCAGGGTCTGCAGCAGGCGGAAGACCTTGGTGCGCGGCAGCGCCAGCTCTTTAGCAATTTCCGGCGCCGTAAAACTGCGGTGATCGCTGCCGAACAGCGACAGGATGCCGAGCCCCTGCGCCAGCGCCGGCACGATGTACCTGTTCTCGGTGTACCTGTTCTCGGTCGGAAGCGGATCGCTGGCCATCTCTCGCCTCAGTTGAAGACGAAGCCGCCGTTGACGGGGAGCAGCTGGCCGGTGACGAAGCCCGCCCCCTGCCCGAGCAGAAACACCACGACGGCCGTCACATCCTCGGGATGCTGGGCGCGCTGCATGGCGCGGCCCGACACATAGAGCTGCCGGCGTTCCTCGGGCACGTATTCGGTCGCCTCGACCAGCACCAGGCCCGGCGCAATGGCGTTGACGGCGATGCCGTCGGGACCGAGCTCGCGCGCCAGCGAGCGGGTCATCGAGATCACCGCGCCCTTGCTCGCGACATAATGGAGCAGCCGCGGCGCCCCCCACAGGGCGGTGTCCGACGCCAGGTTGACGATGCGGCCGCCCAGCCGGGAGCGCCGCAGCAGCGGCGCCATCGCCCGGGTCATCAGCCATGTCCCGCGGACATTGACCGCCATCACCTTGTCCCAGGTCTCGCTGTCGATCTCCTCGAAGGTCTTGCCGCCGATGCCTGTGGCGATCGCGCCGTTGTTCACCAGGCCGTCGATGTGGCTGTAGTGCCCCGCGACTTTCGCCGCGAAGGCCTCGATCGAGCCGGCGTCGCCAAGATCGACCGGCAGGAATTTGGCCTTTGCACCGGAGCGCCGCAGCGCCTCGACCGTGGCCTCGCCCCAATCCATCCGCACGTCGGCCACGACGATCGTTTCCGCCTTTGCCGCCGCGCAGGCCTCGGCGAAGGCGCGGCCGAGTCCGCGCCCGGCGCCGGTGATCACGATCGTGCGGCCCTGTAGACTCATATAGCGAGCCGGGCCCGCGCCGGCAGGTAGTGCAGCACGCGCGTCTCGACGGCGACGACGATGCCATAGAGCACGATGCCGATCAGGGTGAGCAGGATGATGGTGACGAACACCTTGGCGGTGTCGCCCGCGCCCTCGGCGAAGGCCAAGAGGTAGCCCAGGCCGATATTGCCGCCGACCAGCTCGCCCACCAGCACGCCGATCACCGCCAGGGTGGCGGCGATCCGTAGGCCGGCGAACAACGGTGGCATGGCGGCGGGAAACTCGATCTTCCAGAAGACTTGCAGGCGGCTGGCGGTGAACGATTTGGCCAGCCGCACGATATCGGGATCGAGCGCCCGCACCGCGCCCAGCACATTAATCATCACGGGGAAGAACACGATCAGCACGCAGACCAGGATCTTTGGATAGACCGTGTAGCCGAACCAGATGATGAACAGCGGCGCGAAGGCCACCTTGGGCGCGATCTGCAGCGCCAGGATGTAAGGCGACAGCACGAACTCGGCGGTCGGCGACAGGCCGAGCGCGAAGCCGCACAGGATGCCGAGCAGGACGCCCAGCACGAAGCCGACGCCGACCTGCATCGCCGTGATCGCCGTGTGATAGACCAGCCGATCGCGGGCCAGCATGTTCAGAAACTCGTCCCACACCGCGCTGGCGGGCGGGATGATGAAGGGTGGAATGCCGAACAGGCCCGGCGCCCATTGCCAGGCCGCCAGGAAGATCACGAGCAGCGAAAGGCTGCCCATGACCATGGGGCGAACGCCGGGCTGGAGGGCGGCGAACGATGCGCTCATTGGACGAACTGGTTGGTGTAGAGGTCCTTGACCGCCGTCTTGGACTTGATCAGGCCTTCCTTGGCGTAGAAGTCCTGCAGGGCCATGAGGCGCGCCTCGTCCATTTCGCCTAAAACCTTCTGGCCGCCGTAGACGTACTGGTTGTAGAGCTTGAACGACAGGGTGACGAAGTCCTCCTTGCCGGCGAGCTCGGGCGTCGCCTTGACGAAATCGACGGCGGCGGCGGCCGGATCGGCCATGATGTCCTTCATGCCCTTGAGCGTGGCGCGCACGACCTTCTGGATCAGCTGAGGATTGTTCTTGATCGTGTCGTCGGAGGCGATGATCGCCTGCGCCATGCTCTTGAACAGCTTGTCCGACGGGATCATCTCGATGTTTTTCTTGGCCATCATGACCTGCGCCGTCCAGTCGGGCACCGAGGCGAAAGCATCCGACTGCCCGGCCAGGAACAGCTTCCACACATTGACCGGACCGGCGGCCTGGGCGTTGACGTCGTCCTTGGTCATGCCCTGGCTCGCGAGCATGCCGAGCAGCGCGAAATAGGTCGTGTCCTGGTAGGCCAGCACGGTGATGGTCTTGCCCTTGAGGTCCTTGACCGTGGTCAGGCCCTTGTCCTTGTCGAGCACGAGCTGCATCAACGCGCCGCCGCCCAGCACGGCCACCGCCTTCACCGGCACGCCGTTCGGCCGCACGATGATCGGGGTGTCGCCGATGCCGCCGCCGATCACCGCGTTGCCGGCACCGACCTGCTTGGCGACATCGACGCCGCCCTTGCCGACCTGGAAGGTGACGTTCAGGCCCTCGGCCTTGAAGTAACCGCGCTGCTGGGCGACCACGAACGGGCCGAACGCCGGCAGGGAAAGCGGCGCGGGCAAAAGATAAGTGACGTCCTCGGCCGAAGCCTGGCCCACACCAACCGTCATTCCCGCGGCCAGGCAGAACCCGGCCAATGCAAGACGCAGACGCAAGAGTTTCGACATCGCAAGCCCCCTATCTTTCATGTTCACGACGCGGCGGCCTGCTCGATTTGCAGCAGGCCCATCAACCGCACGACATAGTCCCCGACCCTTGGATGTTGCCGGCGCTTCATCGGATTGTCGCGATCGCCGATATCGACCGTGATTTCCTCGATGATTCGGCCCGGGCGCTGGCTCATCACCAGGATGCGGTCCGACAGCGCCACCGCCTCGATGAGATCGTGAGTGATGAACAGCGCCGTCTTGCCGGTGTCGGCCAGCGTCCGGCCGAGATCCTGTTGCAGCACCATCTTGGTCTGGGCATCGAGGGCTGAGAACGGCTCGTCCATCAGCAGCACGCTGGGATCGACCGCCAGCGTCCGCGCCAGCGCCGCCCTCTGGCGCATGCCGCCCGAAAGCTGGTGCGGATAATGATCGACGAAGTCGCTCAGCCGGCACTTGGCCAAGAGGTCGAGCGCCCGCCGCCGGCGCTCGCGACCCGCCACGCCCTGGATCTCCTGGCCGAGCTCGACATTCTCGACGATCGTCCGCCACGGCAGCAGCAGGTCCTTCTGCAGCATGAAGGCGACGTGGCGGTTGGGCCGCGTGACGAGCTCGGCGTCGACGTGGACTTGCCCCGACGACACCGGATCGAGCCCCGCCCCCATGTTGAGCAACGTGCTCTTGCCACAGCCCGAGGGTCCGATCAGCGACACCACCTCGCCGTCGGCGATCGACAGCGTCGCCCCTTCGACGGCGACGACGACGGCACCTTGCCGCGGATTGGCGAAGCGCTTGGAGACGTCGCGGAATTCGAGGCGGGGGCTGCTCGACATCTGTTACCCCTGCCTCTGGCGCCGCGTGTTGCCGTCGATGCCGCCGGCGATCGCCCACTCGGCGAACATGGTCGGGCTCGGCTGGAAGTCGCGCGGCTGCCAGTTCTCGGTCAGCACGTCCTCGTCGGCGTAGTACTCGACCAGGGCGCCGGCCGGACTCTTGAAGTACCAGAACAGCGCCGACGAGATCGGATGCCGGCCTGGCCCGAGCTGGGTCTCCCAGCCGCAGCGCGACATGTGCAAGCCGCCGCCGATCACCTCATGCAGGTCGCGCACCGTGAAGGCCACGTGATTGAGGCCGCGTTTGGCCTCCGGCGTCTGCAGCAGAAAGAGATCGTGGTGGCCGCCGCGCGCCGAGCAGCGCAGGAAATGGCCGCGGCCGGGATAGCGGTCCGACAGATGGAAGCCCAGCGCCTGGTAGAATTCCGTGGTCTCGTCCAAGGCGTCGGTGAAGAAGACGACATGCCCCACTTCGACCGGCTCTGCGCGCTCGTAGACCGGGCTCGGCTGGTCGATGCGCGCGGCATGGCCCCAGACGTTGGCCGGTGTGCCGGCGACATCGACGGCACGCTTGCGGGTGACACGAAAGCCCAGGCCGATGCCGTTGGGATCGACTCCCACAAGCACGCTGTCGCGTTCGCGAAGTCCGCGCGTACGGAGCGCCTCGAGGTCAGGCTCGCCGCGGACACCCCAGATCACTTCGCGCAGCGTCGATCCTGGCTCCACCGCAGGCGGCAGCGACGGATCGTCGGACTTGCGAACCAAAAGCTCGCAGCCATTGAGGCTTTCGAAGTCGAGGCCTGCCGCATGCTCACGCACCAGCTTGAGCCCCCAATCGAGGAAGAAGCGCTGGCACGCGGCCAGATCCTCGACGCCGTAGGTGACGCGGTCGATGCCTTCGATGCCGGGCATGGCGCTCACTGCACCGCGTGGCCCGCGGCTTCCAGCGCCTTCAATTGCGCTTCGGCCTTGGTCCGAAAGACACGCCGCAGGCGGGCGACGCCCATGTCGTGCTGGTAGAGATTTTCGCGCGAGTTGGCGTCGGGCTCGAACTGCTCGAGCATCGCCCGGTCCTGTTCGAGAACCGCCCAATGCCGCGCCTCCAGCCGGTTCTTGTAGAGGAACCGCCAGGTGTCGCGCTGCCAGCCGTCGACCTTGCGGCAGCGCCAGTGGAAGACGGCGCACCGCCTCTCGTCGATCGGCGTGTAGACGCCGACGATATGGAAATTGCCACCGGGACCGCCGGTGGCGGGATAGGGGATTTCCAGCCGCAGCCAGTGTGCGCCGGTGTCCAAGAATTCCGTCCAGTCGAAGTTGACGTTGCGCTGGCCTTCCTTCTCGAAGACGAAGCCGCTGGGCGTCTCGCGGGTCCGGAAGGTCGCCGTGGTGTCGCCGAACGACATGGAATGCGACTGGCGGTGCAGGAACGTCCCGTGCATGGGGTCCATGACGTTGTCGTAGACGTAGCGGTAGTCGCCCCGCCATTCGCAGTAGCAGAGGAAGGAACTGTAGTCTGGCGAGGCGAGCTGCTCGGGCAGTTGCAGCGCGATCGGCTCGGGATGAAGCGCGTCGCCGAAATAGCCGAAGATGACGCCGTTGTGCTCCTGCGTCGGGAACGATTTTACGCAGTTCCTGCCCTCGAGCTTGCTGCCCGGGCTGCCGGGAACGGCCATGACGGTGCCGTCCTTTCTCACCTGCACGCCGTGATAGCCGCAGGCGATGCGATCGCCCATTGGGATGCCCATGGAGAGCGGCGCGCCGCGATGGGGGCAATGATCCTCGAGCATGGCGCAGCCGCCCGTCTCGTCGCGCCACAGCACCAGCTTCAGCCCCAGGCGCCGGAGCGAAATCGGCTTATCGCCGAGGAAATGCGACGGGCAGATCGGGTACCAGATGTTGCGCACGCCCTTGGCGAGAAGCTTGCCGATTGTCTGGTTGGTCACCGCGGTCATGGCGCGTTCCTTGGATGAATGTCGGTTGGCTAGGCGCCGAGGCGCTTCATCTCCTGGACGAACAGGTCTGCGGTCCACGGCTGGCCGTTCGGCGCCGGCACGCGCGCCTCGTTCAGCCCATCGACCAGGCCCGCCAGGTCGTGGATGCCGGCGGCGTAGCAGCGCTCGATCGCGTCGCCCAACAGGTTCTGATAGGCGTCGGGCTCGCGGTCGCGCGCCTGATGGGGATTGAGGTAGCAATCCTGGTTCATCGCTCGCCTCCAATGTTTCATTAGTAAAACATGGGTTTCTATTTGAACTAAGCTAGAGACCCGCCACGCTGTTGTAAACCCTCACCCGACGAGCAGCGCCTGGGCCAGCGGGTGGTTGGCCTCGGTGAGCCCGTCGATGACATTGAAGTGATGCCGGTCGGGCTCTTCGACGATCGCCATCCGCGCGTCAAAGCCGTTCCATGTCTCCGCCAACAGGCGGTTCTGGCGCACGAATTCCGGACGTTCCTCGGCGCCGACCCAGCAGGTGACCGTCTGGCGCGGCCGCGGCACGAGCAAAGCAGGGCTCTCCCGCTTGGCCTCCTCCCGATCGAGGCGCAAAACGTCGTTCATCCTTGTCGCCAGCAGCGGCCGCAGATCGTGCAGGCCGGAGATCGAGACGGTTCGCGCGATTCGGGACGCCGTCCCGCCGCCGAGGGGCGAGCCCTGGCAAACCATGCGGGTGACAAGGTGGCCGCCGGCCGAATGGCCGCACAGCAGGATGTCGCCCGCCACTTGCGTCGCGGCATGGTCGATCGCACCGGCGATCTCTTGCGTGATGTCGGAAATGCGTGCTTCAGGGCAGAGCGAATAGGAGGGCATGGCCACCGCATAGCCTGAATCGATTGAACCCTTGGCGAGGTGCGACCACGAGGACTTGTCGAACGCCTTCCAGAAACCGCCGTGCACGAAGACGACAAGCCCTTTGCAATCCGCGTCGGGCAAAAACAGATCCAGCCGGTTGCGCGGCGCCGGACCGTAGGCGAGGTCGGTTCTCGCCTTGCCCGCTGCCGTCAACGCCTCGCGAAAGGCTGTGGCGCGTTCAATCCAGCGTGCCGGATAGGTCGACCCTTGCGGGATATAGGGCGTGTTGGCGTAGGCGTCGTCCCAATCGACGGCCGGATCGGGCGCCGGACGGTCCGCGATCACAGCGCCGTCCTGACCTGCCAAAGCTCGGGAAAGAGCACCACATCGAGCATCCGGCGCAGATACGAAACGCCCGACGTACCGCCGGTGCCGCGCTTGAAACCGATCACCCGCTCCACGGTGGTGACGTGATTGAAGCGCCATCGGCGGAAATAGTCCTCGAAGTCGACCAGCTTCTCGGCGAGCTCGTAGAGCTCCCAGAAACGCAGCGGATCGTGATAGACGGTCGCCCAGGCGGCACGCACGCTGTCGTCGGCGACGTGCGTCACCGCGACGTCACGCTTGAGAACGGCCTCATCGATCGCAAAGCCCCGCCTATGCAGCGCCCGTATCGTGAGATCGTACAGGCTCGGCGCCTGGCGAACGGCGTCCAACCGCGCCAGCAGCACGCTGTCATGCTCGTGCGGGCGCATCATCGCCGGGTTCTTGTTGCCGACGAGATATTCGATCATGCGGTATTGGTGCGACTCCAGGCCGGAGGACTGCCCAAGCGTTGCGCGAAACTGCGTGTATTCACTGGGCGTCATGGTGCGCAGCACGTCCCAGGCCGAGTTCAACTGCTCGAAGATGCGCGACACGCGCGACAGCATCTTGAAAGCCGGCTGCAGGTCGTCGTCGGCGATTTGCCGGCAGGTGGCGTTCAATTCGTGGATGGCGAGCTTCATCCAGAGCTCGGACGTTTGATGCTGGATGATGAACAGCAATTCGTCATGCGCCGAGGAAAGCGGCTGCTGCGCCGTCAGCAGCTTGTCCAGACAGAGGTAGCCGCCATAGGACATGCGTCCGCGAAAGTTCGTCGTGGCGCCGTCTTCAAAGGGGTCGAAGGGAGCTCCAGTCATATTGGACCTCTATAGCCCTTCAATCATGATGTGAAGGAACAGCGCCGTCGTCTAGCGGTTTGCCCGACTCAGGTGGTGGCGGCGAGCGCGTATGGCTCGACGGGCGCAGGCTGCCCCTCAAGCACCGCGAGTTGCCGCCATCTCATTCGATTCTCATCATTCCAGCACCTCGTCGGCGCGCGCGAGGATCGACGGCGGCATGGTGAGCCCGAGCGCCTTGGCGGTCTTGAGATTGACGACCAGATCGATTTTCGTGGCCTGCTGTATCGGCAGGTCGCCCGGCTTCTCGCCCTTGAGAATTCGGCCGGCGTAGACGCCGGCCTGACGATACGAGTCCGCAAGATCGGCTCCGTAGCCCGCCAGGCCGCCGGCCGCGGCGAACGTGCGGCCCTGGTAGATCGTCGGCACCGCGTGGCGGAGGCTCAGCGCGCCGAGCTGCTCGCGCCGGCTGTTGAAGAACGGATCACCGCCGATCACGAGCCCGCTGGCGCGTCGTTGAACCACGCCGGCAAAGACCGTATCGAAGTCGCGGTCGGTGCTGGCGTGCAAGACATCGAGCTGCAGCCCGAGGGTACGAGCCGCCGCCTGCAGGTCTCCGACGATAGTCTTGGCACGCGTGGTATCGGTCGGGTTGACGAGCAGGGCAATGGTGGTCGCGGCGGGCACCAGCGCCTGCAGCAGCTCCAGCCGCTTCGCGCCCAGCTCCACGTCCAGGATGGTGACGCCGGTGATGTTGCCGCCCGGCCGGGCCAGGCTGGTGACAAGTCCTGCCTCGATCGGATCGAGTCCTGCCGTGAAGACGATCGGTATCGTCGCGGTTGCCGCCTTTGCCGCTTGTGCCGCAGGGCCATTGGCGGCAATCAAGGCCACCTGACGCCGGACGAGATCGCCTGCCAGCGTCGGTAGCCGATCGTATTGATTCTCCGCGAAGCGGTATTCGATCGCGACGTTGTCGCCCTCGACGTAGCCCATTTCTTTCAGGCCGCGCCGGAACGCGGTCAAAAGTTGCGGGTCATCGCCGGACGCCCTGGTCGCGAGGAAGCCGATCACCGGCTTCGGCTTCTGCTGCGCGCCGATGGGCGACGGCCAACCGGTCGATGCCGTCGCCATTGCTCCAAGAAGAGTGCTGAACGCGCGCCGCCTCATTCGACCACCTCGTCGACGCGGGCGGGCAGCGGCAATTGCGGACCAGCCTGCATGCCCGGCACCTTAGCATGCTCTTGCTCGGGGTCCTCTCCGCCGCGAAGCGGGGGAGAGGAAGGGGCCCATTGCGAAGCAATGGGAAGGTGAGGTGGTGTTCGACAAAGCACGAGATGTCTCTGGTGCGAGCACCGCAGCCCACCTCACCCTCCCGCGCTCCGCGCGGGTCCCTCCCTCTCCCCCCGCTGCGCGGGCGGAGAGGGCCTCTGAGCTAGGTCTGCTGGATGGCCGACAAGATCCACTGCCCGCCGCGGCTGCGCAGGAAGGTCCAGACCTCCCTCGCCTCGGTCCGCTCGCGGTCGCTGCCATCGACGATCTTGCCGTCGGCAAGGGTCCGGGTCACGTCGATCATGCTGAAGCGCATGGCGACCGTCGCGTAGTCGAGGCCCGCTTCGCTCCACGCCTCGGACAGATCGCCCTGCTCGAGCTTCACCGCCTCGACCTTGTTCTCGACGCCGCGGCTGGCGTTGGCCGAAAGCTGTTCCGAGAAATAGCCGAGCATCTCCGGTGTCGCGAGGCCGCGCAGCTTGGCGAGGTCGCCCTTGCCGTAGGCGGTCTGGATGTCACTCAGCAGGGTCTCGAATGTCGTGTAGTCGCCTGCGGTGATGGCGAGCTGCGCCGACGCGCTGCCCACAAGAACGGGCTCGCTCGACCGCGCCATCGGCGCCTCGGTCAGCCTGGGCGAGGCGGCATAGGCAGGAGCCGATCCTGCCGGCTGGACCCGCGCGGCGCTCCAGCCGCGGAACAGCCGAACGGCAAGATAGGCCACCCCGCCGATCAGCAGAACCTGCAGAAGCAGTCCCAGCATGCCGGCGCCGCCGCCGAGGCCGCCGCCAAAGCCGCCGCCGAACAACATGCCGAAGAGGCCGGCGCCGAGCATGCCGCCCATCAGGCCGGAGAGGAATGGGTTGCGCGCCATGAATCCGCCGGATTGCGGCGTCGCCGGGATGGCAGGCTTTTGCGCCTGCTGTTGCGGCGTCGTGCTCCGTTCCACGGGCTTCGCCGTCGGCGCGGTCTGGGTCGGCGGCGGCGCCTGGTCCGTGTGGCTGCCGCGACTGCCGGAACTCGAGCCCGCGCCTGCCCGCGCCTCGGCCAATGCCGGCGCCACGATGATCACGGCGGCGATCACCGCCAGCCAGCGAATATTCTTCACTATCAAAGCCCCCTGTTGGGCCAAGCCAACGACCGTAATGTGAGGCGAATAACGCCGCCATTCAAGACGTCGGCCGCATATTTGCGGCGCCGCGTTCCTATGGGAACGCGTTGCGAATCGCATGGAATTCCTATGCGATTCTCCTGACATATGGCGCAACGAACACAATTAATGCGAGTACAGGAGATCCCCCATGAGCGATCTCGTCGATATTGCCATTCCCGCCAACGCCCAGACCGCGGCCGAGGCGCTGGGGTTGAAGGTTTCCCGCAGCGTGGTCAGCGGCGTGCGGATCCGACAGATCGAGCGCGAGGAAGCCGAGATCGCGATCGAGTTTCTGCGCGACTGGGGCTTTATCGGCCGAATCGTCGAGAGCACGCCTCACGACGAGGGGCCGAAGGCGCCCCTTAAACGGGCGGCTTAGGACGTTCTCGGCATCGATCTCGGTTCGCCGTGATGTGAATGCTGCGCGTTCGGCATAGGCACCGGCATAGGAAGGCTTTCGGTGGCGATCGGCTTGCCGGGTAGATCGTTCTCGTCACCCTATCCACCATCGACATCTCCCCGTAGAAGAGCATCCGATGAGCGCCACTTCAGCGCGGAGATTACTCCGCGCGCAGTGGCGCGCTCCCAGCGAGGCAAACGAGCGCATGGATCAGCAATTGGCCGGCACGAT
>WNFT01006792.1_pt1 | contig 12408 bp, 9 predicted proteins | sample 5400191 | NCBI WGS metagenome assembly WNFT01 (sample SAMN13153359, study PRJNA577476) | soil metagenome | isolation source: 80 cm saprolite under Madrone tree | place: USA:California | collected 2016-06-14
GATGTGTGATGTTGATCTCGGCGCACATAGCATGTTCGATCCGCTCAATCGCACTGATCGCTTCGGAGAAGTTTGTATGGTGGTGCAGCGTCCAGATGGGGAGCTGCTCACGATGAAGAAGACGTTTTATCCGCCTGGAGCGTACAGGCTGTTGACCGGCGGGATCAATCACGGAGAACATGTCCTGGATGCGCTTCTGCGGGAAACTTACGAGGAAACCGGTCTTGAGGTCACTATTACGCGCTTCCTGGCCGCGGTAGCGTATCATACCGGTAGTACAGATGCAGTGCCTGTGTTCTACACGTTTGCATTTCTGCTCTACGAGGTCGGCGGCTCGCTGGGCGTGGTCGATGAGAAAGAACGAGTAGAGGCGTTTCGTGAGGTGAAGCCTGCCGATCTGCCGGCAATGGCTGATTACCTGGACGGAATAGGAACGGGCTATAGCGGGGAGATCGCCGGCGATTGGAGAGACTGGGGGCGGTTCCGCGCCGTTATTCATAGGATGGTGTGGGAAGCGCTTAAGGTCAGATAAGCACATCGTATGCTATAATAGGATCGATGATATTGGTCCAAAGGATAAACACATGAACAAGAAATTACTCAGCACTGTCTTACTATTTGCTGTTTTTATTGGCTTTCTCTGGTGGGGGCTTTCCATGCTTACCACGCCGGGCGATGCTGAAACTAAGGTATATGCAATTTTGATTCTGGGCTGCTCGGGCTATGCGCTGGTCTCACTTTTGATGCTGCCGCGGAAAAAGATGTAGGGGATGAATTGAGTCCATGGCGGACATCTGCATCCTTGCCACCGTGGTGGTTACCCAGCGTGGGCGGCCACAAGGGCCCCCTCCCCTCATCCTTCCCACTCCCGCCCCTACGGGGTCAGGCCCCTCTTCCCCTTTTCCCTGATTTTGTGACGTACTTGTGAACCACTTCGTTTTAAAACGCAGACCGAGAAAGTTGATCTTAAGAAGTCGCTTCTGCAGCCAGTTTAGTAGGAAGCGATCAGACAGGGTATACCCATGGCATGTGTTAAGGATGAGTAGTCGAGTAGGACAACCCAATGTGATACGGGATTTTTGCCGGCGCATATCTGGGTAGGACGGCTCTTGTGGTTCCCTTAATAGGATACGTGTAAAAGATGTAGCTATGCTCGGTACTCACAGGGAGGTTAAGAAGCGCTCAGACCTGGAATCGTAAAGAGTACAGGAGAGATGCGCGGAATATATGGAGCAACAAGCTGTATTAACGCGGCCCACTCAACCAGAAGAGCAAAAGAATACTAGTAGTGATAAGTTTCGATGGATGCGACATTTTTTTACGGAAGATGTTTCACCCGATAACCGGCCACTCATCGAATTGCAGCGACGGGCTACCTGGATAGGTATTGCATGCGTTCTACAGGCAGTTGATCAGATTGATCCCGCGTGGTATTTGCAATTTTTGCCTTTTCTGCAGCCTATAGTACATATTTACCCTGTCTTTTTGATTTTGGGCAGCTTTTTTGCTATGTGGCAGGCGTTGCGCCCCTCGAAGCAAAAAAAGCAGGCACCACGCTTATACAGGCGTCAGCAACGCTGGCAGCGCTTCGCTCTGATATGTATATTATTAACCTCGCTTGGAGGGGCATTCGAGTTTGGAAGTGCGGTCGTATTAAGCTTTATGCCTCCTCAGTATTCGAATGATGGCACTTCGCTCGATGCAAATGCCGCGGCGCTCCTTTTACAGGGGCGGAATCCCTACACAGATTCGGATATCGTCCACCTGGTACGCGAATTTTCTATTCAGCCGGACTGGACAACGCCGTTACGAAAGGGACAATTCGCGGGCAGTCTTACCTACCCGTCGCCGGTTGAAATGCGAACCGTGCTGGATACCGACCTGAAAGCAGGCAACGCACCCGAATTCGAGTCGAAGGTGAGCTATCCTGCCCTGTCTTTCCTGTCGCTCCTGCCACTTATCGGGTTTGGCATATATAATGTCCTCATTTTCTATTTCCTGTGCTACCTGGCGCTGGTGGCAATCGCCTGGAAGCTGGTACGATCAGAACTGCGACCATGGGTGTTGCTATTGGGACTGGCAAATGTAGGGATGTTGTCTTCAGTTGCGGGAGGAAATCTTGATATCTTTAATATATTGCTGATTGTGTTTGCCTGGCTACTGAGGGACCGGAAATGGAGTTCAGCGGTATGCCTGGGTTTAGCCGTTGCGACCAAGCAGCCTTCGTGGCTGCTCGTCCCGTTCTACGCAATCATGACCTGGCGTCACTATGATTTTAAGGAAGCGGTACGCCGGTTGACTATTGCCGGTGCTGTCGCGCTGGCCCTCAACCTGCCTTTCATTCTGTGGGATCCACATGCCTGGCTCTCAGGGGTCCTGGCACCGGTTATTGACCCTATGTTCCCATTGGGGGATGGCATTATCAGTCTGAGTTTCGCTTCGCTCATCCCCTTTTTCCCGAACTGGGTGTACGACGTTCTTGAAGTCACTACGATGTTTTTATGCCTGGCATGGTACTGGCGTGTGTGCAAAAAGCGTCCTGAGGCTGCGATACTGTTTGCTTTTATGCCACTTTTCTTTGCGTGGCGCAGCCTGCCTTCTTACTTTTATTGTTCGGCCTACCCGCTGTTCGTGCTGCTGACCTCGAAAGGGTTGCCCGGACTGGGTGGACAACCCAGGAAAGCTGTAGAGTTGTCATTTAGCTATGATAGGCCGGTGATGGGGAATATAGCTGTCTCGGTTGGTGTGCCATCGGCTATGCCCTATCCGGGGATGATACGTAGCTTGCGATGACAGCGGCGGGTCTTTATGCTAAACGGTTTATGGGAACCTCAAGACGCTCTTCTTTCTCATTCCAGATTGTAGATGTTTTCAGGTCGATACAAAGCTTCTGCATCCTGGCAACAATTTCTCTCTTATCGTTGTTCTTCGCACGTCTTGCCTGAAAATTTGTTATGACCGTAGGATAGAGCAAAAGACGAGATACTGTATGGAGATCTGTTTCAAGAACAAAAATAAAAGAGCGATCATTACGCTCGCTTTCATCAACGGCATAATCATCAATAAAATCACCGGTGCAATACATAATGGGCTTATCCTTGTAGATCTCTATGCCTCGTATGACATGACCAGAGTGACCAAAAATAACATCGGCGCCTTCATCAATTAAAGCTCGAGCGAAAGGAAGATGCTCTAATGGAGGAGAGCTCCCCCAATTCGGTCCCCAGTGAGCAGAGACAATCAGAAAATCTACCACCTCTTTTGTCTTTCTCACCATTGCAAAAAGACTTTCCGCTCGCTTATCTGTCAATGTAATGGGAACATAAAAGACTCCTGGTTGTTCTTGTGTTGCTTCCCAAACTGGCTCATTATCTGTAAAGGCGATCAGTCCTATCTTTTTCCCGCTCATTTCCCACATGGTGGGCTGAGATGCCTCACTGAAAGTAGCACCTGCACCGGCATAATGAATACCGGCAGCGCCCAAAATGTCCATCATCTGGAACAACCCTTCATATCCAAAATCAAGGGTGTGGTTATTGGCAAGTGAGACTGCATCGATATGGGCAGCTTTGAGGGTTTCGATGTTTTTTGCGTCTGATCGGAAGTGAAAAACCTTTGGCGTTACCGACCAGGGTATTCCCCGATCAGCAATGACACACTCCAGATTACAGAGACGCACATCTGCATGGTGGAAAAGAGACAGTGTATCTGCCCACGGATATACAGGAGGCTTGTCCTTGAGAGCTTCATTCACAAGCCGTCCAAGCATGACGTCGCCAACAAAAAGGAGGTGTATTTTCAAGTGGAATGCTTCCTCCTACAACTGGTTCGCTCACTACATATTACCATAAATTGGTGATGTTTTTGGTGTCGTGGTAAGTTGTCCATTCGCATACACCAGGCGCTTTAAGAACGTTTGAAAGGCTCGGCTAAAAAGTACTACGGCGCTGTACAACCCTCCCCTCTCCTCGTATGCTAGTAGACAGAGGTGCTACAACATCGAGCAAAGCAAGAACTTTTGGCATGCTCCTCTGCCTATGACAAGCAGGAGAGTGACCTCTCCTGGCCACTAACCAAAGGAGCGCGACACAATATGAAAATAGAACACATGCGATGGCAAGGTAGGAGGTGGGAGCCGGCTGTCCCTGGCAAGCTACATAGGGCTCAACTGGTGTTGCTGTTTGGCTGTCCATCCCTTCTTAAACAGCGGGACCTGCTCCAAGGGATCCAACAGGCCTATCCCAGTGCCCATCTTCTCGGTTGTTCAACTGCTGGTGAAATCTCTGGTACGCAAGTACTCGACGAGTCATTAGTCGCTACGGCAGTCCAGTTCGAACAGACTGCGCTGCAGGGGGTACGTATCAAGCTCAAAAAGGGCATGAGCGACTTTCAAGCAGGAGGACTCCTGGCGCAGGAGCTTGACAAAGAAGGACTCATTCATATCTTAGTCTTCTCCCGTGGGGTGAATGTTAATGGAAGCGAACTCGTTGCCGGGCTAACTCGCCACTTACCTCCTCATGTTACCATTACAGGGGGACTTTCGGGCGATGGTACGAGGTTCCAGGAGACGCTTATAATCTGGGAGGGTAAGCCAGAGGCAGAGAGTATTGTCGTGCTTGGATTCTATAGTAAACGGCTCCGCGTGAGCTATGGGTCTTTGGGCGGCTGGGAAACCTTCGGTCCCAAACGATTAATTACCCGTTCGGCGGGCAACGTGCTTTACGAGCTAGATGACAAGTTGGCCTTGCCAATGTATAAAGCCTACCTCGGTGAGCATGCGCAAGGTCTGCCTGCTACAGGGTTACTCTTCCCATTATGTCTGCTCACCCCAGATAGTGCTGAACCAGTGGTACGGACGATTTTGTCTGTGAACGAAGCTCAACAGAGCATTACGTTTGCTGGAGACATGCCTGAGGGCATATATACTCGCTTCATGCGAGCCAATTTCGACCAACTGGTGGATGGGGCAGTGGGTGCGGCAAAGACGAGCTATCAACCGATTCGCTCCTCTCCTGATCTGGCTGTGCTCATCAGTTGCGTAGGGCGAAAGCTCGTACTCAAGCAGCGGATCGATGAAGAAGTGAAAGGGGTACGTGCTGTTCTAGGAGACCGTGCTGTGCTCACGGGATTCTACTCGTATGGTGAGATTTCCCCCTTTACACCAGGGGCCATGTGCAAATTGCACAACCAGACGATGACGATCACGACCTTCTCAGAGTGGTAAGCGTTCATCCCGAACTGGTCAGAGCGTTTCCAACAACCATGAGAAGACTGTGTTCACCCTTTCCGTTCACTATCATCGGATCATGTTATGATACGATTTAGCCTGTGAGAGTTGTTCTTCGGTATAGATGGCTCCTCTCAAGTTGGCTTCGTCCAGAATAGTTCCACTTAGATCGGCCTCGCTCAGGTCGGCATCTCCAAGGTTGGCTCTGTGGAGGAAAGTCCCATTCAGGTAAGCCCCGCTCAGGTTGGTCTCGCTCAGGTCTGTTCCATAGAGGTCTGCAAACATGAGGTCAGCTCTATAGAGGTCTACTTTACTCAGGTTGGCTCCCCTCACGTTAGCTCCCCTCAGATTGGCCCGAATGAGTTCGCTCCTGACGAGAAATGCCAGGCTGAGGTTTGCCTTGCTCAGGTTGGTTCGATTCAGGTTAGCCCGGTAGAGGATTGCGCCACTGAGGTTGACCTCACTCAGGTCAGACTCACTCAGATCTATCCTGGAGAGACCAGCTCGGCTGAGGTCCGCCCTGCTAAGGTCTGCGTGGATAAGGTTTGCCTTGATGAGGCTTACGCCGCTGAGGTCTGGTATTATATCTGGATGCGCTTTTCTCCACTGATTCCAGACCGCGACACCCTGTTTGAGAATAAAGTACTGCTGCTGGTTTGCCATGCTATGTGTTTTCCTCTCAGCTAGTTTACCATGTCGTTCCCTCCCAAACTGCCATATTGTTATCCCTGCAATTACCACGCGACTGATTGTAGAGATAACTTTTCCGTTTGTCAATGATCTTCTCCCCAGCGCAGCGGTGATTTCAAGTAGGCCTCGTCTAAGGTCGGTTTATCCCACTTTTTGAGAGTAGCGATATCCTGGTGACGATGCTCAATGTCAGGTGGAACCCTTGTGGTCGCTCTGGCAGGAGTTGCACTTCCTTGCCCACCTCTCATGTTGAAATGGCGATGAAGGGCATCAAGCCTCTTCCATGGTTAACTATAGCATATCGCTGTGAAATAAACGTGAACGGATGAAACGAGTAGGAAGATCGGACGCACTCACAGGACTTGTGAAGATATTTAGGGGAAGGAGGTGGCCTATGATTCAAGCAAAGATCGTCAATGTCGGGGTGGATACGTTGGTGCTCAATGCGTTCTAAATCGATGAACGTGGTGGGATCCGTTTGTGGTAAACGAGATTGTGCGCATCAGCACTGTACATGAATGGCTCATTTTCCTCGATGCGCGACACAAGCAGTAATCAGTCAGGATTTTGAATAGGCAGGCATAATTCAAATCAGCGAGCAGGTGGGAAAGCTAATTTGTGCCGTCCTCTGAAGGATTTTGCACTTCTTTTTGCCAGATTATGAGTAAATATTCCAGATTGCCTGTCAAGAGGGATTATCCGGCAGAGCATCGTCCACGAAAGCAGAATTTGAGAGGGTTCGCAGAGAAATAGAGCACCCCCTTGACAAAATGCGATATATCGTTATAATTAACGATATATCGCATTGTATCGCTATCGATACAGAAAGGAAGAACGAATATGTTTGGTAAGCGTTTCGCCTATGGATTTGAGGGAGCTGGAGATGAGTCCGGGACGCCTCCATGGGTACGACATAGAGGGCATCATCCCCATTTCGGAATGCATGCCGGTCCAGCACGTGAGCGATGGGAGGGTGGTTGGACGCCGCCATGGTTTCAGGATGAGGAGCGGCAAGGACGAGGCCCTCAATTTTTCGCTATGCGCAGGGGACGTGGGCCATTTGGTCCAGGACCTTTTGGGCCGGGGAGTCCGCATTTTGGTCATGGTGGGCCATTTGGGCCCGGTGGAGAAGGAGGCCGCTTTTTTGGACGCGGCGATATGAAATTTGCCTTGCTGCAACTCTTGCAAGAGCGTCCAATGCATGGCTATGAAATGATGAAAGCCCTGGAGGAGAAGTCCGGCGGTTTCTATACACCCAGCCCGGGATCGGTCTATCCTACGCTGCAAATGTTGGAAGATCGCGGTTTCGTCACCTCTAATGAGGTTGAGGGTAAGAAGGTGTATAGCATTACTGATAGTGGTCGTGCGCTGCTGGCTGAACGGCAGAGCGATGAAGAGGACTTTGTCGGGCCCCCCTGGATGCGCGGTCGTGGCCCTGGTGGGCATGGTCTACGCCTGGAAATGAGAGCGCTGAGAACCGAAGCTGCGGAGGTAGGACGTTTGTTTGCTATTGCGGGCAGAATGTCTTTCCAGAACCCGGAGCAACTGGCACACCTGCGCAGTATCATTGAGCGCACTCGTAAAGAGTTGAGTGATCTGATTTACGGTACAGGCTCTCGACAGGAATAGCTTGCTACGGCTGCTTCAAGTTGGTTTAAAGGCCTATTATAACTTGTTTACGTATCACAATTAGGCTATACTGTACACAACGGGAATCGCTTCACCACTCAGTGGGCGCGGTGGCGAAGAGACAAGATATCCCGTTGTATTTTGATCTATCCTTTTCTTCTCTTCCCCCAAGTAGCTTATTCAATCAGTTATTCTATCTATTTTTAAAAAGATGTGTTATACTTGCATATGTTCATTTTGATGTAGGGAGGTATTGCCATTATGTCACACACACAGGACATTGAGTTGCTGCTTCTCCGCGCTCGCCTTAACATCCAGGAGGGCCGTCCGCAGGAGGCTTTAGCTGTACTCGAAACGATTCAGACCGATGATCCCGAACAGCAGCGGGAAATTGCCTATTTATGCGCGTGGTGTTATAGCCAGCAAAGTTGCTGGGTTGAAGCTGTCCATCATCTCTCTTCGTACACGCCGAATAACATAGAAGATAACTGGCGCGACGCGGATCATAACGAGCGTGAACGTCGTGCTTTCTATCTTCTCTGGCTGGGAAATGCCGCTGTAAATCTTTCGCACTACGCGGACGCTTCCCGCCATTATGAGCAGTGTCTCAAGATCCTGCGTGAGCGGCGCGTTCATCTTCCCAGGGTCTTGCTTAAAGCTCGCTGTGGGCTGGGCCTGACCTCTACGATGAATGGGTTTTACCTTGCCGCTATTCAGCACTATGAAGATGCGCTTCAATTATGCAAGGGTAATCTGGAGGGCGAGGACGTTGCGGATATCTATTATGGTCTCGCAGATGCCTACCGGTTAGCAGGCAAATTTGAGCAGGCGTATACGTATGGCAAGATGGCCCTGCGGTTGTATGAGAAAAGATCCCAGCGCTACTGGGAGGGTCGCATACAGAACGTGCTGGGTCGCATTTGCTTCCAGATGGGTCAATACCGGGACGCGGGAGACCATTATATGGAAGCACTTTCCGCAGCTACCCTCGATAACACTCCTGGTATGATGATGCTCAATTTTGCAGCTCTAGCTGATTTGCGCCTGGCCGAGGGCCGCCTGGAGGAAGCGCTTCGTTTCTGTCAGCGTGCCCAGGAGGTGGGAGAGCGTGTAAACGATGATCATTTGTGTGGTCTGATGAACCTGGTCTGTGGAAAAGTTGTGTACACGGAGGCCGAGCACACCCAAGGTGAGCGGCACCAGAAGCTGTTGGAGGAATCTATCCGTTACTTCGAGAAAGCCAGGGAGCAACTTTCCTTGACCCAGGCAACCACTAATCTTGCCGAATTACATGGCCGGTTAGCTCAAGTGTACGAAGAACTGGGACGAAATCAGGAGGCAGTTGTGCATTGGAAAGATGCCTATTCATCGCTCTCTGATCAAAAGGGGCCATCCTGGTGGTATTAGTTAGCCGGCACCCTCACTAAATTCGGGTTGTAGCCGGACAAGCATAATCCCGAACCACAAGACCCAGATGGCAAAGAAGAGGATGGCCGGGGTGGTGAGTATTGCTTGACCGGCATTACCAGCATTGGGTGCAAAAGCAACCTCGACTGCGCTTCCGCTCAGGAGCGCAGCGAGGGCCAGCGCCATGTAGCTGAATATGACCCATATATCCGGCCAAAGATTGCGTCCCCGTCTCGCAATGACTGAGCCGAAAAACAAACATGCTATGGCAAGTAATCCGCCGCCGATGGTGTAGGTGATAAAGGCAAACGTGCCGGAAAAAGCAGCAAAATTGGCAGGAAGTGAGTTCGGGCTAGTCGCGGAAGCGGCGCTGACTAAAAGATAAACAGTGCTTGCCAGCGTCCCTGCCGTGGAGAACAGCAGCCCGAAAAGTCCTCCCCATGCTGCTAATACGGCATAGCCTCTGCCGCGCCAGGCAAAAGCCGGCATACCATCAGGACCCTGGCCCTGTTTAGCCGTTTCATCCTCCTCACTCTCATCCGCCTTTTCGTCCTCGTCCTGCTCCTCGTCCTCGTCCTGCTCTTCAGACCCAAGAATTTCCTGGGCCACGATAATGCGGAACAAGGTGAAAGGAAAGCTGATCATGAAGGCGAAGCCCAGAATGAGCAGTAGACGATAGCCGAGAAATTGCAGGTTATGTGTGTTGATCCAGTGCAGCGTTGCATTCGGTGTTGCCAACGCGGTTCCATAGCCCTGTGGTATAAGGACGAGCAGCTGGTACAACAACACTCCCGGAAAGAGTAGTAATGCGCCAATGATGCAGTACAGGCCGTTGGTATGTAGTTTTGATAAGAATGATCGTTTCATGTTCTTTTTACTTTGTGCTTTGAATAGTATCTTAGTTGCTCGCGTCTGTCAACAATCATCCGAGCAATCCCTATGGCTGTTGTGAAGTCCTTTCTTCCCCACCCCCAAAGGAAGGTAGAAGGTGGGGACACCCCACACCCCGCCAAGGGGCTAGCGCCCCTTGGAACCCCCTATTCATGTTGAGATTGTGCTTGTGATCTGACCTTGTGGTGAACTTCCATCAGATACTGTTTTGCGTCGCGGCGAGTGCGAATGTTCAGATATTTCGCGGTTCGCTGCTCTAGGGTTGGGGAGGGTCGGGGGAGCGTCTGTCCTCGGCGTGGCGAGTGAGAAGAGGTGATTCAAGGAGTGTGCATGCTTATCGCGTTCGGTTAAGGGCTGCAAGCCAAAAATATTCTCAACGGTGGCAAGTGCCGAGGTGTGATCATAAACGGTATGATCGAGGGTGTTCCTGGGAATAAGAGGCGATACTACGATGGCAGGGACTCGCACACCCAGCTGCGTAAAATCAAACGAGAAGCGGTTGTTTTCCGGGTCGGTCGGCTTATCGCCAGGGGCAACCGTCTGCGGTGGAGGCACGTGGTCGTAAAATCCACCATGTTCATCGTAGGTGATGATGAGTACGCTGCTTTCCCAGTGGGGTGAGTTACGTATCGTCTCGTAGATATTTTTTATAAGGGCTTCGCCGCGTGTGATATCATCTTTGGGATGTTGCGAATTGCCGCATACAAAGTCCGACGTAGTGTGATAATCCGGTTCGATAAAGGCATAGGCTATGGCGTAACCAGGATTCTGTACCTGGCTGCTGAAGTCTTCGAAGTCTCGCAAGCGTCCTTCGGCAAGACGCACGGTCATGCCGCTAATGGCAAGGGTTTGGGGGAATGAATCGCCCTTATAGATAGTCCAACTGATCCCTTCGTCGTCGAGCCGGTCATAGATGGTCCCATTGTCAAATTTATAGCCATTGAAGAGGATGGAACTGGTAATATTGGCCGTTGATGGACTGTGGTCCAGGCCACCTGACGATGCTGCATGAATGAAGAAACGGTTAGGCCATGTCGGCCCCGGCATGGAGGAAAACCAGTGATCGCACACGGCAAATTCTCGTGCCAAGGTTGTAAGCACGGGAAGTTGGTCTGGAGCATAACATTTCATTATCTCACCTGGATGTGCCGGATCGACGGTGGCGTAGTCCGCGACGAAGCCGCTGTTGTCGATGTGGGAGAAATTGCCTTTGACTCCACAGAGTTGTACCTTGACATCGGTAAACTCATGGCCTGGATCATAGGGCATCGCCCAGTCGGCTGGAGAGGAAACAAAGGCTTTATTTCCCTGTGGATCGAGATTCCAATCCTGAGCCGGATCCAGTCCCTCGACGGTAGTAGGCTGTCCTGTAAAGGCATCGATGCCCTGTAGATTGGAAAAGCCTAGCAGGTGGTCGAAGGACCTGTTTTCTAACATGAGCACAAACACGTGTTTGATGCGATCTGGTTTCTCTTTGTCGCGGGCAACAAGCCTGCAAGCTCCCCACATCAGTTGTGTGCCGAGCAGCCAGAAAACATTGACCAGGTTGGCAAAAAGGAGGCAGGCATATTTGGCAATGCTATAGAAAGCCACGCTGGCCCAGTTTCCGTTTTGCTTTATGCCGTTGTCAGCCCACTGTGTGCATTTATAGGTAATCTCGACCAACCAGCGACTTCGTGTGCGATCGGCCTGTAATTTACGATACCCACAAAGAGACATCCATTCACCTCATTTTTTCTTTTTATTGCCTCGTGCAATTTCAATAACCCTTTTCGGGAAAGGAGGAAAGGATTGGGGACACTGGGGTACCCCGGCAAACCCCGCCAGGGGAGTACCCCTGGACCCCCTTTCCCCTAATAGGTCCATTGATTCTGCACTAGCACTGCTCCCTCACCTTTTGCATTTCGGGATAGATGGCATAATGATAACACGAAAAAGTAGAGTATAAGGTGGTTGCAACTTCAGACAGGAAAGTTCTAGATCGGGAGCGTCAGAACATTATGTCCCTCACGACCAGGTTGTACCAGGTGCGAAATGAAGAGTTCCACCACGAATGGTTTATCGTAGAGAGGCTGGCGTTGTTCGTTCAAGAAAAAGATATGCAGACGATCGCGTCGTCCACTCGGACCATTGGCCAGAGGGCGCATAGGGATCATTACCTCGGCTACGTAGCCGTTGGCAGGAACAGTGACCAGGGCTCGCTGCACGATATAAGCATAACTCTGGTAAAGAGCGGAACGTACCTCGATCAACACTTTATCACCATGGACGAGCGCACTCAGCCCTGCGGGCTCGGCACCCCTCTTAGCTCCAGGTGGGAGTACCGGCTCGTCTCGCCCCATCACGTGCATGCGAATGGTATATCCCTGATCCGGTTGTACGCGCAGCGGAGTTTCAATAATAGCCGCTGACGTTGTCACCTGCTGCGGTTGGCCCAGGATAAAGCGTTGTAATTGCCTGAACCACGATTGCTCAACTGGGGTTTGAGGTGTCAGGTCAAATCCATAAGGAACAGGAGCTTTCTGGCCAGGTTCTACCTTCTTACTTTGAGGTTTGATTGCTGG
>WNFT01010245.1_pt1 | contig 12404 bp, 10 predicted proteins | sample 5400191 | NCBI WGS metagenome assembly WNFT01 (sample SAMN13153359, study PRJNA577476) | soil metagenome | isolation source: 80 cm saprolite under Madrone tree | place: USA:California | collected 2016-06-14
GTCCAACCCGAACTTCTCCGCTTCGGCCAGAAGCGCCTTGTCTTGCAGCGTGGCCGCGAGTGCCCCGCGCAGAGCTGCGACGCGATCGGCTGGAACCCCCGGCGGCACCAGATAGGGACGACCGAAGAGGTTCTGGCTGTAGATCATCTCCATGACCTGTCGATCCTCCTCGGTTTTCGCGAATGTGATCGTCAGCGGCACGCCCATCTTGTTCATCTCAGGGTGGCCCCGGAGGTCCTCCTGTGCGAGCAGGCGCACGAAGCCGCTGTTGATCCAGTCGCGCTGCTGGGTCGCAAGGCTCGACCAGTCCATGCCGCACATGCCCTGGACTTCGTTGCGTTCCATCGCGACGATAATTTCGCGGCTGCCGGCGTACCCGCCGATGAGGCGCAGCTTCACGCCGAGCACATTGATCAACATGATGGGCAATTCCCGGAGCGACGCGCCTTCGCCGCTGGTACCGATGATCACCTCCTTGTCGAAGACCTCCTGAAATGTCTTCACCGGCGCGTCGGAGCGGACCACGCAAAGATACACGCTTCTGTTGGCGCTTCCGAGCATGATGAACTTCGAGGGATCGTATGGCACGGTTTGGTCGGAAATGAGCGGCCAGGTGATCGCTCCCGCCTGCACCGCGCCGATGGCAGTGCCGTCCCTGGACGCCTGCAGCGCGACGTAGGACGCGGCCTTGGTGCTGCCCGCGCCCGGGATGTTCTGCACGACGATCGTCGGATTGCCAGGAATGCGTCTTGCGAGATGACGCGCAACGAGGCGCGCATAGGTGTCGTATCCGCCGCCCACTGCCGAGCCCACCGTGATGGTGACGGTCTTGCCCCGATAGAAGGCTTCAACCGCATCCTGCGCCGGGGCGGCGTTTGCCGTGAGGCACGCGGCGGCGAAGACAAGGGCACATGGCAGACGGTACGACATGCGGGATCCTCTGCTTCGGCAATGCAGGATTGGAGCGGCCCCGATTTGGCAGTATACTTCGACCTTCAAACGCGCGCAGCCAGGCACGACCGGCACGAAAGAGGCGTCGGGGGAAGAATTTATGCAAACGACCGCCACCACCTTGCATAAGACACCCGCCACCTTCGCCGTGCGGCCGCTCTCTCCCGCGCTCGGCGCGGAAATTTCGGGCATCGATCTGCGCGATCCGATTGACGACGCGCTCAAGCAGAAATTCCTCGACGCATGGCACCAGCATCTGGTGATCCTGCTGCGCAATCAGACGCTCGACGAAGATGCCCAGGTGCGCTTTGCCGAGACGTTCGGCCCGCCGGCGAAAACCACCTCCGGCCGCACATTCAGCGTAAAGCATCCGTCGGTGATGCTGATCTCGAACATCCGCGAGGACGGCAGACCGATCGGGGCGCTGCCCGACGGCGAAATGCATTTCCACACCGACCAGTGCCACCAGGAAATCCCCGCCAAGGCGACGATGCTCTACGCCATCGAGATCCCGAGCAAGGGCGGCAACACGCTGTTCGCCAACGCCTACATGGCCTATGAGACGCTGCCCGAGGACATCAAGCAGCGCACCGCGGGCCGCCGCGCGCTCAACGCCTACACCACGGATACGACGCTGCGCACCGCGAACTATGACGATGCCAAGTCGTCGTACTGGCATCCGGTGGCGCGTACGCATCCGGCAACAGGACGCAAGGCGCTCTATATCAACCGCCTGATGACGCGCGAGATCGAAGGCCTGCGGCGGGAGGAAAGCGACGCGATCCTGCAGAGGCTCTTCGATCACCAGGAGCAGCCGAAGTTCGTCTACGAGCATGTCTGGCGCCCCGGCGACATCCTGATGTGGGACAACCGATGCACGCTGCACGCGCGCACGGATTTTTCGGCCGGGGAGCGGCGTTTGTTGCGGCGCGTGACCATTCTCGGCGAAAAGCCGGTGTAGGAACGTATAAGTCGGGTTGGTCAAGGCCGTCGCGGGAGCGACAGGAGCGAACCAAATGACACCGCGGAACATCAATCGAAATCTCGGCTCCGGGATTGCGGCGGGGGCCGTGCTGCTCCTTGCCCAGTCTGCCGTGGCACAGAACAACGGCTCGGTGCAGGGCGTCATCAGCGACGCATACGGTCAGCCGGTCGCCGGAGCCATGGTGAAGTTGAGGCACGAACTGCGCCGTTTGACCTTCATGGTCGTCAGCCGCGAGCAGGGCCGATTCGAGGCGAAGGATCTTCCTCCCGGCCAGTACAGCCTCCAAGCCATCGGCGGCAATATGCAGAGCCCCTGGTTCGACGCCGCGCACGTCGCCGCCGGCGGCGGCACCGCCAAGGCCATCCTCGCGCTCAACTACCATCGCGGCCCCGACCTCCCGGCGGCCTGGCCGCAACGCATCCCGGAAGGGCAGGTGCGCCTCGTCTCCGTCGATCCCAAGGACCTGCCGGAAGGCGAAGGCAAAACTCTGGTCGCCGAGAAGTGTGCGAGCTGCCATGACCTGCGGCGCGTCGTCGTCAAGCGCTCCAACCGCGACCACTGGGCGCACACTACCGCGCGAATGCGCACACGCATGACGACCGCGAACATTCCCGATCTGACCGACGCGGAATACAACACGATCGTCGACTATCTGGTCGAGAAATTCCCGGAGGTGCAGCCCTACGATGCCAACAGCCGCCTGCCGCGCACCTTGCTGTCCGGCAAGGCCGTGAGCTACCGCGCGGTGACCTATGAGCTCGTCAACACGCATGCCGAGCCGCATGACGTGGCGGCTGATCCGCAGGGCAATGCCTGGGTCTCCGAGCGCGCCGGCAAGCTCGGTAAGTTCGATCCGAGGGCGCTCACGTTCACCGAGCGCGACACTCCGCCCGGCCCGGCCGCGAAAGATCGCCAGAGCCTCGGCAATCCGCAGATCGATTCCAAGGGTATCCTCTGGGTCGCTGATGGGCCCAACAGCCGCTGGCTCAGCTATGACACCAATACCGACAGGTTCCTCGCCTTTGCCTTTCCGCGCGGAAAGGGCAATGCCGGCGGCAACAGCATGGCGCTGCATCCCGATGGCACCGTCTGGGCGACCGGCGGCGGCAAGGAAGCGCGCCAGCTCTACCCGGAGAAGGCGGAGTTCAAGTTCTATGAAGCCCCGGCCGCCAAGACGCACCGAAATCCGGGCGCCTACGGCCTAGCCATTGCCGGCGACCAGTCGGTGTGGTTCGCCGAGGACGAGACCGACCTGATGGCGCGCGTCGACCCCGTCACCGGCAAGGTCGACGAATACAAGATCCCCCACCAGGGCCATGCCTATCCGCGCCGCATGAACAGCGATGCCAACGGCGACCTCTGGGTGGCGCTCTGGAACGCCGGCAAGCTCATGAAGGTCGACCACAAGACCAAGCAGATGACCCTCTATACGCCGCCGACCCCGACCGGCGGCCACTATTCGGTGGTGGTGGACAAGAAGCAAGGTTATGTCTGGGTCAGCGAGCATCAGGTTGACAAGATCGCCCGCTTCGACCCCAGGACCGAAGAGTGGGTCGAATTCCCGCTGGCCCAGGCTGAATCCGACCCGCGGCGCATCGACATCGATCCGACCAACCCAAACCGTATCTTCTTCAGCGGCAATACGCCGGGCCGCGTCGGCTTCGTGGAAGTTTTGCCGCAGTAAGGGCGGCGCCAGTGCAGCTCAGGTCTATCGCGATCACACCTCGTAGAGCTTTTGCTCCGACTTGTGCAGGTGCTCGATCGAACCGTCCTCGTGGATCAGGAAATTGTCGCAGATGAAGACGAAATTCGTTTTGGTGGGAAAGCCGGGATGCACCGCGACGTTCATGTGGGCTGCGAGCGGCATGGTCTCGTCGGATCGCAGCAGCGGCCGCTCGACCAGGTCGTAACCCTGGCTGTGGCCATAGAGGCGCAGCTCCGGCGGCGCGCCTCGGCTTGCCATGAAATCGTTATGCGAGGCGTAGATTTCCGCGCATGACGCGCCGGGCTTGAGCTTCGCGACCGTGTGCCGCTGCGCGTCGCGCACCACCGCGAAGGCATCGCTGAGCTCCTGCGACGCCTCCCCCAAAACCATGGTGCGCGCAAGCTCGGCGTATTGGCCGCCCGGGCCGTTGATCCGGCCCTGGTAGTGGCGGCCGCGCAGGATGGCCGGCTGCCCGAGCGGGGCCGACGAGCCGCGGAACAGGCCCTGCTCGCTGCCCATGCGCTCGCCCTCGTATTGGGCGAGCGCAGAGAGGTCGCTGTCGCGCATGCCCGGCTCGATCGCCGCCACGACCTTTGCGAACTGGGCGTCCTGCATGGCGGCCGCGCGCCGGATGAGCGCAATCTCCTCCTTGCTCTTGATGGCCTTGATCCGGTCGACGAAGTCGGAGGCGTCGACGAACTTGGCGCCCGGAACCGAGGCCTCGATCAGGCGCACCAGGTCATGGGGCAGGCGCCCGCGCCCGAGCCATCCGATCGTCTTGCAGCCGCGGCGCTTGAGCTCCTGCGCGGCAAGGACCGCGTCATATTCGAGCGTATAGGAGACCGAGAAGAAGGATGGACTGTAGACGACCTCGCCGACCCCGGGATTGAGCGGGTCGCTGCCATCGAGCTTGTCGCGACGGTCGTGGGCGCCCATTTCCACGACCGTCATCAAATCCGAGCGATGGAAGATGACGGTGCGCGGATAGTCGTTGTGCGCAGGCACGTCGGTGAACCATTTGACGTAGCCGCCGAGCCAATCGCTGGCGTTCTGCATGACCAGCGCATCGATGCCGCGTCCGGCCATCTCCTTGCGCACGGCGGCCCAGCGCCGCTCGAGCTCCTGGTTGGAAATCCGGGTTTCGACGCGTTCGGCCTGAGACATGACATGCTTGCCTTGAATACTTGCCTTGTTTGCTCACATGCGCACGATGTAGCGCATTCGCTCGGGCGCCCCCGCCACGAAGGCGCGAAGGTTTTCGATCAGCAGCGGCAACACCTGCTCGGCATAAATGTCGCTCATGCCGCCGACGTGAGAGGTGATGATGACATTCGGCAAATCCCACAGCGGGCTTACGGGCGGCAACGGCTCCAGGTGGAAGACGTCGAGCCCGGCTCCGGCGATTCGCCCGGCCGCGAGCGCGCGCGTCAGCGCGTCCTCATCGACGATGTCACCGCGCGCGAGATTGATCAAGACGCCTGTCGGCTTCATGGCGTCGAGAACGCTGCCGTCGACGAGATGATGCGTCTCTTTCGCATAGGGCAAGAGGATGACAAGGAAATCCGCCTCGCCCGCGGTTTCGCGCAGCCGCTCGCGGGGATGAATCGCATCGAAGCCCGGCGCCGATGTGCGGGCCGAGCTGATCCCGATCACCTTCATGCCGAAGGCCCGGCAGCGCTTGGCAAGCTCTTCGGCAATCAGCCCGACGCCGAGCAGCACCACGGTCTTGCCCGCCAGCAGCTGCTGCGGCTCGCGCTCCCAGCGTTTCTCGCGCTGGCTCTGCAAAAGCCTGCGAATATTGCGCGCGAAGCCGAGCATGAAAAGGAACGCGAGCTCCGACATCTGCGATCCGTGGAAACCGCGCGCCGCCGCAATGATGACGCGTGGCGGCAGATTGGGCAGCGCCTCGATGTGGTCGGTTCCGGTGGTGAGCGCCTGGATCAGTCGCAGGCGCGGCATGGCGGAAACGAGGTCGGCGGTGATCTCGTCGGTGCGGATGAGGAGGATTTCGCTGTCGGCGCAGCTCTTCAGCGCGTCGGTGGCGAGGGTCGCGGCGCGAAAGCGGAGCTGGGGAAAATGCGGGGTCAGTCTTTCGACAAAAAAATCGCAATCCCTCCCCACGATCAGGACCTCGGATTTCATCGATCGCTCCTGCTCCCGATGACCAGAACCTGCATTGTCTTCGACCCCCGTCATCGTTCGTCGCCAGCAAGCCCCGGTCTTTCAACAGGTTTCTTCATGGCTTGAATTGGAGACGATAGGCGCTTAATCTGACCGGTCAGACTGGTTAGGAGAGGCGCCGTGGACAACAGGTGGCAAATGCAGGACGCCAAGGCGAAATTCGGCGAACTCGTGCGGCGTGCCGCCACCGAGGGGCCGCAGATCGTCACCTACCGCGGCGCCGACACGGCCGTCATGTTGTCGATCGAGCAGTATCGGAGCCTTGCAGCGGCCAAGCCGAGCTTTGTCGATCACCTCTTGTGCGGGCCGAAGCTCGACGACGAACTGATCGATCTGATCAACGACCGATCTCCCGATGCGGGGCGAGAGATCGATCTGTGAGCTTCCTCCTCGACACCAATGTGATTTCCGAGGCCCGGCGCAAACGCGCGTCTCCCCAGGTGACATCCTGGTTCCAGCGCGTTGACCCGACGAGTCTCCATATCAGCGTGCTGACCTTGGGCGAGATTGCCAAAGGCGCGGCGAGGTACGCCAAGCGCGACGTGGCGCAAGCCGCTGTGCTTGCGCAATGGCTGGATGCTACGCGGCGCGACTATGCCGACCGGATCATCCCGATCGATATCGAGATTGCGGAGACATGGGGCCGGCTCGACGCACTGCGTCCATTGCCAGTGATCGATGGACTTCTGGCTGCCACGGCGCTGGTGCGCGACATGACGTTGGTGACTCGCAATCTGCGAGATATTGCCGACACCGGCGTCACGGTGCTCGATCCTTGGGAAGCGTGAGCGCGGCAAAGGCTCATTCGATTGGATTGCAGTTCCCGGCCGCAGCGTCCAAAATCGGCGAGGCAATATCCGTTTCCAGGGTGTCGTGATGCGAAAGCCCATCTTTGGCGCGGCGGCCGCCGTCGCCGCCTTGTTGTCCGCGCTCGGCCCGGCGCCCGCGCAGCAGGACGCCGAGGATGTCACGCTGGCTTATCCCAACGTGGCCTTCACCTTCGCGACTTCCTATATCGCCGAAGACCTGGGCCTGTTCGCCAAGCGAGGGTTGCGCGTCAAGCCGGTGGTGATTGCGGGCATTGCCGCGACCAATGCGGTGATCGCGGGCAGCGCGGACTTCGCGCTCGCCTCGACCGCGACCACGACGCGTGCCGCCGCCCGCGGGCAGCGACTCATCGCCATCGCCAACCTCGCCGACAAGCCGGTGGTGCAGGTCGTGCTTCGCAAGGATCTGGCCGCCGCGGTCAATTTCGATCCCAAGGCGCCGCTCGCAGATCGCACGCGAGTGCTGCGGGGGCGCACGCTGGCGGTCGACGCCATCAACTCCATCATTCACGGTTATGTGCTGCTGCTGGCGAAGCGCGCGGGCCTCGACGCGAATCAGATCCGCATCTCGCCGATGGCGCCGGCGAGCGCGTTGGCCGCGTTCCAGGCCCGGCAGATCGACGGTTTTGCGATGTCGATGCCGTGGCCGCTCGATCCGGTTCTCGCCGGCCACGCGACATTGATCGCGAGCGGCGCCGACGGCGATCCTGCCGACATGACGCCGTTCGGCCAGGCGGTCGCGATCGTGAAGCCGGAGACCTGCGAGAGGCGCAAGACCGCCTGCATGAAGATGGGCCGTGCGCTCGCGGATGCAGTCGACTTCCTCCACGATCGCCCGGTCGAGACGCTCGCGCTGTTGAAGAAACGCTTCTCGACCTTGGACGACAAGGTGCTGGTCGCGGGCTTCGAGCAAATCCGCAAGGCAGCGCCGCGTCCGCCGATCGTCGTCAAAGCCGCTTTGGAGAATGGCGAGCTCTACAACATCGAGGCCGGGCTGCTCAAGCCCGAGGAGAAGCTCAAATCCTATGAGGGACTCTATACCGACGAATACGTGCGGTGAGGAGCGCCGATGACACTCGGCCGACAGGCAAAGGAATTGGAACGATGACGATCCGCAAGCTTGCGCCGATCGGGTTTCTTGCGATGGGCGTGACCGCGGGCGCGCCGCCGCTCCATGCGCAAGCGGCGCTGGAAGATGTGATGGTCGCGGTGCCGAACTTCACCTTCACGCTCACCCCGACGCTGGTCGCCGAAGAGCTTCGCCTGTGGGAGAAGCATGGCCTGCGCTTCAAGATGATCCAGATCCAGGGCGTCGGCGCGACCAATGCGGTCATCGCCGGCAGCGCGGATTTCGCGCAGGCGGGCGGATCGACGCTCACGCGCGCCAATGCGCGCGGCCAGAAGCTCGTCGCCATCGCCAACACGGCGGAGCGCAACATCGTCGCGATCACCTTGCGCAAGGAGTTCGCGCCAGGTTTCGATCCCAAGGCTCCGCTCGAGAAACGGGCGCAGGCGCTGCGCGAGCGCACGCTCGGCGTCGGATCGCTGCAGGCCAATCCGCACGCCTATTTGCGGGTCGTCGCCGCCCGCGTCGGCATTGATCCCGAGAGCATCCGCGTCACCGCGCTGGAAGGCAATGCGCAGCTCGCCGCATTCGGGTCGAAGGCGATCGACGGCATGTCGAACAGTCCGCCGTTCCCGATGAAGCCGGTGCTCGACGGTCTCTCGGTCGTGATCGCGAACGGCCCCGACGGCGACCCGCCGAACGCGATCAATTTCGCCTATAACGTGGTGCTCACGCGGCCGGAGACCTGCGAAAGACGGAAATCGGTATGCGTGAAGATGGGCCGCGTCTACAAGGACGCCGTCGCCTTTATTCTCGACCATTCGAAGGAAACCGTCGCGATCCTGCAAAAGCGGTTCACGACGCTCGACCGCGCCTTGATCGAGGCCGCCTTCGAGCAGATTCGCAAATCGACACCGCGCATTCCTTCGGTGACGCGGGAGGCGCTCGAAAATGCCGACGACTTCAATGTCGAAGCCGGGTTCATGAAGAAGGAGGAGAAGCTCAAGTCCTACGAGGGGCTATTCACCAACGAATTCGTAAAGTGAGGCATGACGAACAGTTTACCGGTTTTGATCGTGGGGGCGGGGCCGGTCGGGCTCGCGCTTGCGGGAGATCTCGGCTGGCGCGGCGTGCCGTGCATGCTGATCGAGAGAACCGACGGCGCGATCGAGCAGCCGAAGATGGATCTCGTCGGCGTGCGCACGATGGAGTTCTGCCGCCGTTGGGGCATCGCCGATTGGGTAAGGGATGCGCCTTATCCCGGCGACTATCCGCAGGACTATGTCTGGCTCACCGCGCTCAACGGATTCGAGCTCGGGCGCGAGCCCTTCCCCGGCCGCGCCTTCGAGCCGTGTCCGCCGCAGAGCCCGCAGAAGCGCGAACGCGTGCCCCAGGACATGTTCGATCCGATCCTCAGGCGGTTTGCGTCCTCCTTCGAGCACGTGAATCTTCAATACAATTCCGAACTCGTTGCGTTCGCGGAAGAACCGGACCTCGTGCGCGCGACCGTGCGTGACACCGCAACCGGCGCGACCCGCACGATCACGGCCGATTATCTGGTCGGCGCCGACGGCGGCGCAAGCACGGTGCGTGAGGGCGCCGGCATCACCATGAGCGGCACTGCGGCGCTCACCTACACCACCAATGTGCTGTTCCGCTGCGCCGACTTTCCCTCGCTGCACGACAAGGGCAAGGGCTACCGTTTCATCTTCATCGGGCCGGAAGGCACCTGGCTGACCGTCGTCGCGGTCAATGGTGGCGATCGCTTCCGGATGTCGATCGTGGGCTCGCCCGACAAGGTGACCCACGGCGAAGCCGATATCCGGGCCGCGCTCCGCCGCGCCGTGGGTCGCGACTTCGACTATGAGATTCTGTCCATCATGCACTGGGTGCGGCGCGAGCTTGTCGCCGACAGCTATGGGACCAAACGGGTCTTCATCGCCGGGGACGCGGCGCATCTGATGTCCCCGACCGGCGCGCTTGGAATGAACACCGGCATCCAAGATTCGGTTGATCTCGGCTGGAAGCTCGAAGCGGTCCTGCGCGGCTGGGGCGGGCCGCGGCTCCTGGGCAGCTATGGGATCGAGCGCCGGCCGGTCGCGTTGCGCAATGTCGCGGCATCGACCGCCAATCTCGGGCGCATGCTCTCGACCCGCACCCGGCGGCCGCCGGCGGAAATATTCGAGGCCGGGCCGAAGGGAGACGCCGCGCGCAAGGATTATGGCGAGTGGTATAGCCAAACCATGCGGCACGAATGGTTCATGAACGGCTACCACCTCGGATACCGCTACGACGACTCGCCAATCGTGTGGCCCGACGGCACGCCGGCGCCGCCGCTCGAAACGTCGACCTATACCCAGACCGCGCGCCCGGGAGCGCGCGCGCCTCATGTCTGGCTGCCCGACGGCCGCTCGACGCTCGATCTCTACAGCCGCGGCTTTGTGCTCCTTCGCCTCGGCGGGGATGCGCCGGCAGGCGAGAGCCTCGAGCACGCGGCCGGGGAGAAGAATGTGCCATTCCAGATCGTGACGCTTGACGTGCCCGAGGTGGTCAAGGCTTACGACCGCCGGCTTGTGCTGGTGCGGCCGGATGGCCATGTGGCATGGCGGGCCGATGCGGAGCCCGAGGACGCGCGCGCCGTCATCGACCTCGTGCGCGGCGCGGCTCCGGTGGTCGGCGTGGGACGGGCGGACCTTGAGGTTGCATCCTAGCTCGGTCAGAATCGGTGGCAGAAAAGGGTCAGGTCATAAGGATCAAGTCATGAAGCACGACCCCCAATCGCCCTATTATTCCGAGCTCGGCCGCCTGAGCTTCTCGCCCGGCTGGGCGCGGCCCGAGCCTTCGATGTGGCCGGTGCCGAAGCCGAAGTTCCGGCCGGCGGTATGGCGGTTCGCCGCGGCCAAGGTGGCGCTCGACGCGTCGGGCGATCTCGTTCCCGCCGAGCAGACCGAGCGGCGCAACCTCATCATGGTCAACCCGATCGAGGGCAACGTCTACGCCACCACCCGCCACCTCGTGGCGGCCTACCAGTGCGTATTGGCGGGCGAGACCGCGCGCACCCACCGCCATACGCCGGCGGCGCTGCGGCTCGTGCTGCAGGGGAAGCCCGGCACCTACACGGTGGTCAACGGCGCCCGCATCGACATGGCGCCCGGCGACGTCGTGCTCACGCCTTCGTGGAGCTGGCACGGCCATGTCAACGAGACCGACGAGACCAGCTACTGGATCGACTTCCTCGACATCCCTTTCGTGCAACTCAGCGAGGCCATGTTCTTCGAGCAATATCCCGCCGGCGGGCTCGAGCCGGTCAAGACCCATGGCCCGACGCCGTTCCGCATTCCTTCAGGCGATGCGCTCGGACCGGGCCGCGAGGCCAAGACGGTCGAGATCGCCAAGGACATCATGCCCACGATCGCGCTCCATCTGCTGCGGCAACCCAAGGGCGGCCGTATCGAGGTGGCGAAGGCCACGACCAACAATCTCTACGCCGTGGTCAGCGGGAAGGCTCGCTTCACCGCGGAGGGCGGAACGTCGGAGATGCTCGGACCGGGCGATGTCATCGCCGTACCCTGCTGGCATGCCCACAGCATCGAGGCTCCGGAAGACACCGTTGTTTTCCGGGTATCGGACGAGCCGCTGCTGACCAAGCTCGGGCTCACGCGAACCGCGGACGCTTGAGCTTTCTGCTTCGTTGCCGGCTTGACCAGGGCTGGCAAGGTCACCTCTGATGGTCATGCCCGGCGAAGGCGGGGGGCCGGGAGACACCGAACGGGAAGGGGGCTCCGTGCGCTATATCGACGCGTTCAATCATTTCTTTCCGAAGCGCTATTACGAGGCGCTTTTGGATACGCCGGCTGGATCGAAGGATCTCGGCAAGCGCGTCCGGGGAATTCCGGCGCTTTCCGATCTCGATGAGCGGCTGCGGGTGGTCGATCAATTCGACGATTATTCGCAAGTCCTTTCACTCGGCCTGCCTCCGGTGGAGCGCCTGTGGGGCCACTACAAATCGGCCGAGATGGCACGGATCGGCAACGACGGGCTTGCGGAAATCGTCGCCAAGCATCCCAAGAAATTCGGCGGCTATTCCGCCATGCTGCCGATGAATGTGCCGGAGGAGGCCGTCGCGGAGGCCGAGCGCGTGCTCAAAAACGGCGCCAATGCAATCCAGATCGGGACCAATGTGAACGGCGCGCCGCTCGACGAGCAGCAGTTCTGGCCGATTTTCGAGGTCATCGCGAGATCCGGCAAGCCGATACTCCTGCATCCCGCGCGCACGCGCGAGATGCCGGACTTCCCCACCGAGAAGCACTCGAAATATGAAATCTGCAGCGTGCTCGGCTGGCCATTCGAGACCGGGGCGGCGCTTGCGCGGCTGGTCTTTTCCGGAATCATGGACCGCTATCCGAACCTCAAGGTCATCGCGCATCACCTCGGCGGAGTCATTCCCTATCTCGAGGGACGTGTCGGGCATAGTTGGGACCAGTTGGGCGCGCGCACCTCGGACGAGGACTATGCGGCGTTGCTCAAGCGGCTCAAGAAGCGCCCCTACGACTATTTCAAGGGTTTCTACGGCGATACCGCGGTCGAGGGCGCCCGCGCCACAACCGTCTGCGGCATTGACTTCTTCGGCGCCGACCACGTGCTGTTCGCGTCCGATTGTCCCTTCGACAAGGAGAAGGGGCCAGGCTA
>WNFT01010597.1_pt1 | contig 12404 bp, 10 predicted proteins | sample 5400191 | NCBI WGS metagenome assembly WNFT01 (sample SAMN13153359, study PRJNA577476) | soil metagenome | isolation source: 80 cm saprolite under Madrone tree | place: USA:California | collected 2016-06-14
AGGCGTTGGGCCACCACGGTGTCTTCGCTTCCGAGATCGATGACGACCTTGCCGAGTTGTACGACCAGAACTTCGGTTTGCGCCCGCATGGCGACATCAGGACCCTTGAAATTGCGTCGGTTCCCGCCCATGACATCCTGTGCGCCGGCTTCCCTTGTCAGCCGTTCTCAAAGGCGGGAGATCAGCACGGACTTGAGTGTCCCCAATGGGGTGACCTGATCGGTTACGTGATCCGGATCCTCCGCACGCGCAGGCCGCGCTACTTCATCATCGAGAACGTCCCCAATCTCGTCCGGCACAAGCAGGGAAAGACCTGGCAAAGCATCGAGCATCGTCTCCGGCTGGCCGGCTACAGCGTCAGCGACGCGATTTTGTCCCCGCATCATTTTGGCATCCCGCAGATCCGCGAGCGCGCATACATCGTCGGTTGCCGCAACGGCCTCGAAGGGTTCTCCTGGCCCACTCCTCTGGAAGAGCCGCAGCTGTCAATTCGATCGATTCTGGATAGCGATCCCGATGACGCCAAGCAACTGCCGCCGACCTTCATCAAGTACCTGAAAGCCTGGCAGGCGTTTCTGAGGCGATTCCCCAAGGATGAGCAACTACCTTCGTTCCCGATCTGGGCGATGGAGTTCGGTGCGACGTATCCATATGCGGATGAGTCTCCCACGGGAGCAGGACTTACGAAGATCCGTGCATTCAGGGGAAACTTCGGTTGCTCCCTGCGCGGCCTTTCGCGTCAGGAAGTTCTCGAAGCTTTGCCGGCATATGCGCGCGATCCCGTGGAGTCCTTTCCACAGTGGAAGATCGATTTCATCCGCCAGAATCGCGAGCTGTATAGACGCCACAAGAAGTGGATCGATCAGTGGCTCCCGTCCATCCGCGAATTTGCGCCCAGCTTCCAGAAATTCGAATGGAACTGCCAGGGCGAGGCAAGAAACATCTGGCGCTATGTCATTCAGTTTCGGGCGTCAGGCATCCGGCTCAAGCGGCCGACTACCGCACCCTCGCTTGTGGCGATGACGACAAGCCAGGTCCCCGTCATCGCGTGGGAGCGGCGCTACATGACGATCCGCGAATGCAGTCGCCTCCAGAGCATGGGGACGCTTCGCTATCTCCCCGAGACGCAAAGCGGCGCTTTCAAGGCGCTCGGGAACGCTGTCAACGTCGATGTGGTCAAGAAAATCGCCCGCCAGCTTCTGAAATTGGAAGAAACACGGCGACCGGCCCCGGTCAGCCGCGGTGGAGTGCGTGCTGGGTACAACGGTCGAGCAAACGCGGCGGTGCGCGTCGCCTGACCTCATCAGCACAGGAAGCAAAGGAACAGAATAATTGACTTTGAAGAAGGTAGACATCCGACCCGGCGTCAGCGTTCTGGCGGTCCTTCGCCACCTCAACTACAGGCCCTGGTTCGCGCTGGGCGAGTTCGTCGACAACGCAGTCGAAAGCTTCACCAGGCACCGCGCCGCCTTGGAGAAAATTGAAGGCAAGGGCATCAAGCTTCGCGTGGACATCGATGTTGAAACCACTACGCCGGCGAGGATTTCGATTCGTGACAATGCCGCCGGCATCGCCGAGACTGAATACGCGAGAGCTTTTCGCCCGGCCGCGATCCCGCCGGACCGCTCCGGGCTGGCAGAGTTCGGCATGGGCATGAAGAGCGCGGCCTGCTGGTTTGCGCCGCGCTGGGGTGTTCGCACCTCGGCGCTCGGAGAGCCGGTCGCCCGCACGATCGACTTCGACATCGTCAACATCGTCAACGATGACATCCAGGAACTCACGATCCGTGAGAAGGCCGAGAAAGCCAATGGCCACTACACGGAGGTGATCCTCGAGGATGTCTTCCACGCTCCGGTCGGCCGTACCGTAACCAAGATCAAGGAGCACCTGGCCGATATCTACCGCGCATTCATCCGCGATGGCCTGCTCGATCTGCGCTTCAACGGTGAAGAGCTTGTGTACAAGGAGCCGAAGATTCTCAAGGCTGCCTATTTCAAGGAGAAGGGCGGCCCGGAAAGGGTGTGGCGCAAAGCCATCGAGTTCGATTTTGGGGATGGGCTTGCCGTGCATGGTTTTGCCGGCCTGCGGGAAACAGCCAACACGGCGCGCGCAGGCTTCTCGCTGTTTCGCCGCGGCCGAGTACGTCTTCGGCAGCTCGAACAGTTACCGCTTCCAGCGACTCTTCGGGGAGCTGCATCTCGAAGGATTCGAGGTCAGTCACACGAAGGACGGGTTTCGCTGGGATGAGAACGAGCAGCCCTTCCTGGAATTGCTGCGAGAGCATCTCGATAGCGCCGAACTGCCGCTTCTGAAACAGGCAGAGGGTTTCAGGGCTCGCGTCGCGAGGACTCAAGTGGCGGCAGCGGCGAAGCAGGCTGTATCGAGCACGGCGCAGGCGCTCGAAACGCACCTTCCGGACATCTTGGCAGATGTTGCGGACGCCGCGCCAGTCGATACGCCATCGAAGGAGCTTCCGCACAAGGCGACGCTCGCGAGTCGGCGCTTCGAGATCAAATTCCGCGCCAAGGTCTGGTCGATCAATGTCGAGCTCACGGATGACCCGGCTGAGAGCCAATGGCTAGCAGTCAGCGATACGATCGCGACGCGGGAGGAGCCCCGGGGCCTCGATATTCGCGTTTCCATGGCGCACCCGTTCATGGTCCGTTTTGCCCAGACTGATTCCGAGGATGTAGAGGCGCTTCTCCGTGTGTGTGCGCAAGGCCGGAACGGTGCGGCGCAACATCAACGACATCCTTAGAGATGCGTTGTCAGAGCCATAGCTGAAGGAAGAAGGGCATGCCAGACGACAACCCCATAATTGTGGAACCCGTTGCCGAGCCCCCCGGTAATGGCAACTGGACTCCGGTCGTGGGGCCGGAAGCTCTCGACTTCCTCGCTGGCACTCCGGCCGACAGTCGGGACGGCATTCGCGATGCGGCGGTTGAAATCCTCTCGAAAGGCATTCCGCCGACGGCGGCCGAGGGCCAGGAAACCGGGCTGGTTGTCGGCTACGTCCAAAGCGGAAAGACGATGTCGTTTGAGACAGTTGCCGCGCTTGCGCGCGATAACGGATTTCGCATGGTGGTTGTGGTGACAGGGACGTCGAATCTGCTCCTGGATCAGTCTACTGGACGGTTGCGCGAGGATCTGAGGCTTGACGCGCCCCAGCGTGCGCGCCGGTGGATGCAGTTTACAAATCCGACCGCCGATGATCCAACTGTGCAGGCGATCCGCGATGTGCTCGAGGATTGGCGAGAGCCGGGAACGCCAGAGGAATACAAGAAGACGGTCCTGATCACTGTGCTTAAGAATCATCGACATTTGCAGAACCTGACTGAGCTTGTTCAAGCTGTTGGCGCCCAGGGCGTCCCCGTACTTATCATCGATGACGAGGCCGACCAAGCGAGCCTGAACACTGAAATCGCCCAGGGACAAGAGAGCACAACCTACCGGCGTCTCATGGCACTGCGTCAGGCGCTTTCGAACCACACATATCTGCAATACACGGCGACACCGCAGGCGCCGCTTCTGGTCAGCATCATTGACTCGTTGTCCCCGAACTTCGTGCAGGTCCTCGAACCAGGCTACGACTACACCGGCGGCAGAGAATTCTTCGGCGACAATAGTCCGCTTGCTCGCGTGATTCCGCCCCAGGACGTTCCGACGACGACAAACCCGTTAACGGAGCCACCGGACTCACTTCTCGAAGCGCTGCGGATCTTTATGGTCGGTGTGACGGCAGGAATCCGGGAGGGCGGCAACACGGGCAATCGATCGATGTTGGTTCATCCGTCGCACCGGACGGCACAACACCAGGAGTATTACAACTGGGTCCGGGACATCTTCGATGACTGGAAGCGGATTCTGAGGCTCCCGGATACCGATCCGGATAAGCAGGAGTTGGTCGAGGAATTCCGCGAGGCATATCGTGATCTGGCCACGACAGTGGGCGCGGCATTGCCGGCCTTTGAGGACCTCGTTCCGGCTTTGCGGTTCGCGTTCAACAATACACGGGTCCAGGAGGTCAATGCTCGTGCCGGCCAGACGCCGACGGTCGACTGGCGCAGTGCATATGGCTGGATACTTGTCGGCGGGCAGGCCATGGATCGCGGCTTCACGGTTGAGGGGCTCACGGTCACGTATATGCCGCGTGGCATCGGCGTCGGGAACGCCGACACTGTGCAGCAGCGCGCCCGTTTCTTCGGCTACAAAAGGGGGTATCTCGGGTACTGTCGCGTTTACCTTGAGCAGGGAACATTCACGGCGTTTCAGAGTTACGTCGAGCACGAGGAAGATATTCGGGGCAGTTACAGCGCTTCCAGGACGGCGGCCGGCCGCTCACGCAACTCGTTCAGCGGCTTCAGTTCGCCGATGACGAAGGCGATCCGCGGCGGACCGATTTCCAAAGACACCAGGTATCCCGCAACGTTCCGCTGCGCATGGTTCTTGAGGACCTGCTGGTTCGCATGCGGATAACCGGCACCACTGACTCGCAGAAGTACACGGGACTGCTACTGCAACTGAGCAAGGCTCTTGAGGACAATGCGGATGAAGTCTGCACAGTCTACCGGATGAGCCCGAACAGTCGCCGGCGGCGCGATATCGACGACGGCGGCGCGGTGAAGAACTTCTTCCAAGGCCAAGCGCCGGTCACGCCCATAGAGCGGCGGGGTGAGATTTATCCCGGTGACCGGGCCATTTGCGACGCAGACCGCGTCACGATTCAAATCCATATGGTGGAACTGACCCGCGATGATCGGGCGACGGTCGTGATGGAGCGCGTACCGGTTATCACAGTCTGGGTGCCGGCACGGCTGGCGCGGCCATGGATCGCCCAGGATGAGCAGAACTAGGCGGGACGATGGGCAACAATCTTGAAGATATATTCGAAAGCATCCCTCCGTCGCCCGAGAGCGCGTCGGACAGGCCGCTTTACTCGGTCCTGCCGGTTCCCGATCACACGAGTTATTTCATCGGCCGGGACAGCGAGAACCGGGCCTGCCTCCTCGTAGCCACAAGCCAGGGATCAAGCAGGGTTCAGGCTCCGATCCGCCTTGAGAGCCTCGATGTTCAGTTCGATCTCCGCTGCTATCTGAAGCGGAAGGGCGAGGGCACCCAGGAAGGCACCTTCACCGTCATCCGCTGCCGCGCTGCCGACGCGGAGACGATGCGGTACTTCCTTTCAGTGTGCAACACGATCGTGCGCATGGTCGGAGACAGCCCGAGCCGCCCAAAGCTAGCCTCCGCGGTGAACCGGCTGGCCGCTATTTTTCAGAAGATGCAGAAGCCTCCGGCGCGATCGGTCAACGGTCTCTTCGGGGAGCTATACATCCTATGGCGGAGCGGCAATGCCGTGCGCACCGTGAACGCCTGGCGGCTCGACGATATCGCTCGATTCGACTTCTCTGACGGCGATGTCCGGATGGACGTGAAGGCAACCGCGGGAAGGCTCCGCGTTCATACGTTTTCGTATGAGCAATGCAACCCGCCCCCCGGCACCATCGCTGTAGTGGCGTCCCTTCATGTCGAGCAGGCTGCGGGCGGCATCGCACTGAGATCGATCATCGAGGAGATCGCTTCACGGATTGCTTCCCAGCCGGATCTGGTGCTGAAACTGCACGAGGTAGTGGCCGCGACATTGGGTACTAGCCTTAACGAGGCTCTCGCCATTCGCTTCGATATCAAGCTTGCCCAGTCGTCTCTCAGATTCTTCAGCCTCGACGACGTGCCGGCGATCCGGGGGTCGCTTCCGGCCGGAGTAAGCGAGGTCCACTTCCGCTCAGATGTCTCAACTCTGTCCCCGATGAAGACACAAGTCTTGATCGATCGCGATCCCATATTCTGGGATCTGTTGCCCCGCGAGGATGATGGATCAACGCGAGGCATGGACTGTTGAGGACGCAGGACGCGCTTTCATCCCAGGACTCTCCCTGGCTTCGCCGCCTGACGATCGAGCGCTTCCGAGGTATCAAGACCCTCTCGTGGCATCCCACCAACGGCGTGAACGTCATTCTCGGTGGCGGAGATGTCGGCAAGACAACGATCTTGGATGCGATCGGTCTTCTTCTTAGTCCGACGAATCCGACCGCCGTTCCCGATACCGATTACTATGCCAGAGATTACGATGCGGGGTTCATCATTGAGGGCGTATTAGCTCTTTCGCCGACGACCGGGATTAACGAGCAGATCAAGCCGTCATGGCCCTGGGAGTGGAATGGGAATGAACCCGTTGTACCCAGCACTGATGCCGACGGCGAGACAAAAGGTGAACCAGTCTACCGATTGCGCGTGCGAGGCACCGACAACCTGGAACTGGCTTACGAAATCGTCCAGCCTGATAGCAGCACCGACTTTCTGCCCGTAAGCTTGCGTCGTGCCATCGGCCTGGTACGGTTGAGCGGCGATGACCGCAACGACCGCGATCTGCGGCTTGTGCAAGGTTCTGCCCTGGATCGATTGCTTTCGGACAAGGGCCTTAGGTCCCGCCTCGGAAGTGAATTTGCCAAGAGTGACGTCAAGGATCAACTCACGGACGCTGCCGGCGAAGCGCTGAAGGCCCTCAACCTCGCTTTCAAGGGGAAGAGCCTTCCGGATCGGTTAAGTCTCGCAGTGACAGGCGGGCAAGGATTCTCGATCACCGCTCTAATAGGATTAACCGCAGAGCGGGAAGGGGTGCAGCTGCCGCTCGCGAGCTGGGGCGCGGGAACCAGGCGTCTCGCAGCTCTCGCGATTACCGAGCAGAACCAGGGCGAGACCCCGATCACCCTGGTCGATGAGATCGAGCGAGGGCTCGAGCCTTACCGGCAGCGGTCCCTGATGGAGAAGCTGCAAGCCGGGCCCTCCCAAGTGTTCGTGACGACACATAGTCCATCCGCGATCGCCGCGGCATCGAAAGCAAGCCTCTGGTACGTGGATCACACGGGCCAGATTGGCCTGCTCGATCCGGCCAAAACAACCAAGCACCGCCGGACAGATCCGGAAACCTTTCTGGCGCGCCTGACCGTTGTGGCCGAAGGCGCGACGGAGTTCGGATTCGTATCGGATTTTCTCGAAAGGGCGCTGGGGTCCCCGCTGGAGCAACACGGCATTCACATTACCGATGCCGGTGGTCATAGCGCAGCGCTAGGTCTCCTTGAGGCTCTCGCCGGGGCGCGCCTGCGCTTCGGCGGGTTTGCCGATGAAGAGGGGAAGCATCCGACACGCTGGCAGAACGTCCAGACTTCGCTCGGCACACTGCTGTTCCGCTGGACCTCTGGCTGCACGGAGACAAACATCTTCGCTGTTGTGGCTGACGACAAGGTTGAGAGTTTTCTGGCCGATCCGGAGAACGAGAAACGGGGCATGCGCCTGCGGACCTTGGCACGACGACTGGGCATTGAGGACAAGGCCTTCCCGACCATCAAAGCGCATGCTGGATCAGGACTTAGGGATCTCATTCTGACCGCGATGCTTGGCAAGGTTCCCGACGACAAGCTCGAGGAGAAGAAGGAATACCAGTCGGACGCGCAGACCTGGTTCAAATCGGTAGGTGGCGGACGCGAACTCGCCGCGAAGGTCTTCAGTCTTGGTTTGTGGCCGACGTTGCGCCCACAACTCATGCCGTTCTGCAACGCAGTGAGAAGGGGGGTCGAACTGACGGAGATTCCGGACCTGAGTCCGTGAGCGATGAGGCGGTCCGGACCGCTCTCCGCTCCGCCGCGCGCCTTGTTGTAGTCGAGGCACCTGCCGGATGCGGGAAAACTCATCAGGGTGCGGACTACGCGCGCGAGATCGCGCACGCAGCCGCCGGCAGCCGCCTCCTCATCCTCACGCACACACACGCCGCTTGCTCGATGTTCGCGGACCGCACCAAGAGTGCCAAGTCGCGGATTGAAATTCGCACAATCGACAGCCTCATCACTCACGTGGCGTCCGCCTATCACGCCGGCCTCGGGCTTCCACCCGACCCCACAGCGTGGGTTCGGGACCGAGAGGATGGGTACGCTGAACTGGCACTGAAGGTGGCCTGCCTCCTGGCTCGTTATCCGATGATCGCCGCATCGCTTGCGCATCGGTATCCCGTGGCGATCTGCGACGAGCACCAGGACTCCAGCGGTGACCAGCACGCTGTCGTAATGTCATTGCTGTCACAGGGGACGAAAGTGAGGCTGTTCGGCGATCCAATGCAAAAAATATTCAGAGAACGGGCTCTCGCCGGCAGCTCCCCTCCTTGTGATTGGAGCGCCCTCGCACGCGAGGCTGATGCCGTCGAGCACCTGGACCTCCCACACCGGTGGTCTGCCGGCTGTCCCGATCTCGGGCGCTGGACTTTAACGGCGCGCGATGTTCTGAAGGCCGGGGGCGCAATCGACCTGCGCAGCGGCCTTCCTCCGAGTGTCAGCGTGGTGTTTGCCGAGAATGAAGGTCGGAAGGTTCTGGACTTCCACCTTCCTCGAGATGCCCGGAGGCCAATCGATGCATTCGAACGACAACAAGCCTCGCTTCTGATCTTGACGCGCCACAACGATACAGCCCGCTCGATTCGCAGCTTTTACAATCGATCCATTGCCCTGTGGGAAGGGCACACGCGAGAGGGTCTGGAGAGCCTGGTCGGGAGCCTCCGCGCCAACCAGGGCGATCCAGAGGCGCTGGGGTCTGCTGTTGTCGCGTTCCTCGGTAAAGTAGGGAAAGGGTTCAGCCACTCGGTGTTTGGTGACGCGTTCGAGCGGGAAGTTCGGAACCGCTGTGCGGCAGCGCGTCGCGGCAAGCCTGCAACCATCCAGGAACTTGCGCGGTTCATCGTCAATGAGCCCGACCAGCGCGGCATAGCCAAGATGCTGCGTCGGCTTTCAGAGCTACAGTCCACCGACCCGAACTTTGCTGGAATCGCGATCGACCATCACCGGGAATTCTGGGAGGCGATACGGCTTGGGGCATTCGAGGCGCCTGATGCTGGCTTCAGCGAAATTACGCACCGACGGACCTACTCCCATCCGAAGCCGCCGGAGAGGGCGATCAGCACCATCTACAAAGCCAAAGGACTGGAATGCGGCAGCGTCATCGTCATGCCTTGTGACGGGGCGGTCTTTCCGAACAAGCTTGACGCGCGGTGCTTGCTCTACGTCGCGATCAGCCGGGCAAAGAGCCGCTTGATGCTCGTCGTCTCGCGCGAAAATCCGAGCCCACTATTGCACATATAGAGATTCGCCTAGAGACTCGACCGTCGCGATTTCCGTAAGTACCACTATCGCACCTAGATGTGTACGGTCCTTGTCGCTGGCCTCCACATTGTTTTGGTTTGTTATTGAGTCATAATTTGCTTTGTGAGAGGATAGTCGTAAGCTTGGAGGCACACGTTCTATGAAGCACCAGAAGGTTCGACAGCTCGCTGGCCAGAAGGGCGGCAAGAGCCGCAGCGCCCGCAAGCTCCGCGCGATCAAGGCAAACCTCAAGAAGGCCCGGAGCGCCAGGTGGACGAAGTGATCGCCGCCATCTACGCGCGAAAGAGCACCGAGGACACGCGCTCGAAGGAAGAGGGCAAGTCCACCGCGAGGCAGATCGAGCACGCCACCGCGTATGCCACCAAGCACGGCTGGACCGTGGACCCGAATCTGATTTTCATTGACGAGAACATCTCGGGCGGCGAGTTCATCAACCGGCCCGGGCTCGCGGCGTGTCGGGGTGCGGCGTCGCAGCACCGATTCGAGAAGTTGATCGTGATGGAGCGCAGCCGACTCGGCCGCTCGACGGTCCGGACATTGGCCTGCGTCGAGGAGTTGGAAGAGGCCGGCGTCGAGGTGCACTGCTATGGCGAGGGCCGCGGCGTGATCCGCTCCAGTGATGTCGGCACGCTGGTGGGTGCCTGGTCCGACACGCAGGAACTGGCGAATGCCAGCAAGCGTACGCGTGAGGCGCTGGTCGCGAAGGCGCAGCGGGGCCACGCCACCGGGCCGGCGCCGTACGGCTACCGCACGATTAAGATGGAGAAGCACTCGGTCTACCAGATCGACCCCGACGAGGCCGCCGTGGTCGTCCAGGCGTTCCAGTGGTCCGCGGAAGGCCTCGGTGACGATCGTGTGCGGGACCGGCTGGCCGAGCTGACGTGCGCGAGCTGGCGGAAGAACTCGGTCCGGAGGATGCTGGCGAACCCGATCTATGTCGGCCGGCTCGAGTACGGCAAGACGAAGACCGTGCCTAAGGGCGGGAGGGCGAAGCGCCGGGAACGCCGGGCTGAACCGGTGGTGCGCCTCGAGGTACCGGAGCTGCGAATCGTCGAGGCAGGGTTGTGGGCGGCCGTCCGGGCCCGGAAGGAACAGACCAAGGCCCACTACGCCAAGGGCGACGGCATGAAGCCGGCGGCTGGCACCGCGACCAAGCACATGCTGACCGGACTCCTGCGCTGTGGTGAATGCGGCCACAGCCTGGCCATGGTCGGCAGCCACAAGCCCAGATACTTCTGCTTGGGCCGGCAGCATCGCGGTGCGACCTTCTGCTCCCAGAAGGGCACGCCCATGGACGCGCTCGACAAGGGCGTGCTCAAGGTCTTGCTCGACGAGTTGCTGGGCGACCCAGAGCGGCTGTACAGCATCATCAAGGAGCGGGAGGCCGCCCGCGCGGTGCCGGCGGGCCCCGTGGTGAACGTCATCAAGGAGGTCGCGAAGCTCGAGCGGGAGATCGCCAACCTCGTGAACCTCGCCGCCAGCGGCGACCAGGACGTGCTCGCCGGCATCAAGGAGCGGCGCGGCCGGGTCGAGCTGCTCAAGGCCAAGGAGAAGGCGGCACCCGCGCCCGTGACCAAGGAGGCCTTGGTGAAGGGCTACGCGGCGCTGAGAATGAGATTCAACCGGAAGAACCCCCAGGAGGTCCGCGCCCTGCTAGCCCGCCTGGGCTGCGACCGCATCACCGTGAAGAAGACCGGCCCGAACGTCTGGAGCTTCGAGGGGTCCTTCGATGCGGGCCGGATCGTAGACGCCAAGCCCTACCCCGAAACCCCCAGCCTGATTGAGACCGACGCCCGCGGCTATCTGCTAAACATCGCCCCGTCCGTGCCCGCGTAGAGGGTGGAGCGGCTGGTGGCCGCGTCGTGGACGCCGAGCGCCGCGCGCGGCTCCATCGGCACGCCGGCGATGCGCGGCACCCAGGTGTCGAGCCGCACCACGTGGGCGGCCGCCGCGAAGGCGGCCTCGGCGGCGCGCGCGTCGCCGGCGACCGAGTCGACGCACACGTTGCCGCCCAGGGAATCCCAGAGCCGAGGCGCGCCGGGGCCGACCGCGTCGCGGGTGGCGGTCACCGCCGGGAGCGGCTCCCAGTCGACGCGGACGCGCTCGGCCGCGTCGGCGGCCAGGGCGGCGGTCTCCGCGATCACCATCGCCACCGCCTCGCCCGCGAAGCGCGCCCGGTCGGTGGGCAGCGGCGGGTACGGCGCGATGAAGATGGGCGCGTTCTCGGGACCGGCGAGGGGGTACTCGTTCGGGTTGGTCGGCACCGGGCGATGGGGGATGTCCGCGAGGCCGTCGGCCGCCGCGTCCCGTCCGGTCAACACCGCGAGCACGCCCGGCAGGGCGAGCGCGGCGGCCGGGTCGATGGCGCGGATGCGCGCGTGCGGGTGCGGCGACCGGACGAAGCACGCGTGCACCTGGCCGGGCAGGGCGAAGTCGTCGCTGAAGCGGCCGCGGCCGGTGATGAGGCGCGGGTCTTCCTGGCGCTTGAGTGGCGTGCCGAAGCCCCGGGGCATCGCGCGGGAGCGGGACGAGAGGAAGCTCATGGCCGGCCCGTCATCTTACCGCTTGCGTGTGGCTCACCGAGACGGTAAACAGACGGGACATGCAAGGCAAGGTCGTCGTGGTCACCGGCGCCACCTCCGGAATCGGCCAGGTCGCGGCCGAGCAGCTCGCCGGCCAGGGCGCGCGCCTGGTGCTTGTGGCGCGGGACCGGACGCGCGGCGAGGCCGCGCTGGCGCGGCTGCAGGAGCGCGGGCCGGGCGTCGCTCATCGCGCGCACTATGCCGACCTCTCCTTGATGGGCGAGACGAAGCGGGTGGCCGCGGAGATCGCGGCGGCCGAGCCGCGCGTCGACGTGCTGATCAACAACGCGGGCGCGATGTTCGGCACCCGCCGGGTCACGCCGGACGGGCTCGAGCTGACGTTCGCGACCAACCACATGTCGTACTTCCTGCTCACCCACGGCCTCCGCGAGCGCCTGCTCGCGGCGGCGCCCGCGCGGGTGGTCAACACCTCCTCCGCCGCGCACCGGCGCGCGAACGTCGACTTCGATGATCTCCAGTCGGCCCGCGACTACCGCGGGTTCCAGGCCTACAGCCTGTCGAAGCTGCTCAACATCCTCTACACGCGCGAGCTTGCCCGGCGCTCGGCCGGGACCGGGATCACCGCCAACAGCCTGCACCCGGGCTTCGTGGCCACCCGCTT
>WNFT01004333.1_pt1 | contig 12401 bp, 8 predicted proteins | sample 5400191 | NCBI WGS metagenome assembly WNFT01 (sample SAMN13153359, study PRJNA577476) | soil metagenome | isolation source: 80 cm saprolite under Madrone tree | place: USA:California | collected 2016-06-14
CTTCTTAGGTCAGCGCGCTACCGCGAGTGTAACGGCCGAGCGACCGGGCGCATCTTACAAACCCATGCCGAACGAAATCTTGACCTTGTTTCTGGACATTTTAACCGATTAGACTTCAGAGGACTCGCGGAGTGGCCGCAGTACAGTGGCCCGTTCTGCGGCGTACCCAAAGCACTGCCGCGGTGAATCTAAAGAAAAGCGAATAGATTCTCCGAAGCATATCGCTCAGCTTTACGGGCGCCTGTGCTTCAGAACTCGTCTCATAGGAAGCCTAATAGTATGTGGATTGTTCGTCTAGCGCTGTCCAGACCGTACACGTTTATCGTGATGGCGCTCGTGGTGATTCTGCTGACTCCGGTGGTGCTGCTGCGCACGCCCACTGACATCTTTCCGGAAATCAATATCCCCGTCATCAGTCTCGTGTGGAGCTACAACGGGCTCTCGCCCCAGGATATGGAGCAGCGCATCACGTCGAACTCCGAGCGTGCGGTGACCACGCTGGTGAACGATGTTGAGCACATCGAATCGCAATCGCTGAATGGCATCGCCGTCGTAAAAATCTATTTTCAGCCGAACGCGAATATTCAAACCGCGCTCGCGCAGACCACCGCCATCGTCCAGACCATTCTCAGGTTTTTGCCGCCGGGCACGACCGCTCCTCTGGTGGCCATCTATTCCGCGTCCACCGTGCCAGTCATTCAGATTGGTTTAACAAGCGACAGCTTGAGCGAGCAGGCCATCTTCGATTTTGGAAACAATTTCATCCGCACACAGTTGGCCACCGTTCAGGGCGCAGCCTTGCCGTTTCCGTATGGAGGTAAGCAGCGCCAAATCACGGTGGATCTGAATTCTCAGTCGCTCCAATCCAAAGGGCTATCACCGGTCGACATCGTCAACGCCGTGAATGCGCAAAATCTGATTCTGCCCACGGGAACGGCGAAGCTCGGCACGCTCGAATACAACGTCGAAATGAACGGCGCTCCGCAGACCGTCCAGGAACTGAACGACCTGCCGGTAAAGACCATAAATGGCGCGACGATTTATATGCGCGACGTCGCACACGTCCGCGACGGCTTCTCCCCGCAAACGAATATCGTCCGCGCGAACGGACAACGCGGCTCGCTGATGGCCGTTTACAAGACCGGCGGCTCGTCAACCTTGGATATCGTCGAGCGCGTCAAGCAGACCATTCAGAACTACATGGGGTCTTTGCCGGAGAGCCTGCACATCACCATGCTCTTCGATCAGTCTCTCTTCGTGCGCGCTTCCATTCAGGGCGTCCTGCGAGAAGCCCTGATCGCGGCCTGTTTGACGGCCATTATGATCCTGCTCTTTCTCGGCAACTGGAAGAGCACGCTCATTATCGCCATCTCCATTCCGCTTTCGATTCTGGTCAGCATCCTGCTGCTCAGCGCGCTGAATGAAACCATCAACATTATGACGCTGGGCGGACTCGCACTGGCTGTCGGCATCTTGGTGGACGATGCCACGGTGGAAATTGAAAACATTAACCGCAACCTGGCCATGGGCAAGGAAACCGTGCAGGCCATTCTGGACGGCGCGCAACAGATCGCCGTGCCCGCGCTCGTCTCCACGCTGTGCATCTGCATCGTGTTCATTCCCATGTTTTTCCTCTCCGGCGTGGCACGTTTTCTCTTCGTGCCGCTCGCCGAAGCCGTTTCCTTCGCCATGCTTGCCTCGTACATGTGGTCCCGGACGATTGTGCCGACCTTGGCGATGTATCTCCTCAGCGCGGAAGACGAATACCATGCGGAAGAGCACAGGGGTGAAAAGCAAGGCTTTTTCCGCCGCTACCAGCAGCGGTTTGAGCATCTTTTTGAGCGCTTCCGGGAAGGCTACCGGCACGCTCTCAATGCCGCTCTCGAGAGTTCTACCTTATTTGCCGCGTGCTTTTTCATCTTCTGCCTGCTTTCGGCCGGACTGATATTCGTGCTCGGTCGCGATTTCTTCCCGAAAGTGGACGCCGGCCAAATTCGCCTGCACTTTCGCGCGCGTACCGGCCTCCGCATCGAAGAGACGGCGCGGCTCGCCGATCAAATCGACGCGACAATCCGCGAAACCATTCCAAGCGATGAGTTGCAGACCATCCTGGATAATCTCGGCGTGCCTTACAGCGGTCTCAATCTCAGTTACAGCAACTCAGGGACATTTGGAACCGCCGACGGCGAAATTCTTGTGCAATTGAAGGAAGTGCGCGGCAAGCCGACGAGCGCCTATGTCAATGCGCTGCGCGAGAAGTTCCCGCAGAGGTTCCCCGGCGTGCAGTTTTTCTTTCAGCCTGCGGACATCGTGACCCAGATCTTGAACTTTGGCACCCCTGCGCCCATCGACGTGGCCATCACCGGCAACAACCAGCAGGCGAATTTTCTGGTTGGACAAAAACTAGCCAACGAAATTCGCCACATTCCTGGCGCTGTGGATGTCCACGTCCAGCAGGCCTTTGATGGTCCCACCCTGCACATGGACGTCGACCGTACGCGCGCCCAGATGGTTGGATTGCAAACCCGCGACGTGGCCCAAAACCTTCTCGTATCACTCAGCTCCAGTTTCCAGACGGCCCCGGCTTTCTGGTTGGACCCCAAAAATGGCGTCAGCTACAACGTTGCGGTACAGACGCCGCAATATCGGGTGGATTCCTTCCAGGCCCTGGAAAATATTCCGGTGAGCGGCAGCTTGCCAGGTGCAGCGCCGCAAATTCTTGGCAACCTGATGCGTTCCCAGACCACAGCCCGCGCCGCTACGATCTCGCATTTCAATGCGCAGCCCATGATCAACGTGTACGCCGCCGTCAACGGCCGCGACCTCGGCGGGGTCTCCGATGAGGTCGCCAAGCGTGTGAAGGAACTCGAAAAGGACTTGCCACGCGGCAGTCACATGGTAATCCGCGGGCAAGTGCAGACCATGAAGAGTTCCTTTACGGGGCTAGGCTTCGGATTGATCGGCGCTATCGTCCTCGTCTATTTGTTGATCGTCGTTAATTTTCAATCGTGGCTCGATCCGTTCATCATCATTACCGCGCTGCCGGGCGCTCTCGCCGGCATATGCTGGATGCTTTTGGTGACGCATACCACGCTAAACGTGCCATCCTTGACCGGGGCAATCATGAGCGTCGGTGTGGCCACCTCGAACAGCATCTTGATGATCTCCTTCGCGCGCGAGCAGATGAATGAGGGCAAGAACGCGCGCGACGCCGCCCTGGAGGCGGGATTTGTGCGTATACGCCCCGTCATCATGACCGCTTTGGCCATGATCATTGGCATGGTGCCGATGGCCATCGGCCTAGGCGAAGGCGGCGAGCAGAACGCGCCACTGGGTCGCGCGGTAATCGGTGGATTACTTTTCGCCACCTTCGCCACGCTTTTCTTCGTCCCGTGCGTCTTTTCTATTATCCACGGTCGACTCGAGCGTCGCAGGTTGCGCGGCGCAACGCCGGAGCCGATGGCTTCGTGACAAATGCTTACAAGACCAAGCGGAGCAAAGAATGACGATGGAAGGTAATACGCAGAGCGCAAAGGAAGGCTCATATCAGCCTGCCCAGAAAAACAGCCGGCTATTTCTGTTTCTGGTAGGCATTGTCGTGGTGCTCGTGATCGTTGGAATTTTTACGATGCTGCAGCACCGCGAGCAATACAACGCGCTCGCTAAGGAGACTGAAAAGCTCGCCGTCCCAAGTGTCGCCGTTATTCATCCCACCCTGGAACCTTCGCAGGAAGATCTGGTGCTGCCCTCAACCCTGCAGGCCTACACGGAATCGCCCATTTACGCACGCACGACCGGCTACCTCAAAAAGTGGTATCACGATATTGGTAGCCACGTGCAACAGGGCCAACTGTTGGCCGACATCGAAACACCGGAGGTGGACCAGCAGCTTTTGCAAGCGCGCGCCGATCTTGGCACCATGCAGGCCAACGAGAATCTTTCCCGCATCACTGCCGCCCGCTATGAAGAGTTGATCAAGACAGACGGCGTCTCGAAGCAAGAAGTCGATAATGCCGTGGGCGATTATGCCGCAAGACGTGCCGCCGTAGCCTCCGCGCAGGCCAACGTTCGGCGCCTGGAAGAGCTGGAATCGTTCAAGCATGTCTACGCGCCATTTAGCGGCGTCGTCACGCGCCGGAACGTCGATATCGGCAATCTCATCAACGCAGGGAATGGCGGGGCGGCACAAGAGCTTTTCTTCCTTGCAGCCACCGACCCTATTCGCGCCTACATCAGCGTGCCGGAACTTTATGCTCCCGCCGTTCACTCCGGTGTTGGCGCGTACCTCGAGCTCACTCTTTATCCCGGCCAGAAATTCCAGGCAAAAGTTGTGCGGACCGCGGACGCCATCGATTTAGCCAGTCGTACGCTGAACACCGAAGTGGACGTGCCGAACAAGGCCGGTCAGTTGCTGCCTGGCGGTTACGCCCAGGTGCACCTGTTGGTCGGCGTCAAGGGAACGCGTCTGCAGGTGCCGGTGAACGCGCTCCTGTTCCGCGCCGAGGGGCTGCGAGCTGCTGTAATCGACGCCGACCACAAAGTTCACTTGCGGCAGCTAGCCATCGGCCGCGATTACGGCACTGCGCTCGAGGTCCTGCAGGGCCTGAGCCCCGAAGATTGGATTGTGCTAAATCCCCCGGATTCGTTGGATGAAGGCATGCAAGTCAATGTGAAAGAGATGCCTCAAAGCACAGGCCCCGCACCCGCAGGAAGTGCTGCTCCGCCACCTGGCAATGTACACCCCAACACGAACGGCGCCTCCGGACAGGGAGCAAAGAAGTAATGCGACAGTCGATGGCCGCCCGTGCCGCGGGCGTTCGCACAGCGAGATCTCTGCCCGCTATTTTCGTGCTTGCCGCTGGAATTTTCGGTGTCGGCTGCTCCGTAGGACCCAATTACAAGCGGCCTTCCGCCCCCTCCGCGACCAAATGGGACGTTGCAGAGCCCTGGCGCGAAAGTGCTCCCAAAGATTCCATCCCTAAGGGGCAGTGGTGGACGGTATTTCGTGACGATGATTTAAACGTACTGGAAACGCAGGCGCTCACCGCCAATCAGACCCTTAAAGTTTCGATTGCGCGTTTGGAGCAGGCTCGAGCCGTCGCAGCCATTCAGGTTGCTACTCTGTTTCCAACACTGAGCACGTCGCCCAGCGCCGTGCGGCAGCGGCTTTCCGGGAATCGCGCCACAAGTGGCGTACTTTTTGCGCTGCGACCGGTCACACAAAACACCTACGCCGTGCCTTTCACCGTCAGCTATGAGGTCGATTTATTTGGCCGCAGAAGGCGCAGCATCGAGGCCGCGGAAGCGAGCTATCAAGCCAACGCCGCGGACGTCGAGAATGTGCGCTTGCTCGTCACCGCCCAGCTCGCCGGCGACTATTTCAATCTTCGCGAGCTGGATTCTGAGCTGCAGATCCTGACCCGCACGGTCGAGGCGCTCCGCAGGGGCTTGGAACTTGTGAACTCGCGTCACGCCGGCGGTGTAGCCTCCGGCCTGGACGTTGCCCAGGAAGAAACTCTCCTGAATACCACGCGCACACAAGCCGTCCTGCTGCAGCAGCAGCGCAAGCAATTTGAAGATGCCATTGCCGTGCTAGTCGGGCAACCCGCGCCGGATTTTCACATCGCGGCGCGCGTCTTGAACGCCGAGCCACCCGAGCTCGATTCCGGACTGCCGTCCGATTTGCTCGAGCGGCGGCCGGACATCGCGGAAGCCGAGCGCCAAATGGCGGTCGCCAATGCCCAGATCGGCGTAGCGCAAGCCGCCTATTACCCATCGCTGAATCTTTTCGGACAGGGAGGCTGGCAAGCCGCGGATATCACGAAACTGGCCAACGCCAGCAGCGCGTTTTGGGCGCTGGGCGCCAATGTTGCGCAGGAAATCTTTACCGGTGGAGCGCGGCGCGCCCAGCTGCAGTTTGCCCGCGCTGGCTATGACGCCAATGTTGCAACCTATCGTCAGACCGTCCTCACCGCCTTTCAGGAGGTTCAGGACGAAATCACCGGGCTGACCGTACTAATCCAAGCCCAGCAAACGCAGCAGGAAGCCGTGGATGCGGCGCGGCGCACCCTGAACATTTCCACGAGCCGTTATAGCGGAGGCCTGGTCAGTTACCTGGATGTGGTCACTGCTCAGCAGAATCTGCTTACGGACGAACAGGAACTCGCCGTAATCCGGGGGCAGCGGCTGGTTTCCAGCGTGCTGCTGGTGAAGGCGTTAGGCGGCGGCTGGGACGCGTCCAGCCTGGCTGCCGTGCAGGTCAAACCCAAGCCGAAGGACATCATCACGCCGTAAACCGCCGCTTGGTCGACCGGATCCCTTCGTGCGCCCGCATTACAGACCGTCAACCTGGCAAGCTTCTTATGCCGCTCGGCTAACCACTTTTCCCAGAACTCGCTTGCTCTTGTAGCTGAATACCACGTAGGAGCCGGGAATATGCGATGCGAGTCGGCGCATGTACTTCTTGGCTGCCTGCAACTTTCCCAGTGATTCAATCTTAATCAGGGCACAATCCTCCAGCACGCGGCACACACAAAACTCCTTGTGATCCGCAAGATGGTGTTGCATCAGGGCTGCGGGTATATTGCGATTTAGATCTTTCATCGCGGTGACCTCATCTGGGATTTCAGAGGGCGCTTCCGCCGGATGATGAATTTCGCGGGTAGTTGTGAAGGGGCGGAGGCGCGAGAAGGCAATCTATTACGCTCTAACACTAATGGTAAAGCGGAAATTTTCCACTTTTCCACAACCTGTGAATTTTGCATGCACAGCTTTTCCGAGGGTTCGGCGCCCTACCGTTTGACGGTTGTCCATCCGACGAACCGCCTCCTTTTGCTCGCAATCCTCGTCTTGCTCAGGGTGCCTAACGGAATTCCCCTACATTTGCTGGGGAGTTCTCTTGATACAAAAAAGCCTCAACTGCAGCTATCCTCAGTGTTTTGATGGCTCTACGGCGAGGAGGACCTTTGAGGATAGCCCAGGTAGCGCCCCTTTACGAAAGTGTCCCGCCCAAGCTCTACGGAGGCACCGAGCGGGTGGTTTCCTATTTGACAGAGGCCCTGGTCGAGGATGGGCACGATGTAACGCTATTTGCGAGTGGCGATTCCGAAACCTCGGCACGTCTGGTCCCATGCTGCCCGAAATCACTGCGGCTTAATAGCCATCAGATCATCGATCAGCTTGCGCATCATTTCGTGATGCTTGAAGAAGTATTGGACCGCGCCGATCAATTCGACATCATTCATTTCCACATCGACTACATGCACTTTCCTCTCTCCAAACTTTCTGGACTCGTCCAGGTCAGCACGCTCCACGGCCGCCTGGATTCTCCCGATCTTGTTCCTCTATTTCGCAGATACAAGAGCATGCCGCTGATTTCGATTTCGCTCAACCAGCGCAAACCGCTGTCTTGGGCCAACTGGGTCGGCAATGTGTATCACGGTCTTCCGCGGGATCTTCTTTCGCTTGGGGACGGGCGCGGCAAGTATCTCGCGTTTCTCGGACGCATTTCGCCCGAAAAGCGGGTCGATCGCGCTATTGAAATTGCGAAGAAGGTAGGTATGCCGCTGAAAATTGCCGCAAAGGTGGATAGCGCAGATCGCCGCTACTACGAACGCGAAATCAAGCACTTGCTAAACACGCCGAACGTGGAGTTCGTCGGCGAAATCAACGAGCAACAAAAGGGCGAGTTCCTCGGTAACGCCTACGCCTATCTATTTCCCATTGATTGGCCTGAGCCCTTCGGCCTCACCATGATTGAGTCCATGGCCTGCGGCACGCCGACGATCGCTTTCAATCGCGGCTCAGTGCCCGAAGTAATCACAGATGGGGTCAGCGGCTTTATCGTCGATACTGTGGACGACGCGGTGAGAGCAGTAGAGCAAGCGGCGACTCTGGATCGCGCCGCGTGTCGCGCCGAATTCATCAATCGCTTTAGCGCGCCCAAAATGGCGCGGCAGTACGTTAAGCTGTACGAGGCGAGCATCACCAAGCAGTACGAGCCGAGCGTCACGGTGAAAGCCGCGGACCCGGATACCGAAATCGACTCGTTGCTTACGCTCTAGGACGGTTTTAGTTTGACGGATATTGTCCGCGTTGAAGACGAATATTACGTCCGCGCGTCTTCCGCGCTCGCGGACGACCGTACGCGTGTGCTCAAGTACGGCGACACTTTCGCCGTTTTCAATCGCTATGGCGATATTGAGCCGCTGGGCCTCTCGCGTTTCGGTCTCTTTCACGCCGAGACCCGCCATCTCTCCCGCTTCACGATACGCCTGAATCAGAAGCAGCCCCTCCTCCTCGGCTCCACCATCCGCGAAGACAATGCATTTCTGTCCGTGGACCTCACCAATGTGGACACCAATCTAAACGGTTATGGAGAACTTCCGCGAGGAACCGTGCACATGTTCCGTTTGCAGTTCCTGCGCGGTGCCACGTGTTACCAATACGTTCGGCTGTTGAATTACGGTCTGGAGCCCGTAAAAGTCTCCCTTATGTTGCAGTTCGATGCGGATTTCGCGGACATCTTCGAAGTGCGCGGCACGAAGCGTTCCCGTCACGGCGAGCGCCTTCCGGACCATGCCGCAAACGATCAGGTGATCCTGTCGTATCGAGGGCTTGATGACGTTCTGCGTCGCACTTGCCTCCAGTTTTCGCCGCAGCCCGCGTCTCTTTCCGTCAGGGAGGCTGCATTTGAGATCGCCCTGGAGCCGAAAGAAGAAAAATTTGTATCGTGCACGATAACTTGTGAACGAAACTCCACCCCCAGGAGCGTGGATCCTTACCACTCCGCCTTCCGAAAACTCGAGAAAGAATTTGACCGTAATGGAATCGACGAGTGCGTGGTTACAAGCTCGAGCGAGACCTTCAATGCGTGGCTGACCCGGTCCTCCGCTGACTTGCGTATGCTGATCGACGGCAATCCGGAAGGTCCGTACCCTTATGCTGGCGTGCCTTGGTTCAATACCGTATTCGGGCGCGACGGGATCATCACCGCTCTCGAATGCCTGTGGATGGCGCCGCGCATCGCCGAAGGCGTACTCAAGTATCTTGCCGAAACGCAAGCAACCAGTGAAGAGCCAGAACGCGACGCCGAGCCCGGCAAAATTATTCATGAGATGCGCCGCGGCGAAATGTCCGTGACCGGTGAAGTGCCTTTCGCCCGCTACTACGGCAGCGTGGACTCCACGCCTCTATTCGTGCTGCTTGCAGGTGCCTACTTCCTTCGCACCCACAATCTCTCGTTCCTCAAGGAAATCTGGCCGCACATCAAATGCGCCATCGCTTGGATTGATACATACGGAGACCGCGATAAGGACGGTTTCGTCGAATATGAGAAGCGCTCCTCCAAAGGATTAGTGCAGCAAGGCTGGAAGGATTCCCACGACTCCGTTTTCCATGCTGATGGCCGCTTCGCCGACCCTCCCATCGCGCTCTGCGAAGTGCAGGCTTACGTGTACGCCGCTAAACGCTCGGCAGCGTTGATCGCCCGCGCGTTCCAGGAAACGGAATTCGCGGAGCGGCTCGAAGCGCAAGCCGAAGCCCTGCGCGAGAAGTTTGACCAGGTGTTCTGGTGCGACGCTTTAGGGATGTATGCCCTCGCCCTGGATGGCGAGAAAAAACAGTGCCGCGTGCGTGCATCAAACGCGGGACATGCTCTTTTCTGCAAGATCGCCAAAGAGGAACGCGCCAAGACACTCGCCGCTTCGCTAATGACGGAACAGCTTTTCTCTGGCTGGGGCATTCGCACCGTCGGTGCCGGTGAGTCTCGCTACAATCCGATGTCGTATCACAATGGCTCCGTCTGGCCGCACGATAATGCTCTGATCGGCATGGGATTTTCTCTCTATGGATACCCTCAGAAATCTTGCGAGATTCTCCACGCGCTGTTTGAAGTGAGCCGCGACGTGGAACTTCAGCGCCTCCCGGAACTGTTCTGCGGCTTTCACAAGCGGCCGGGCACCAGCGGTCCCACCCTTTATCCGGTCGCCTGTGCGCCGCAAGCATGGGCCGCCGGCGCCGTCTTCCTTTTGCTGCGTGCTTGCCTCGGTATGTCCGTACGCGCGCCCGAGCGCCAGATTTGTTTTGCCCATCCCCTCCTTCCGGCAAACTTGGATGAAGTGCGCATCGAAAATCTTAGGGTCGTCGACGCGACGGTCGACCTCCTTATGCGGCGGCAAGAGGATGGCGTAGACGTTGAGGTCTTGCGCCGGCGCGGCGAAATCGAGATTGTCAAATCACTGTGAGTTTCGACTGTGCGGTTTGGAGTCCTCCACGGAACGCGCCATAATTAGATGGGCGCCCGCGTGGCGTGCAACCCGCGGCCCGGCCCGCGCGGTCCAATGCGTAGACGCGCCCACTCGCAAGGAGCAAGAGCCATGGCCGACGAATCCGGATTCCGAACAACTAAGCTGCTAACGCAGACTATGCGGCGAATTGTCGCGATGTCGACTGTCGCTGCCTCCATAATCGCCTGCTCCCTCGCTGCACAGCAGGAAGGGCCGCTCCCCAATCCCCCCGCTTCCGGGGCCGGTCAGCCCGCGCCTTCAACTCAGTCCGCCAGTCCCTCTCCGGCTCCCGCCGGGAAGCAGCAGAGCGGTTCCGCGGGCATCAGTCATGACGCGCCTGCAATTCCCGTCGAGCAAATCATTCAGAAATTTGGCGACCGCGAGCTGGAGTTCAAGAAAGAGCGCGACAACTATACCTACAACCAAAGTTTCGTCGTGCAAGTGATCGATAGTGATAACCAGGTCGCCGGTGAGTACCGCATGACCAGCGACATTCTGTTCACCCCGGACGGCAAACGCTACGAGAAAATCACAAGTGCGCCGCCTCCAACTCTCGAACGTGCCGGCCTGAGCCTTTCGCAACAGGATTTGGACGACGTAGAGCATGTCCAGCCGTTCGTATTGACCACCACGGACTTGCCCAAATATGACGTGAAGTATGTCGGCCGCGAACAGCTAGACGAGCTGAGTACGTACATTTTTGACGTCGCTCCCAAAAAAATTGAAAAGAATCAGCGCTACTTTCAAGGACGCATCTGGGTGGACGACAGCGATCTGAATATCGTAAAGAGCGACGGCAAGGCAGTTCCCGACATCATTAAGAAAAATAACGAGAACATCTTCCCTCGTTTCGAAACGTTTCGGGAAAACATTGAGGGCCATTATTGGTTTCCGACTTATACCCGCTCCGACGATGTGCTCCACTTCAGCACCGGCGCGATTCATATGCGCATGACTATTCGTTACGCCAATTACAAGCGGTTCGGCGCTACCATCAAAATCGGCAATCCTGTCGAAATCAAGGACGATAAGAAACCAACCAAGCCCTGACTTGGTTTCCGACGGTTGGGAACGAGGGCCGGTGCCGAATCGTCAACGCCGCGCCTCATCTTCGTTCCGTCTGTGCCCGAAATGCGCGATAATTGCGTAGTGCGAACACACCAGAGGCTTTAGCCCAAGGTCGGCGAAGCCCATCAGGAGAGAAATACGTGAACAAGCTAATTTTAGGGACTGCTCTGTGCGCGCTGGCTGGCACTCTTGCCCTGGCCGCTCCGTCCCAGGACCGCGATGATCATCGCGATCACGGCCGTGACGAGCACCATGACAATGGCAAGCACAAAGGTTGGGACAAACACGACAACGGCGAACGTCATGACAACGGCAAGCACAAAGGCTGGGAAAAACAGGAAGCCCGCGCCGATTACCGCGGTTGGGACAATGAGCACGATCGCATCGCGCCCGGCCGCCACTATCCGCATGGCCATTACGAGCATGTGAAGCAAGTCTTCGTCGCGCGCTCGATCGACTACCGCACGCGCAATGTCATCCTTTACGATCGCTCTAACTGGGTAGTTGCCTCTTACGACCTCAACCGTTGCCGCGACTGGCAGTGGGATCGCGATCAAGTCTATGTCTACGACGACGACCATCATCCGGGCTGGTATCTGCTCTTCAACTCCCGGCTAGGCCGTTACGTCCACGTCGAATTCTCCGGCGTGAGATAGAATTTTCGCTCCTAATAAATCCAGAAGCGGCATTCGCTCAGATTGGCATGCGTTCGAGGGGAGTAATGAATCGGATTCCAGGAATCTGCCTCGAATGTAGATGGACGTCATTGGTCACAAAAAGATCGACTCCAACCGACGCCGCGCAGGCGAGTTGAATGGCATCTGGCGGCCGCAGAGACTTGTCGGTGCGAAGGCGCGCATAGACCAACGCCGCTTTCTCCTCAAAGGGAAGCAAAACAGCTGTCGTCGTAATTAGCTTCTGGTAGTAATCCGCGATCTTGGAATCACCACTCTGAAGCGGTTTAACGAGAACCTCACCAAGCGTCATTGCTGAGGTCAATAACTGGTCTCCGCGCAAAAGCATGCGGCTTCTTAGATTCGCAACTTG
>WNFT01017791.1_pt1 | contig 12398 bp, 11 predicted proteins | sample 5400191 | NCBI WGS metagenome assembly WNFT01 (sample SAMN13153359, study PRJNA577476) | soil metagenome | isolation source: 80 cm saprolite under Madrone tree | place: USA:California | collected 2016-06-14
CTCACTGATGTCGCGCAACGATTTGTTTTGCGCCGCGCGAATGACCGGGGTCAACAGTCCATCTTCAATCGCGACCGCGATACCAAGATCGACATCAGCGTACTGGACGATCGCGTCACCATCGAATGACGCATTTACTCTTGGCACTTTGACCGCGGCTTGCACCGCGGCCTTCAAAACGAAATCGTTGACCGTGATTTTCGAGGCGTCGGTGCCTTCGCCCGCCGATTTCAATTCGGCGCGCGCGGCCATCAGCGGCCCGGCATCGATGTCGATGTTGAGATAAAAATGCGGAACCGGGCCGAGGCTTTCGACGAGACGTTGCGCGATGATCTTGCGCATACCGCTTAAATTGATACGCGTACTCTCGCCGGCTTTCGCAGCCGGCGCAGGTGTTGGGCGCGCTCCCTCTTTTCCGCGGTCGGCGACCGCCGTTACAGATTTCGCTGCCGCACGCACGTCGGTTTCAGTCACGCGACCGTCCGGCCCCGTGCCTTTCACGCTGGAAAGATCGACACCGAGTGCGGCCGCAATTCGGCGCGCGACCGGCGACGCTTTCACGCGCGGTTCCTCAGGCTGTGGTGGCAGCCGTGTCGGCTGCGCAGGCGGCACGCCTGCCTCTACAAGTTTCTCTTTCTTTTCTTTTTTTGGCGCTGCCTCCTCTTCTTCTTTCTTTTCCGCTTTCGCCCCTGCCGGTTTTTCTTCCTCTTTCTTCGGCGCTTCTTCTTTCTTCGGCGCTTCTTCGCCTTCGCCTTCAACGAACGCGATCTTGTCGCCGACGTTTACCTTGCCGCCTTCTTCCACATAGATTTCGCTAAGCGTTCCATCCTCCGGCGATTCCCATTCCATCGTTGCCTTGTCGGTCTCGATTTCAGCGAGCACTTCACCGGCCGAAACTTTGTCGCCTTTCTTTTTTTTCCACGACACGAGGGTTCCCTCCGTCATCGTGTCGCTCAGCTTCGGCATTTGGATTTCAGGCATTTTTAGGAAGTTGAGAGCAGAGAGTTGAGGGTTGAGAGAAGAAAAAGTGAATCGTTAGGCGTAACAAACTTTTTTCACGGCTGAGATGAGCTTGTCCGCGCTTGGCAACACGGCTTTCTCTAATCGTTCATTATAAGGCATCGGCACATCCTCTTGGGAAACGCGCACGATCGGCGCATCGAGCGCATCGAAAATATTTTTTTGGATGCGATAGCAAACTTCCGCGCCGACGCCGCAGAAAGGCCGGTCCTGTTCGACAATCACGACGCGATGAGTTTTTGCGACTGAATCGAAAATTGCTTTTTCGTCGAGCGGCTTGATCGAGCGAAGATCGACAATCTCCGAGGAAATATTTTCCTCTTCGAGTTGCGCGGCAGCGGCGAGGGCGAGCGGAACAGTTTGGGCGTAACAAATAATCGAGACATCGCTGCCTTCGCGCTTCACTTCCGCTTCGCCGAGCGGAATGAGCAGCTCTTCGTCCGGCGGCTCGACCATCCCTTTCGAGCTGTAAAGAAGTTCCGCTTCCAAAACGAGCACCGGATTGTTGTCGCGCACCGCTGTTTTCAACAGACCTTTCGCATCACGTGGGGTGGCGGGAGTGCAAATTTTCAAACCGGGGGCGTTGGCATAAAGCGGTTCGGTCGCATGCGAATGCGTCGCACCGAGTTGGTGGGCGGGGCCGTTCGGTCCGCGGAATGTGATCGGGATATTAAATTGTCCGCCCGACATCGTGAACATGTTCGGCGCATTGTTCACGACCTGGTCGAAGGCGACAAATGAGAAACTGAACGTCATGAACTCGATGATCGGCCGGAGCCCGACCATGGCCGCGCCGACACCCAAGCCGGCGAAACCATTTTCGCTGATCGGCGTATCAATGATGCGTTTCGGACCGAAGCGCTCGAGCAGGCCTTGACTCACTTTGTAAGCGCCGTGGTATTCGGCGACCTCTTCGCCCATGAGAAACACATTCGCATCGCGCTCCAATTCCTCCGCGAGCGCTTCGTTAAGCGCTTGACGATAAGTGATTTCTCTCACGGTTTTGCTCCGTCGGCGTAGGTGTAATCGTAAAGTTTCTCAAGCGGAGGCTCCGGACTTTTCTCGGCAAACTTCACGCTGGCGAGCACTGTCTCCTTCGCCTGCTTGTCGATCTTGTCGAACTGTTCGTGCGTCAATTTCCCTTCACGGGTGAGTTGCGCGCGCAAGCGCGTAATCGGATCGTCGAGCCGATATTTTTCCAGCTCCGCTTTCGTCCGATAACTGGCCGGATCGGACATGGAGTGACCGCGATAACGATACGTGCGAATCTCGACGAAGGCCGGATGCGGATCTTTGCGAATGGAACTGACGATCTCAGCGAGCTTGTCGCGCACCTCGCGGAAGTTCATGCCATCAACAATTTCGCCGGGGATGTCGTAACCCTCGGCGCGATCGACAATCTGTTTGAGCGAGGTCGATCTTTTCACCGACGTGCCCATGGCGAAAAGATTATTTTCGCAGACCAGGACGATCGGCAGTTTGTAAAGCGCCATGAGATTGAGCGCTTCGTGAAAGGAGCCTTGATTGATCGCGCCGTCGCCGAAGAAACAGAGCGTGACGCGATCTTCGCCCCGGTACTTGATCGCAAAAGCCATGCCCGCAGCCAGCGGCACATGGGCGCCGACAATGGCGTGACCGCCGTACATGTGACGGCTGCGATTGAAAAAATGCATTGAGCCGCCGAGCCCGCGCGAACAACCGGTTTCCTTTCCAAAAAGTTCCGCCATGCAAGCGTCTGCGCTGGTGCCGCGGGCGAGCGCGTGGGCGTGATCACGATAAGCGGTGATGATGTAATCGTCGTCACGCGTGGCCGCGACCGCGCCAGCCACGACCGCTTCCTGGCCGATGTAAAGATGACAAAAGCCGCCGATCCTCTGCGCTTGATACTGCTGGCTGGCGCGTTCTTCAAAACGCCGGATCAACAACATCAGCGCGAGCATCTCGACTTCGTCGCGCTGCTCTGCCGGCTGCATGACGGTCAGGCCGTGCGAGGAACCGCGGGGCGCGCGCGCGACTGTTCCGCGTTGCGGCCGAAGCTCATGCAAACAACAAAGAGCAGGGTGAAGAGAAGATCGCCCAGGAGCGAATTGCGGAAAAACATCCAACTCGGCGTCGCGCTGTATTGGGGCAACCCAACCGTGAGCGCTTGAATCAAGCCCGCGAAATTCTTTGCGTAACCGGGATCGGTCAGCCAGGCGAAGGCGTTGGTGATCGCCTTGTATTTCGCTGGAAAATAAGCGGCGCTACAGAGCGCGATGGCCGCCAGCGGCGTGAAGTTCGACAACCAGGTCGCGCCGGAATGGATCAAGAGCCCGGTCGTAACGCGATAAGCGACGGCTGAGAAAATGAGTAAGAGAGCGGGAATCATCTCGAAGAATCTATCCGTCCGACGAGATATGCAAAGGCCATTTGCTCCGGCGTTAATGAACCCGCCGTAGATCAAAAATCGATTCTGAAACTACTACGCGGATGCGGCGACGACTGCTTTGTTGAGTCGCGCTTTGCGGCGATTAGCGGCATTGCAATGAATGATCCCTCGTTTGGCAGCTTTGTCGATTGCGGAGATGACGGCACGAATTTGATCTGGTTGGGCGCCTTGCGAGGAATGCACCTGCTTTTGCATCGTACGTAAACGTGTCACAACACTGCGATTGCGAAGCGAACGCTTCAATGTCTGGCGTGCGCGCTTGGCGGCTGACTTTGTGTTGGCCATTGCCTATTCAAAAATTTGTGGACGTGGACGCTCGCGGTCGCGATTGCGATTGTCAAGAGCGACTCGCGAGCCGGCGCATTCCGATGCCAAGATCAACAATGAATGCTTGCGGAGCCGGCCGACTCTTAGGCGCGAGGATTCTTGTTTTGCGCGATTATCTCGCCGTTGTTCAGCACCGGCGTCGCTTTATCTTTCGGGCGCGCACTGGATCCGCGGGTCGTGCTCGTTTGCTTTTGTCGCTCTGCAGCGAGCGCTCCCGCCGCTCGCATTTGCTCGACCGTGAGTGAAGTCGAAGCCGATTTGGAGCCAAGCTGATCCTGGCCTTTCGTTTTTTCCAACTCCGCCTTTAGTGTATCGCTCGACGGCATCGGCCGCGCCTTTGGCACTTTGGGCAGACCATCTTGGATAATTTGCACGATTGAGCCGAGCGGAAGCTGATCATAAACAGTTGCGATGTCGCTCGATTTCATCCGGATGCAACCGTAGCTGGCCGGGCGACCGATTGTTTTCTCCTGCGGCGTGCCATGGATGTAAATGCAGCGCCCAAAAGCATGGGCGTTTTGGACTTCAAGTCCGCGCAGCCAAATGATACGCGTAATCACAGGATCGCGGCCAGGCGCATTTGGCGCGAGAATTTCGCCGGTAAACCGGCGATTATGGAACACGGCACCTATCGGTGCGTGGTCACCGATTTTTTGCGCAATGGCAAAATAACCGAGAGGAGTTGTCATTCGCCCCAAAAAATCGCCGAGCCCGAACATCGAGGTCGAAACAGGATAGGTCGCCACCTTGGCGCCGTTTTGTAGGAGCATTAATTTTTGGTCGCGCACACTAATGATGACGCAATCCGAATTGTCGGGCGCGATGGCGGCAGGAAGCGCGTAAGGGCAAAGGCAAAGCGCGAAAACGACCGCCGGAAAACGAAACATCGGCGCCTTCTTACTCGAAGTGGGTGTGTTTGTCACGCGAATTGTGGCAGCGGTGCCCCGCCACGCTCCGTTGACGCTAAAACGGGCTGCAAGGTGTCGCTGCCACACGCCGGACCCCGCCCAGTTGAAAACAAAAGAGGGGCGACGAGGCGTCGCTGCTACCATGCGTTCCTTGTCACGCGGGAATTGTGGCGGCGGCACGTGAACCGCCAAGGTTGATTCTTGGCCACCGGGGCGCAAGCGAGGAGAGCGCGACATAGAGAAAGCCACTCTGGAACATGAGTAGAAACGGGACCGAGATGAATTGTCGATGCACGATCGCGAACCAAACGAAGTAGCTGAAATAAATCGCGAAGGCCAGCTCCGCGATGGGCAAGGCGGATTTTAGCGGCCGGTATTTGCAGGCTCGCCACGGCTGCGATTTGCGTTCGATCCCGTACTTGGGCGTGCGCGTGAAATCGGATTTGTGATTAAAGACCGCTTCCAGCACAGCGCGGGCGTTGTTGAGCGAGAGGCCGATACCGAGCGCGAGCAAACAGGGCAGGAAAAGAATTTCTTTCATCCAGGTGCGCGGATGCAGCTCGCGTTGCGCGCAAATGTAAAATACCGCCACCGATACCGAGGCGGCGAGGAAAATGGGGACGTCGATCAAAAGCGTGCGCAGCCAGCCGGCTTGCGGCCCCCCGACAGAGGGATGCAAGAGCACGCACAAGCACGCCAGAAGCAGGTAGGCGAAGTTCGACATCAAGTGACCTGTGGCCTCCAGCTTAATTGGAAACGGCAGCTTGCTGCGCCAAATGGTGGGCAGGAGTTTCTTGCACGTCTGGACGGAGCCCTTGGTCCAACGATGTTGTTGCGATTTGAAACCGTTCATGTCCACCGGCAATTCCGCCGGGGTCACCACATCAGGGAGAAAAATAAATTTCCAGCCCACGAGCTGCGCGCGATAGCTCAGATCAAGATCTTCGGTGAGCGTGTCATGCTGCCAGCCGCCCGCTTCCTCGATGCACGAGCGCCGCCAGAGACCGGCTGTCCCGTTGAAATTAAAAAAGCGTCCGCTCCGGCTGCGCGCGGTTTGTTCGAGCAAAAGATGTCCGTCCAGAAACATCGCCTGTGCGCGTGTGAGCAATGAATAGCTCCGATTCAAATGCCCCCAGCGCGTCTGGATCATGCCGACTCTCGGATCGGTGAAAAAATCAATCGTGCGCTTGAGCAAGTCCGGCGGCGGAACAAAATCGGCGTCGAGAATACAGACAAACTCGCCTTCCGCGGAGTCGAGTCCAACAGCGAGCGCACCCGCTTTGAAACCAGTGCGATCGACGCGATGAATGAGCTGGACGTTGAAGCCGCGACAGCGCAGTTCGTCCGCGCACGAGGAGGTGATCTCGCGCGTATCGTCGGTCGAATCATCCAGCACCTGAATCTGGAGAAGTTTTCTCGGATAATCCAATTCGCTGACCGAGCGCTTTCTGTTTTTGAGAAAGAGATAAATGATGAAATAGCGATGGACGCCATAGGCGGAAAGACCGATGAGCACACTCAGATAGCAGATTGTCCAGATAACGTGACCGAGGCTTCCTTGCATGGTGCTTCCAGGCGCTGCCGTTGGTTAAGGCAGCGAGGGCGACATGATGGCGTTTCCGCCGCGGGCGTCAAATCAAAAAATGCCTCGGACGGTGAACAGATTTCAGCCCCGAACGCTTTGGGGCTGCTCGCAACCCTGAACCCTGTCCGCGCTTCGCCGATGGAAATCGCCACCCGCTATCAACCATCAACCTGTAGTCGCTTCGCTCTGCAAAGCGCGACGCAGAAGCACCAGAGGCATCTAAGCACACCCGCGTCGCGTCGCCCGGACGGCAACAGCTAAAGGCTCGCAAGCTATTCATCATTCGCTTGCCTGAGCCGGGGAGCGGGTTGATTGGTGATAAGCCGCTTTTCGCGGCCCAACTGGATGCAACTGCGCGACAGATTTAAGAAATGGAAACGCGCCCGTTTCGAGCGCTTTAATATCGTCTTTCCCATCCTTCTGGCCGGATGGGTGCCGTCGATCTTAACCCTCGTCGTTTCCTACACCATCCTGACAAAAACCCTTGAATCGAAAATCCTGCGCGATCGGCAGACCTTTATTCAATTGATCGGCCATCTCGTGGGCGACGACCTGGGCCGGACCAGCGGCATCATTGAGTATTATCAGACGCTGCCGGAGGTGGCGAAAATCTTGAGCGCATCCAATCGCCCAGCCCTCGCTCAACAATGGCTCAGCGCCACATTTTATTCGCAGCCGCGCATCGACGGAATGTTCGTCACGGGGCCCGACGGCCATCTGATCGCGTCGCTTCCCTCCAGTCCGGAGTTGTTGGGCAAAGATTTTGGGTCCGACCTCTGGCGGGACCAAGCGCGGGCGTCGAACGGCGCCTTTGTCTCGGCGGTGCATCCTCGTCTGGCAGATGAACGCCTGGCGACCGATATCGTGGGCGCGGTCCGGGCGCCGGATGGGACCGTTGCCGGCTATGTCGGAGTCTCGGTGTTAGTGGAAAGGATCGGGCGCCGTTTGTCGATGATTGAGTTTGCCGACCAGTCGCTTTGCCAAGTGCTCGATCAAAACGGCACCGCGCTTTTTGCAAATGGTTTCCAGCCAAATCCCAGCGCCGTTTCTCCCGGAGGAGAAATCCTGATAAAGGAGATCGGCAAGAGCAGAAGCGGGCATTTCGAGCGGCACGGCAATCTCTATTCTTTCAGCCCGGTGGAATCAACCGGTTGGGTGACGGTGGTGGTGCAGCCCAAAGCCGTCGCCTACAAACCGGTGCACGATCTTCTCGGGCGAATGCTTGTCCTGGCGCTCTGGTTGATCGTGCTCACCTCCATTTTCGCCTCTCTCGCCAGCAGGTTTTACCAGCGCCAGACCGAGGCGACGCGGCGGATCGAGCGGGAAGTTATCTTCAACGAAAAAATTCTCGCGAACATGCCAAGCGGCATCGCTTTCGTCGATCCGGTTTCGCGGCGTTTTCTTCAAGCGAACGGGGCTTTCGCGCAGATGGCGCGTCGTTTTGGAAATCTGCCACCCGATCGCGACATTGCGCAAGCGACTTACAACGACGTGAAGATCGCTCCGGCGGGAGCGATCGAAAAAGTGCTCGCTTTTGGAACGCCGTTTCAACTGGTTGAGCAACCGCTCAAAGATAATGCGGGCATGACGCATTTCGTGAACATCAACCTGCTCCGGTTGCAGGGCTCGCAACAAAGCGTGCAAGGCGTGCTTTATCTCGTCGAAGACAAGACGCGCGACGTGACGCTGCGCCAGGAACTAGTGGACGCAAATGCGGCCAAGGACCAATTCCTTGCCCTGCTCTCCCATGAGTTGCGCAATCCCCTCTCGCCCGTCATTGCCATGGTTGGGGAATTGGAAGCGAGCATTCCCGATTCACCGCCGGTTCGGCAGGCGCTCGAGGTCATCCGGCGCAATGTCGAACTGGAAGCGCGCTTGATTGACGATTTGCTCGACGTGACGCGGATCGCAAGAGGCAAGCTGCAATTAAGCTTCGAGATTATTTGCGTGCACGAAATCCTGCAGCGGGCCTACGAAATTTGCCGGGAAGAGATCGCTGGCAAGCGTCTTCAGGCGGAATTTCGACTCTGCGCCGAGAGCGCGCATGTCGAAGGAGATCCGGCCCGTCTGCAGCAGGTCTTTTGGAATCTCATCAAGAACAGCGTGAAATTCACGCCGGCCCAGGGCCGCATCGTCATCGAAACGCGCAATCCGACGCCGGAAGAGATTGAAATTCAAATTACCGATACTGGCATCGGTATCGAGCCGGAAAAGATCGACAAAATCTTCAACGCCTTCGAGCAGGGACAGATCTCGATCACCCGCCGTTTTGGAGGTCTCGGCCTCGGTCTTGCGATTTCGAAAGCATTGGTCGATGCGCATAGTGGAAAAATCCGCGTCGCGAGTCCCGGAAAAGATCAAGGCGCCACCTTTTCTCTAGAGTTGAAGACAGTGCCAAGTCCGCTCAGCCGTGACGGCGATGGCACGCATCAAGATCGACGCGCCGCTTCAGAAAAGGAAGTGGCCGTGCCGAGGCATCGGCGCGTCCTCGTGGTGGACGATCACCAGGATACCTGCACTGGCATGAAGATGATGCTGGAGCGCCGCGGCTACGAAATTACAGTGGCACATTCCGCTGAGCAGGCCGTGGAAAAAGTGCGCACGCAGGATTTCGATCTGCTTATTAGCGACATCGGGCTGCCGGACCGCAGCGGCTATGAATTAATGCGTGAAGTGCGAAACAGCAAAGGCTTGCCTGGAATTGCGCTCAGTGGCTTTGGATCCGAACACGACGTAAAAAAAGCTCGAGCGGCAGGTTTCTCCAAGCATCTCACCAAGCCAATCAATTTTGAACGACTCGATGAAGCCATCTGCAACCTGCTTGAGCCGGAGCAGACCTGCCGCTCATAGTGGTACACCTGTCGCCACGGCGCTCCTGCCCGTCCGTCTTTAGCAAAACGTTGTGCAAAAGAAAAAGAACGCGCCAGCCTATCGACCTCTCGACTGGAACTTTCGGTTTCTTGCGGAGAATGCCGCCGTTCGTTCGAAGCGGTTCAACATGGCGGCGGAGGCGAAGAACGTCTGCTACCCGATCCGGTTGTTGCGCTACTGGTTTGCCTATCATTTGCTGTGCATCGAATCCGCCCGTCGTTCTGCACCGATCGATCTCGCCGAGATCGGCGTGCACAAGGGACAATTCCTTCAATTCCTGCGTTCGGCGCCCATTCAGCCAAATCTTGGCCGATGGACGGTGGTGGATGCGGTGATCCATACGAAAAAACTTCACAAGGTGGGCTTTAGGGATGAGGATGTTCTGGAGGCGGATCTGGAGAGCCACGACTTCGATCTGCCCCACGATTATGACGCGACGGTGCTGCTGCACGTGCTCGAGCATTTATTCGAACCGGAGACGGCTTTGCAGAAAATTGCGCGCAGAATGCGGCCAGGCGGTGTGTTGATCGGCGGCTCCCCAGTCCTGCCCGATTTCCTCGTCGCCTCTCACCAGGCACTACAGCGCAAAACGGCGAAGCCAATGGGCCATGTGAGCGTATTTTCTCCACAGCGGGTCGTTCGGATGGGCGAGGCCGCCGGTTGCACGACCGAGTTCATGAGCGGCGCCTTCTTTCTGCGCAGCAGCGGGAGTCTGCTGGAAAATTCCGCTGCATGGATTCGGTTCAACCTGTGGTGGGGCGGCAGGTTTCCTTCCTGGCCCGGTGAAATCTACTGGCTCATGCGCAAGCGCTGACCAGTGGCATTCCCCCGCCTATTCAGGAGGCGAACGGAGTGAACTATTCGGCGTCGCGGCTGGACAACGCAGCCTGGTCGCGTCCCTCGGCGGCTTCCTTCAGCTCCCGCGAAAGCTTCTCCACCCGTTGGCGCATGATCTTTCCAGCTTTGAATTTCACGGTCGCCCGCGATGGAATCACGAAACTGCTGCCTGGCTGATTCGGGTTTCGCCCGACGCGCGGCTTTGTCAGTCGCGGCTGAAAAACACCGAAGTTGCGCAGTTCAACGGCGATGTTATTGGCCAGACTGTCGGTGATTTTATCGAGCGTTCGCTGGACCACGTCGAAAACTTCGTGTTGCACCATTCCTGTTTGGTTGCTGATGGCGACAACAATGTCGCGTTTGGTTAGCTTTGCCATATGTACTTAATTAATAATCGCTCCACGCAGCCGAAGCGGCGGCCAAATTTTTGGAAAAAGGAAATTTCTTAACAGTTTAACCTCCTCCCAAAGAGGAGTAAACGCAATGGTCGGCTTCCCTGACGAGGGAAAATCAGTGAACTGGGGCCAGCCGCCCCAAGACGCGATTCAGACGATGGCGGAACACAGTTTGGCCGGCCAAGGCCTTCCGCTGCGCTTTGAGCTGACCCCGCACCACACCGAGCTTGGTGAACACAGCGTTCCAATCCATCTCCAGCCGGCGGACTTCGTCGTTCGATAGCTCGCGGACGCCACGCACAGAGGAACCGCGCTGTAACACATTCATCAGTTTGCCCGATAGCTCGCCAAGAATGTTCAGTCGGTTGAAAATATGTTCCGTCTCTTGCAAAAGATGCGAGCGAATTTCGGTAAACTGGCGCTCCTGCTCGGCCGAAATGATTGGCTTTGCCTTGTCCAGCCCGTAAGTAATCAAGTCATGCAGCTTCTTCCAGTTATCCAGCTGGAGCGTGAGCAGGCGAAGCTTGGTTTCGAGCTCTTGATCCCTCATGGTTGCGATTCTTGCGACTGTTCGGGCGGCACGCCGACGAGTTCGAGCGTCTCATCGAATTTCTGCAGGTTATCGATCAACAGATGTGCCCAGGGGCGATTGACTGTTTCTACCTGGCTAATGATCCCTTCCTCAAAATAAAACCGCCCTTGCCGCCACCGAAAAATTTCCGCCACCGCCGCTTCGCCTTCGAGCGATCCAAAGACCGCGTGACGTATCGATCCGTGGTGCAGATAAATTTCGCTGTTGCCCCGACCGGACTTGAACGTAAAACGTCCGCTCCGCTGGCTCAAACAGCTCATCTGTAGAATTTCCGCGGCTGAGAATTGATTCAGATTACCGATGAGCGAATGACAAGGATCGACCCCCTCAGCCGCCGTCCCTGCTTGCCTCCCGAGTGAACGCACAAAACTCTTGAGGAGCTGCTCCATCCGGCGCTTGCTCTGCTCGCTTAAGATCAAAGTGATCTCCTGCTGCGCCGCGATGGCGGCGGCTTCGGCTTCGCCCCGGTCCGAAACCAGGCAAATAATCTTGAGCGAGGGAAAATGCTGCCGCGCGTTGGTGGCCTGCTCCAGCGCCAGCTTCGACTCCCCTTCCACGACAAAAGCGTCGAAATTCTCGGCCAGAAGAAACGATACCGCTTCGGAAAACGTTCGCACAATGCGGATTTCCACCTCTTCCATCGCGTCAAGAATAGCCAGCTCCTTGTCTTGAAAGACCGGATCTGCGTTCAGGATGAGGAGGCGGGTTTGCACAATTGCCAATGAGCGCGTGAAAACACGTAGCAGGAACCTTGCCCGACGCTTCTGCAAACCGCGATCAGCCGCTACTTTCGCCAATCTCCTCGCGGAGGCCGCGCGGCATAGGCGTCTGGCGCAATCTCGTGCGCCGTCCGGAAATGCACCTTCGCCACCTCGCGTAGCCTCCCCGGCCCGCTCTTTTCCACGAGCTTTTTCGCGGTCTCTTTTACACTGGCCGATACCCCCCGCTCCAAGCGCAAACCAAGCTCTTTCCCCCGGCGTTCCAGCCAACCGATAAATGTTTCACGCGCCAGAATCGACGCCGCCGCTACCGCGATATCGGATTCCGCCTTCGGCCGCTGTTGAATGTCGATCTTGCGGCCATGTTGCAAAAGTGATTGTTTGATGACGCGCGCATCCGCAAATTGATCCGACAACGCGCGCGGACAATCTGGTTTTCTTGCCAGCAGGTTTTCAATGACGCGCGCATGCCCCCAGCCGAGCAGACTGTTCAGGTTCCCGAACTTCTCATAAAGCTCGTTGTACCGTTCCGGACCGATCAGCACCGTCTCGATCAAGCCCCCGGCAGTTTTCCGGATAATTTGGCCCAGCGTCCGAATGCGCGCATCCGAGCCGATTCGCTTGCTGTCCTGAACGCCCGCGTCTAGAAGCTTGCGCGCGATCCCACGATCGACATACACGCCCGAAATCACCAGCGGTCCAAAAAAATCGCCCTT
>WNFT01004338.1_pt1 | contig 12395 bp, 11 predicted proteins | sample 5400191 | NCBI WGS metagenome assembly WNFT01 (sample SAMN13153359, study PRJNA577476) | soil metagenome | isolation source: 80 cm saprolite under Madrone tree | place: USA:California | collected 2016-06-14
TCACACTCAAAGGGTGGCTCTACAACCTTCGCGAATCGGGCAAACTGCTCTTCCCGATTTTTCGAGACGGCACGGGGATCATCCAGGGCGTTTGCGCGCTTAAGGAAAATCCTGAGGCGTTTGAATCGCTCAAAGGACTGACCCAGGAATCCAGCGTCATCGTCACCGGCAAAATCCGCGCGGAAAAACGTGCCCCAAGCGGCTACGAAATCGGTGTCAGCAAAATCCAAATTGTCCAAAAAGTCCCAGAAAGCACGCCCTTCCCCATCCAGCTCAAAGAGCATGGCGTCGATTTCCTCCTCGATCAGCGCCACCTCTGGATTCGCACGCCGCGCCAGGCCGCGATTCTCCGCATTCGCGCCGAAGCCATTCGCGCCGCGCGCGAATTCATGGACGGCCAGGGCTACACGCTCACAGACGCACCAATGTTCACTCCCGCCGCCTGCGAAGGCACGTCCACTTTGTTCGAAGTGAATTACATCGACGACCAAAAAGCCTATCTGACGCAAAGCGGCCAACTCTATGCCGAGGCCATCGCCATGGCTCTCGGCAAGGTGTACACCTTCGGCCCCACGTTTCGTGCCGAAAAATCAAAAACGCGCCGCCACCTCACGGAATTCTGGATGCTCGAACCGGAAGCCGCCTACGTGGAGTTCGATGAAGCCATGGCGCTCGGCGAGGGCCTCGTCAGCGCCATCGTGCAATCAGTATTGAAAAATAAATCGCGCGAACTCGAAACGCTCAAGCGCGACACCTCCAAACTCGAAAACGTGAAGCCTCCGTTCCCGCGCATCAGCTATGAAGACGCCGTCGCTGTTCTCAATAAGAACGGCAATCCCGCCAAATTCGGTGACGACTTCGGCGGCGACGAAGAAACCATCATCTCCAAGGAATTCGATCGCCCCGTGCTGATTCATCATTACCCGTCGGCGATGAAGGCTTTTTACATGCAGCCCGACGCCCAGCGCCCCGAGCTCGCCCTCGCCTTTGACATGATCGCCCCGGAAGGCTACGGCGAAATCATCGGCGGCAGCCAGCGCATTCACGATTACGATTTGCTGCTCAAGCGACTGCGCGAGCACAACCTGCCGGAAGAATCGTTTCAGTGGTATCTCGACTTACGCCGCTTCGGCAGCGTCCCACACTCCGGTTTCGGAATGGGCCTCGAACGCACGGTCGCCTGGATTTGCGGCACCGAACACATTCGCGAGGTCATCCCCTTCCCTCGCATGATTTACCGGGTATACCCTTAGAGCGGGGTAGTTGGCGCTTTCCCGCTGTTCCCGCAATCTGGAACTTAATTTGAGACTTGCCTGGCTCTCGTACCATTGGTCTGAGCGAAGGACCGCGCGCGGGTTTGCGCGGTTCACGAATCACTAGTCACGAGTCACCAGTCACGGAGCTTCGCATGGCCCAAAAAGTTCGCATCATCGGCGTCCCCATGGACCTCGGCCAGAGCCGCCGCGGCGTGGACATGGGCCCTTCCGCGCTGCGCGGCGCGGGCCTCCAGCCGAGCCTCAAGAAGCTCGGCCTCCAAGTCGAAGACATCGGCAATCTTTCCGTCAAGCAGCCGGAAGAAATGCCCGTCGGCGAAAAGCGCGCCAAATATTTGCAGGAAATTGCCGAAACCTGCGCCGATGTTGCCGCCGCCGCCGAAAAATCTTTAAGTGAAGGTTTTCTCCCGCTCGTTCTGGGAGGTGACCACTCTATCGCGGCGGGTGTCGCCGCCGGCGTCGCCAACTATTTCCGCAAAGACAAAAAGCAAATCGGCTACCTTTGGCTGGATGCCCACGGCGACATGAACACTCCCGAATCTTCTCCATCAGGCAATGTCCACGGTATGCCGCTCGCCGCCATCATGGGCTACGGCGCCCCTGAACTCGTTGACCTTCTCGGCTTCAAGCCCAAGGCCGAACCCGGCAACATCGTCATTGTCGGCGCGCGCGACCTCGACGCCCAAGAACGCAAAATCGTAAAGAAAGCCGGCGTCCACGTCTTCACCATGCGCGATATTGACGAGCGCGGCTTGCGCGACGTCATGTCCGAGGCCCTGAAGTACGCCATGGACGACACCGCCGGCATCGCCGTCAGCCTCGATATGGATTTCGTCGACCCCGCGGACGCGCCCGGCGTCGGCACTCCTGTCCGGGGCGGCGTCACCTATCGCGAAGCCCATCTCGCCATGGAAATGATCGCCGACACTGAGTCCATGGTTTCCCTCGAAGTCGTCGAGATCAATCCCATCCTCGACGAACACAATCGCACTGCGCTCCTCGGCGTGGAACTCGTTCTTTCCGGCCTCGGTCAAAAAATTCTGTGACCGGTCATTAGTTGTCTGTTCAGAACGCAAGGCAAAACAAGCACTCCACCAATCCTTAGTTTTCACTTATAACTGAAAACTGAGAACATTGAATTTGCCGCCCTGCCCGGCGGAATGAGACCGACTCGTGACCCCTGTCAACAAGAAGCGCCTCAGAATTGGAATTCTATTTGGCGGCCGTTCTGGCGAACATGAAGTGTCGCTCGCCTCGGCCGCATCTGTAATTCGCGGTCTCGATCTTGACAAGTACGAACCCGTCCCCATCGGCATCACCAAAGAAGGCCACTGGCTCATCGGCGCAAGCGCGCAAAAAATGTTGCCCGAAGTCTTGAAGGGCGGCCAGCGCGTCATGATGAACGCGGACCCCACCGACGCCGCGCTCGTCAAGTTGGACGGCAGCGGCGGCGGCCAGCGCATCGACGTTGTTTTTCCCGTGATGCACGGCACCTTCGGCGAAGACGGCACGATTCAAGGCCTGCTCGACCTCGCCGGATTGCCGTTCGTCGGCGCCGGCGTGCTCGGCTCCGCCATCGGCATGGATAAAGACGTCTCCAAACGCCTCTTGCAAGTCGAAAAAATCCCCGTCGTTCCCTGGATCACCGTTAACCGCCACGACTGGGAAAGCAATCCCGAAGGAATTCAAGGTGCCATCGAACTGAAATTCCCTTACCCCGTTTTCGTAAAACCCGCCACGCTCGGCTCTTCCGTTGGCATGACCAAAGTTCATTCGCGCGCCGAACTGGCCCCCGCGCTGAACCTGGCTTGCGAGTTCGCCATGAAAATTCTAGTCGAAGAGTCCGTTACCGCCCGGGAAATCGAGGTTTCCGTCCTCGGCAATCGCAATCCGCAAGCATCCGTCCCGGGAGAAATCGTCCCGCACCGCGAATTTTACGATTACGCCGCGAAGTATCTCGAAGAAGGCACTCAGCTGTTAATTCCTGCGGATCTTAAACCTGCTCAAGTCGAAAAAATCCAGAAGTACGCGGTCGATGCTTTCCGCGCTCTCGAACTCAGCGGCATGGCCCGGGTCGATTTTTTCCTGGAAAAAGCAGGCGGCAAGATCTATCTCAATGAAGTGAACACCATCCCCGGCTTCACTTCCATCAGCATGTATCCAAAGCTTTGGGAAGCCAGCGGCATTCCCTTCCGCGAATTGATCGATAAATTAATCGCACTGGCTCTCGAACAACACGCAGAAAAAGCCCGCACCAAATACCAGATCGAGCTCCCCGCAGGCTCCGGTGGCGCCCTCGACGCTTAATCCCGTACACGGCGCGCTCTCCGGTTAATCCGCTTCGCTCAGTCCAATTACGGTTTGCGCCTTGGCAGGAATCGCCCGAGCGCGGCGAAGCTCCTGCCACTGCAGGGCGGCATCGGCGAACAGTATGGAGAAGGCCAGGCAAATCCACACAACGGTTTCGTCAAAGGTGCCAAGCTTTTCCAATCCAGTAACGCCGAGGACCACGCGCACTTCCAGAAAAACCAGCGCAACTGCAAAGCTGCGCGTCATCCACTGGCGGTGTTGCTGGACCTTTCCTTTGAGAATGAACGCGAGCGCGATGCCGGTGGTAAGCATCCATAAGATCGCATCGGCCGCGGCGGCGACGCTGAACGAGCGCGCTCCCCCCATTCGCTCCTCGAAGTGCTGTATGTAGAAACCGAGCGGAGCGGCGAAAAAGACCCCGGCGATATAAAAGCGCCCAACGACGCGATGGAATTTTGTGAAACGCTGCCGCAGGCGATCAGAGAACTGCATCGGCCCGAGCAAGAGCGCGCAGGCGCCGGCCATGCCGTGCGGCAATAGCCACCACCTGAAGGGATGGTAGTGTTGCCACACCGGAGCCTTTGCATCAAGAAGGAAATATTCGTTGTGACGGAGAACATAAGCGACCATCAGGCCGATGAACGCAAAGAGGAAATACTTCGCGCGCGGCCAAGCCGCCCGCTGGAACGGCTGGGCACCATTAGACATTTAAGGCTCCTGGACGGGTAGGATTCTCACAACAGCATACGCGAATAGCGTACTCACTACCGAGAAAGAAATAATATCGGCATTACCTCAAGAGCAACCCTGACTTGGCGATCGTGAGCAAGAGAACTCGGAAATCTCCTCCTGCGAAAGCCGCCAAGTCTGCATTGCAGCTCTGCGCACATTGCCGCAGACATGCATTTCCCCGCTGCAATATTCATCCGGGATTCACGGCCTGCCAGCTTTTGCCGGATCGTTTAGTTTTTGTTAGGATTCTTCTGGTTGCTGCGCGGCACAGGGATGGCACCGTGGCAGCGGCAAGTTTGATTCCGACGCTCGCGGGGCAGGAGACTACTGAATGTCACTTCTCGATCCGCCTGCCGATAAACCCGACAAATCCCGAGCCATGGCCTTCACTATCGCGGCCCTTTCGCTGGTCGCGATTGTGGCCCTGTGGTACGCCTTCCGCTATTACCCGGAGAAAAGAGCGGCGCAACATTTCTTCGATGCCCTCATCGCGGGCGACACCGCCAAGGCCTACCAACTCTGGAAGCCCGGCGATAGTTATCCGATGAAGGATTTTCTTGCCGACTGGGGATCCGCGGGTTACTACGGCCCGGTGAAGAGCTACAGAATCATCGGCGCCAGAGCGCCTCACGATTCCAACGCCATTGCCGTTTCGGCGGAAATCAGTCCCTTCTCGCCCATGCCTGAGAGTTCCGATACGGAAAAGAGCCGCAAAACCAAAATCGTCGAACTTTGGATTTTAACGGCGGACAAATCGTTCAGCTTCCCCGTTCCCGGCTCTTAGTCTTTCTAAATATTACGTCGCACAGATTATCCCCCGATGTCGTCCAGCGCGTGCACAAGTTCCTGCGGGCTGACGCTGGCGGTACCGAGTTTGCCGACGACCACGCCAGCAGCGATGTTGGCGAGCACGGCGGCATCGATGATAGACGCTCCGGCGGCCACGGCAAGCGCGAGGACACTCAGAACGGTGTCGCCGGCGCCGGTGACGTCGAATACCTGGCGGCCCGTTGCGCCGCGCTCCACTCCGGCCTGCCCCACGCGCGCGTAGGTCACTTCAAAACTCGTTGCCGGAATGTGAATGTACTTCGGTGAGGACTCCTCGAACACACTCATTCCTTTTGCTCCGTGAGTCATCACCACCGCGCTGCAGCCGAATCGTGCAAGAAGCGCCCCGCCTGCTTCTTCAATTGATTTTTCGTCCGTAAGTGAACGAGTGACGTAGAAGCCTGCTTCTGATGTATTGCACACGATTGCACGCGCACCTCGATACGCGTACAACTTCGAGGTCTTCGGCCTCACAAATACGGGCACGTGCAATTGATGCGCGGCGCTCAGAACGCGGTCGGCGAAATCATCGGTGATCAGGCCCTTGTCGTAATCGGAAAGCACCAGTGCATCAAGTTTTTTCAGCGCGGCAAAAACCAGCCGCAAAAGTCTTTCCTGGGTTTCGTCGCGCAGAGGCTCGCGGCGCTCGCGGTCAACGCGCACGACCTGCTGGTGCCGCGCGATGATGCGCGTCTTGACCGTGGTGACGCGCTTGGCGTCGGCGATAACTCCCTTGTCCTCGATTCCAGTGGCGCGAAGGCAGTTCTGTAATGCGCGCCCGGCTTCGTCATTGCCGGTCACGCCGAATGCTTCCACACGCCCGCCGAGCGCAGCAATATTTGCGGCGACGTTGCCAGCGCCGCCCAGGCACTCGCTCTGCTCCACGAAATCGACCACGGGAACGGCCGCTTCCGGCGAAAGCCGCGAAGCCGTTCCCCAGAGGTAGCGGTCCAGCATCAGGTCGCCGAGGACGCCGATGCGCTTCCCGCGAAGGCGTGGGATTAATCGTTTTAACCGCGGAACGGCATCGGCGATGTTGGCTGGCATGCGATCTCTGTGAGTGCTCCGCTACCCATTCGGAGGTTCTTCAGCGATTGTCGCTTCTTCCGGCAACATCACGGGAATTTCGTCCCGCACCGGATAAATCCGGCGGCAAGAGCTGCACTTCAAGCCTGATTCGTCGGTCAATAGTTCCACCTTCGTCTTGCAAAGGGGACAAACCAGGATATCCAGCGCATATTTCGGCAGTTTCATTCGTCTCTCCGCACGTAATTCGGGCGCTCGCTGACGCGAATTGGCACTGTACCAAACGCCGCCGAGCGGGAGCAACTTCGCGCAGCGCGTTCAAGGCACCGCCGATGCAATGCAGTGACTTGCCAGACTCCCTGCCACGCAATCGCCTTGACCCTGCGCATCGGCAGGCGTAGCGTCTTCTCATCGCCAGCGGACGACCGGAGTCACTCATGAACTCTCCCCTCAAGCTCAGCACGCCGGAGAAACTGCTCTCTGCGCGCGACAAATTCACCGACCGAACAACACGCTACCGCAACCTAAAGTGCTTTCAAGAAATAATACTTTGCGGCTTCCTCGTAGTGGCTTGCCCGTTCGCCGCAGCTTTGGCGCAAGCGCCTTCCTCCTCACAACAATCCCTAGCGCCTTCGCAACAGTCTTCCTCGCAACCATCGCCGGCGCAATCTCAACCGCCATCCCAAGCTCAGCCCGCAGCGTCGGCGCAGCCGCCCCAAAAGGAAGATTCGCTCGCGGAGGCGGCCCGCAAAGCCAAGGAAAAGAAGTCCGCTACGGCAAAGAGCAAGGTGTACACCGAAGACGATCTGTCTGCCCTGAAAGGTCCTGGCGTGTCCGTCGTGGGCGAAGCGCCGAAGAAAGTCGCTCGGCCCTCCGGGCCATTGGACCCGGATGGGGATGGCGGCCAAAACAATGAAGAATACTGGCGCGGCCGTGCGCGCGAAATCCTGGATCAGATAACGGCGGTGGACGAGGAAATTGCGCAGAAGAAGGATGAAATCAAGAAATATGGGAGCGGTGGTTTTGACGTCACCACGGGAATGAAGCAAAACATCGCCTATATCAACGATCGGAATGGCCAAGTAAAGTCGCTGGAGAAGCGAAGAGTGAATCTCGAGAAGCAGTTGGACGATCTGCAGGAAGAGGGTCGCAAAGCAGGGGCGGCTCCTTCCTGGTTCCGCTGAACGGTCCGTGAATAAGGCCCACACGCGACGAATCTAGCTTCAGACGCGGCCGCAAAACGGCGCGCATCGGTCGAATCCCGCCAACAAAACTTTTGTGCAAGAAAAAATACCCACACCAAAACTGACCGTCTGACCAGTAGTCTTTGGAAGGGTAAACGCAGTAAGCTGACGGCGATCGCTGGCCCAGTCCCCCCTCTGGGACCTTGGAGAGTAACCGTGTATTGCGACCGCTGTGGACTGAATTTCTTGCCCAAACAGTCCGTGTGCACTCGATGCAAGCGAGTGCCTACACGCTACTGGTTTCAATTCATGAGTTTGATGACGATTTTCGTGGCCGTGCTTTTTAACACCATTCTAGGACTGTTCTTGTTGCCGCGCCTGGCGATGGCCAGCCACGGACGCACATTGTTTCGGGGATGGTCCTGGTTCAACCAGCAGGCGGCCATGTATGGATGGGTCCCGCTGGCGCTCGGCCTGCTGGCCTGGGACTATTTCATTTGGAAAGAGGCCCGGCCAAAGGTAAAGGGCTGGTTCACGCGCAAACTGCTGACCTTTTCGCTAGCGGCGGGCATTGCGCCCCTGCTGCCCTGGTGGATTCCCGCAGGCCAGCCTCCAGGGGAATTCCTTTCGATGATCGGCAGGCACCCGGGAGTTCCCGTTATGCTGGCATGGGGAGTGGTGCTGATCGTCACCATCATTCTGTGCATCGATCCGGAATCGCGCGACTATCTTCTGGGCCACGGGAGAACCTTGAGCCTGGTCAGCACCGGTATGCTTCTGCTGGTGCTCACCATGACCGTGGTCGGCTGGTCCCTGTCGTACTGACCGCTCCGTCGAAGCCAGAATCTTAACCCGCCTCCGCCAAACCCTCGGACTCCCAATTGACTAGACAGATGACTAGTCAGCGCCGATTTCACTGTCCCATCGGTCAGGATACTCACAGAGGACACCCTTCGCGCAGAGACCTTGCGGGCAAAGGGCGGTCGCGTTCCAATGGAATTACTATGAAAAACTCCAAAATGCCGCTCCTTTTCGCATTCTTGCTGATGTGCGCGCTCTCCGCGCCGTCATTTGGGCAGCAGCCAGAGCGAGCTTTCAATTGGCTGCCCGGCAATCAAGAGGATGTGCGGTTGGACCCCGCTAACTATCACGCCGGGGAGACGTATCACGCGAGCGGAGACGGCGGCAATATGCAGGTGGATATCAAATCGGAGCTGCCGGTCACGATATTCCTGGCGCGTTCCGAAGAGTGGAACGGGGCAGTGCAACATCCTGAGGGCCTGAACACCCTGCAACAGTTGTGCACGAGAGAACACGTGATGGAGGCCAGGTTTACCTGTTTCGTCCCGCCGGTGGCGATGACGCTTATCATTCGTGACGAGCGATATAGTCCCGATCACGCGGTGTTTGCCGGACTTGGCGCGGTCTTGGACCCGAATAATAGGGTCGAGCGCGCAGTGGGCGAGGGAATCGCGGCGGTAATGGCTGGGCGGGAATCGGCCACGCGTCGTTTCAAGGCCCCGAATGATGTGCACATCCAATACTTCCGCTGGCTGTGTGTGGAAAATTGCATCCAGCCGCGTTTTCAGTGGACCGAGCAGGTCAAAGAGAAGTATCAGCTGACGTCGTTCCTGAAAGTGTATGGTGGGTTCGCGCCGGACCACGACAATGCACTGGTCAGCATCAAGATCAAGTCCCCGGTGCCGATGGTGGTGGCGATGCTGCCGTCGGATATCGCCAACCAGTTGCATGCCAAGCCGGAGATGTTCGAGCCTGCGCTGGAGAAGAATCCCTGCCAGCAGCGCGGCGTCCAGTCTTTGGAGTTCCAGTGCACGTTTAATCTGGCCGATGGCCCCCAGTCGCTGATCGTGGCGCCGGAAGCTAGCGGGAACGTACCTCACAAGAAAGCCGAAATTGAGATGCAGTTTGTGAAGTGCGTGGCTAACTGCGAGCTGCTCGAAACCAAGCGATAGAGAGCCTCAGCGTTTGTTTCTGTGTGTTCGGAAGACGATCGTACCTTGAATGAAAATCAAAATCCCCGCCCTTGACGTGTACTTCCAGAATGGGCACTCAGCAGAATCCCGCACTCATTGAGTCAGGCCGTCGCCATTGTGGAGCGCAAGCGCCGGGCGTATACTCCGCGACAAACGGGAGGAAGCCCATGGCCAAGTATCACTTGAACCGAAGACAGTTAATCGAGAAATGTGCGGCCCTTGGAGTGGTGGTGACCGCAACCAGCCTGCCAATTTCCGCGATTGCTAAAATTTGGGACGACAGCGAAATGCGCCATCCTACCCCGCCGAACGCTTTTGGCCCGTTTTACAAGAAGCACTCACCGCGAGCGAAGGACCTGCGCGCGCCAGGAGACATGGGCCTGCCGCTAACCGTGGCGGGGCGCGTGCTGGACACGCGTAGCGAGATACTGCAAGACGCGAAGGTGGAAGTCTGGCACGCCGACCACTTCGGGCACTACGATGTTGACGGTTATCGCTTCCGCGCGCAGATTCCGCTAGAGAGCAAGGGGACCTACAGCTTTGATTCGGTGATGCCGGGCCACTATCCCGACCGCGTATGCCAGCACGTCCATTTTCTGGTTAGCGCGCCGGGACACAAGACCCTGGTAACGCAGCTTTATTTTGCCACCGACCCGGTATTTGATGGCGATCCGGACAAGAATTTCACGCGTGACCCGCTGGTCGTTAGCCGCGAACTGGTGCGCCCGGTGGTACTTACAGGTGACCCAAAGACGATGCACGCAGCAGTGAATTTCGAGCTGTGTCTCGAGCGGTTGTGATGCAACGCACCAGGCTTGTTCTTGCAGGAATTCTAAGTGCTTCCGCTTGGTGCGCTTCGTCCGCCTCGGCAGATTCGGAACCACGCCTGGAAACCAGAATCGCCGTAGGCGACGAAGTGCTCTTCACGGCGATTTCTCCTGATGGAAAAATTGCGGCGGTCCTGAAGGGCAACAAGATTGCCATCTGCTGGATCGCCAACGGGCGGCTGATTCAGACGCTGGATTTTGGCCCTGCACAACCGGTGTTCGTGGACTTCTTCGACAACGGGACGCGTCTGGTGGCCGGGCTGCCCAGTGGAAAGATTCAACTGCACGACGTGGCAACGGGGAAGGTGCTGCAGTCGCTCGAAAATGAGGCGTCCCCTGCGGTGGTCCGTATTTCGGGTGACGGGAAGTTGATGGCTGCGTCAGGAAGGAATGGGGAAGTCCATCTCTGGGACCTGGCCACCGGCAAGCTGGCGCATCGGCTAGCGCTGGAACTCGGTAGCGCCATGGATCTGGCATTTTCTCCAGATGCCACGATGCTGGCCGGATCTAGTAACGACACCAACATTTATGTTTGGGACACCAGATCCGGCGAACTGAAACATGTTGTACGCGACCTCTTAATGACCACATTCGGATTGGCATTCGCGCCTGACGGCAAGTGGCTGTACGCAGGAAACGGCGACCACGCCGTTTACGTGATTGATGGCCTAACAGGAAAAGTGGCAAAGAGTTTTGCGGCGCAGAAGTATCCTGTGCTCGCGATTTCGCTCTCGCCCGACGGACAGCGCATCGCGGCCGTCTATCGGGATGCCAACGACCCGCAGGGCCATACGCCGATGATGCTTTGGAGCGCCGCATCCGCCCAAATGCTGCAGAAAGTTGACTCACCGGGAGTAACGGCAAACGGCGGCGGCTTCCTGAGCGATGGGCGGCTGCTTTATTCCACGACGAGTGGAAAGGAAATGATGGTGTGGTCCTTGCGCTGAAGCGTTCCCCTTGATAAATCTTGCCTGGACCTGGTTTCCAATCACGAAAATTCAGAGACTTTTGGACTGGCGGAAAGCGTGCACCACGGCGGCGGCGTCCTGGTGCTGGGCGTCGACGGCGTAGTTGAGGCGGCGAATGTCGGCGGCGGAAAGTTTTCCGGCGAGATCCGCTAGCGCCAAACGCAGCTGCGGGAATCGGACGAGCGTAGCCTGGCGGACGATAGGGACGGCATCGTACGGCGGAAAGTAGTGGCGGTCGTCTTCAAGAGTGACGAGGCCGAGAGCGTCGATAAGGCCGTCTGTGGAGTTGCCTGCGACAACATCGACTTGATGATCGACGAGGGCGCGGTAGATGAGGCCGAGATCCATGACTTTGGGGGATTCGGCGAAGTGGAGATTGTAGCGGCCGCTCCAGCCGCGGAAGCCATCGGGGCGCTCGAGAAATTCGTAACCGACTCCGGCGCGCCACTTGGGGGCGAGGGGAACGATGTCCGAGATTTTTTTGAGATGGAGATTTTTTGCGTCGTCGCCGCGAATCACCATGGCGAAAGTGTTTTCAAAACCGAGAGGTTCGGTGACTTCTAGGTGGAAGCGCTCGGAGTAGAGCTGCTTGACGCGGTTGTACACGGCGACCGAATCACCCTGCGGAGATTCATTCAGGACGGCGGTCAGGGCCGTGCCGGTGTATTCGACATACAAGTCCAGTTCGCCGGCAACGAGAGCCTTGTGGACAAGAAGGCTGCCGCCGAGATTGGTCTTGCGCTCGACGGGTATGCCAGTTTTGGCTTCGATGTGCTGGGCAAGAAGCTCCGCGAGGACGACCTGCTCGGTGAAAAATTTCGACCCGATAGTGATTTTGGTTTGCGGAGGTTTGGAACAGGCGGAAAGTAGACAGACGAAGTTAAGGAAGTAGAGGAGGTAAAGGAGAAAGAAAAGTGAGCGGCGCATCGTCAAGAGACTTTCAATCTACGCTCGATCAGACCCAATAGGAAGTCGGCGAGGAGGGCGAGGAGGGCGGCGGGAATGGCTCCGGCGAGAATGAGAGAGTCGCTGACGAGGGCCACACCGCGGAAGATGAAGGTGCCGAGGCCACCGGCGCCGATTGCTGCCGCGATGGTGGCTACGCCAATAGTGATGATGGTAGCGGTCCGAATGCCGGCAAGGATGACGGCTAAGGCAAGCGGGAAGCGAACGCGGAAAAGGATTTGGGCGCGGGTCATACCCATGGCTTCGGCGGCTTCGAGGACAGCGGGATCTATGCCGGTGAGGCCGA
>WNFT01004340.1_pt1 | contig 12393 bp, 8 predicted proteins | sample 5400191 | NCBI WGS metagenome assembly WNFT01 (sample SAMN13153359, study PRJNA577476) | soil metagenome | isolation source: 80 cm saprolite under Madrone tree | place: USA:California | collected 2016-06-14
TCAGCCGGCATGTTCGTGTCCTGCCGCGCCTTGCGGTGCCGCGGCGGTGCGCTCCACGACCGTGGGAGGCGCGGTCATCACCGCTTCGCCGGTGACGATAATCTGGCCGATCATCGAGGGATGCGGCGCGCAATTGTAATTGTAGGTGCCGGGGCGGTTGAATGTGATCGCCGCCGATTGGCCCTTTGCCAGCATGCCGGTATCCCAGCCGCCCGCATCGGACGATGCGGCGTTGTGCGACTGCGTACCGTCATTGGTGAAGGTCACCTTGGTGCCGGCCTTCACGGTGATGCGCGGCGGGGTCAGATCGTAATCGATAAACTTGATCGCGTTCGCTTCCACGATAGGCCCGGTAAAACCGACGACGCTGACCGGCGGACGCGGCGCGTCGAATGGCTTCAGCCTGCCGCCCGGGCTACCCTTCATCGAGAAGCCCCAGATCGTGTCGCCATTGGCGGAGGTGGTCTGGATCGAGACGCCGCCCGCGGCGATCGCGACATATTGCTCGCCGTCGAGCTCATAAGTGACGGCGGGCGCGTCCGCGCCGGCGCCGGTCTGCCATTCCCAGAGCAGCGCGCCGTTCTTGGCGTCATAGGCCTGGAACAATCCGCTTGGTTCGCCGTGGAAGACGAGCCCGCCCGCGGTCGAGAGCGCGCCGCTTCCCTGCCCGACCGAGTACGGCATCTTCTTCTGCCAGACGATCTTGTTGGTGCGGGAATCGACCGCCGAGAGCGTGCCGGCATAGCGCGCGCCGATCGGCGGACCGACGGATTTGCCGAGCTGGCGCAGGATGCGGCTTTGCACGCGGTCCGCGGCGGTGACGTAGAAATATCCGGTCTGCGGTGAGTAGGACATTGGCGACCAATTGGTGCCGCCATTGCCGCCGGGCGACATCAGGATCGGCATGTCGTAGATGACGCCGAAGATGCATTTCGTCGTCCAGCCGGGGAGCGCCTGCGGACATTGGGGGATCAGGGCATCGCCGCGCGGGATCGGCTGCGTCGGCGCGGAGGCGACGCGCGCGTCCTGCTCGACCGGCTTCTCGTCGATGCCGATCAGCGGTTTGCCGGTGGTGCGATCGAGAATGTAGATCCAGCCCGTCTTGCAGGCTTCCGCGATGCCCTTGCGCGGGACGCCGCTATAGACCTGATCGAAGAGGACGACCGGGCTCGGGCAATCGAAATCCCAGAGATCGTGATGCACCAGCTGGAAATGCCAGGCGTATCTTCCGTCGAGATGCAGCGCCACGATCGATGAGCTGAAGAGATTGTCGCCGGGGCGCTTAATGCCTTCTCCGACCGCGTCGGGTCCGGGCTGGCCGGTGCTGAAGAAAATCAGTCCAAGCTCGGGATCGATGGCGGGCGCTTGCCAGATATTGGCGCCGCCATGCAGATAGGCGCTGCGCTTGTCCGGATCTGGATCGTTCGCGGACGGCCAGGTATCGCCGCCGATTTCGCCCGGCCCCGCCGCGGTCCAGAAATGCCACAGTTCCTTACCCGTCTTGGCATCGAGAGCCGTGAGTTTCCCTCGCGCCGAGCGGTCGCCGCCTGAGACGCCGGTATAGACCGCGCCATTGTAATAGGTCGGCGCCGTGGTGATGGTGTAGCCGTCCTGCCATTTGCCGATCGTCGTCTGCCAGGCGAGCTTGCCGGTCGCGGCGTCGAGTGCCACGAACGTGCCGTCGAGCTGGCCCAAGAACACCTTGCCCTCGCCGAGCGCCACTCCGCGATTGTCCCAGCCGCAGCACACGGTGTTGATGTTCTGGTCGATGCCGGAGCGGTGCTCCCAGATCAGTGCGCCGGTGCGCGCGTCGAGCGCGAAGACGTCGTCATTGCCGCTGGTGACGTACATCACGCCGTCTCTGACGAGCGGCGTGACCTCCAGCGAATATTTCGTGCCGAGGCCCGAGCCCAGATGCGTGACCCAGGCGCCTTTCAGATTCTTGACATTCGCGGGTGTGAGCTTGGCCAGCGTCGAGTAGCGCGAGTTGCTCCAATCGCCGCCGACATGAAGCCACTCGGCGCCCGCGGGCTTGCGCAGATCGGGTGCGGCGGGCGTTGCAGAATCGGCGTGCGACCACAGAGCCGCGCCCAGTCCCATCGCCGCCGCGCAAATGAGCAAAAGAGAACCGCGTTTCATGTCGTCCCTCGATCCGAAACGGTGCCGCGCATGACCGCAATCTAGAGCCAAATTGTACCGAATTGAATCGGTGAATTTTTGGCGGCCCAAGCCGCACGGATTCGGTGCTAGCATGCACTACTCGCCATTGCATCTCATCTGGGCTTGCACATGTGTTCCTGAGGACGCTTCGCCGGTACGCCGGCGGGGCCAAAAGGCGGGAAAATGGCCGATGCAAGCCCGATCTATGAACAATCCTTGAAAGCCATCCAGGAAACAGTGGGCGGTCATTATGCGATTGCCGCAGTAAGCGATCGGGTCGGTGAGGCCGAGTTGACGCTGGGTGCACATCCCTATTGGAGTTCGCTGCAAAAAGAAGACGATCCGTATTGGGAGACGATCAATGCGCTTCACCGAGGCAAGACCAGAGTGTCCACGGTCACGATCGACTCGCTTGCTACGTTGTTCAACCTCTCACCGCCATTTCTGCTGAAACTCGATCTCCAGGGCGGCGAGGCGGCAACATTGCGGGGCGCGCGGGAAACCCTGAAGCAGACCGACGTCATCATATGTGAAACCGATCTCGCAGCATTCCGGGAGGTCGACCGGTTGCTTGAAGATTCCGGGGGCGGTCTCTTCGACGTGACGGAGCTACACCGGATTGCCGACCAATCGCTGGGCTGGTTTTATCCGTTCTATCTCAATCACCGACTCGATGGGATCAGGCGGCGATCCTATTGGGATGCGACGTATAACGAGATGGTCATCGAGCGGCAGGTAAAGCGCCGCCAGGGGATTCTGGATCTCAATGCCAATTTCTTGGCCAAGCTGAAGGCCGCGCGCGCAACCCAAAGGTGATGTGTCAAATGCAGCCGGTGCGGCGACGCCAGCCGGATTGTGCTTTCGTTCGATCAACGATGAGGTTCGACCGGCGGGACGGCGAAACTCTCGGGCGGTTGGCCGCGATCGTGGCGCTCCCACATTCTAGTGAAGGCCGCTTCCAGATGGCGGCGGAAGCGATCGGTATCGAACAGCGGCATGGTCAGGCGGTTTGCGTGCAGTTTCGCCTTGACCGCGGCGAGCGCGTCCGCATCGCGCGCGAGGTGAAGCGCCAGCGCTTCGTAATCCGCCAAATTGTTCGTCACCAGCTCGGGAAGCCCAACGGCCGACAGCAGGCCTGCCGCCACGCGTCCGGCAAAGGCCGAACCGGCGCAAGTGAGAACCGGCAAACCCGCCCATAGAGCGTCGCTTGCCGTGGTGTGGGCATTGTAAGGCAGCGTATCGAGAAAAAGATCGGCGAGCCGCTGGCGCGCGAGGTGCTCTTCGAGCTGGATATGGGGCGCGAAGATCAGCCGCTCGGCCGCAACGCCGCGCGCTTGCGCCTCGCGCTTTAAATTCCGCACCGCCGCGTCGTTGGTTTCCAAAATCCACAGCACGCTGCCGTCGACCGCGCGCAGCAGCCGCATCCAGATGTCGAACATCGACGGCGTGTATTTGTAAGAGCTGTTGAAGGTTGCAAAGACGAAGCCGGTCTCCGGCAAGCCCATTTCGGTCCGCGCAGGCGTGCGTTCGGCAATGCGGCGGCGCGAATCGTTTACCTGATAGGTGTCGGGCAGATAGACCACTTTCTCGCTGTAATGAACCTGTTCGGACTCGGGAATGACGATGCGATCGGCGACAATGTAATCCGTGAACGGCGTGCCCATGGTGCCGGGGAAGCCGAGGTAATTGACCTGCAGCGGGCTTGGCCGCAGCGCGAAGACGTCGATGCGTTCGCGGCCGACATAACCATTGAGATCGATCAGCACGTCGATTTCGCGTTGGCGGATGGACTTTGCCGCGGCCGAATCGGACTGCCGCGATATATCCGTGACCGAATCGAAAGCGGCGGCAAGCCTCTTCCGCACGGGACTGTCGTCGTCGATGCCACTGTCGAAGGCGTGAATCTCGAACCGGCCCTTATCGTGCGACTCGAAAAGACCCGCCATGAGGTAGGACGTCGCGTGGGTGCGGAATTCGCCCGAGACATAACCGAGGCGGACCTTGTCGTGACGATAGCGCTCTCCACGCCAAAGCGGCTCGCCCGGCGGATGGTCGGCGGCGAAAATCTCGGCGCAGGTTTTGAGATCGGCCGGCGATCGGGAAATCACCTGGAAGGTGAAGGGCCAGCATACGCGCCTGCGCTCGCCCACGCCCTCCTCCACGGCCTTTGCCTCCGCTTCGAAATCGCGCCAATCGCAGCAATGCAGGCGCGTGTGGACGAGATGCCCGCGCGCATACGGATATTCGGAATCAAGGCGCAGTACCTGCTCATAGTCGGAGATCGCCTGCTCGTAGCGCTTCAGCTCCACGGCCAAGAAGGTTCCGCGGTTGCTGTATATTTGCGCGGAATTCGGCTCCAGCGCGATCGCTCTTTCGTGGCTCGTCAGCGCTTCATCGTAGCGCTTCAACATTTCCAGAGTGACAGCGCGGTTTGCGTGGACATCGGCGGATTTGGGATTGAGCTGCAACAGCCGGTCCCAACACGCAAGCGCATCGTTATAGCGTTTCAGCTCCACGAGCGCGGCACCGCGGCTGTTGAGCGCGTCGGCAAAGCCGGGCTTGAACCGCAAGGCGCGATCGTAGCTCAACACCGCATCCTCGAAGTGCTTCAACTGCGCAAGCGCGTTGCCGCGATTGACATGGGCTTCGGCATAATCGGGCTTTATCTGCAAAACACGATCCCAGCCCAAAAGTGCTTCTTCCGGACGCTTGAGCGCATCGAATGCGAGCGCGCGGTTGAAATGGCCAAAGGGATCGTTGGGGCCTACAATGATCGCGCGGTCGAAGAGCGCAATCGCCGCTTCATGCCGGCCCTTCTGGTACTGGACGATTCCCAAGAGATGCAGCGCGTCGAAATTCAGCGGCGCTGAAGCCAGCACCACGCGATAGAGGGATTCGGCGTCATCAAGCCGGCCCTGCTTATGCAATGCGAGAGCCTGGTGAAGTTCGGCCTCCACGCCGGCGGGTTGTTCTTGCGGCGATCGGGATTGCCCCGGCTCATCGGCCGTAAATGGTCCGCTCTCGCTCACCTCAAGTTACCTGCCCACGCGCGCATTTGTTTTTTTTAGCACAAACATCGGCCTCGATCAGATGGCGAGGCGGAGCCAGCGTTCGGTTTCCTTAAGCACGAATTCGTCGACCTTGTCCTGCGGCGTGACGAATCTCATTGGAACCTTGAACGAGTGGTCGCCGCCCTCGACGACGCAAAGCTCGGCCGGCGCCTTAAGCCGCCGGATGATCGGACGAAGCTCATCGGGCGTGCCGAAGGCATCCTTGGCACCCTGCACGAATAGCATCGGCGCACGGATGCCGGGCAGGTGCCTCGAGCGCAGTTGATCCGGACGGCCGGGCGGGTGAAGCGGATAGCCGAGGAACACCAGTCCGGCGATGCCGTCGGGTGTAGTTGCGGCGACTTGACTGGCGATGCGCCCGCCCATCGATTTGCCGCCGATCACGAGCTTCCTGGGGCCAAGCTGCGGGATGATCTCGCTGCGAAAAGTTTCGATCACGCGCTTCCAGCACAGCTCCAATTTGTCGTTGCGGTCGGGGCCGCGCTTACGCTGCTCGCTGTAGAGAAAATTGAAAGTAGCGACGTCGATGCCGCGGCCCGCAAGCGCGCCGGCAAACTTGACCATGAAACTGCTCATCTGGTTGCCGCCGGCGCCATGGGCGAGGACGAGGCAAACACCCAAAGGCTCGCGCGCCGCTTCATATAGGAGCGCGGTCACAGACTCGGACGGCGCAATGTCGATGCGAATGCGCTCAGCCATGATTCACCGGGATTCTCTGGCGCAGCTTGAAAAAACCCGGCCAGAGATCGCGCTTGAGGAATTCCAGGCGGTGCCGGACGTTGTCGACCGTGAAGTGGTCGGACTTCAGGCTCTCGGAAAGCTCGTCCCACTCGAGCGGCGTCGAGACAGTGGCGCGCGGCAGCGCGCGGGTCGAATAGGCGGCGACGGCGGTGGCGCCCCGCTCATTGCGCAAATAATCGATGAAGATGCGTCCGCGGCGCGCGCGCTTCGACATGGTCGCGACATAGCGCTCCGGCCGGCGTTTGGCCATGTCCTCCGCGACCGAGGCAGTGAACGCCTTGGCTTGCGGCCAGGCGACGAGAGGCTCGATCGGAACCACGATATGGAGACCCTTCCCGCCCGTCGTCTTGACGAAGCTTTTGAGCCCGAGCTTGGCGAGCCAATCGCGAACGTCTGTCGCTGCTTCGATGACCGCGCTCCACGGCGTCTCTTCGCCCGGGTCGAGATCGAAGATCAGGCGATCGGGCTTTTCCAGATCATCGACGCGCGAGCCCCAGGGGTGAATCTCGACGACACCTGCCTGAACGAAATTGAGGAGACCGTTGAGATCGTCGATTGCCAGCATTGGCTCCTTTTCGCCGACATCAATGCGCTTGACGTCGCCGGTCAGCCCCGCCCAGGCGTGTTTGGCAAAGAAGCCCTTCTCACTCGTGCCGGACGGATGCCGCACTAGGCTCAACACCCGGCCGGAAATGTGGGGAAGAATCCAGTCGGCGATGCCGGCATAGAAATCGGCGAGCCCCTGTTTGGTGATGCCAGGCTCCGGCCAGAGAATCCGTTCGGGATGCGTCAGCGTGATTTGCGCGCCGGCGGTATCGCCGCGCGACGTCGAGCGCTTCGCTGGCGCCTCGAGAGCAATCTCTTCCGCCGGCTTGTCCTCCCTCAAGCCCTTGAATGAGGCCTGACGGACCAATCCGTCATGCGTCCAATCGCGGTATTCGACTTCGCAGATCAAACGCGGCTCGGCCCAAACGACGCCTTTCTCGGTGCCGGCCGGCATCGGTTTGCCGAGCTTCGGCTTGTTCGACTTGATCTTGTCGAACTCGCTGCGCAGCGTCACTGCTAGATTGAGCGACCAGCCGGTGCCGACGCGGCCGGCATAGAGAAGCGCGCCATCCGCATAATAGCCAAGCAGCAGCGAACCGACCGCGCGGCTCGCCGCCGTCGAGGGGACGTAGCCTAGAATCACGAACTCCTGGCTTAGCCGGCATTTCGCCTTGAGCCAGTGTTCGCCCCGGCCCGGCCGGTAGGGAACATCCTTGCGCTTCGAGACGATGCCTTCGAGACCCAAGCGGCAAGAGTGCTCGAGCATCAGCGGTCCATCGGTTTCGAGATGTTCGCTGAAACGGATCGGCGAGCCGGCGGGAAGACCCGCAAGAATTTGCTGCAACAGATCCTTGCGATCGAGCAACACCGCCTGCGTCAGATCGAAGCCCTCGCAATAGTAGAGATCGAACGCGTAATAGCGCATGCGATCCTGGCGGCCGGATTGCAGATCGGCCTGGAGATCGCTGAAGCTGGAAAGGCCGCCCGCATCCTCGACGATGATCTCGCCGTCGATCAGCGCGGAGCCGAGCTGGAGATCCTTCAGCGCATCGGCGATGCCGCGAAAGCGCTCCGTCCAGTCGAGCGCCTTTCGCGTAAGCAGCTTGACGGTGCGGCCATCGATGCGCGCCTGCATACGATAGCCGTCATGCTTGATTTCGTGAATCCATTTCGGACCGCTGGGGGGCTTGTCGCAATTGCTCGCCAGGATCGGCTCCAGAAACGTCGGCAACAGGCCTTTGCGCGCGCCTTTGATCGTGGCGAAGTCGGGAAGCAGGCGCTTGCGCTGCCGCACGGTGGTGACCCGCGCTGCGTGGTCGCCGCGCAGCGCGCCGTCTGCGGCAAGCTCCTGATTGGTGCGGCCGGAAAGATAGGAGGTGGATTCCTCCTCGGTGATTTCGGGCTGGCCAGGGGCACGCGCGAACTCGTCCTCGGACTTCATCAGCAGCCAGGGCTCGGTTTTCTCGCCCTGCTTCGGCCGGATGCGGACGAGATGCCAGCGTCCCTTGAGCCGCGAGCCCTCCAGCGCGAATGCGAGGTGGCCCTTGGCGAGGCCCTTATGGGGATCGCCCTCGGGCAGCCAGTGGCCGCGGTCCCAGACGATCATCGATCCGCCGCCATATTCGCCTTTCGGGATATTGCCTTCGAAGTCGAGATATTCGAGCGGATGGTCCTCGGTGCGAACCGCGAGCCGCTTCTCGCCGAGTGTGAGGCTGGGACCGCGCGTGACCGCCCAGCTTTTCAAGACGCCGTCGAGTTCAAGCCTGAGATCGAAGTGCAAGCGGCGCGCGGCGTGCTTCTGCACCACGAACCCGCTGGCGGTGCTTTCGCCGCGTTTTGGTTTCGGTTCGGGCGTGCGGGCGAAATCGCGTTTGCGCGCGTATTCTTGCAGCGCTTTCTTGCCGGTTTGCGGTTTTGCCTGCTTCACGGGCGCTGCCAAGGTCGTGCCGGCCTCAAGGAGCGGAAAGCGCGAGTTTCATCTCGCAATATTTCAGGGCGCGTTTGGCGCGGGCCGCCCAGGGCGAACTGTCGTCGCGCTCGAGATAGCGGCGCCACCAGCTCGCCGCTTCGGCGTGCTGTTCGAGGCGCTGAAGGAAAAGGCCCATGTTGAACATCGCGTCCGTAAAAGACGGCTCGGCATCGAGCGCGCGCTTCAGGCACTCGACTGCGTCCGCGGTGCGGTTCTGCTCGTCCAGAACATCGGCAAGGTTGTACCAGGCAAGCGCGTATTTGCCGTCCGCCTTGACGGCGGCGCGGTATGCCGTCTCGGCTTCGAGGGGGCGCCCGTTGGCACGCAGAAGGTTGCCGAGATTGAACGGCGCAGCCGGGTCGCTAGGGTCCAGATTCATCGCTCGGCGATAGAGCTGTTCGGCGGCCGCCGGCTCGTTGCGCTCTTCCGCCGCCTGGGCTTGGGCAAAGACGGCGTCGGGATCGCCGGCCGGCTTTTCGACGGCGAGGACGAATTGACCGGTCTTCTCGGTACGGCCCTTCACCTGCTCGACGAGGATGCGATCGGACGATTCGGGGAAAAGCCGCAGATTGGAGAGCTGTGCGTCGGGCAGCCATTTTCTGATCTCGTGCAGGCTTTTCGTGATGACCGAGAGCGCCGTCCCGGCGTTGAGGAGGCCTGCAACCTGGCGCGCCGCCGCGAGGTCGCGAAAGCCGAAGAGCCCAGCCTTGGCTTCGATCAGCCCGAACATGGCGAGCTGGTCGACAACGTCCTTGGGCAATTTGCTCAAGCGCGCGAGCTGGTCCGGCTTGTAGGCTTTGGCCTGTTCTTCGGGCGCGTTTCTGCCGAGCCACTGAAGAAACTGGCGCTCGCTGGCGATCGGAATGCGGTAGGACTTGGCTTGGGCGAGGCTGTTGGAGGGCCGGCCATCGTCAAGCAGCGGCCAGCCGAATTCGCCGACGACGAGGACGCCCGTCTCCCTGGTCACCCCCTCGCGCGGCTTGCCGCCGGCTTTGCGGACGAGCGCGAACGCATCCGCGCGTTTCATCGACGCAAGCCGGCCGGTGAAGGCAACGATACCTGCGAGTGCCGCGCGGTTGGGTTCGGCCGTCTCCGTCAGCGTCCGGACTTCCTCTTGGCGCCTGCTACGGCCCGCTCACGGACCTTGGTGCTGGCTGCAGCCGGCTTCTTCTTCGTATCGGCGCCGATGCTCGCGCGCAGCGCATCCATCAGATTGATCACGCGCTGCGGCGGCGGAGCGCCCTTCTGCGGCTCGACCGTACGGCCGGCCTGCTTGGCCCGCAACAGCTCGATCAAGGCATTTTCGTAATGATCCTGGAAGGACGAGGGATCGAAGTGCGCCGCCTTGCTGTCGACGATATGGGCGGCCAGCTTCTTCATCTCGTCGGGCAGCTTCATCTCGGGCACATCTTCGAAATAGGCAGCCTGGTCGCGCACCTCATAGGGATAGCGCAAGGTCGCTGCCAGCAATCCCTTGTCGAAGGCTTCGAGCATGACGACGTGCTCGCGGCGCGACAGCACGATGCGGCCCAACGCCACCATGCCCTTGGCGCGGATAGTGTCGCGAATGACCGCGAAGGCTTCCTGGCCGACCTGATCGGTCGGAGATATGTAGTAGGTGCTGTCGAGGTAGCGGTCGTCGATTTCGGCCCGCGGCACAAAGCTGTCGATGTCGACCGTGTGGCTACTCTCGATCTGGAGCTTCTCGATTTCGTCGTCTTCGACCTGCAAATATTGGCCCTTCCCGATCTCATAGCCGCGGCCGACGTCGTCTTTCTCGACGGGCTCGCCGGTCTCGGAATCGACCAGCTGCTGCTTCAGCCGGTTGCCGGTCTTCTTGTTGATGCGGTTGAACGAGACGCGTTCGGTGCTCGAGGACGCGGGGTAAAGCGCGATCGGGCACGAGACAAGGGACAGTTTCAAATAACCCTTCCAATATGCACGCGGGGCCATGGCATCTCCTGACGCGAATAGAACTGCAGCGTTAAGCAAGAATCATAGCAAATCCCGCTGACAAATCCCTTGCTTAGCGGCCTCCGGTTGAGAACAGATAGAGTCGGAAGGCAGAACAATTCAGGAACTTGCGCCATGCTATGCCGCCGCGACAGCGGTATGCTAGCGGTGACCGACTGAATCTGAATCCCCAAGGAAGCCACTTCAAGGAGTGCGCGCATGGTGCGATCTGTCAATTCAACGAAGGCAGCAATCGCGGCAGCCTTCATCGCTGTTGCGTTTGCGCTCCCGGTGCCACCGGCCAGAGCGCAGGTTCCTGCCGTCGACTGGAAGAGGCAGGAAGCGGAGATTTTGCGCCATCACCGCACGCTGGTGCAGATCGATTCCAGCAGTCCGCCGGGCAATGAGACGAAAGTCGACGACTACCTCAAGAAGGTGTTCGAGGCGGAGGGGATTCCGGTCAAGACCTTCGCGCTGCAGCCGGCGCGCGCCAATCTGGTGGCGCGGCTCAAAGGCAACGGCAAGAAGCGACCGCTCCTCTTGATGGCGCACACCGATGTGGTCGGCGTGCAGCGCGAGAAATGGCCGGTCGATCCCTTCGGCGCCGTGTTGAAGGACGGCTACATCTGGGGGCGCGGCACGCGTGACGACAAGGACAAGCTCGCCGCCAATCTGATGGTGATGCTGCTCGCCAAGCGCATGGGGATGAGCCTCGACCGCGACATCATCTTCTTCGCCGAATCGGGCGAAGAGGCCGACCCCGCGGGCGTCGGCATCGCGTTCATGGTGAACCAGCATTTCGACGAGCTCGACGCGGAATTCGCTTTGACCGAAGGCGGCGGAGCGACGCTGGAGAACGGGCAAGTCAAGGTCGTTGAAATCCAGACGTCCGAGAAGGTGCCGCGGCGGTTCCGGCTGGTTGCGACCGGCACGTCCGGGCATGGCTCGGTGCCGCGCCTGGACAATCCGCTGACCCATTTGTCCGCTGCGGTCGCCAAAGTCGGCACCTATGTCATGCCGATGAGGCTGAACGAAACCACAAAGGTCTATTTCGAGAAGCTCGCGAGCATCAGCACGCCGGACAAGGCCGCGCGGTATCGGGCGCTCCTCGGCCCACAGCCGCCGGCTTCGCTGCAATCCTATCTCGCCGAAAACGAGCCGCAGCATAACTCGATGCTGCGGACTTCGGTCGTGCCGACGATACTGAAGGCCGGTGTCGGACCGAACGTCATCCCTTCGCAAGCCGAAGCGACGTTCGACGTGCGCGCGCTGCCCGACGAGGACATCCCGCGTTTTTTTGAAGAAATGAAGCGCGTGGTCGGCGATCCCGCGGTCAAGGTCGAGCCGATCACGACGAATCTGCGCCCGGTATCGCAGCCCTCGAAACTCGATTCCGAAATGTATCGCGCTCTGGAGCGCGTGAGCGCGGCGATGTACCCGGGCGCGACGGTGCTGCCGGCGATGTCGACCGGCGCCACCGACATGGCGCAGCTGCGGGCCAAGGGCATCCAGGCCTACGGCATCGGACCCGCGAGCACCGAAAGCGACAGCGTCAATTACGGCGCGCACAGCGACGTCGAGAGGCTGCTGGAATCTTCGCTCTACCGCTTCGTTGAATTCACCTGGCGCGCGGCGTTCGAAGTCGCCGGCAGCAAATAGGCATCGGGCGTTTCACGCCGCCTTGGTGAGTTTGACGTGCTGTTGGAGCCAGGCGCGCAGACCGCGCGCGTCCATGGCGCCCACTTGTTGGGCGACCACTGTGCCCTTCTTGAACAGCATCAGGGTCGGAATGCTTCGGATCTGATACTGGGCCACGAGCGCGGGTTCGGCCTCGGTGTCGACCTTGAGAAAGCGAATCTCGGGCTCGAGCTCGGCGGCGGTTTTCTCGTACACCGGAGCCATGGCCTTGCAGGGTCCGCACCACTCGGCCCAGAAGTCGACAAGCACCGGAAT
>WNFT01004342.1_pt1 | contig 12390 bp, 5 predicted proteins | sample 5400191 | NCBI WGS metagenome assembly WNFT01 (sample SAMN13153359, study PRJNA577476) | soil metagenome | isolation source: 80 cm saprolite under Madrone tree | place: USA:California | collected 2016-06-14
GGCGATGCGGATCGTTGATCCGACCATCCCGGTGCGGGGCGGAGTCGTGGGAAGCGATCTTGGCGCTCCAGAAGAAATCACGGCGGCGGACAGGATCGGTCCCCTGATCACTCTCGATGTCTCGAACGTGAGCTTCCTGGACGTGTTGAACGAGATCGTGTCCCAGGCACCCGGGACCGTCTGGATGTTGTTGCGACACGGGGAGCCCCAGGGGTCTGGATACTACACTTTGGCTTTCCGGAGTCCGGGAGGCAGGCTCATGGATTGCTCCGAAAAACTCCATTGAGGGAGCAGGCGCCCTCCAGAGCGGAGCCCTCACCCCCAAGCGAGGATGTGCGCCGCGGCGCTGCGCGATCAGGGTCTCGCGGTAGCCGACGCTGACCAGCTGCTCGCGCTCCAGGGCCAGCAGGAAGAGCCGGACCATCTCGCCCCGCGGGCCGTGGGCGTAGCGGCGGCGACCGTCGAGGAGCTGCCGCTCGAACTCGTCGTAGACGTCGCCCATGGGGGGGTCGGGTGCACGGCACGCTACACCAGCCGCCGGGGGAACGGAAGCCGGGACGCGGCCCGGGGCGGTGGCCTACCGGTTCCCCTTGGGGCGGTTGCTCGAGCCCGCGGCGGCCGCCGCGCCCGCGAGGGTCTTCCCCTCTCTCTGGGCGTCGCGGTGCGCCGGCTCGGGCGGGAGCTCCGTTCCCTTCTCGAACTCCGCCTTGAGCCGCTCGTGGCGCTCGAGCACGCGCGGAACGTAGTCCCGGGTCTCGGAGGCGAGCTGACCCACCCCGGCTCGAAAGTAGCCGGCGTTCAAGGGCCCGCCGTTGTACTCGGCCAGCACCATCTGCGGATCGCTGTAGGTGGAGAAGAGGATGTCCAGATAGAGGGCGGCCGCGTGGGTGTTCTTCTCGGGGTCGTAGAGTGCGGCGTCGTCGTACTCCCAGCCAAGGGACCGCAGCAGGAGGCGCCCGGTGGAAGGCCGGATCTGATAGAGGCCGCGGGCGTCGGCGTGGCTTCGGGCCTGCGGGTCGAAGCCGCTCTCGACGATGCCGATCGCCAGGAGGAAGAGGGGGTCGACCGCAGGGTACTTCTCGCTGGCCTGGAGCGCGATCTCGGAATACCGGTACGCGTCGACCAGGCTCACTCGAGGGTTCGCCTTCAGGATGTGGTTGCGCATGCCGAGGAGCAGGCGCCGGCGCTTGGAGTCGAAGGCGATTCCCGATTCGAGCTGCTGCACCCTTCGCTCGACCCGGGCCATGGTGGCGGAGGCCTCCTGGCTCTGCCCGTCGATCCCGCGCAGGGCCTGATGACCCATCATGACGACGGCCAGGAGCAGCAGGCAGATGCAAAGGAAGGCCAGGGACTGCCAGGCGCTGCCCTGGCGGATCACGATCGTCCGCGTGTCCTCCTGCTCCCGAGAATGAGCGATCAGAGGTCTCGGCCGGCGGTCGCTGAACTCGCTCGGCCTCCCGGCTTGCTCATTCCTGATCATGGGCTTCCCCCTGACCCGAGCCGCTCACTGCCTTGGCGAGCCCAACGGCGATCCGCGATTTCTGGGTGGAAGAACCTGAGAGGGCTGCTCGCCCCACGACGCGCACCCCGGAAGGCGCGCTCGAGCAACGGCCACAACTCCATCTTGATCGACCGCTAAGATACTCCAGGGAGGCGAGTTAGTCAAGGGGGGTCCGGCGGCACCTGCACCGTGACCGACCGCATCCCGGTGTTCCCGGAGGTGTCGGTGCACGTGATCGTCACCGTGTAGACCCACCCGTTGCCGGAGCACTTGGCGCGGAGGCGCACGTGATGCGCGTCCACCACCTCCCAGTCGGCCGAGGAGCTCCCGTCGCTCGGGCCGTTCACGCCCTCGTTGCTGCTCACGCTCAGGCTGCAGGAGCCGGCGCAGTTCTCCAGGAGGCCGTAGCCGATGGTCACGTCCACCATCTGGTTGTTGGGCGGCTGGAGGACGGCAGGGGTCGCGGAGGGGTCGCTGATCGCGGGCGGCTGTTCGTCGAGCACGCTGATGGGGAAGCTGCAGGTGGCGGTGGTCAGGCCGGAGATGGTGGAGGTGCCCGTGCAGGTGTCGGAGCTCGCGCCCACCGGCAGGACAGAGCCGGAGGGCGGCGTGCAGGCGATCGTCCCGCAGCTCCCGGTCACGCCCGGAGAGGGGAAGCCGACGAGGGCGCTGCACTGGTCGGGGTCACTGGCTCGGCTGATCGGCGCCGGGCAGGCCAGCGAGCACGGCTGGTGGCAGCACACGGCCTCGGTGGTGGTGAGGTTCAGGCTCCAGCCGCCGGCGATGCTCCCGACCTCGCCTCCGAAATCGTCCACGGCGTAGAGGCTCCAGGTGGCGTTGGGGCCGAGGCCGTTGAACACCGACAGCCGCTGCGGGTCGGGGTAGGGGCCCGGAGGCGCGGGTGGGGGAAAAAGGTCGACGGTCCCGACGTTGGTGGGCCGGAAGGTGCCGGAGACGACGGTGGGCCCGATGGGCACCCCCCCGTCGTCGAAGGTGATCGTGGCGTGGACGGCGTCCGTGCCCCCTCCCACGTCGGACATGAGCAGCAGCTTCCGCCCTCCGGGCCCCGCGAGAAGCAGGTCGACGTCCGCGGGGAAGGTGTGGCTCAGGTCGCGCACCGTGACCGTCACCTTGCTCACGGTTCCCAAGAGGCCGGAGACGGCGATGGCCGACGGGTAGGGCGCGGCGGGGGCGCCCGTGTAGGCCCCGGTGCCGGAGCCGGGGATCGCGATCGGCGCCGGGTTGGAGAAGGTCGCGGAGACGACCCCGAGGCGCAGGTCGAAGGCGGTCGTGCCCAGGGAGCCCGCGCCGCCCACGTCGTCGAGGGCCAGGGTGGCGCTCACGGTCGCGCCGCAGGCCCCGCTGGGGACGAAGGAGAAGGTCCGCGAGACCGCGGGGCCGACCGGTGAGAGCGGGCCGTAGGATTGGGGGCCGCTGGGGGTGTTGACCCCGCCGCCCGGCAGCAGGGTGGCCCGAAGGTCGACGGTGGGGCCCCTGCCGATGTTCTGCAGGGGGAAGCTCACGCTGATGGTCTCGTCGGGGTCCGCCGCGGCGTTGCCCGGTCCGCAGCTCTCCGCGGTGACGGCGGCGGGGGGCACCGCCCCCACGACGGGCGCCCCGCCCGCGAAGGGGCAGCACAAGTAGGGCCGCCGCTTGACCTCGATCTGCGCGCAGCCCAGCGTGCCCGTGTCCGGAGCCGCGGCGTCGGTGACGCGCAGCTTCCAGGTGCCGGCGCTCGGCTTGCCGTAGAGGGCGGACAGCGGTTGATCGGGGCGGAAGACGCCCGCGAAGGGTGCTGCGCCCGTGGCGATGGCGGTGGCGGCGTCGTCGTCGAACACGGCGAAGGATCCCGAGCAATCGTTGCCGCCGCTGCCGAAGTTGTCGCCGCCCGCCCCGCGCCGGTTGGCCAGAGTCACCACGGAGCCGTCGGGATGCACGAGGGCGATGACCAGGTTGCCGTCGAACGTGTGGTTGAGGCGCACGCGCACGTTGACGTCGCTGAGCGCGTCCGGCCCGGCGTCGGGGACGACGATCGGCACCTCGACCGTGCTCAGGTCCGGGAGGGGCGTGCTCAGGTCGCTCGTGCCGTGGGTGGAGGAAACGGTTCCATTCCCCGGAGTGCCCAGGGCGAACGTGTAGCGGACCGTGCCCAGGTCCGAGGCGCCGTCCTGCAGCCTCAGGGTCGCGGTCAGGGTTCCCCCGCAGGTGAGCGCGGGGTCCGCGGTGAAGGTGAACGTCCGCGAGACGGGCGTCCCCCCCGCGGGGACGACCCCGAAGGCCTGGGGCGCGCCCGGGGACGTCACGCCGCCCGTGGGCTGCAGGGTGGCGACCAGGTTGGCGGTGTCGGCGCTGCCCACGTTCTTGACGGCCAGGGAGACAGCACCCGTCTCCCCCGGGTCCAGGCTGCCCGTGGCCGGCGAGCAGCTCTCCGCGCTGACCGCGGACCCGCCGGCGGCCATCAGCACGGGGGTGGGGGTTAGGGCAAAGTCCGCGGCCGAGATCCCCCCATCCGCCACCGTGATCCCGGGCGCGGAGGCGGGGAGGAACGTCGCCTTGGAGGCGCTCATGTCGAAAGTGCCCGGGGCGGTGGTGAGGGAGTAGCGGCCGGCCGTGTCCGTCGCCGTCAGGTGTCCGGCCGAAGTTTGCACCACCGCCCCCGCGAGGGGCCCGCCCGTCTGCGCGTTCGTCACCGTTCCCTGGATGGTGCCCCGGGGCGACGGCGTGCAGCCCGGGAACGAGAAGCTGCCGATGCGGGTCAGCCAGCCGTAGGGGCTTCCTCCCTGGCTGGCCGCGGTGTAGTACTCGTTCGTGTACCAGAACGTGCAATCGTCCGCGGGATCCACGCTCAAGGCGCTGTAGTCGCCCCACCGCGACAGGGTCGCGGTCTGCACGCCGGTGCCCGCGATCAGCGTCGTCTCCCCCTGGAACAGGCCGCCCGGCGGGTCGCCCGCCAGCCGGCCCGCGTAGCGGATGGAGGGGAAGGTGGTCGCGCTGGAGACGCTGTAGCCGACCGCGACGTCGCCCAGGTGGTCCATGGCCGCGCTGCCCATCCAGCGGCTGTCGGAGTCGGGAGCGAAGGTCGCCTGCTCGGCCACCGTGAACCCGCCGCCCGGAAGGCTGCGGCGCAGCACGTAGTAGCGCACGCCCGCCTGGAACGCGCCGAGGGTGGTGGAGCCCGTGACGTTGACGGAGTGGGTGAGCACCAGCGACTCGTGATCGCCGAAGTTCCGATAGGCCAGCCGGTGCATGAGCCGGTCCGGGATCGAGTCGAGGGCGGCGGCGGCATTGGCGGGCGGCGGCTGGAGGACGTGGGCGCGTCCGGGGGGCGAGCGCGGATCGAAGGCGGCCACCGCGACCGGGCTCTCCGGGCGCTCCGTGAACGTGGAGAGGGCCGGATTCGCGAAGTCGGCGTGGAGCTCGAACACCCGCAGCGCATCCGCGGGGTCGCCGAACTCGTCCGCCGTGAAGTACGAGAAATAGCAGGGCCGGCCCGCCGGGGGAGGAGCGAGGCCGTCGAGGTCGGCCGGCAGCATGCCGCCCGCGTCCGCCGTGGAAGGGCTCGTGGCGAGGTCGAAATAGACGAAGCCGGCCGAGGGATCGCCCGCGAGCATCTTCGCCCGGTCGAAGGCGAAGGCGCCCGCGCCCAGGAAGAACGTCTGCGTCTGGTCGAACTGGTTGTCCGACATGTAGTACGCATCGGGCCAGACCCCGAGCTTGGGATAGTCGTTGAGCTTGTTGTTCGGCATCATGAAGTCGTACAGGTAGTAGGCGCCGGTGGGGTCGGGCGTCTGGGAGATCGCGAAGAGCTGGTGGTCGTTGGGGTTGGCGATCGTGCAGAACTGGCTCAGGAGCCAGCGGTCCGCCAGGGGGTCGTAGGCGACGATGGAGTCGCCGTCGTCGACCGTCGAGCAGGGCCCGCCCAGGAGGGCCCAGATGCTGGACAGCTTGCGGGCCGGAGTGAGCGGGCTGCCGCTCTTGTCGAACACCCGCCAGGTCAGGTTCACCATTTCGACGTAGTGGTTGGGTCCGACGTCGCCCACGGTGTCGGGGGGGATCACGCGGCGGCCGAGAAGCGCCGCGTTGTCGTCGCTGTTGAGCCCGTCGAAGCTCGTGCCGGGGCCCGGGAGGCCGCTCGGCTGCGCCGCCTGCGGCTGCCGAGTCGCCTGCAGGGCCGCGTCGGGAGTGGCGGTTGCGCCCCGGGCCTGCCGGCGGAACGCCATCACAGGCCGCGCTTCGGCGGTCTGGTCCACCTCCTCCGGCGCGAGCGGCTGGTCCGGCGGCAGATCCCGGAGCGGGAGCGTCCGCATGAAGCGCGCGGCCAGGCCGAACCTCGGCACGAGGGAGGAGCCCGGTCTGCTCTGCGCGCGCAGCGGGCGCTCCGCGGAGAGGAGTACGAGGACGACCGCCGCCATGGCCTGGGCGATCGGAAGCACCCGGATGCGGGGCACGGCCCCCCCTTTCGGAGGCGTGCATTGAAGAAACATCAACCCTTGGGGAGACCAAGGAGAGACTGCCTGGACCGGCACGGGCTGTCAACGTGTGAGGCCCTGAACCTCGCATAGGGGCAACCCCGAATCTTCGTCCTGGACTCCCGCAAACGCATCCGCGGGAGGGTCCAGAGTCAGGCCTGCAGAGAAACAGGGTTGACAGCGTCGCCGCAAAGCCCTATGTAGGACCGGAATGAAGGGGCATCGCCTCGCGCGGTCCGGTGCCGCGGCGTCTGGCCTGCTGGCCCTCATGGAAGCCCTGGCTGCGGCGCGAGGGCCCACTCCGCCCCAACCCACCGCATCCCTCGACTTCGCCCGCGACGTCCAGCCGATCCTGGCCGTCTCCTGCGTCCGCTGCCACGGCGCGGGCCTGTCCCAGGGCAACCTTCGCCTCGACACACGAGAGGGGCTGCTCCGGGGCGGGGCCGCGGGCGCGGCCCTCGTGCCCGGCGACGGCCGGGGCAGCCTGCTCTACCAGCGGCTGGTGCTGGACGACCCGCAGAAGCGCATGCCCTGGCTCTCCGACCCCTTGGTGCCAGGCCAGATCGAGACCGTGCGGCGCTGGATCGACGCGGGCGCTCCCTGGCCGGAGGGGGTGGTGGTGGCGATGGCGTCGGCGGCGCCCGCCTCGCCCGTGCCCCCCGTTTCCTCCGCTCTCCGGCCCGCGGCCGCTCACACCGGCGGCCCCCGGCTCGCGTTCAACCGCGACGTGCGTCCGATCCTGGCCGACAACTGCTACACCTGCCATGGTCCCGACCGGAATCGCCGGCAGATGGGCCTCCGGCTCGACCGCGAGGAGGTCGCCAAGGGGCCGCTCCCCTCGGGCAAGGTCGCGATCGTGCCCGGGAGCCCGGAGAAGAGCGCGCTCGTCCAGCGCATCACGGACCCGGACGAGCAGAAGCGGATGCCCCACGTCTCGAGCGGAAAGGACCGGCTGAGCGCGGCCCAGATCCTGACCCTTCGCCGTTGGATCGAGGAGGGCGCCGAGTGGCAGCCGCACTGGTCGTACATCCCTCCCGGCCGTCCCGCGCCGCCCCCCGTGAAGCGCGCCGACTGGCCGAAGAACGCGGTCGATGCCTTCGTCCTGTCCGAGATCGAGAGGCAGAGCCTCCGGCCCTCTCCCGAGGCGGACCCCCGCGCGCTGCTCCGCCGCCTGAGCTTCGACCTGGTCGGCCTGCCGCCCTCTCCGGAGCAGGTCCGCGCCTTCCTCGAGGACAAGTCTCCCGGAGCGTACGAGCGGCAGGTGGACCGCCTGCTGGCCTCGCCGCGGTTCGGCGAGCGGCTGGCCCTCTACTGGCTCGACCTCGTGCGCTACGCCGACAGCGTCGGGTACCACAGCGACAACGCGCGCACGGTCTGGCGCTACCGCGACTACGTGATCGACGCCTTCAACCGCAACCTGCCCTTCGACCGGTTCACCGCCGAGCAGCTCGGGGGCGACCTCCTGCCGGGCGCGACCCTGGAGCAGAAGATCGCCTCCGGCTACAACCGGCTCCTCCAGACCACCGAGGAGGGAGGGGCCCAGCCCAAGGAGTACCGGGCCATCTACCTCGCGGACCGGGTGCGGAGCGCCTCCACGGTGTGGCTGGCCGCGACCGTGGGCTGCGCCCAGTGCCACGACCACAAGTTCGATCCGTACCTCGCCAAGGACTTCTACAGCTTCCAGGCCTTCTTCGCGGACGTGAGAGAGAAGCCGGTGGGACGCCGCTCGCCGGACTACCTGCCGGACGAGCGGCAGCGTCCCCCGCTCGAGGCGTTGAACGCCGAGATCGAGCGCCTCCGCAAGGAAGGGGAGGAGAGCACGCCCGCGCTCGAAGCGGCCCAGGAGCGCTGGGAGAAGACCCTCGCGGGCAAGCACGGCTACAGCTGGAACGTCCTCGAGCCGGTCGAAGCCTCCTCCGCCAACGGCACCCGGGTGCTGATCCAGGGCAACGACTTCTCGATCATCGCCACCACCGCCGCGGGCCCCAAGCCGGCGCGCGACACCTATACCGTCAGCTTCAAGACCGTCCTCAAGGGCATGACCGCGTTCCGCCTGGAGGCCCGCACCTTCGAGGAGCTGCCGAAGGGCGGGCCGGGCCGCGACCCCGAGGGCGGCTTCGTCGTCTCGGAGCTCGTGATCCAGGATGCGACGGGGCGAAAGATCCCGCTCCGCAACGCCACCGCCTCGACCCCCCTCCCGGACCCCGGGGCGCGTTTCAGCCCCGCGGCGGCCATCGACGGGCGGACGACCGAGGGAGGCTGGGCGCTTCTCGCCGCGGACGGCCTGGACCACCGCCTGGTGGTGGAGGCCGCGGAGCCCGTGGGCGCCGGCGAGGAGACGACCCTCACCCTGGTGCTCCACCAGAACGCCGGGCAGGGCCGCACGCTCGGCCGCTTCCGCCTGAACGCGACGACCGACCCCTGGCCGGTCCGCACGGAGCCCGGGGTCGCGATCACCAAGGACGTCTTCGAGATCGCGGCCACGGACCGCGCGAAGCGCACGAAGGAGCAGCAGGAGACCCTGGCGGGCCTCTACCGGAGGATCGCCCCCGAGCGGGCGCCCCTCCGCGCGAGGCTCCGCGCCGCGGAGCTCCAGAGGGACGAGCTGCTCAGGAACGTCCCGCAGTCGCTCATCACCACCGCCGAGGAGCCGGAGCCGGTGCGGATCCTGCCGCGTGGCAATTGGCTGGACGAATCCGGCGAGGTGGTGGAGCCGGCGGTCCCGCACTTCCTCCCCCCGATCGACTCCGGGGGGCGGCGGCGCGCGACCCGGCTCGATCTCGCCCGCTGGCTCACCTCGAAGGACAACCCGCTCACCGCCCGCGTCTTCGTGAACCGGCTGTGGAAGCTCTTCTTCGGACAGGGGCTCTCCCGGACCCTCGAGGACCTGGGATCGCAGGGCGAATGGCCGACCCACCCGGAGCTGCTCGACTGGCTGGCGGTGGAGTTCATGGAGAGCGGCTGGGACATGAAGCACGCGGTGAGGACCCTCGTCACCTCGGCCACCTACCGCCAGGCCTCGGGAGGCCCCCGCGGGCTGCTGGAGCGCGACCCCTACAACCGGCTCTACGCGCGCCAGAGCCGCTTCCGGCTCGACGCGGAGATGGTGCGCGACAACGCGCTCGTGGTCAGCGGGCTCCTGTCCACCCGCATGGGGGGGCCGAGCGTCCACCCCTACCAGCCTCGGGGATACTGGGCCTTCCTCAACTTCCCGCCCCGCGAATGGGACGACTCGGCCGGCGAGGACCAGTACCGCCGCGGGATCTACACCTGGTGGCAGCGGACCTTCCCCCAGCCGAGCCTTCTCGCTTTCGACGCGCCCTCCCGGGAGGAGTGCGTGGGCGAGCGCACGCGCTCCAACGTCCCCCAGCAGGCCCTGGTGCTGCTGAACGACCCGACCTATGTCGAGGCCGCGCGGGTCTTCGCGGCGCGGATCCTGCGCGAGGGCGGGTCGAGCTTCGAAGACCGGCTGCGCTGGGCCTACGCCCGGGTCCTGGCCCGGGCGCCCCGCGAGGACGAGGTGCGCGTGCTCGGGGAGCTCTTCCGGAAGCACCGGGCCGAGTATGGGACGGACCGGGCGGCCGCAGGCCGGCTCGTGGCCGCGGGCCTCGCCCCCCCGGCGAAGGACCTGAACGTTGTGGAGCTGGCCGGTTGGACCTCGGTGGCCCGGGCGATCCTGAACCTGCCCGAGGTCATCACGCGGTCCTAGGCCGAGGTAAGCGATGGAGATTCTCACCGACGACATCCGGGCGATGGGGGAGCGCCTCACACGCCGCGGGTTCCTGGGCCGGTCGGTCGCGGGCCTGGGCTCGGTGGCCCTCGGCCTCCTGCTAGAGCCGAAGCGCCTCTGGTCTGCCGACCAGCCCACGGTCGCCGACACGTGGCCTGGGGTCGTCCGGCCCCTGCACTTCCCCCCGCGGGTGAAGCGCGTCATCCACCTCTACCAGGCGGGCGGCCCCTCCCACCTCGAGCTGTTCGACGACAAGCCGAAGCTCGCGGAGCGGCACGGCCAGCCCATGCCCGAGTCCTTCACCAAGGGCCAGCCCATCGCCCAGCTCCAGGGCCAGCAGCTCCGCTGCTTCGGGCCCCAGCATCCCTTCCAGCGCTGGGGCCGCTCGGGGCAGGAGATCTCGACCCTGCTGCCGCATATCGGGTCCATCGCCGACGAGATCTGCATCGTGCGCTCGCTGCAGACCGAGCAGATCAACCACGACCCCGCCCACACCTTCATGAACACGGGCACCCAGATCTCGGGCCGGCCCTCCGCGGGCTCCTGGATCTGGTACGGGATCGGGGCCGAGGCCGAGGACCTCCCGGGCTTCGTGGTCCTCATGTCCCAGGGGCGGGGCGGGCAAATGCAGCCCATCGCGGCCCGCCAGTGGCACAGCGGCTTCCTGCCCAGCCGCTTCCAGGGCGTGCAGTTCCGCTCCAAGGGCGACGCGGTCCTCTACCTGCGCGACCCCGAGGGCGTGAGCCGCGGCCAGCAGCGGGACGTGATCGACGCGGTAGAGTCCCTCACCCGCAGCCAGCCGGACTGGGTGGACGACCCCGAGGTCGCGGCCCGGCTCAGCCAGTACGAGATGGCATTCAAGATGCAAACGAGCCTGCCCGCCCTCACGGACTTCTCGCGAGAGCCCCGCTCCGTCCTCGAAGCGTTCGGGGTCGAGGGCATGGACGGCTCCTTCGCCGCCAACTGCCTCCTCGCCCGCCGGCTGGCCGAGCGCGGGGTACGGTTCATCCAGCTCTACCACCGCGACTGGGACCACCACAGCCGCATCAAGGCCGACATCGTGATGAAGTGCCGGGAGGTGGACCAGGCTTCGGCCGCCCTGGTGAAGGACCTGAAGCAGCGCGGCATGCTCGAGGAGACCCTCGTGATCTGGGGCGGCGAGTTCGGGCGCACGCCCATGGCCCAGGGCGACGGTCGAGACCACCACATCAAGGGGTTCTCGATCTGGCTGGCGGGGGGCGGGATCCGGGGCGGGATCTCCCACGGGGCCACCGACGAGCTGGGCTACATGGCGGTGGAGGACGTGGTTTCCGTCCACGACCTTCACGCCACCATGCTGTACCTCCTCGGCATCGACCACACGAAGCTGACCTTCAAGTTCCTGGGAAGGGACTTCCGCCTGACCGACGTCCACGGCGAGGTGGTCAAGAAGATCCTGGCGTGAGCCTGCGCTCCTGGATCCTCGCCGCGATCGTCATCCCCGGCCAGACCCTGTGCCTGGCCGCCGGGGGCGGCATCCTTGCGCGAGCCCAGGAGCGGGGCGAGTTCGAGGGCGCGACCGACGTCGGCGACGCCCAGCCGAAGGGCTCGGTCCGATTCGATCCCGGCCGGAGGGAGTATCGGATCACGGGCGGCGGCGAGAACATGTGGGGGAGCCGTGACGCCTTCCACTTCGTGTGGCGGCGGCTGTCCGGCGACCTGACCTTGTCCACCGAGGTCCGCTTCCCTGATGCGGCGGGGAACGCCCACCGCAAGGCGGGCTGGGTGGTTCGCCAGGGGCTGGAGGCCGACTCGCCCTACGCCGACGCCATCGTGCACGCCGACGGCTTGATCTCGCTTCAGTACCGGCTCGTGAAGGGGGGGCCCACCCTGGAGGTCCGATCTCCGGTGAAGGGGCCGGCCACCGTCCGGCTCGAGAGGACGGGCGACCTCTTCAGCCTCTCGGTGGCCCGGGACGGGAAAGGGTTCCAGCCCGCCGGCTCGGTCACCGTCCCTTTGCCGGACCCCGTGTACGTCGGCCTCGGCGTCTGCTCGCACGATGCGGCGAGCCTGGCCTCGGCAGTCTTGTCGCAGGTGGTGCTGGAGAACCCGGGAGTGTTCCCGGCCGAGAAGCGGGTGCTGGAGAGCCGGCTCGAGGTGATCTCGATCGGGAACGGGGAGCGAGAGGTCGTCTACACGACGCGGGACCACATCGAGGCGCCCAACTGGTCGCGGGACGGCCGGTCGTTCCTGTTCAACCAGGGCGGCCAGCTCTATTCGCTGCCCCGGAGCGGAGGGTCGCCGCTTCCCGTGAGCACGGGGAGCGCCCGGCGTCTCAACAATGACCACGGCCTCTCGCCGGAGGGCCAGTGGCTCGCCATCAGTCACTCGCCCGGGAGCGATTCGCTCATCTACGTCCTGCCCGCGGGAGGCGGGGAGCCCCGGCAGGTCACCGCCCTCGGCCCGTCCTACTGGCACGGCTGGTCTCCGGACGGGAAGACCCTGGCCTATTGCGCACGCCGCAACGGCGAGTTCGACGTCTACGCGATCTCCGCGGCCGCGGAGAAGTCGACGGAGGAGCGGCGGCTCACGACGGCGCCGGGGCTGGACGACGGACCCGACTACGCGCCGGACGGCCAGACCATCTACTTCAACTCGGTGCGCACCGAGTTGAAGTAGATGGTCTGGCCGTCCGGCGCGTAGTCGGGTCC
>WNFT01004343.1_pt1 | contig 12389 bp, 10 predicted proteins | sample 5400191 | NCBI WGS metagenome assembly WNFT01 (sample SAMN13153359, study PRJNA577476) | soil metagenome | isolation source: 80 cm saprolite under Madrone tree | place: USA:California | collected 2016-06-14
TGGATGCAGCGGTTAGGCGCGCGCGGAGGAGGCGTTTCGTCTTTGAGCGCCACAAGGATTTGTTCGATTTCGGCATCCCCTGGGCGAAGCTCAAGGTACGTTTCATAAGCGTGACGCGCCTCCGTGCGCCGACCTAAGGACTGCGCCATGTCGCCCAGCGCATACCAAGCGTCTGATTTCTCCGGTCGAAGCTCCACGGTCCTTTTGCAGCAAAGGTACGCGGTTTGGACCTTGCCCAGCTCATTCAGCCGTTTGGAGAAGCCAAATAGCTCGTCGGCCGAAAATTCACGATGAGCCGCGGATTCGGCACCCTGCCAAGTGAGCAGGCCGGCTTTGATTGCTTCATCGATCCAGCGATCGATTTCTGCCATCTTCCCGTCGGGCATGAACGGGCCTGCCAACGCCCTGATGTCCTCGACGGTTCTGCTGCCATCGCAGAGCTCCGCGAGGAGTGCGGCAACCGGATTGAGCTGGTGCAGCCTGTCGACGACGGGGTCATAGGCGACATAGCCGGTCTCGACCGGGGATAGCAGAATGGCGGGGCTGATTGTCGGGTTGGGCATCGTTGTCGATGCATATTAACGGAAAAGACGGCCGCATAACTCCTTGACGGAGAACGCGACCGTCTTCTCACACGTAAGCACAAAAGTGAAGTAAGGCTCAGGAACTACTACTTCGGTTCCTCTTCGCCCTTCTTCTTCTTTTTCTTCTTGCCCTTGCCTTCGTCTCCCTCGCCTTCCGCGGCCATCGCCTCAGTCGTCATCAGCGGGACTGCCGCTACGGCTGAGCCAACGAGCAAGGTCTTCAAGAATCCACGCCTGTCTTGTTTTACTTGTGCAAGGGCATTTTCAAGTGACTTAATCGCATCGTGCGACATGAAGTGCTCTCCCTGGTTAAGGAGGTAAATATGTCCAGAATCGAGGGCTTGATCTCGTTACGAATTGTTCACGCAGGCGTGAAAGATGGCTATTACAAAACTTGTTGGTGGCTCAATGATAACATAAATGTAACAATAAGGAGAGCACCAAGAAACTGTTCTGACGCATAAGATACTGTTTCTCTTAGGTTATGCCGCTTTTCGCAGGATTTCATCGGCAAGGAGTCGAATTTCGGTTGCGGCGGCCGAACGCGGGTCGGATTCGGTGACACCCTTGCCATCGATCATGCTGGCGACGAAAGCGGTCCGATTTCCCAGCGAGGATTGTGACAAGGGCATGCCCGCTTTGGTCATTTCCGCCACCAGCGAATCGGCGACCCGAGCGCGCGGCGGCACGCGATTGAGCACGATCAGCGCGCGGCCGCCTTCATGAGCAATAAGCTCGAGCGTCGGCCAAGTCGCCCACAAATCCATGGGGCTGAGCTGCATCGGAACAATCGTTACGGAGGACGCACGGACCGCGGTCCTGAGCGCGACTTCATCTTGGGGCGGAGCATCGATCAGTACGATTTCGGAATCGCGTTTGGCGCGTTCGATCTCACCTTGGGCGCGCCAGCCGGCGCCAGTGTAAAGGCTAAGTCTCGCGTCGGGGCCGATTCGGCTTTCGCGCAGATGAAACCATTTGGTGAGGCTTTCCAAGGGATCGAGGTCGACCAGCGCCACGCGCCTGCGCACCTCGTTGTCGTCGACCCGCCGCCCGCCGAGTGCGCAGGCCAAGTGGACCGTTAACGATGTCTTCCCCGCACCCCCCTTGCTTTGAGCAATCGCGATGACCATCGCCATGGCGGTCTCCCGATCTAGAGGGTGATTTGGAAAGTATCACAGTATCTAGATTGAAACCACGAAGAACAGTCTAAGGAAGCGATGGATGGTCTCGCCTCCGGCCCGCGGGGGATAGGCAGCCGCCAAAAGCCCACGGTAGTGCTCCAGGAACGCTTCTTTAAGCGGACTTTTCAAAGCCGCGGCGAAGGGTCTGAGGCCGGTGCCCAGCATCCAGTGGAAGATAGGGTCTTTACCTTCCAGGATGTGGAAATAGCGCGTTTCCCAGAGGTCGACGGCGCGCGCCAGCGGTGACAGCAGGTCAAAATAGGCTTCCGGCTCCAGCACGTTCCACCAGTCGCGCACCTCAGTGAGCTCGCTTTTCCAGCGCGGGTCGGCGACCGCTTGGCGGATCAGCCGATGACAGAGTTCGTCGAAATTGCGCGGCACCTGAACGGCGAGCGCTCCGCCAGGCTTCACGAACGACAAAAGCTGCGGCAACAATTTCTCATGGCCGCTCAGCCATTGCAGCGCGGCGTTGGAGTAGATCACGTCGTATTGTGCTTCAGGCTGCCAATTGGCGATGTCGGCCTCGATGAAGCGCGCATTCACGCCGCTTGCACGCGCGTCGTCGAGCATCTCGGGCGCGAAATCGATCGCGTCGATTTTGCAATCCGGCCAGCGCGAACGGAGCAGCGCAGTCGAATTCCCCGGACCGCAACCAAGATCGGCCACGCGCTCGGGCCGGTCGACGGGCACGCGCGCAAGAAGATCCGCCGCAGGCCGCGTACGTTCCTCACCGTAGGCAAGATAGGTCTTTGGATCCCAAGCCATGAATGACGGCTTATTGCGATTCTTTCCGGTCGGGAATGATGAGTTTGAAGCGCGTGCCCGACGAGCCGGTACTGACCAGCACGATGTCGCCGCCATGGGCTTGCAGCAATTCGCGCGAGATGGCGAGGCCCAGTCCCGAACCGCCCGCCCGCGCCGTGCCGGCGAAAGGCTGGAACAATCTCTCCCGAACCGCAGGCGGTATTCCCGGTCCGGTATCGGCGATCTCGATCGTAACCGCACCGTCTTTCCGCCGCGCATCGACGACGATGTGCTTCTCCTTTTGGTCCGGCGATTCAAGCGCCTCGCGTGCATTGCTGAGGAGGTTAAGAAGCACACGGAAAAGTTGCTCCGCATCGGCGTCGACCTGGAACCGGCTCGGCACCCGGTTTTCGAAATTCACGCCTCCGCCTTCTGGCAGGGCCGAAGCCGCGGCCTCATCGACGAGCGCCGAAAGCGCGAAGACGGTCCGTTGCGGAGCGCGTTCTTCGGCCTTGCCGAAGCGAAGCGTGTCGGTGGCGAGTGCAATGGCGCGATCGAGCGCGTCGACGAGGCGAGGCGTTACGCGCTTTACCACCGGATCCTCGATCGTGGTCAATCTGTCCGAAGCAATCTGCGCGCTGGAGAGGATGTTGCGCAAATCGTGCTGAATTTTCGCAACAGCCAGCCCGAGCGCGGCGAGCCGAGTCTTTTGCTGCAAAAAACCGTAGAGCTCGTGTTGCATCGTCGAAAGCTCGCGTTCGGCGGTGCCGATCTCGTCCCTGCGCGTGGAAGGACGCAGGATCCGCTCGGGATCTTCGGGATTGGCGCGAAACGCTGTCATCGCGGACGTGATGCGCTGCATCGGGCGCACGAGGATGTAATAGACGCTGAAGAACACCAGGAGCGCGGTCAGCAAAGAGATGAAGAGCGAGAGCGCAAGCACGCGCGTCGAAAAAAGGAACAGCGCCGTTCGGATCGGCTCCTCATTGGCAATGACGATGATGTTCATCCCGTCGCCCGTCATTGCATCGATGCGGATGATTCGGTTGCGGGGCGCAAACAGGCAACGGACCACGTCGCGAATTTGCTCGATAAGATCGGTTTCGCCGGCGCTATAGACCGCCGAAATCGCCGGCGGCTCGGGTCCGACGAGGAATAATTCGTGTTGACCGCCGCCCCTTAAGATGACCGCTTCAGCGCCGGCGCGCTCGAGCAGCTGCATGCGCAGCTCTTCGGAAAGCTGCTCTCCCGGCGCCTCCGTGAAGGGAAGTATCGCGAGCTGAGCGGCGTTGATGCGCTCTTGCAGCAACTCGTGGTGATAGCGCGCCACCGACGGAAAATAGATCAGCGCGACGCTCGTCATGACGAACAGAATCGTCAACAGCAGAAGCCGGCCCGAGAGGCTGTGGGTCGCGAGCCGCCAACTAAGCCTTGCCGGCGTGCGGTTGTCCTTCAGCATGCAAACAGAAAACACCAGATCGGGGCGAAAAGCATCTCCGGATTTGGCACATTTTGGCGGCTGCGGAGAGGGACCTTTCCCTCCTCTCAAGCGTTTGTTTCTTCAGGAGAAGTGCGGATCTTTCGCAAAGGAGAACCGCCATGCTCGATATCGGCGCTTGGCATGTCGGGGCTTGGCTGATGTGGGTCATCGACGTCAGCGCGGTCGTGATTTTGGGGTTGGCGATTATCTACGGCGCCGCGATGTGGCGGAGGCGGTCGCAAGACCCCGGGATTCTTGAAGAATCCGACGAGGCCACACGAAGGCTCTATCATCATTCTTCGTCGGAGCGGAGATAAGCCTTTGCGTTGTTGACTATTTCCCCTTGCCGGAAGCATGAACTAAATTTCATCCTGCCAAAAACGAAGGATGCAGGCGCGTTGCTGTCAGGAAGGTGAAGATTAGGGAAGACGAAATTGAGTGCCCACGGACTCCATTGTTGGCGGATCGAGTGGGACGCGGTGCCATCCGGTCATCCGAATTCGCGCGCGGGCTCCTCACGGCGAACACGGCCCGTTGGTTAAAGAAGTCTCTTTGCCAAGGGTGCGTTTCGAAGGCTGATGAAACGGCGCCTGAGCGTGTGGGCTCACCGTCTTTTTAGTGGCAGCGGCCTTGGCATACACTCAGCCGTGAACTAAATTCGCGGCGCTTTTGCCCGAAACTCTCGCGAGGGATCACCCATGTCTAGATTGATGCTCGGCGTTGCCGCTCTTTCATTGAGTCTGGCGCTGCCAGCCTATTCACAGCAGAAACCCGATCCCAATTTGGATAAATTCCCGGCCGGGCCGGAGAAGGCGATCATCGCCGAGGCCTGCACAGCCTGTCACTCGCTCGCGCGCGTCGCTTTCGGCAGCTATGACGCCGCCGGCTGGCACAATGCGGTGGCCATGATGATGAATGCGGGGGCTGCTCTTACGCCGGATCAAGTCGAACCGGTCACCAATTACCTGATCAAAAGCTTCCCAGAGAAGCCCTTACCACCGTTCAAGCAGGTCGACGGCCCCGTCAAGGTGACCATCAAGGAATGGGTGTTGCCGACGGCAGGCACGCGTCCGCACGACCCGCTTGCCGCGCCGGACGGGACGCTCTGGTACAGCGGTCACATGGGGAGTCTGATCGGTCATCTCGATCCGAAGACGGGCAAGATCGACGAATACCGCACCAAGACACCCGCATCGGGCCCGCACGGCCTGACAATGGATAGAGATGGGAACATTTGGTACACGGGCAATTTCAAGGGCTATATCGGCAAGCTCGACACCAAGACGCACCAATTCACCGAATACAAGACGGGCGCCGCGCGCGACCCGCACACGCCGCTCTTCGACAAGAACGGCATCCTCTGGTTCACCTCGCAGAACAGCAACATGGTTGGCCGGCTTGATCCCAAGACCGGCGCCGTGAAGCTGGCGGTTTCCCCGACAGCGGATTCGGCGCCTTACGGGATGGTGTTCGATTCCAAGGGCAAGCTGTGGTTCAGCGAGTGGCAAGCGCCGAAGCTCGCCAGCGTCAATGCCGACTCGATGGAGATCACCGAAGTCGTTCTTCCGAACGCGGAAACGCGTCCGCGCCGGATCGCCATCGATGCCAATGACGTGATCTGGATCTCGGATTATTCGCGCGGCTATCTCGGAATGTACGACACCAAGACGGGCAAGACGAAGGAATGGCCGTCACCAGGCGGGCCGCGTTCCCAACCCTACGGCATCACGGTGCTGAACGGCATCGTCTGGTACGACGAAGGCAACACCAAGCCGAACGGTCTGGTGCGCTTCGATCCGAAGACCGAGAAGTTCCAAACCTTCCCGGTTCCCTCTGGCGGCGGCACGATTCGCAACATGATGCCCACCGCGGACAAGAGCTCGCTCGCATTGGCCATGAGCGGCGTCAACCGCGTCGGCATTGCCACGATCAACAATTGAGCTTCGCCGGAGCGGCTGGCAGCGCCAGCCGCTCCGGTTGACAGTCAAGTTCCCGCCCCTTAGAAGCACGGCTCTTTTTTGAGCCATTCCGGTCTGTTTGCGGAGAGCCGCCCGTGAAGCGCACCTATCAGCCGAGCAAACTCGTCCGCAAGCGTCGGCACGGCTTCCGGAAGCGCATGGCGACCAAAAAGGGACGTCAAGTGCTCGCGCGCCGGCGTGCCCACGGCCGCAAGAAGCTTTCCGCCTGATTGACCGGCAGCTCTAGTGGCGCCGATTGCCTCTCGACTCTCACTCGAACGAATCAAGCGGCGGGCCGATTTTCTATGCGCACAAAAAGGTCGGCGTCAATTCGCGCCGAGCCTGACGCTGGAAACCTGCATTTCACCAAAGGATTGCGGTTTGACAGATGCATGCCGGGTGGGCTTCACAGCAAGCCGCAAGGTCGGCGGCGCGGTCGAGCGCAATCGTGCCAAGCGCCGCTTACGGGCTGCAGCCTCCGCAATTCTGCCCCTTTTAGGGCGGCACGGGCATGACTATGTTCTCATCGCCAAAACGGCGACTCTCTCGCGTCCCTTCCCCGCGCTGGTGGAGGACTTGAGCAAAGCGGTCGTGGCCGTCCATGCCGCGCTTGATGGGGATGGGCGCAGCAAATCATCCGATCAACGGAAAGCGAGCGATGAACAGAAGGACCAACATGGCTAAGGCGTTGCATGCCCTGATGCGTCGCGTTGCAGTCGTGCTCCTGAGCGCGCCGATTTATGGCTACCGTTATGCGCTCTCGCCGATGTTGCCGCGCGCTTGCCGCTTCGAACCCAGCTGCTCGGCCTATGCTTTGGAAGCCTTGTCTTTGCACGGACCGTTCAAGGGAAGTTGGCTTGCCCTTCGGCGGTTATCCCGCTGTCATCCCATTGCCTTCCTCGGGGGCAGTTCGGGAGTCGATCCTGTTCCTCCCCGTTAGCCGTCCACCGGAGCCTTCATGACCGAACAACGCAACCTCTTCCTCGCCATCGTCTTGATGATGGTGGTGGTGTTCGGCTGGCAGTTTCTCGTCGGTGTCCCGAAGCTGCAGCAGGAGCAGGCCCGCCAAGCGGAGACTGCGCAACAACAAAAGCAGACGCAGGCGCTCAATACGCCCGCCGGTCCACAGACCGCGTCGCGCAGCCTGCCGCGCACCGAGGCGCTCGCGCAATCGGCCGCGCGTGCCGGCATCGAAACGCCGACACTTGGAGGCTCGATCAATCTGACCGGTGGGCGATTCGACGATTTGCGCCTGCGCCAATATCACGAGACGACCGATCCTAAGAGCCCGGAGATCGAGCTTCTCTCGCCGGCGACGGCCGAGCATCCCTATCTCGCGGAATTCGGCTGGATCGCGGCGCCAGGCGAGATGCAAAAGGTACCCGGCGGCGACACGGCCTGGCGGCTCGCACAAGGCGACAAGCTTGCGCCCGGCCATGACGTCGAGCTCGTCTACGACAATGAAAACGGCCTCGTTTTCACGCGCCACGTCTCTGTCGACAACCGCTACATGTTCACCATCGTGGATTCGGTCGACAACCGCAGCGTTGCGCCGGTTTCGCTGTCGCCTTACGGACTGGTGATGCGGCGCAATGTTCCCCCATCGACGAAATACTGGGTTGTGCATGAGGGCTTCATCGGCGTGCTCGGCGGCACGCTCAAGGACCCGACCTACGACGAACTCGGCAAAAACAACGACACGCAGCATTTCGACAGTCAGGGCGGATGGCTCGGCATCACTGACAAATATTGGATGGCGGCGGCGATACCGCCGCAATCCGAGCAAGTGGCGGCGACCTATAAGGCTTTCGATGCGAACGGCGCCAAGGGCTACCAATCCGACTATTTGATGAAGCCGCGCGAGATCGCGCCGAACGGTTCGCAAACCGTCGTCCATCATCTCTTTGCCGGCGCAAAAGTCGTGAGCATCACCGACGATTACACGAAGTCGCTGGGCATCAGCCGATTCGACATGGCGGTCGACTGGGGATGGTTCAATCCGCTCACCAAGTGGATGTTCCTTGCGCTCGACTACATCTATCGCTTCGTCGGCAATTACGGCGTCGCCATCCTGATCTTCACCGTGTTCGTGAAGCTTCTCTTCTTCCCGCTCGCCAATACGTCGTATCGCGCGATGAGCAAGATGAAGAAGCTGCAACCCGAGATGGAACGGCTGAGGGAGCGCTTCAAGGACGACAAGGTCCAACAGCAGCAGGCGATGATGCAGCTGTATTCGAAGGAGAAGGTGAATCCGCTCGCCGGCTGCATGCCGATGCTGATTCAGATTCCGGTCTTTTTCTCGCTTTACAAGGTTCTGCTGGTCAGCATCGACATGCGCCAAGCGCCGTTCTTCGGCTGGATCAAGGATCTGTCGGCACCCGAGCCGACGTCGATATTCAACCTGTTCGGTCTGATACCATTCACGCCGCCCGCATTCCTGATGCTGGGCGCTTTCCCCATCATCATGGGGGTCACGATGTGGGTGCAGACCAGTCTTAATCCGCCACCGGCCGATCCGATGCAGCAGCGCATCTTCAGCTTCATGCCGATCATCTTCACCTTCATGCTGGCGAATTTCCCGGTCGGACTAGTGATCTATTGGACGTGGAACAACATCCTTTCGATCACGCAACAGGTCGTCATCATGAGGTCGACGGGAACGCCGATCGATTTTCTCGACCGTCTGCGCGGCATGGGAGCGAGACTGCGACGCGGCGAACCTGCCGAGAAACCCGCCGGTCCGCCCGACTAATCAATGGATGTTCTCGAAGAGGCCAAGGAAAAGGGACGCCTGCTTTTCGCCAAGCCTTGCGAATTCGTGCTGGGAGCGGCGACGGTCGACGGCATTCCCGCGGCCGAGCTTTCCGAAATTGCATTTGCCGGCCGCTCGAATGTCGGCAAATCGAGTCTCGTGAACGCGCTCACGGGGCGAAAAACCTTGGCGCGGGTTTCCGACACGCCCGGCCGCACGCGCCAGATCAATTTTTTCCGTTTGGACAACCGGCTCATGCTGGCGGATCTGCCGGGTTATGGTTTTGCTCGAGCATCCAAGAGCGATTCGGCGCGCTGGACCGAGTTGGTGTTTGCCTACCTCCGAGGCCGGCCCAATTTGCGCCGAGCGATCCTCTTGATCGATTCGCGCCGCGGGCTGCTCAAAAACGACATCGAGGCGATGGAGCTTCTCGACCGCGCGGCCGTCTCCTATCAGCTGGTTTTAACCAAGGCCGACAAGCTGAAGCCGAACGAGCTTGATGCCGTCGAATCACGCGTGGCGGCCGAATCAGTTCGTCACGGTGCGGCGCATCCTGAACTGATTGCGACGTCCTCGGTCTCGGGCCAGGGGATACCGGAGCTTCGAGCCGAGCTGGCGGCGTTAGCGTCGACTTAATAACAAGATGAAATTCTGCCTCGGCCGAAAGGCCGAAGTTTTGATTTTGGCGGCGGGCAAAAGAGGGTCTATAAGCCCCACGCGTCCGTTTGGCGAGGTTGGGTTGGCATGAACGTCCAGGACGACTCCGCGCGCGATTTGCGCAGCCTCGCGCGTTGGCGCGCCACCGCGCGCGTGCTCGTCGAGGCGCTTCCCTTCATTCTTGCCTACGACAACAAGACCATCGTCGTGAAATATGGCGGCCACGCCATGGAAGAGGGCGTGCCGACGGAGTTCGCGCAGGATATCGTGCTGATGAAGCAGACCGGGATCAATCCGGTCGTGGTGCACGGCGGCGGGCCGCAGATCGGTGCCATGCTGAAGAAACTCAACATCCCATCATCCTTCATCGACGGTCTGCGCGTGACCGATGCAGCCGCGATGGAAGTCGTGGAAATGGTGCTGTCCGGCTCCATCAACAAGCAGATTGTCTCCGGCATCAATGCCGCGGGCGGACGCGCCGTGGGCGTTTCGGGCAAGGACGGCAATATGGTGATGGCCAAAAAAGCCGAGCGGACAAGGCTCGACCCCAAGACCAATGTGCGCGTGCCTGTCGACCTCGGCTTTGTCGGTGAGCCCGAGCACGTCGATGCCGAAGTCCTGCGCATGATCATCAATTCGGATCTCATTCCCGTCGTTGCGCCGATCGGCGTCGACGCCAAGGGCCAGACCTTCAACATCAACGCCGACACGGTCGCCGGTGCAGTCGCGGGCGCGGTTGCGGCGGAACGTCTGGTGCTATTGACCGATGTTGAGGGCGTGCTCGACAGCGAAGGTCGGGTCGTTTCGCACCTCAAGGTGGCCGAGGCCCGCGCCCTGATCGCGGATGGCACAATCTCGGGCGGCATGATTCCGAAAGTTCAGACAGCAATCGATGCCGTTGAGAAAGGCGTTCGCGCCGCGGTTATCCTGGACGGCCGCATCCCGCATGTGCTGCTGCTGGAACTCTTCACCGAGCACGGCGCCGGCACGCTGATAGAGGCGTAAGCTTCGCCCCGAAAAGCGGGTTACCGTGCGGTGGGTGTCAATCCGAAATAAGAGAGGTGCCAACGCATCTCGTCTTCGGTCAGCGGAAAGGCGACGCCCTCGCGGCCGGGCAGCAATTCGTCGGCGTGCAATTTGACGATCAGCCGCTGAATCTTGAAGGCGATACGCATCGGAAGACCGGCCTGCCAAACAAGAGCGGTGATCGCCTTGGCGCTGCGCGAGGAAAATATCTTCTCGATGGCCGAGCGCGGAACACCCGTGAGCACGCCCAGACACTCCAGCGTGACATCGCGACGACCTGCTTCCACCGCGTCCTCGACATAGGCCTCGTCGAGCTGCCCCGCTTCGTGAACTTTCAGCACTTCGGCGTGGAGCTTGTCTTCCGCCGTTCGCGACGCTTCATCGTCGCGCTCCAGCCGCTGACGCAGGCAACGCTTCAGATGGGAGTGGGTATCCTCGTCGAGTCCGTTGCGTTCGCACAATTGGTCCAGCAAGGCCGCGCCGACGAAACCGGCGATGCGCCTGATCGCCCTGAGCGAGAGATCGGTTCGCATCACCAAGGGGCCGTGCCAGGCTTCGATCGATTCGGCATGGTCGATGATCTTATCGAGCGTGTCCTCGCGCACGCGCGCGCTGGGATTGGCGAGCAATGCCGCAACCGCGGGGATATCGAGCGAGGCGACGATCGCATCGGACACCGATTCGCTCAGGCCGCGGCGCCGGGCAATGGCGGCGAGGGCACTCTGCGCGCGGGCGCTCGCTACGATCTCGATGAGATCATTGTCGGAAAGCAGCGGCGAATATTCGAGGATCGGAATCGAGACGACTTCCTCGTTGTCGCGGGCCAGCTTGGCGATGATTTCCGCCGGCACGCAATCAAGAGCCTTGATTTCTTCCGCGAGAATCGCCCGTACGCGCGGCAACTGGTCGGAAGCCAGTTTTTGCAGGGTCTCGATCGTAAGCACACAAACCCGATCGAGCTCCGAATCCAAAAGGTCGGGAAGAAGGCGCCCGATTTTGCGCGCGAGCTCGGCGCGGACTTCGGAATCGGTATCCTCGACGAGTAGCCGGTTGGCGGCCGCGGGCGTTGCCGGATTGGCGGCCGCGGCACGCCGCGATTTGGCATCGCCGTTCTCGGCCAGGTAATAGAGCATCTCGGGTTCCGCGTCGGAACGCGCAGCAAGCTCGTGCTCAAGGCCGCGTTTGTGAGATTCGAGAACCGCGCGGGCTTCTTCGTAGGTCAGCTTTTGCGGCAGCTCTTTGATGCGAAGGAGGCGTTTGAACAACGCGATCATGACCGATCCTAAGGCTCCGTTCGCGTGGGTTCCGTTGGCGCGGGCGCTGCTCTCTTGAATCGCCCATTGAATTGCGTGCGATAATTTCGCATCCCCGCCTTAAGGTGTCTTTAAGAACAACCACGCGGCCTTTACCCTTGCTTTGAATTTGGCGCTCCCGCATGTTCGGGCTCGATTTTCTTGCGATTTTCTTAAAATAACCGAGGTCAGCCGCGGTCATGGACGACAGCGAATTGCAACGGCTCATAGACGACGCCTGGGAGGCCAGGGAGCGGCTGTCTCCGTCGACCCAGGGCAAAGTGCGTGACGCCGTAGAAGCGGCTCTGGACGCTCTGGACGCGGGACGCCTTCGGGTGGCCGAAAAGGTCGGCGGCGAATGGCGTGTGCACCAGTGGCTGAAAAAAGCGGTGTTGCTGTCCTTCCGGCTGAACGACATGGAGGAGATCTCGGGCGCACCGGGCGATGCCTCATGGTGGGACAAGGTCGATTCCAAATTCAAGGGCTGGGGCGCGAATCGATTCCGCGCCGCCGGCTTTCGCGCGGTGCCGGGCGCGATCGTGCGCCGGTCGGCGTTCATCGCCAAAGGCGTGGTGCTGATGCCGTCCTTCGTCAATGTCGGAGCTCATGTCGGCGAAGGCACCATGGTCGACACGTGGGCAACGATCGGGTCCTGCGCGCAGATCGGAAAGAACTGTCACATCTCGGGCGGCACCGGCATCGGCGGCGTGCTGGA